>ERZ779885.3090-NODE-3090-length-14462-cov-12.663566_pt1 | contig 14462 bp, 9 predicted proteins | sample MGYA00511554_ERZ779885 | MGnify/ENA primary metagenome ERZ779885 (study PRJEB29588, sample SAMEA2160998) | human gut metagenome | biome: human gut; feature: human-associated habitat; material: faeces | place: Denmark | collected 2008/2010 ... | reverse complement strand
TTGATAAGGGCAAGGTTTCCTTGCAGGATATGGCACTGGCCGACCTGCGGATGCCCATTTTCCGGGAAGAACCGCTGGCTATTGTCCGGGAATTGTACGAACAGCAGGATGAAGCCCTTGATGCTGCTCCCAAAAAGGCCGCTGATTACAAGGTCGGTGACGATGTTGTAGTAGAACTTCCCACCCGAACCATTGAAGGAACAGTTGGCTATGTGGGCGAAACCGATGTGCGCATCGACACCAGCGCGCAGGGCTATTCGTGGAGTAACGAGGTGCTGAACAAACAGCAGTTCGAGGACGGTCTGCGACAGGACGAGCCGGAACTGTCCGATGATGAACTGGACAAGCTGCCCATCTCTGTGGAAGTCAACGGCGAATGGCAGACTTTCCCGGATGCTGCCGTCGCAGACGAAGCCCTGAACGCGGCTTCTGCTCCTGAAGCGGCTGGAAACTTCCACATCACGGACGATCATCTGGGCGAGGGCGGCGCAAAGCAGAAATATGCCCGGAACATTGAAGCTATCCGTACCCTGTTCAAGCTGGAAGAGGAGCACCGGGGTGCCACCGCCGAGGAGCAGCAGGTGCTTTCGCAATATGTGGGCTGGGGCGGTCTGGCAGACGCTTTTGACCCCAACAAGGAAAATTGGTCTGCCGAGTACACCCAGCTGAAAGAACTGCTCTCTGAGGATGAATACGCCGCCGCTCGCGCTTCTACTCTGAACGCTCACTACACCAGCCCCACCGTGATTCGTGGTATCTACGATGCAGTGGAACGCATGGGATTCCGCAGCGGCAACATTCTGGAGCCGTCTATGGGTGTGGGCAACTTCTTTGGAATGCTGCCGGACACCATGCAGGGCAGTCGGCTGTACGGCGTGGAGCTGGACAGCATCACTGGGCGCATTGCGAAGAAACTGTACCCGCAGGCTGACATTACCGTTGCCGGATTTGAAACCACCGACCGCCGTGATTTTTATGACCTCGCTGTGGGCAACGTGCCCTTTGGTCAGTACAAGGTCAACGACAAGGCGTACAACAAACTTGGCTTTAGCATCCACAACTATTTTTTCGCCAAGGCCATCGACCAAGTGCGTCCGGGCGGTATCGTTGCCTTTGTCACATCTCGCTACACCATGGACAGCAAGGACAGCACCGCTCGCAAGCACATGGCAGAGCGTGCTGACCTGCTGGGTGCTATCCGTCTGCCGAATAATGCGTTTCGCGCCAATGCTGGCACGGATGTTGTCAGCGACATTATCTTTTTGCAAAAGCGTGACCGCCCCATTGACCATGAGCCGGACTGGGTGCAGCTTGGCAAGACCGAGGACGGCTTTGCCATCAACCAGTATTTCGTAGACCACCCGGAGATGATTCTGGGCGTACTCTCCACCGAAAGCACCCAGTATGGACGAGAGGAATTGACCGTTGCTCCCATCGAGGGTGCAAACCTTGCAGACCAGCTTGCCGAGGCGGTACAGCATATTGAGGGGCAATACACCGAAGTTGAGGTAGAAACACCAGATATTGCGGATGCCGAAAATGAGAAGCACATTCTCCCGGCTGACCCGGACGTGAAGAACTTCTCCTACACGGTGGTGGACGGCGAGGTGTTCTACCGGGAAAATTCCGTGATGACACAGGTGGAACTGTCCGACACCGCCAAGGGGCGTGTTACCGGCATGGTAGAGCTGCGGCAGATCGTCAACGACCTGATTGACCAGCAATTGAACGATTACCCGGACGAGGACATCAAGGCAACGCAGGAGCATTTGAACGCCGCCTACGATGCTTTTACCGCAAAGTACGGTCTGCTGAACGACCGCAAAAACGGGCGGTTGTTTGAGCAGGATTCTTCGTATTATCTGCTGTGCTCGCTGGAAAATCTGGACGAGCAAGGGCAGCTTAAATCCAAGGCGGCGATGTTCACCAAGCGCACGATTCGCCCGGAACGCAACGTCACCAGTGTGGATACCCCTAGCGAAGCGTTGGCGGTGTCCATCGGAGAACGCGGCAAGGTGGATTTACCCTATATGGCAGAACTGCTGGGCACCCCCGGTGACTATGGGCGCATTACCACCGAACTTTCGGGTGTGATCTTCAAGGACCCCGCCGCCGACCCCACTGATCCGGAAGCCGGCTGGCAGATGGCAGACGAGTACCTTTCCGGCGATGTCCGGGCGAAGCTGCGGATGGCACAGTTCGCCGCTGAGACAAACCCGGAATTTGTGGTCAACGTGGATGCACTGACCAAAGCACAGCCCAGAGAACTGGAAGCATCTGAAATTGATGTACGGCTGGGTGCTACTTGGCTGGACCCGGACATTATCCAGAAGTTTATGACCGAGACGTTCCAGATCCCCTACTATCTGCGCCATGCAGTCAAGGTGCGTTATTCTCCTTATACCGCAGAATGGCGTGTGGAAGGTAAGACCGCTACGGGGCGGGGTGACATTATCTCCTCTGAAACCTACGGCACATCCCGTGCCAACGCCTACAAGATTTTGGAGGAAACCCTGAATCTGAAAGATGTCCGCATCTATGACACTATCGAGGATGCCGAGGGCAAGCCCAAGCGTGTGCTGAACAAGCGGGAGACTATGCTGGCACAGCAGAAACAGCAGGTCATCAAGGACGCTTTTGCCAACTGGGTCTGGCAGGACCCCCAGCGGCGCATTGCGCTGGTTCGGCAGTACAACGAGCTGTTCAACTCTACCCGCCCCCGTGAATACGATGGCTCCCACATCAAATTCGTGGGCATGAACCCGGAGATCACCCTCCGGGAGCACCAGCGCAACGCCATTGCTCATGTGCTTTATGGCGGTAATACGTTGCTTGCACACGAAGTTGGTGCGGGCAAGACCTACGAAATGGCGGCATCCGCTATGGAAGCAAAACGGCTGGGGCTGTGCCAGAAATCGCTGTTTGTGGTGCCCAATCACCTGACGGAGCAGTGGGCAAGCGAGTTCCTGAACCTCTACCCCAATGCCAAGCTGCTGGTAGCACGGCGCAAGGACTTTGAGACTGCCAACCGCAAAAAATTCTGTGCCCGCATCGCCACCGGGGACTACGATGCCGTCATCATCGGGCATAGCCAGTTTGAGCGCATCCCGCTGTCCTTTGAGCGGCAGGAACGTATCATTCAGGAGCAAATTTATGAAACGCTTGCCGCCATCAATGAGCTGAAAGTCCACGCAGGCGAGAATTTCTCCATCAAGCAGATGGAAAAGACCCGGAAAACGCTGGAAACCAAGCTGGAAAAACTGCGCTCCGATGAGCGTAAAGACGATGTAATTACCTTTGAACAACTGGGCGTTGACAGGCTTTTTGTGGACGAGAGCCATTTTTACAAGAACCTCTTTTTGACCACAAAAATGCGGAATGTCGCAGGATTATCCACCAGCGAAGCGCAGAAATCCAGCGATATGTTCGGCAAGTGCCGCTATCTGGACGAGATCACCGGCGGGCGTGGCGTGGTATTCGCTACCGGCACCCCGGTGAGCAACTCCATGACCGAGTTGTACACGGTCATGCGGTACCTCCAGTACAGCACCTTGCAGCAGAAAAAGCTGACGCACTTCGACTGCTGGGCATCCACCTTTGGTGAGACGACCACGGCCATTGAGCTTGCCCCGGAGGGTACCGGCTACCGTGCCCGCACCCGGTTCGCCAAGTTTTTCAACCTCCCGGAACTGATGTCCATGTTCAAGGAGGTTGCGGACATTAAAACATCCGACCAGCTCCATCTTCCGGTGCCGGAGGTGCAGTACCACAACATTGCCGTGAAACCGTCCGAAATCCAAAAACGGATGGTGGAATCTCTTGGAGAACGAGCAGAGCGTATTCGGGGCGGAGGTGTTTCCGCCACCGTAGACAATATGCTGAAGGTCACGAATGACGGCAGAAAGCTGGCGCTTGACCAGCGTATGATCGACCCGCTGCTTCCTGATGAGGACGGCAGTAAGGTCAATGCCTGCGTCGGAGAGGTCTACCGGATATGGAGCGAAACAGCGGAACAAAGGTCTGCCCAGCTTCTGTTTTGTGACCTTTCCACGCCGAAAAGTGACGGCTCCTTCAATGTCTACGACGACATCCGAAAGAAACTGATTGCTCGTGGCATCCCCGCCGAGGAGATCAAGTTTATCCACGAAGCCGATACCGAAGCGAAAAAACAGGAGCTTTTCAAAAAGGTTCGTCGTGGTGAGGTGCGAGTGCTGATCGGCTCCACTGCTAAGATGGGTGCCGGAACCAATGTGCAAAATAAGCTCATTGCATCTCACGACCTTGATTGTCCGTGGCGACCCAGCGACCTTGAACAGCGAGCCGGCAGAACCGTCCGTCAGGGCAACGAGAACCCTGTTGTCGGGCTGTATCGGTATGTGACGGAGGAAACTTTTGACGCATATTTGTATCAACTCGTCGAGGGCAAACAAAAATTTGCATCGCAGATTATGACCAGCAAATCGCCCGTCCGCAGTGCCGACGACATCGACGAAACGGCGCTATCCTACGCCGAAATCAAGATGCTGGCGACCGGCAATCCCTATATTAAGGAGAAGATGGACTTGGACATTCAGGTGCAGAAGTTGCGTCTATTGAAGTCCAGCTACCTCTCCGAGATTTATGCCTTGGAGGACAAGATCATCAAGTATTTCCCTCAGCAGATCGCCGTGAAAACGGAGCTGATCTCAGCACTGGAAAGCGACCTTGCCACCGCACAGGAGCACCCGAAACCCACAGATGACCGTTTTGTCGGCATTGAGGTGAAGGGTGCTTTTTACTCGGAAAAGGCGGAAGGCGGTCAGAAAATTATTGACGCCTGCCAGCAGATGAACTCACCTGACCCGATTAGCCTCGGCACATACCGTGGCTTTGAATTGGAGCTTTCGTTTGATACGATGGAGCGAATCTACAAGGTCAAAATCAGAGGTGCCGCTTCACGCACTATCTCTTTGGGTACTGACCCTGCCGGCAACATCACCCGTATTGATAATGCGGTTGAGAAAATTTCCGAGCACCTTGAAACTGTGAAAGCCGAGCTTGAGGGCTTGGAGAAACAGTTTGAAGTCGCCAAGGAAGAAGTCAAAAAGCCCTTTGCAAAGGAGCAGGAGCTGAAAGAAAAGACAGACAGGCTGAATGTCCTGAACGGTTTATTGAATGTGGATAAGCGTGACAATGAGCTTGCGGACGATGCACCCGATGAGGGCGAAGAACTTCCTGACCGTAATCCGAAAGAATTGGAACGCTGACAGCAGATACAGAGCCGCTTGGTTTTCAATAAGAAATCAGGCGGCTATTTCTATTTTTGAAGGAGGTGTTCGCTATGAGCGAAACAGATTATAATGCTCGCCTTTATGAGAAAATGAAAGCCGAGCAGGACAAATACCGGGACTGGCTACTGCATCAGGAGCCGTCCGAAATTCTCAATCATACCTACGAATATATCGTCGGTCACAATGATGGCAATGTTTACCCAAATGGACTGATCTCCCGTGCGAAGACCGCCACCGTTTTCTTCCGGCTTTTGAAAGATGAGGTGCGTGACGGCAATCTTCTGACCAGCAATACCTATTCCGATGTTCCGGATGACTATTGGGCAAATACCGCCATCTCCACCATGACGGGTCTGGGCATCGTGCAGGGGTGCATCACCGACACCTTTGACCCCAACGCCCCCACCACCCGCGCGCAATTTGCGGCCATCTGCGCCCGGTTCCACACCGGCGAGAGCAGCGATACGCAAGCTTTCTCCGACATTGATGGGCATTGGGCGGAGCAGTATATCGCGCGCGCCACCGAGCTTGGGTGGATCAAAGGCTTCGAGGACGGCACCTTCCGCCCGGATGCCTACAGCACCCGTGCCCAGGCTATGACCATGATCAACCGGGTGCTGAACCGCATCCCCGAGGAGAACAGCGACCTGCCGGCAGGCATGAACACCTGGCCGGACTGCAACCCCGGCGACTGGTTCTACCTGGCGGTCCAGGAGGCCACCAACTCCCACGCGTTCCAGCACAAGGCCGAAAACTATGAGACCTGGACCGGCATGAACAAAAACCCCGACTGGACCCGGTATGAGCACTGATATTGGGCAAAATTTCAGAAATACACATATCGGTTGCTGCTCCTAAATAAAAGCACAAGCGGCGCACCAAATCTGGTGCGCCGCTGTGCTTTTGCCTTGCTCTAAACGATTCTTTTAAATGTTGCCCTTATGCGAGGCTGGCCCATAGGCCAGCCTCTCTTTTTTGAAGTCATAATAGCATCGTGACCCCATTATCCTCGATCCCGATCTCCACGAGCGGCGCGCCGGGGTCGTACTCGCCGTCGAGCGTCCAGGGAATGTCCTCGGCCGTCTCCGCCGTCACGTGCTTGACATGGCGGAAGATGAGCCCCTCGGAGTCGTAGTAGTCCTTGTTGATGAGCGCTAAAATGAGCGCCTGCATCGCCGCGGGCGTTCTCGGCACGGGCACGAGCAGCAGCTCGAACTTGCCGTCGTCGAACGACACCTCGTCGGGCGAGAGCTTCATCAGTCCCGCGATCGACGTCGAATTGCTGATCGCACCGAAGAGATATTCCCCATCGAAGACCTCGCCGTCCGCCGTGATCTTCATGCGGTACGGGCAGAGCGTGTCGAGATTCTTGACGCCCTCAAGGAGGTACGCAAAGTGCCCGAACATATTTTTAATGTCCTGCTGGACGGTGTAGGTCGTTTTTGTGAACGCGCCGAACGACGCGACATAGACGAAGTTCCGCTCGCCGAATTTGCCCACGTCCAGCGATCTCGGCTTCATGCGCATGGCGGAGGCCGCCGCCTCGGCGGGATTCGACGAGATATTCAGGCTCGCGGCAAAGTCGTTCGTGCTGCCGCCGGGCAGATAGCTCACGAGCGGGCGGTATTCTCGCGGAATGCGCATCACGCCGTTCACCGTTTCGTTGAGCGTGCCGTCGCCGCCGTGGCAGACGACGACGTCGAATTCCGGCCCGAGCGATTCGGCGAGCTCCGTCGCTTCTCCGCGGTGCGTGGTCTTGCGCACGGAGACGAGATAGCCCGCCTCGGAATAGATCGCGGCGGCATCAAACAGCGGCGCGAGAGATTTGGTCTTTCCCGCGCGGGGATTGACGATAAAGAGCAGCTTTTTGTCGTCCATGGGTTCCTCCTCGTTTGCTCTTCACAGCATCAGACCGGCAAAGCACCCTGCGCCCTGTCGGTCAAAATCACCCTCTGCCAAAAAAGTCAAGTTCTGTTCATCTTCATTAACAGAGAGTAAAGATTATCATAACACACGAAATGAGCGGTTGCAATTCCCAGCAAAAAATAGTAAGCTGTTTTTGGTATCTTTTTAGCAGTCATTTAACGCCTTTTGCCCAAAAAAAGGGGGAGCCCATGAAGCAGAACAAAACCTATCTTCACCTCGGCGTAACGCTGATCGTCTCGGCCTGCGCGGTGCTGATGTTTTACGACACGTTTTTCCAGTCCCGCGTGCTGCTGGACTTTTTCGACAAGCTGATGAGCGTGCTCTCGCCGGTCATCTACGGCCTTGTGTTCGCGTACCTTCTCGCCCCCATCGTCGACTTTTTCGACCGGTATATCCAAAAGGGGCTGCCGAAGGTCAAGTCCTCGCTCGTCCGGGGGCTGAGCATCCTCGTCACATGGATCTGCGTCATCGCAATGATCTACCTCATGTTCAGCATCCTCATCCCCGAGCTGGTCGACAGCACGAAGACACTGGCCGACAACTTTGAAAGCTATTATAAAACCGTCTACAACTGGGTCAACAGCCTTGTGGAGAATCAGACGATCTTCTCCGACGACATCTACTCCGACCAGCTGCTCTCCGCACTCAACGGCTACTACGATAAGCTCGTCAAGTGGGTCACCGACACGGTCATCCCGCAGGCGCAGGTCGCCATCGTCGCCGTGACCGGCGGCATCTGGAGCGTCGTCATCTTCCTCAAGAACATTCTCATCGGCATGATGATCTCGGTCTATCTGCTCGCGCGCAAGGAGAGCTTTGCCAAGCAGTCGAAGAAGATCCTCTACGCCATTCTGCCCGAAACGCCGTACCGCCGCACGCTGCGCGCCGTGGCCGAGGCTGACCGTATCTTCAGCGGCTTCGTGCGCGGAAAGCTGCTCGACTCGCTCATCATCGGCATCCTCTGCTTCATCTGCTGCTCGATCTTCAAGTTCCCGTATACGCCAATTATTTCGGTGTTTGTGGGCGTGACGAACATCATTCCGATCTTCGGCCCGTTCCTCGGCGCCATTCCGAGCGCGTTTCTCATCCTGCTCGTCAGCCCCAAGCAGTGCCTTTATTTCATTCTCTTCATCATCGCATTGCAGCAGTTTGACGGCAATATTCTGGGGCCGAAGATCCTCGGCAAATCCACCGGCATTTCGAGCTTCTGGGTCATCGTGGCCATCGTGGTCGGCGGCGGCTTCGGCGGCGTGCTCGGCATGTTCCTCGGCGTTCCGATCTTCGCGTGCATCAGCTCGCTTGTGAACTGGTTCACGAACCGCAGCCTCACGAAAAAGGGCGTGACGGACGACGCGATGTTCGCCCCCGCGCCGCTCGCCTCTCCGGATGAAAAAAAGGACTGATCTCCCCATGAAAACCCTGTACCGTGACAACAAAGGACTGCACCGCTGGCTTTTCGCCTGCGGCGCAGTCCTTGTGCTTTTCTATCTTTTCCGCGGAAACCGCGCGGCCGTCAATTTCTGGGTCTATTCGGTTACGCTGCCCTTCGAGCAATTCTTAGGCCGCGCGTGCGCGGCGCTGCCGTTTTCGGTCGCGGAGCTTCTGTATGTACTCGCGGCGGTCACGGCGGTCGTGCTGCTCGTGCTGATGGTGCGCTATCTTATAAAGTCGCGCCAAAAAGGGCGCGCCGCGTACCGCTGCGCGCTCTTCGTGCTCGACTTATTTCTCACGGTCTGCGCCGCGTTCTCGCTCCTCTGGGGCGCAAACTACTATGCGGACGATTTCTGCGACAGAAGCGGCCTTTCGCCCGAGCCCGTCGCGTATGAAGACTTAGTGCGCGTCACGCAGTATTTCGCGGACCATCTTGCCGAGGCGTCGACGCGCATCATGCGCGACGAAAACGGCCTTTTCACCGCCGACCGGCAGGAGATTCTTAACTACGCCGACACCGTGTATGACTGCCTGTACGACGAATTTCCGTTCCTCGACATGCCGGACCAGAAGCCCAAGGGCATTTTCTTTTCGAAGATCATGAGCGCGATGAACTTCACGGGCTTCTACTTTCCGTTCACGGGCGAGTCAAACGTGAACATGGACTCGCCCGCGATGCTGCTGGCCTCGACCTGCGCGCACGAGCTCTCGCACCAGCGCGGGATCTCGTCCGAGCAGCAAAGCAACTTCCTCGCGGTCCTCGCCTGCACGCGCTGCGACGACGCAAACTACAACTACGCGGGCTGGATGCTCGGCTACATTCACCTCGGCAACGCGCTGTACCGCGTCGACCCCGACGCATGGCAGCAGATTCGCGATTCGCTTCCCGACGAGATCGTGCTCGATCTGCGCTGCAACAGCGCCTACTGGGCGCAGTACAAGGGCCTCACGGCCACCGTCACCCAGTCGCTCAATGATAAGATGATCAAATCCTACGGCGATGAACTCGGCACACAGAGCTACGGTGCGGTCGTCGACCTGCTTGTGAATTACTACGCCTGAGCGCTGCTCGTCTCGCGGTAAGACTGCAAGAATTCCTTGGTTCGCTCCTGCTGCGGATTTTCGAAGACCTGCTCGGGGCTGCCCTGCTCCACGATGACGCCGCCGTCCAGAAACACGACGCGGTCGCTCACGGCGCGGGCAAAGGGCATCTCGTGCGTCACGATGACCATCGTCATGTGCTCGTCGGCAAGAGAGCGGATGACGCGCAGCACCTCGCCGGTCAAAAGCGGGTCGAGCGCGGAGGTCGGCTCGTCGAAAAAGAGGATTTCCGGCTTCATCGCGAGCGCGCGGGCGATGGCCACGCGCTGCTGCTGCCCGCCCGAGAGCTGATAGGGGTAAGCGTTTTCCTTGCCTTTTAGTCCCATTTTGTCGAGCAGCGCCATCGCCTCGGCCTCGACCTCGGATCTATCGCGCTTCTGCACCGAGATCGGCGCGTCGCAGACATTTTTCAGCACTGTGTAGTGCGGGAAGAGGTCAAACTGCTGGAACACCAGCCCGAACTGCCGCCGCACCTGCGCGAGCGCGGCTTTTCCGGCGTAGACGCTTTTGCCGTTTTCCTCGCGCGCGGCGACGTTTTCGCCATACGCGAGCGTGCCGGAGTCCATGGTCTCAAGCAGCGTCGCGCAGCGCAGCATCGTCGACTTGCCGCCGCCCGAGGGGCCGATGATCGACACGACCTCGCCTTTTTCCACCTTGAGCGACACGCCCTTTAAGACTTCGAGCGCGCCGAACGCCTTTCTGGCATTCCGCATTTCAAAAACTGCCATTGCTCTCCCCTCCCTTTAGCGGTAATAGCGCAGCGCCTGCTCCCATTTTTCCATGGCGAAGGCGACCACATAGTTGAAGACATAGTAGAAGACACCTGCCGCCACCAGCGCCAGCATGCCCGGCGTATTCGGCGAGGCAACGATCTGCTTGGCGCGCGTGAACATCTCCACCGTGCCGATGACGGACGCGAGCGACGTGTCCTTGACGAGCGTGATGACCTCGTTCGTCACCGCAGGGATGACGCGCTTGACCATCTGCGGCAGGATGATCTTGAAAAACGTCTGCGCCTTGGTATAGCCGAGCACCTGCGCGGCCTCATACTGCCCGCGCGGGATGGACTCGATGCCGCCGCGGTAGATCTCGGCAAAATACGCCGCATAGTTGATGACGAACGCGACGATGACCGCCGTGAAGCGCCAGTTGCCCGGCACCGTGACGCCAAGCAGGAGCTTCGGCCCGTAGAAGACGACCATCAGCTGCAGCATCAGCGGCGTTCCGCGCATGATGGAGATATACGCCTTGATGAAGCCGCGCAGCGGCGTCAATCTGCTGCGGCGGCCAAACATCACCGCAAGGCCCAGCGGCATCGAGAATAGCAGCGTCAGCACGAAGATCAAAAGCGATGTGACAAAGCCCTCGGATAATAGCGAAAGCATCGTGGATACAGTCATGGAATGATTCTCCCTTATTCGGTCATAAGCGGGAAAAAGCGGGGGCTTTCGCCCCCGCTCCCTCCCTGAGAAGAGGATGGGCACCTATGAGTTATAATTGGTTTTTACAGTCGCCCGAGGTAAACGTTTTTACTTGTTGATAAGGCACAGGCTGTCGAGCACGAGACCCTGATCGACGTACTTCTGCGCGATCTCCAGCATGGTGCCGTCCTCGGCCATCTTGAGAAGCTCGGCGTTCACCGCGTCGCGCAGCTCGGTGTTGCCCTTGAGGAAGCCGATGGCGTACTGCTCGGTGGAGAGGGGCTCGTCGAGGATGACATAGTCGCCGTCGTTGTTCGCGATCTGATACTGCGCAACGCCGAGGTCAGCGGCCACGGCGTCCACCGTGCCCTGGGCGAGGTCCATAAAGCCCATGTTGTAGTCGCCCAGCTCCACGACCTCCTTGAGGGACGCCTTGAAGTCCTCGTTTTCGTTGATCGCGTCGACCGCGGAGGACGCGGCCTGCGCCATCACGCTCTTACCGGCGAGGTCCGCGAGCGAGGTGATACCGCTGTCGGCCTTCACGACCATCACGATGGAGTTATCCACATAGGGGTCGGAGAACGTGTAGTCATTTTCGCGGCCGGTGTAGGTAAAGCCGTTCCAGATGCAGTTGATCGTGCCGCTGGAGAGCTCGGCGTCCTTGCTGTTCCAGTCGATGGCCACGGCCTCGTACTCCCAGCCGAGGCGCGCGCACAGCTCCTTCGCCATCGCGAGGTCAAAGCCGTCATACGTGCCGTCGGCGGCGATGAAGCCGAACGGCGGAAACTCGGCATCAAAGCCGACGATCAGCTTTTGCGTCTCGCCGCCCTGCGCGTCCTGCGTATCACCGGTATCGTCGGCGGTGTCGTTCTTGCTGCCGCAGGCGGCAAGGGCCAGTACCATCACGGCGGCAAGCGCCATGGCTAAGAATTTTTTCATCGTTTCTTCCTCCTGTAAGTTCCGGCGCTCGGCCGTTTGATTTAGTGTGGTAACACGATAACATAATAACGCGTGACAGTAAATACACGCACTTTACAAAGATGGAGCGATAAAGCGAATCGTTTTTTGCCGCTTTCCACAGTTTTCACGGTTTCTGGACGGCAGCGCGGTGTTTGCCTCCCGTTTTTCCCCGCTTTGCGCTTGTTTCTTTTTTTGCCGTGTGCTACAATGCAAGCAAGAATTTTTGATCGCAGGAGGCTATTTTTATGCTGTCTATTGATATCTCCCATGCCGCATCGTTTCTCTCGTTGCCGTATGAAGCGGCGCTGCGCCCGCGTCTCGAGCGCGCGGCGGGCTGGCTGCAAAACGGCGGCGGAAAGGGCTCTGATTTCATCGGCTGGGTCACGCTCCCGCGCGACTATGACAGAGGCGAGTACGCGCGCATCCTCGCCGCGGCGAAGAAGATTCAGGGCGATTCCAAGGCGCTCGTCGTCATCGGCATCGGCGGCAGCTATCTCGGCGCGCGCGGCGTCATCGAATGCCTCTGCTCCCCGAACTATAACTTAAAGAAGAAGTCCACACCGAACATCTACTTTATCGGCAACGGCCTCTCCTCCGACGCGCTGCGCGAGGTGACGGAGCTCATCGGCGACGACGATTTTTCCGTCAACGTCATCTCGAAGTCCGGCACGACGACCGAGCCCGCCGTCGCGTTCCGCTTCTTCCGCGAAAAGCTCGAAAAGAAATACGGCAAGGCCGAGGCCGCAAAGCGCATTTACGCCACGACCGACGCGCACAAAGGCGCGCTCAAGTCCCTCGCCGATCAGGAGGGATACGAGGAATTCGTCGTGCCCGACAACATCGGCGGACGCTACAGCGTGCTCACCGCCGTGGGCCTTCTCCCCATCGCCGTCGCGGGCGTTGATCTGGATGAACTCATGGGCGGCGCGCAGGAGATGATGTCGCTCTGCGCGAAAAACGATTACAGCAATCCCGCGTGGCAGTACGCCGCCATGCGCCACGAGCTCTACCGTCAGGGCAAGAAGGTGGAGCTTCTCGCGTGCTTCGAGCCCGCGTTCCGCTTCATGGCCGAGTGGTGGAAGCAGCTCTACGGCGAGAGCGAGGGCAAGGAGGAAAAGGGCCTCTTCCCCGCGAGCGTCGACTTCACCGCCGACCTCCACTCGATGGGCCAGTACATCCAGCAGGGCGAGCGTATGCTGATGGAGACCGTCGTGCGCTTTGCGCCCGCGGAGCAGCAGATGGTCGTTCCCTTTGACGAAGTCAACGGCGACGGGCTCAACTTCCTTGCGGGAAAGACGATGGACTTCATCAACCGTCAGGCCATGGACGGGACGCTGCTCGCCCATGTCGAGGGCGGCGTGCCGAACATCATTTTGAATCTCGATGAGAACAACGCCCACACGATGGGCCAGCTCATCTACTTCTTTGAATACGCCTGCGGGCTGAGCGGATACCTCCTCGGCGTGAATCCCTTCGACCAGCCGGGCGTGGAGGCCTATAAAAAGAACATGTTCGCGCTGCTCGGCAAGCCCGGATACGAGGAAATGGGCGAGGAACTGCGTAAGCGCCTGCGCTGAATTTTTTGAATCAACCTGAAACTTTCCATTCAGCATTGCAAATTTGTTTCATTTATGCTATGCTGATGCCATCAGAAAGACCATCCCCCGCAAAAGAGGCGGGGATCTATTGAAAGGAGTGATTTCTATGGTCAGACTCATCATGGGTGAAAAGGGCACCGGTAAGACCAAGAAGCTGATCGAAATGATCAATACCACTGCGCAGGAGGATAACGGCAGCGTCGTCTGCGTCGAGGCAAAGTCTACCATGACCTTTGACCTGCACTATCACGTTCGTCTGATCTCTGCCTACGAGTACGACCTATCCAACTACGAGGCCCTGCGCGGCTTCCTGTTCGGCCTGTACGCGGGCAATTATGATATTTCCCACATCTTCATCGACAACCTGTTCAAGATCACCGGCGGCGAGTGCAACCAGGCGGCCGACGATTTCCTGAACGAGCTCGAGCGCTTCAGCAACGCCACCGGCGTCAAGTTCACCATCTCCGTCTCCGGCGACCCCGCCCTTGCCACCGACGGCATGCAGAAGTATCTGTAAATTTTACTTTCGCAAAAATAAGAAGAACGCCTCGGAAGAGGCGTTTTTCTTTCTTTGCTGAAAGGCAAAATATTTTTGGCAGCGCGGTGCTCTGCACTTTGTTCCCTGCGTGCCGCAGGGTGCGCAGATAAGGGTGCCATTCTCTCACGTGAGAGAATGGCACCCTTGGACCCCCAAGAGAACGCGAGGGGAGGGCCCCTCGACCCCCAACATTGGCAGATTGTAGCTTGAATGACTG
>ERZ779885.3072-NODE-3072-length-14508-cov-6.200235_pt1 | contig 14508 bp, 10 predicted proteins | sample MGYA00511554_ERZ779885 | MGnify/ENA primary metagenome ERZ779885 (study PRJEB29588, sample SAMEA2160998) | human gut metagenome | biome: human gut; feature: human-associated habitat; material: faeces | place: Denmark | collected 2008/2010 ... | reverse complement strand
GCTGCCGTTGCCAACGAAAGCGAAATTGAAATTAAATGGGTAAATTCCGAAAAAATGGAAGAAGACAACAATGTTGACGAAATGCTGCATGATGTAGACGGTATTCTTGTTCCGGGCGGCTTCGGCAACCGCGGCATTGAAGGCAAAATTATGGCTGTTCGTTATGCAAGGGAAAACAAGATTCCGTTCTTCGGCATCTGCCTTGGCATGCAGTGCGCCGTAATTGAATATGCACGCAATGTTTGCGGCATGGAAGGCGCCAACAGCAGCGAATTTGATGCTGAAACCAAATTCCCTGTTATTGACCTGATGCCTGACCAGGTTGACGTTGAAGAAAAAGGCGGCACCATGCGCCTTGGCCTTTATCCCTGCAAAGTTTATGCCGGTACTCTTACCCAGAAGGCTTACGGCGAAGAACTTATTTATGAACGCCACCGTCACCGCTACGAAGTAAATAACTTCCTGAGAGAAAAAATTGTGGAAGGCGGCATGCGTATTGGCGGTACTTTGCCTAACGGCCGTCTTGTAGAAATAGTTGAATTGCCGGAAGCGGTTCATCCGTGGTTCCTGGGCGCTCAGTTCCATCCGGAATTTAAATCCCGCCCGACCCATCCGCATCCGTTATTTAGAGATTTTATTGCCGCTGCTTTGAGGGAACAAAAATAAAGCCGGTAAATTAACCAAAAAGCAGACTGTTTAACGGTCTGCTTTTTGCGTATAAGGAGATGAAATTATGCTGAAAAAAATTTTTATAAGCGCTGTTTTGCTGATTGCCGTTTTGTCGTTTGTTGTTTCGCTGCTGGGCGGCAACAACAATAATGAGCCTAAAGTAGCTGTCGGCGACAGGGTTGCCGTTATTAATATCAGCGGCCCGATTGTTGACGGGGCTTCCGTTGAACAGACTCTGCTCGGCGGCACGCAGGCTGCAACCAGCGGCCAGCTGATGAAAGAAATCCGTGAAGCTGCGGCAGACAGCAGTGTTAAGGCGCTGGTGCTGCATATAAATTCGCCGGGCGGCAGCGTAACTGCTGCGGAGGAAGTTGGGCGCGAACTGGAGCGGTTTAAAGAAACCACCAAAAAGCCGATAGTAACTTCCATGGGCGATCAGGCTGCTTCTGCGGCATATTGGCTTGCTTCTTACAGCGATGTTATTTATGCCAATTCTTCTACACTTACCGGAAGCATTGGCGTATATATGCCTTATATGAACGTTGAAGATTTGTATAAAAAAATCGGTGTTTATACCGGCAAAATCAAAAGCGGACCGCATAAAGATATTTTATCTCCCGACAGGGAAATGACCGCGGAAGAACGCGAAATTTTACAGGGAATAGTAAATCAGCTGTATGATGAATTTATTGCCGTTGTGGCTAACGGCCGCAAAATGGATACTGCCGCCGTGCGTGCTCTGGCAGACGGCAGGGTTTATACCGGCAAACAGGCGCAGCAGCTGGGCCTTGTTGATGAAATAGGCAATTATTATGATGCTCTGGAAGCTGCGGGTAAATTAATAGGCGTAAACGGTATACCCGAAATTAAAGAAAAACAAACGGCAAAACCGTGGCAGATTTTGTTTGAAGCACGTTTGAGCGAGCTGATTTTATCTCAGCTTGAAAATGCTTTGAACGGTGCAGCGGCAGATATGAAAACAGCACCCGTCCCCAAGGCTGAGAGGTGATGCCTTATGAGGCGCAAAACTTTTGATGTATTGTTTTCTACCAGGGACGGCATGGAAATGCTGGTTAAGGAAAAATGCCTGTGGCGCAGCCTGTGGTATTTTACCATGAGCGTCGGCCTGTTCTGCGGCGTGATAACAAACCAGCTTTTTCTGGAACAGCCTTTATCGGTACGTTTTGGCATTATTGCCGTTGTACTGGTTATAACGGGCGTATGCCTTTTGATGTACGGCTTTTTGCTGCACGGTATTTTGTGTACTATGGGCGCGCTGGCCGGAGATGCCGTCGGGCTGATTTGCCTTTTGGGCTACACAACGCTGCCGTTTTTAATGCTGACGCCGGTAGCATTGTTAAGCACAAAATTGTCATTTACAGGCATTCTGGTACTGGCGGTTGCAATTCTGGCAGGGCTGCTGTGGATGGTATATCTTTTGGTGCGTTCTTTGCAGTCGGTATACCTTATTGATTTCAAGCGGGCGCTGGCTACGGTGCTTTTCAGCTTTTTGCTTATCTATACGGCACTGGTGCTGCCCTTCCAATTTTTGTTTAAATTGCTGATGCTTAAATTTTCTTAACATATAAAAAATAGTTTTTTGTTGCAGAAACTTCGTTAACGTGGCATAATTGTTATGAAGTGATTATTAAAATAAAGGAGTTGGGGTAGGAATGAACAGAGAATTATCCATGGAGTTCGTTCGTGTAACGGAAGCAGCTGCCATTGCCTGCGGACGCAGCGTTGGCCGCGGCGACAAAAACGGTGCTGACCAGCTTGCCGTTGACGCTATGAGAAAAATGTTTGATACTGTTAATATCAGCGGTACGGTTGTAATTGGTGAAGGTGAAATGGACGAGGCGCCGATGCTTTACATTGGTGAACATGTAGGTGCGGGCGGCCCGGAAGTTGATATTGCCGTTGACCCTGTTGAAGGCACAAACCTTGTTGCCAAAGGGCAGCCGGGCGCTATTGCCGTAATTGCCATTGCTCCCAAAGGATGCCTGCTTCACGCTCCTGACATGTATATGGATAAAATTGCTGTCGGCCCCCGTGCCAAAGGCTGCATCGACATCAACGCTCCGGTTAAGGAAAACCTGGAACGCGTGGCCAAAGCACTGGACAGAAAAGTCGGCGATTTAACTGTTGTACTGCTCGACCGTGAACGCCATTACGGTTTGATGGATGAAATCCGCAGCGCAGGCGCACGTATTCACCTTATTACCGACGGCGACGTAAACCCGATTGTTAATGCCGGCATTGAAGGCACCGGCGTTCATATGTATATCGGACGCGGCGGCGCACCGGAAGGCGTGCTTGCAGCAGCAGCAATTAAATGCCTTGGCGGCGATATGCAGGCGCGTTTGTGCCCGGAAGACGAAGCACAGGTAAAACGCTGCCTTGATATGGGCATTGGCGATGTAAATAAAGTTTTAACCCTTGACGATATGGTAAAAGGTGATGACTGCATGTTTACCGCAACTGCCATTACCGAATGCCAGCTTTTGAACGGACTGCGTTATTTTGGCGGCGGCGTGCGTACGCATACCGTTTCCATGCGCTACAAAACCGGTACGGTACGTTTTGTAGACGCTGTACACAGCTTTGACCGCAAAGATTTTGCAGTTAAACTTTAATTTCGGTTTATGGGCAGGGTTTTGGCTTCAACGCTGAAACCCTGTTTCATTTTAATATTTTACAGGATTGGTTATGAAAAATTTATTGCTTGATAATGTTGCCGCCATAAATGAAGTGCGGCGCACGGCAGAAGCATTAAAAAAAGGCGGCGTAAGCCTTAATGGCGTAAGCGGCCCGGTAAAAACGGTTATTATTGCAGCTCTGGACAGCATTTTTGCGGGACAGGGCTCTTTGGCGTTTCTTGTAAGCGGTCGCGATGAAATACGCGAATACCGCCGCAGCTTAAACTGGTTTTATCCGGATTTGCCGATGTATGAATTGTATCCTGCCGATTTGCCGCGTGTGCAGGCCGATGCCAAAAGCCGCGAGGTACAGGCGGAACGTGTTGCTGCTCTGCGCTTTCTGCGCGGCGAGGAACGCGGCATAGTATTTGTAACCGCTGAAGCGCTTTTGCAGAAGCTGCCGGATAAAACTGCGGCACAGGAAGGCATAGAAATTAATTGCGGCAGCATAACCGACCAGCAGGAACTTATTGCAAAATTTACGGAATTTGGCTATGAACGCACGCAGCAGGTAGACGCAATCGGCCAGTTTTGCGTGCGCGGCGATATTCTCGATATTTTTCCCATCAACAGCAAACTGCCCCTGCGCGTAGAATGGTTTGACGATACCGTTGACGCTATACGCAGTTTCAGCCTGGAAAATCAGCGCAGCGTAGAAAATCTCGGGAAAATTAAAATTGTACCTTTGCAGGAGCCTGAACAGGAAAGTTTTAATGCTTCCGTTTTTGATTATGTAAGTGCCAAAACCATGCTTTTTGTGGATGAACCATCACGCTTATGGGATTTGGCAGAAAAAATTTATAACGAAAATAAGGCTTATGCCGATGAATTATGGACGGTACAGGAGCTGACGGAAGCCTGCGGCAATGCTAAAGCAGTATCGCTTGCGGCTTTGCAGCATAATTATTTTAATGCTTTTATGCAGATTAATATGCCGGTGCGCACGGTTGCGCCGTATAACCGCAACACAGAGCTTTTGGCGGGCGATTTGCGCGGCTGGCTAAATGACGGCATAGTACCGGTTATTATGATGAGCAGCAGCATAAAGGCGCGCGGGCTTGCCGATACTTTAACGAGCAAAGGCATTACGGCCGGATATGTTGATGCAGAGCCGTTTCTTATTCCCGGAAGGGTAAGCGTAATCAGCGGCGAGCTTACGGCCGGTTTCAGGTTCTGGAATGAAAACTGGCTGTTAATTACCGAAAGCGATATTTTCGGTATGCAGAAACGCCGCCGTCTGCACAGCAAAAATAAAGGCGCGCAGCTGCAGTATTTTTCGGAAATTAAGGCCGGCGATTACGTTGTCCATTCCGTACACGGCATTGGGCGTTATATTGGCGTGGAAAATGTTGAGGTTGACGGACGCCACCGCGACTACCTGCTTTTGCAGTATGCGGGCGATGACAAGTTGTATGTGCCTGTTGAGCAGGTAAGCATGCTGCATAAATACATAGGCAACGAAGGGCAGGCTCCGCGTTTAAGCAAAATGGGCGGCAGTGACTGGAGCCGTACGCAGAAAAGAGCGCAGGCCGCTATTACTATTCTGGCGGAAGAACTTTTGCGTTTGTACGCTCAGCGTAAAATTGTGCCGGGGCATGCTTTTTCGCCGGATACCGAATGGCAGAAAGAATTTGAAGAAAAGTTTCCTTATGAGGAAACGCCGGACCAGTTAAAGGCAATTGCCGAAATTAAAGCCGATATGGAAAAGCCGGTGCCGATGGACAGGCTTTTATGCGGCGACGTTGGTTACGGAAAAACGGAAGTTGCCATACGTGCTGCGTTTAAAGCGGTAATGGACAGCAAGCAGGTTGCCTTGCTGGTGCCTACTACGGTGCTTGCTCAGCAGCATTATATGACAGTGCGCGACAGAATGGAGCCTTTTGGCATCAGGGTTGAAACCATTAGCCGCTTTACAAGCACGAAAGAGCAGAAGCGTATATTAAGTGCTCTGGAAGCAGGTAATGTTGATGTTTTGATAGGTACGCACCGCCTGCTGCAATCTGATGTGGTATTCCGCGATTTAGGGCTTTTAATTATAGATGAAGAACAGCGCTTCGGTGTGGCGCAGAAAGAAAAAATAAAAAAATGGAAAACAGGCATTGATGTATTATGCCTGTCGGCAACGCCTATTCCGCGCACTTTGCATCTGGCGCTTGTTAACGGGCGCGATATGAGCGTAATTGAATCGCCGCCGGAGGACCGCCTGCCGGTTGAAACTTATGTTGCCGAATACGACAGCGGCATGATTAAAGAAGCGCTGGAGCGTGAACTGCGGCGCGGCGGCAGAATTTACTACGTGCATAACCGCATTACCGGGCTGGAGCGCATTGCCGGTGAACTGCGCAAACTTGTGCCGGGCATCAGCATACGCATAGCGCATGGGCGCATGAGCGAAGAAATGCTGGAAGATGCAATGATAGATTTTTACGAAGGCAGCTGCGATTTGCTGCTTTCGACCACTATTATAGAAAACGGGCTTGATGTGCCTTTAGCCAACACAATTATTATAGACGGCGCAGAAAACTTCGGACTTTCGCAGCTTTACCAGATGCGCGGCAGGGTAGGGCGTTCGGCGCGCCTGGCGTACGCTTATTTTGTGTACCGGCGCAACAAGCAGCTTAGTGAAATTGCCGAAAAGCGTTTGCAGGCCATCCGCGATTTTACGGAACTTGGTGCAGGCTTTAAAATTGCCATGCGCGATTTGGAAATACGCGGCGCCGGAAACCTGCTTGGTGCACAGCAGCATGGGCATATTGCCGGTATCGGCTTTGCAGCCTACTGCGAAATGCTGGAAAGCACAATTAAGCGTTTGAAGGACGGTGCTGAAAAAGGCATGCCAGAACTTGACCCGATTGTTGAAATTAACGTTGACGGTTATATTCCCGACATTTATATCAGCGACCCGCGTTATAAACTTGAACTTTACCGCCGTTTTGCGGAACTTGATTACAGCGAAAAAGATGATTTGCTGGATGAAATTACTGACCGCTTCGGCGAACCGCCTGAAGAAATTGTTAACCTCTGGCGTGTGGCGGCGGTGCGCGGCCTGTGCCGCAAAATGCGCATTTCCGGCATCAGCACGCGCGGGAACGAAGTACGCATAACCTTTAACGAAAACGCAGTGCTTGATACCGATGTTTTATTAAAAATGATTAATGCCGGACGCAACGGCATACTGTTAAAAACCGGCAGACAGCCGCAGCTGCTGCTGAAAATGAATGTTTTAAAAACGGAACCTTTACTCTGGCTGGAAAAGAATTTGCCGCTGCTGGCAGGTAAAAATTAAACGGAAAGGAGGCATTGGCAAATGGCAGATAAATTTTTGCGCGGGGCCATGATTTTAACTATGGCAGGTTTAATGGTTAAAATACTCGGCTCTGTTAACCGCATTTTATTATCGCGCCTTTTGGGCGGTGAAGGCATTGGCCTTTACCAGATGGCTTACCCTGTGTTTTTGCTGATGCTTTCCGTTTCCTCGGCCGGAATACCGATAGCAATTTCCATTATAGTATCCGAAAAAGTTGCTAAAGGGCAGTTTAAAGCAGCGGAGCAGGTTTTTAAAATTTCGCTGGGGCTGATGGTTGTTACCGGCCTGTGTTTTGCCTTAACGCTGTTTTTCGGCGCCGGGTGGCTTGTTGAAAGCGGCTTTGTGCGCGACCCGCGTGCTTATTATGGGCTTATCGCCTTAACGCCGGCAGTGTTTTTTTCCACAATTCTTGCCAGCTTCCGCGGTTATTTTCAGGGATATCAGATGATGACGCCGCCTGCCGTATCGCAGATTTTAGAGCAGTTTACGCGCGTTGTAACCATGGTTGTGCTGGCTTACTGCCTGCTGCCGTACGGTTTGGAATACGCCGCAGCCGGTGCTGCGTTCGGTGCCGTGCCCGGTGCGATAACGGGCCTTATTGTGCTCAGCTTTTTTTTCAGGCGTTTGCGTAAAAATACGGCGGCTGCTCCTCAGCTTGCCAATACGGAAACAGAATCCGTTTATGCTATTGCCAAAAGATTGGCGCTGCTGGCCCTGCCGGTTTCATGTGCCAACATAATGGTGCCGGTAACAAGCAGTATAGATATGCTGCTTGTGCCAAACTGCCTGTATGCCAGCGGCTATACAATAGAACAGGCAACAACGCTGTTCGGTTACCTTACCGGCATGGGCATGCCGCTTGTTATGATGGCCACCATAGTTACGGTTTCGCTGGCTGCCGGTATTGTGCCTGCCATTTCAGAAGCATTTACGCTTGGCGATAAACTTACAATTATAAAAAAATCGCGCACGGCTATGAATATTTGCTGCCTTATAACGCTTCCGGCTGCAGCCGGATTATGGGTGCTGGCAACGCCGATTGCGCAGATGATTTACAACGCACCGCAGGCCGGTGAGGCAATACGCCATCTGGCGCCTTCAGCCTGTCTATTAGGCATACATCAGGTAACAACCGGTATGCTGCAGGGCATAGGCAAAACGGCAATTCCGATGTGGAATATGCTGTTGAGCGCCGTTGTAAAAATCGGTGCGGTAATGTTTTTAACGGTAACTCCTCTTAATATTGTCGGTGCGGCATGGGCTTCCAACATTAATTTCGGGCTTGCGGCGCTGTTAAACATTATTTTTCTGCTGCGCAGCGGCATAACGTTTAATATTAAGGTGCTGGCAAAACTTTTGGCGGCAACTTTGCTGATGGCGATATCGGCAGAACTTATTTACAAATTTGTAAACGGGCTTTTTGGCAATACAATAGCGGCAATAACTACAATTTTTGCGGCGATAGCCGTTTATGCCGTGCTGCTGTTTGTTTTAAAAGCCGTAAGCAAGGATGATTTGGAAAAAATACCGTTTATCGGTTCTAAAATAAAGCGGAGGTGATTAAATGCATAAAATAACGGTTGTAGGCCTTGGCCCCGGAAGCGCCGGGCAGCTTTCGGTGGAAACCATGGAACTTTTGAAAAACGGAGAATGCGTTATTCTGCGCACTGCCGTGCATCCGAGCGTATCAAGGCTGACGGAAGAAAAAGTTAATTTTATATCCTGCGATAATTTTTATGAAGAAGGCGCGTCTTTTGAGGATGTATACGGCAATATTGTAAATTTTGTGCTTGAAAAAGCACAGACGCAGGATGTTGTTTATGCTGTTCCCGGCAGCCCGCTTGTGGCGGAACGCACGGTTGTGCTTTTGAGAGAACGTGCAGCTGCGGAAAAGATTGCATTAAAAATTCTGCCTTCCATGAGTTTTTTGGATTTGGCGTATGTTGAACTTGGCATTGACCCGATTGCCGGGTTGAGGATTATTGACAGCAGCGATTTTGAAGCACTTGCCGACGCAGGAAAATATCCGCTGATGATAACGCAGGTGTACAGCAAATTTGTTGCGTCCGATGTTAAGCTGGCCTTGATGGATGTGCTTGACGATGAAACGCCGGTATGGTTTTTGCGCAATTTGGGCCTGCCGGATGAAGAATGCCGCACGGTGCCTTTGTATGAACTCGACCGCCAGGAAAATATCGACCACCTGACCAGTGTTTTTGTGCCGGAATATAAAGAAAAGGTTTCCGTGATGGATGTTCGCCCGTTAACAGATGTAATGGCAACGCTGCGTTCTCCCGGCGGCTGCCCGTGGGATATGGAACAGACGCACAGCAGCATCCGCAAAAGCCTTATTGAAGAAGTTTACGAACTTCTGGAAGCCATTGACAACATGGATTATGAAAACATGAAGGAAGAACTCGGCGATGTTCTTTTGCAGGTGGTATTCCATGCACGTCTGGCAGAAGAAGAAGGCGCGTTTACCATGCAGGATGTTGTGGACGAAATTGTGAATAAACTTATCCGCCGCCATCCGCATGTATATGGCACCATTGAAGTAGGCAGCAGTGATGAAGTGTTGCAAAACTGGGATGCAATCAAGCAGACCGAAAAGAAAGAGCGTACCCATGTTCTTGACGGCGTTACCAAAGGCCAGCCTGCGCTTATGCGTGCCTATAAACTTAATTCCAAAGCAGCAAAAGCCGGGTTCGACTGGCCGGATAATGACGGCGTATGGAATAAAGTGCTGGAAGAAGCGGCAGAACTTAAAGAAGCCGTTGCTTTCAAAAACAAGGAAGAACAGGAACATGAACTTGGCGATTTGCTGTTTTCAATAGCGGCATACGCCAAGCATATCGGCCTTGAGCCGGAAACGGCGTTAAACGCTGCCAATAACCGTTTTGTAAAGCGCTTTTCGTACGTTGAAAGCTGTGTGGAAGAATCCGGCAGGGACTGGCATGAGTTTACACTGGCCGAGTTGGATGTTTTTTGGAATGAGGCAAAATTAACTGAAATGAAAGATTGTGAAAAAAAATAAAAATATTGCCTGATAAGCAGGAATATTGCGTTTTACAGCGAACTTACAATTACATGAATTCTATCGGCAAGCTATGCGTTTTTGCAGCAGCTGCCCATAGATAAAATAAAAAACCTTTAAGGGGGATTTCCTGTGAACAAAACAGAACTCGTTGCTGCAGTTGCAGAAAAAACTGGCTTAACTAAAAAAGACGCTGAAAAAGCTTTATGCGCTTTAATTGAAACCGTTAAAGAAGAAGTTGCTAAAAACGAAAAAGTTCAGCTGATTGGCTTTGGTACTTTTGAAGCACGTAAACGCAATGCACGTACCGGCAAAAATCCGCAGAGCGGCGAAGCTATTGAAATTCCGGCAACTACTGTTCCGGCTTTCAAAGCTGGCAAAGCTTTCAAAGACATGGTTAACGCAAAATAATAATTTAACTGCATTAAAATGCCGGGCTTAACTAGCCCGGTATTTTAGTATAAACCAAAATTTGGAGGTGCTTATGCCGGAGCGCAGCAGAACCAAAAAGAAAAAACGGCATGATTTTCTGCTGATTTGCCTGATAATTCTTGCTGTTTGCGGTTTTATTATTGCCAGGCAGGAGTATAAGATTTACCAGGTAAATAAAGAACTGGAAGCTACCACGCAGCGCGTGGAAAATTTAAAGAGAGATAAAGAAGAACTTGAAGCAGAGAAAAAACGCCTTGACGATTTAAAATACATTGAAAAACTTGCGCGTGAGGACCATAATATGGTCGGCAAGGATGAAGTGCCGTTATTTATTGTCGACGAAAAAGAAAATAAGGATTCGGATAAGAAAAACAGGTAAATTATCTTAAGATTATTTATCTGTTTTTTATTTTTTTGTTGACACATTTTTAAAAAGAAAGGTATAATGGTGCTATATCAAGTTAATTTAAGGGGGATCGTCTGCTTTATGTCACTTGAAGTAGGTGCAATAGTTGAAGGTGAAGTAACAGGCATTACCAATTTCGGCGCTTTCGTACAGCTGCCTGAGGGTAAGGTTGGTCTTATTCATATATCCGAAGTTTCTAATGTATATGTGAAGGACGTACATGATTTTCTGAAAGAAAAGGACAAAGTAAAGGTTAAAGTTTTATCTATTGATGCGCGTGGAAAAATCGGGCTGTCCATTAAACAGCTTACCCCGCCGCCGGCTCCGCAGCCCAAACCGCAGCGTCCGGCAGTAAATACGGAACGCCGCAGCTTTAAACCGGCACCGGCACTTTCTTTTGAAGACAAGTTATCAAAATTTTTAAAAGACAGCGATGACAGGCTGCTTGACCTTAAGCGCAACACTGAATCCAAACGCGGCGGCCGCGGTGCCAGCCGTGAAAGATAAGAGCATAATGGCACTCCTTGGTGAGTGCCTTTTTGTTTTGAGGAGTATAAATGTCCGGCAATGTTGTAAATAAATTGCTGAAAGAAATAAAAAAGTACGTTAAACAAAATTCCGCACTGCTTGTGGCATGCAGCGGAGGTGCGGATTCGGCGGCGCTTACCGATGCATTATGGCAGCTTAAAGATGAATGCTGCTATAAAATAACGATAATGCATGTGGAACATGGCATACGCGGGCAGGAAGCACTTGATGATGCGGATTTTGTAAAAAATTTCTGCGAAAAGCAAGGGATTAAGTTTGTATGCAAACACGTAAAAGCACCGGAGTATGCGCTGCAAAACGGGCTTTCGCTGGAGGACGCAGCGCGCCGTTTGAGGTATAAAGCATTGTTTGCTTATGCGGCAGAGGCAGGGTGCGATTACATTGTTACGGCGCATCAGGCTGATGACCAGGCAGAAACCGTTTTAATGCAGCTTATGCGCGGCAGCGGTACTTCCGGACTTGGCGGAATGCAGACTGCAAGCGGAAAACTGCTGCGGCCGTTTTTATTTGTGCGCCGCACGGAAATTGAAGCTTATTGCCATGAACGAGGCTTGCGGTTTTGCAATGATTCTACCAATGATGATGTGCGTTATACTCGCAACAGAATAAGAAAAGAACTGTTGCCGTATTTGGAAAAAAGTTTTAACCCTAATGTAATAACGGCTCTTGGCAATACGGCGCAGCTTTCCAGGGCAGATAATGATTTTGCCGCTTACCATGCGCAGATTTTTTATGATAAAAACGTTAAAGCAGGCGGCAGCCTTTTGGAATGCCGTGCAGAGGCTCTTAAAACAGAGTTTGCGGCAGTGAGCCGGCGTGTTGTGCGTATGATGTGGGAGAAAATGGCTGCCCATGGAAGTGAACTGGGCTTTGAACATGTGGAAGCAGTGCTTGGGCTTTTGAAAAAGGGAAGCAGTGGCAAAATGCTGGCACTGCCTGGTAAAACGGCAGCAGCATATTTTTACGGCATGCTTTATGTAGGCGCGCAGCCGGAGGTAAAAAAATTAATTAATGCTGGTACAGCTTTTGATGAAATTACTGTGCTTATTGAAAGTACCGGTAAATTAAAAGAAGTTAATCTGCCGGATGGCGGCGTGCTGCAATTAAGCACTGCGGAAGAATGCCCGGAGATAACTAAAAAGCAGGCTGCTGTGCCGCTTGCCATGGCCGGTAATGAGCTTTGTATTCGTACAAGGCGTGACGGCGACAGATTTTACCCGTATGGCAGCGCAGGCAGCAAAAAATTAAAAGATTATTTTATAGACAATAAAGTTCCGCGCGCAGAGCGCGACAAAAAGCTGCTCGTAACAGCAGGCAGCAAAGTTTTATGGATAATCGGCGAAAGGCAGGCCGGATGGAAAACCAGGCCGGACGGCAAATGGCTGGTGATGAGGCTTGCCGGAAGAAAGGATGAAAAAAATGAATGAAAATATTGCAAAGGTTTTGCTGAGTGAAGAAGAAATTCAAAAGCGCGTAAAAGAATTGGGCAGGCAGATACATGATGATTATAAAGATAAAGAAAAAATTGTGATGATTGGGCTTTTAAAGGGCGCTATTTACTTTTTCACCGACCTTTCACTGGCAATTGATTTGCCGCTGCGCATTGATTTTATGGTGGCATCTTCTTACGGTTCCGGCACGGAAACCAGCGGCAATGTTGATATACGCCTGAGCTGCTCTGAAAATATTGAGGGCTGCCATGTGCTTCTGGTTGATGATATTATCGACAGCGGCGTTACCATGGAAGCAATTACAAGGCTTTTAATGGCGCAGAAACCTGCTTCCGTTAAAAAAGTTGCTTTGTGCGATAAGCCGAGCCGCCGCGTTAACAAATTAAATGCCGATTATGTGGGCTTTGAAATTCCGGATGAATTTGTTGTGGGTTACGGCCTGGATTATGCCGGAGATTACCGCAATTTGCCGTTTATCGGCGTATTAAAGCCGGAAGCTTATGCCAAATAATAAATGTTGTGGAAACAGAGAGAATATATTATAATATAGAAATGGTATTTGTAATTTAACTAAAGGTTAAGGAGGGTAGATTTTGACTAAATTTTTAAAAAATGTTGTATTCTACCTGCTGATAATAATTTGTGCGATAATGTTGTTTGATTCCTATTCAACCAACGTAGTCCCTAAAACAGATATTACTTACAGCGCTTTTATGAAGCATGTGCAGCAGGACGAAGTGCAGCAGGTAACGATTGTTGATAATGTTATCAGCGGCAAGCTGAAAGACGGCAGCGATTTTACAACGGTTGTGCCGAAGGATGAAAGCCTTATCCCTACTTTAAGGGCGCGTGACGTTGAAATTAAGGCTGAACTGCCGCCGGAGCCGCCGTGGTGGACTTCTGTGCTGAGCCAGCTTTTGCCGATGCTGATTATAGTTGCCATCTGGTTTTTCATGATGCAGCAAATGCAGGGCGGCGGTGGCGGACGAGGAGTTATGAACTTTGGCAAAAGCCGTGCGCGCCGTTACGATGAGGATAAAATCAGGGTAACTTTTAAAGATGTTGCCGGTGCTGATGAAGCCAAGCAGGAACTTGAAGAAGTTGTAGAATTTTTAAAACACCCCAAAAAGTATAACGACCTTGGGGCTAAAATTCCTAAAGGCGTGCTTTTATACGGGCCTCCGGGTACAGGCAAAACGTTGCTTGCCAAAGCCGTTGCCGGTGAAGCTGGCGTACCGTTCTTCAGCATTTCCGGCTCTGACTTTGTGGAAATGTTTGTCGGCGTAGGTGCTTCCCGCGTGCGCGATTTGTTTGAGCAGGCCAAAAAGAGCGCTCCGTGCATTGTGTTTATTGACGAAATTGATGCCGTGGGCCGTCAGCGCGGCGCCGGCCTTGGCGGCGGGCATGACGAACGTGAGCAGACTCTTAACCAGCTGCTGGTTGAGATGGACGGTTTTGGTGCCAACGAAGGCATTATTATGATTGCGGCCACCAACCGCCCGGATATTCTTGACCCGGCTCTTTTGCGCCCGGGACGTTTTGACCGCCAGATTGTGGTTGACCGCCCGGATATTAAAGGCCGCCGTGAAATTTTAAAAGTGCATGTAAAAGGCAAACCTGTCGGCAGCGATGTTGAACTTGACGTTATTGCAAGGCGTACTCCCGGCTTTACCGGCGCTGATTTAAGCAACCTGGTAAACGAAGCGGCATTAATGGCCGCACGCCGCAATAAAAAGCAGATTAACATGCCCGATATGGAAGAAGCAGCTGAACGCGTTATTATGGGTCCTGAACGCCGCAGCAGAGTTATCAGCGACAACGAAAAACGCCTTACCGCATACCACGAAGGCGGGCATACGCTTGTCGGCATGCTGCTTGACAACGCAGACCCTGTACATAAGGTTACCATTATTCCGCGCGGCAGGGCAGGCGGCTATACTTTTAGGCTGCCGAAAGAGGAC
>ERZ779885.3061-NODE-3061-length-14543-cov-9.140599_pt1 | contig 14543 bp, 12 predicted proteins | sample MGYA00511554_ERZ779885 | MGnify/ENA primary metagenome ERZ779885 (study PRJEB29588, sample SAMEA2160998) | human gut metagenome | biome: human gut; feature: human-associated habitat; material: faeces | place: Denmark | collected 2008/2010 ... | reverse complement strand
GGATTTGTGTCTGCGCGCACTTGACACAAACTTGACATGCGCAAAAAGCGTGCGCGGAAAAGAGGAGAAAAGCATGAAGAAAAGCATTATCACTGTAGTAGGGAAGGACACTGTCGGAATTATTGCAAGAGTATGTGCATATCTGGCAGATAACAACATCAACATTCTGGATATTTCCCAGACCATTGTGCAGGGATATTTTAATATGATGATGATCGTGGATATGAATAATGTATCCAAGGAGTTCGGAACCATTGCGCAGGAGCTGGATGCGCTCGGAGAGAATATTGGCGTTATTATCAAATGCCAGCGGGAAGAAATTTTTGACCAGATGCACAGAATCTGAGACACCAGTTTACTCGTGGCTTCCTGTGAGCTGATTTCATACTTGCATGAAAATCTGCTTGCAGGAAGGTACGAAGGAAGCGCCAATCCATGAGCAAAAGTAGCGGTGGCGTAGCCAGCGCGGAGAGCATCGAAGATGCGAGTTTGCGAATGGCGCGGTAAACGGCTCAATCACGACAAATACATCTGCGAAATGGAGAAAATAGCATGATCAATATCTATGAAGTAACCGAAACCAATAACATGGTGGAGAAAGAAAATCTGGACGTACGCACCATTACGATGGGAATCAGCCTTTTGGACTGCATCGATTCGGATTTAAACGCATGTCTGGATAAAATTTATAAAAAGATTACCGAATCCGCAAAGGATCTGGTAAAGACCGGCGAAGAGATTGCACAGGAATTCGGCGTGCCGATTGTAAACAAGCGTATTTCCGTGACTCCAATTGCGCTGGTCGGCGGTGCCGCATGTAAGACGCCGGAGGATTTTGCAAAGATCGCAGAAGTGATGGATAAAGCTGCCCACGAGGTAGGCGTAAACTTTATCGGCGGTTATTCTGCGTTGGTGAATAAAGGCATGACCCATGCGGATGAGCTTTTAATCCGTTCGATTCCGATGGCACTGTCCAGAACTGAAAATGTCTGCAGCTCTGTCAACGTCGGTTCCACCCGCTGCGGTATCAACATGGATGCTGTCCGACTGCTGGGCGAAATCATCAAAGAGACGGCGGAGTACACAAAGGAGCAGGATTCCTTAGGCTGTGCAAAGCTGGTGGTATTCTGCAATGCGCCGGACGATAACCCGTTCATGGCGGGCGCGTTCCACGGCGTGACAGAGGCTGACCGTATCATCAATGTCGGCGTCAGTGGTCCCGGCGTTGTAAAGACTGCACTGGAATCTGTGCGCGGCGAGAGCTTTGAGGTGCTCTGCGAGACGATCAAAAAGACCGCATTCAAGGTTACGAGAGTCGGTCAGCTGGTGGCAAAAGAGGCTTCGAAGCGGTTAAAGGTTCCCTTCGGTATTGTCGATCTTTCGCTGGCTCCGACGCCTGCAATCGGCGACTCTGTTGCAGATATTTTATGTGAAATCGGTCTGGAGCATGCCGGCGCACCTGGAACGACGGCAGCCCTTGCCCTGTTAAATGATCAGGTGAAAAAAGGCGGCGTTATGGCATCTTCCTATGTTGGCGGCTTGAGCGGAGCATTCATTCCGGTCAGTGAAGACCAGGGTATGATCGATGCGGTGACAGCAGGTGCGCTGACACTGGAAAAGCTCGAGGCGATGACCTGTGTCTGCTCTGTAGGCCTTGACATGATCGCGATTCCCGGAGACACAAAGGCAACTACGATTTCCGGCATCATTGCGGATGAAATGGCGATCGGTATGATCAATAACAAGACAACCGCTGTTCGCCTGATCCCCGTTATCGGTAAGGGTGTTGGCGAAACCGTTGAGTTTGGCGGACTGCTGGGCTATGCGCCGATTATGCCGGTCAACCAGTTCAGCTGTGACGCATTTGTAAACCGCGGCGGACGGATTCCTGCGCCGATCCATAGCTTCAAGAACTAAGCGGTATCGTAGCAGGAGCAGGACGAATTCTGAAAAAATGTAAACAATAGAATGCACGCTCTGCGAGCATTCTATTGTCATGAATGAAAAAGACCGTCGGTTTTGCAGAGCCTTGGGAAGGCGCGAACCGACGGTCTTTTGGATTTTTTGGAAAGAATTTTGTTTCACAGTTTTTCGCCTGTGGCAGGGAGGGAAAGCAATAGCTTTATGCAGCGTGCCGCTTTTCCAGTTCGACACAGATGCGGTCGTATTCTGTTTCGTCCAGAATATATTTTTTCTTATAAAGGAAGTAGGACAGAAGCATCATCGCGCAGGGCAGCAGGGACATGCACAGCAAAAGTCCGGTGCTTTGCAGCGAGGTCGTGCTGGAGAGCACGCCGGAAATTAAGTCGAGCTTTTCACTTTCGGTAATCAACCCCTGGGTGCACTGCTGCTCCAGCGAAGAAATCTGGTTGGTGTAGCTGGTAACGTCGAACAGCAGATAGGTTGCAGATGTCAGTACAGCAGTCAGTGCGGAGGCAAGCTTTGTGATGAATGGGCGAAGGGAAGCGATGACGGCTTCATCCCTCGTTTCGAATTTGTACTCATTATATTCCACCGTATTGAGGATGGAGATCATCATAATCAGGTAATAGCAATACTGACCGAAATTGGAGAGCATGTAGCCTAACACGAGCAGGGCAAAGCCGAGGGTGCCGGTCTTTGCCAGGAAGCCGGAGATCAGGAGGAACGCGTAGCCGATCACCGCGATGATTGCCATGATGGACATCAGCTGTTTGCGCGGGCATTTGCGGGAAATGGCAGGGTAGAAGACCATCAGAAATGCGGTTGCGGACATGCCGACCATTGTGAACAGGGAATATAGACCGCCTTCATAGCCGAACGTCAGATAAATATAGGTAGATCCCAGTCCGCCGACGATCAGTCCATTACCGATCTGCTGCAGCAAAAAGATGACTGCGATCCAGACTAACTGATCGTTGCGCAGGATAGTCTGGATGATTTCGCGGAAGCGGAAGCGTTCCTGCTTCGCTGCGGGAGGGTCACGGCGTTCGCGTACACCGAAGATTGTGATGCTCAAAAACAGAGGCGCTAAAATCGCAATGATCAGGGCGATGCGTCCATAGGCGGTAAAGGAACTTCCGCCGATGGCATTTTTGCCGGTAGAAAAGACTGGAATCAGGATAGAAGCCAGCGTAGAACCGATTCCTGCAAACAGCGTGGCACGGGAGGTAAACTGATTGCGTGCGTTGGCATCGGAGCCGAGCGCCGGAATCATACCCCAGTAGGAAATATCGTTCATGGTATAGGTGATGCTGAACAAAAAATAAAGGATACCGAACAGGCAGACGAAGCTCCAACCGTGCAGGTCTGTATTGAAAAACAGATAAATGACGACGGAGGTGGATAAAACGCCGATTGTCAGCCAGGGTTTAAATTTGCCGAAACGGGAATGGGTGTGTTCGATGATGCTTCCCATGATCGGGTCGTTTAGTGCGTCAAAAATCCGGGCAGCGACCATAATTGCGGTGATCGCGGTCAGCTGTGCGGCGTTTAACGAGCGGGTAAATAAAACGAAAGTCAGAAGAAAGCTGTTGATCAGGGCGTAGACAGCATCTCTTCCGACCGTCCCGAGGGGGAACAGAAGTAGGTTTCGTTTTTGGTACTTTTGCTGTTCGTTCATGGATTTTTCCTCCGTTTTTTATTCTGTTTTCATTATATTGCGATTTAAAACAGGATGCAACAGAGAAAAATGGCGAATTCCGGAGAGTGGGAAATGAGATTGTCGGAGGATGCGGCAGGGTGGTACAGCGTGCTGTAAAACGCGGGCACTGCAGCGGCAGCGCAGTCTTGTTGTCTGACTACAGCAGAATCAGTTGGCGTGTATACTCGTGAACCGGCAGCTGCCCGGTTTTTGCGCAGCGTGCAGTTTGCGTCAGATGTGCAGCGAGCACATCCTTTTCATAGAGGGCGAGTGCTTCCGGAGAAAGGCTGCGGGCTGCAGCAGCGGGGCGGGAGATGAGCGGAATGTTGCTGTTTTTCTTGAGCACGGACAGCAGGGGAGACGCACTCTTACGAAAACCAAGAATCCGGGCGTAAGGCGTATAGTCGTTATCGCGGGCAGCAAGGAGCATTTCCTGCGAAACAGAGAGCAGAATCCGACACAGACAGCGGCTGATTTTGCTGTAGGTGATTTCGCGGGTCTTGAGTCTTGTGCAGAGATCGTCCCAGTCGGTAAAGGAAAGGCGGTTCGCCTCGAGCTTGTCGGCAAGCTCTTTTCCGATCTCAGCATACGTCCCAAAGGAACCCGGAGCGGCAGTGAGCAGTCGATAGTGCAATGGACTGGATAAGTCATTGGAGAATAAAAACGTGTTCTGCGATAAAACTTCCTCCCAGAGCGGCAGCAGGGGCTGCAGCTTAGGATAGCACTGCAGCTGCGACAAAAGAGCCTGCTTCCCTTGTTTGGCGAGCAGACTGCGCAGCGCGGATGCAGAGGGAAAGTCTGCTGCACCGCCGAGCGGATCGTGATAGCCGCTGCCAACGCGCGAGATCGTGAACGGGCGGATGGAGCTGTTTCGCCGCAGCAGCGCCAAGGTGTATTCCAATCCCAGAAGGTTGTTGGGGGAAGAAAGCAGGGCAACAATCTGTTCTGCTGTGGAATTGTTGTCGGGGCAGGCTGTTGATGGCATATCTTTTGCCATATCGAGGCATAAAAGCAGCGCCTGCTGGCGTGCGGCAGGGAAAGATAGCCCGGATTTTAATGCTTTTTTCAAAGCATTGGAAAAAGCAGCAGATTCGCACTGCAGCAGAGTTGCCGTTTTTTTAAATAAGGAAATGTCGCCGGATTCGCTGCCAAAGCAAAGAACGTCCACGCAGCCGAGCTTGTCCAGCAGGGAAACTGCCCCGGCGGCAAAATCCCCGGCGCTTCCGGTGGCGAAGCAGACGGGCAGCTCAATCACAACGTCTGCTCCGGCAAGCAGCGCCATCCGGGTACGGGTATACTTGTCCAGAAGCGCCGGAGCGCCCCGCTGGACAAAGCTGCCGCTCATGACTGCGATCAGATAGTCCGCGCCGGTTTGCTTCCGCGTCTGTTCCATATGGTAAATATGTCCCGGGTGAAGCGGGTTGTATTCTACGATGATGCCTGTTGTTTTCAAAGTGATAAATACCTCCATGTGCACGGGTTCTTAACGTTCTGAGAACTTTTTTCTTTTTTTACTTCCACAGGTTCAAGTTTATTTTTCTGTTTTTAATATCCGATTTCCGAATTATAGCTGTATCTCTAACTCCAAGCAATCCCATTCTTCGCCTAATACCTGATACTTTTCCATTTCATCTAATGCTACATCCTGAAATCCTGTGGTCTTGTAACAATAATATGCAGGATCATTATTACGGAAAACACCTAATGTAACCTTCTTTGCGCCAAAGATTTCTTTTGCATAGAGTAATCCTAACTGAAGCATTTGTTTTCCATAGCCTTTCCCCCTTTTGTTTGCATCAACGATAACAAAGCCAAATCTTAATTCATCAAATGACGCTGTTGGTCTTCTCATTGTAAAAAATCCAACCACATCGTTATCATCTATCGCTGTAAAAGCCATCAAATCACTTACGGAATGAAATTGCTCAAGCGATAACGGGTATGTTCCCAGTACGCCTGCTGTCCATTTATAAAATGCCTTTTCATCTTTTGCCCAGGAAAGTATTGTTTCAGCATCTTTTATATGATAAGGTCTTAGTCTTAACATCATTTTCCCCTTTCTGCAAAACTGGAAGTTGTCTAATTCTTTTTTAAGGGATTATCTAATACATAATACAAAGAAATATACTCATGTCCATCTCTTGCAATTTGGGTATTTTCCTTTACAAAGCGGAAACCACTTTTTTCAATAACTCTTTTTGATTGACTATTTATAACAAAATGGCTACACATTAAGTAATCATAATTTTCTTGTTCAAAGCAGAATTTAATTACTCTATTAACAGCTTCTGGCATTAAACCTTTTCCCCAATACTCTTTACTTAATACATATCCTAGTTCTCTTCCTACTAAATTCTCATACTCATCACGCAACAAAAGACTAAGCGTTTCAAGTCCTAATGAACCTATTACCTTATGATTTTCTTTCAATTCTAAAGCAAAGGTCATTTTCTCATTAATAAACATCTCCAAAATGGTTTTTGATTCTTGAATTGATGTATGTGGATTCCATCCAGCCATTTGACCTACTCCATCAACTTTTGCATACTCAAAAAAGTCTTCTAAATCCATTTCACTCCATTCTCTAATGATTAGTCTATCTGTTTCAAGCACAACACCTGTTAAATCAACATTTGCATTCATAAATCTATCACTCCTCAATCAACTCCCGATTGTTCTATGATACGATAAACATGCCATATTCTTTTGGCACGTTTAAAATTCCATTTGTAGTATGAGCGGTCAAAATATCTTTTTTAGCCTGTTTGGGAATGCCGGTGATCGACGTCATACTGGAAAGAGAATAAAGATATTCGATTATGTCATCGATATTGCTTTTGGCAGCTGCGATCATCGCTTTTGAAAAATCTGAAAGAGTCAGCCTGGAACACAGACGGATCAAATCTTCTTTGTTTTTCCACATATCGCCTGTCCCGCAGCCTAATTCCAAAATGCGCATTCCGGGGGCAATTTTATAATTGGAAAAAATCCAGTTTCCGAATCCCATCTTGTTTGTCGAATATTTATCATGAATGGAAATTCTCGTTTGCAAATTGGTTGCTGTAGCATACCGCTGTTCCACAACGGACCTATCATTCAGCTGATCCATACATAACCTCGCTTTGATTTCCTGTTTTTGATCCTGGTATTTACAAAACAGTATAACATAAAATAAAGGCACATGGGAAGCTGCGGAAAGCATTGAAGATGCAGCTTGGCGAATGGTGTAGATGAACGATAACCTAAAATAGCAAAAAGAAGTTTTAACGGAAAGATCTTGTGCTGCTTCATATAGATTTTTCTGTTTTGAGTATGGTATACTGTAAGAGTATGTGAGAAAACTTAGCCTTCTTATATATTTTTAACGAACTAAAAATTTATTTTATATAGAGAGGGATCGGCAGATGGGAAATAAGGAATTATTTAAAACAGTTTTATTCGGCGGATTTCAAAAAGAAGAAGTATGGAACTACATGCAGGAGGTTGAGGCGGAGATAGAAGGGGGACGCCAGGTTGCGGAACGCGCACAGCAGGAATATGCGCAGCAGCTGGAAGAGGAAAACCTGATGCGGCAGAAACTGAGCCAGCAGCTTTCGGATGAACAGGAACGCACGGAGAAGCTGGAAGAAGAAAAGAATGCGATGGAGTCGGAACTTGGCACACTGCAAGCAGAAGCAGAAAGTCTGCGCGCAGAAAAAGCAGAACTGCAGACCGAGCTGAACAAGCTGCAGGAAGAAAAGATCGGGCTGGAAGCGGCAGTTGAAACCTTAAATACAGAAAAAGCCGGACAGCAGGCAGAAGTTGAAGGGCTGCAGAAGGCAAAGGACGAATTACAGGCAAGAACAGAAGTTTTAGAAGCTGAGAAAGAGAAAGCTTTGTCAGAGCTGAAAAGTCTGAGGACTGAGAAAGTCAAACTGGAAACCGAAGCAGAAAAATTGCGTGCAGAGCAGCAGGAATTGAAAGCGGAAGCTGACGATCTGAGTGTCCAGCTGGAAACGCAGCAATTTGCGCTTGCAAAGGAGAAAGAACACACTGCAGCACGGCTGGCAGAATGGAAGAGCCGGGAGGATAGCCTGAAAACAGAATTAAAGCGCAAAAAGGCAGAGGCTCAGACGATTTTCCAGAAACAACAGCAGGAGATTCGGCAGTTAAAACAGCAGTTGGTAGCTTTAAAGTCAGATCATGCAAGAAGTGCAGGACAGAGTAGCCTGGACGGTTTGAAGAATGGTCTGGGACAGATGCTCTTTAAGGTTACAGGAAATGCAGGCAGAAATAGTGCTGGAAAACGCAGCGAAGCGATGCGGCAGTGGGACGCAGACAGCTACAGCGAAGAAAGAACGCAGTGGGGATATGCAGAAAATCCTAGCCGTGCCGAAAAAACGCAGGGACAAGCAGATGACTACAGGGAAAAATCGCAGGAAATCGTAAAAACGGACTATGCGAGTCAAAAAAACGATACGGCAGTCACAGAGCAGGGCGCGCCCGCTGCAGGACGGAACATGACCGTTACGGCTGCAGTCCACCCTGCGTCCGACACAATTTCCGATGTCGCACTCGACACCACATCTGATACAGTTCTGGCGCCCACCGCACCGAATGAAAATAACTTGACTGATACGGTCAATAAGACGACCGACGACGCGATCGAAGAAGCTGCAAAAGCCTGCGAGGACATGCAGGCGGCACAGGAAGCCAAAACGCAGGATTCGGAGAATGCGGATGCGCAGCAAAAGCAGCGGGAAAAAGATACTTATTATAAAGAGCATGTGAATACGGTCAACGAGACGATCGCCCGGGCGCAGGAGCGGATTGCAAAAATGCTTCAGGAGCTTCAGACAGAGGTAGAATAAAAGGGAACCCTTTTGGACAGACTAAAGCAAAAAGTCCGGGAGGAAGATTTCCATGACGATGAAAAAAGTGAGCGGCGATCTGGCGAAGAACAGAGACTATCTGGATCGACAGCTGGGCGTTGGGGAAAGCTTTGACGTATTGTACCGAAATGTGGAGATCGGGAAGAAAAATGCAGCGCTGTATATGATCGACGGATTCTGTAAAGATGAAGTGATGCAGAAGCTGCTGCAGCATTTTATCGGAATCACGAAAGAGCAGATGCCGGAGGACGCGGCAGAGATGAGCAGGCAGCTTGTGCCTTATGGAGAGGTCGATCTGTGCGGCGATCTGGATGAAATCTGCAGACAGGTGATGTCCGGCGTGACCGCCCTGCTGTTGGAGGGATATGAGCAGGGCATTTTGATCGATGCCAGAACCTATCCGGCGCGAAGTGTCGGTGAGCCGGAAAAGGATAAGGTGCTGCGCGGTTCGAAGGACGGTTTTGTGGAAACCATTGTCTTTAACACAGCGCTGATCCGCCGCAGGATCCGAAGCACACAGCTGAGGATGGAAATGCTGCAGGCAGGAAAAACGTCCCACACCGACATCGTTTTGTGCTATATGGAGGATCGGGTAGATCAGCAGTTCCTTGAAAAGATCCGAAACCGGATTCAGAACCTGCAGGTGGATGCGCTGACGCTGAACCAGGAAAGCCTTGCGGAGTGCCTGTATCAGGGACGTTGGTGGAATCCGTTTCCGAAGTTCCGATTTTCTGAACGTCCGGACACCGCGGCGGCACAGGTGTTGGAGGGAAATATCATCATTCTGGTGGACAACTCGCCGTCGGCGCTGATCACACCGACCTCCCTGTTTGACGTGCTGGAGGAAGCGGACGATTATTATTTTCCGCCGATCACGGGAACGTATCTGAGACTGTCGCGCCTGCTGATCGCCATTGTAACGTATTTTCTGACACCGACGTTTCTTTTGTTGATGGAATATCCACAGTGGATTCCCAAAGGCTTTGAGTTCATCGCAGTGCGGGATACGGTCTATATTCCGCTGATCTGGCAGCTTTTATTGCTGGAGCTTGCAATTGACGGTCTGAAGCTTGCGGCGGTCAACACCCCGAATATGCTCAGTACGCCGCTGTCGGTCATGGCGGCGTTGGTTTTGGGAGAGTTCAGCGTAAAGAGTGGGTGGTTTAATAGTGAGGTCATGTTGTACATGGCATTCGTCGCAGTCGCCAACTACACACAGAACAGCCTGGAGCTTGGCTATGCGCTGAAATTTATGCGGATTATCAATTTGGTGCTGACGGCAATTTTTGGCGTCTGGGGATATGTTGGAGGAATCGTGATTCTGGCGGTTTCTCTGTTGTTTAACCGGACGGTGAGCAGCAGAAGCTATCTGTATCCACTGGTGCCGTTTCATGGAAAACAGCTCGGGCATCAGTTGTTTCGGACAAGGCTGCCGGCGGCAAGAAAATAGATCTGGCGCAAGGATGGAAAATGAAAAAACAGCACTGGCAGCGCTTGTGAGAAAATGGTGCGAAGAAAAGGATAATGCAGTCAGGATGGAGACCAGGATGAAAACAGTAATTGCAATCGATTCTTTTAAAGGAAGCATGACTTCGATGGAGGCTGGAAATGCGGCGGCAGCAGGCGTAAAAGCAGTTTTCCCAGACGCTGAGATCGTCGTGCGTCCGCTGGCGGACGGCGGGGAAGGCACGGTGGAAGCATTGACAACCGGAATGGGCGGACGCATGGAAACAGCGCTGGTAAGCGACCCGCTCGGCAGGAAAATTTCAGCGTCCTACGGTATTTTGGAAAAAAATAAAACAGCGGTAATAGAAATGGCGGCAGCTGCAGGGCTGCCGTTACTTTCCAAAGAAGAACGCAATCCGCTACATACAACGACCTACGGCGTTGGGGAGCTGATCCGGGATGCGATTCGGAAAGGCTGCAGGCATTTTATTGTCGGGATCGGCGGCAGTGCGACAAACGACGGCGGAGTTGGGATGCTTTCGGCGCTTGGATTTGAATTTCTGGATAAAAGTGGTCAGCCGGTGCGAAACGGGGCGGCCGGGTTAGCCGATCTTGCGGAAATTCGGAGTGGACATGTACTGCCGGTTTTAAAGGAGTGCACGTTTCGGGTTGCCTGTGACGTGGAAAATTCCCTCTGCGGAGAGCTTGGCTGCAGCAGCGTATTCGGACCGCAAAAGGGTGCTGATGAAAAGAGCATCCGGCAGATGGATCAATGGCTCTTTTCCTATGCACAGCTGACGAAAGAGCACTTTCTACAGGCAGATGAAAATTGTCCGGGTGCGGGTGCCGCTGGCGGTCTTGGGTTTGCATTCCAGAGCTACTTAGGTGCGCGGCTCGAGCCGGGAATCCGGATTGTATTGGAAGAGACCGGGCTGGAACGCGAGATGGCGGACGCGGATTTTGTCCTTACCGGAGAGGGCAGGATGGACGAACAGACTGCGATGGGGAAAGCCCCTGTAGGCGTGGCAAAGCTCGCGAAAACGCATGGCTGTACGGTGATCGCTTTTGCCGGAGCACTGCAGGAGGGCTTTACAGTCTGCCATGAGATCGGAATCGACGCAGCGTTTTGCATTCAGAAAAGGGCAGTCAGCCTGGAAGAGGCGATGGATCGGGACGCTGCGATGCAAAATCTGACGGATACCTGCAAAGAGGCGTTCCGGCTGGTGAAAGCTGTCGTGGGTGTTCCACAATGAGACAGCATTCTATGTCCCATATTGCCGGTGTTGTCCCACAATGAGGTGTTGACAATTATCCCGTTTTAGCGCAGAATATAAGGATGACTGGTTAGGGATGACGAATCCTGCAGAAAGCAGTCAAAGCAAAGAAACGGAGATTTAAGATTGAAAAATAAAATTTTTCAATCGCGAGATTTGTGTCTGTGCGCACTTGACACAAACTCGGCATGCGCAAAAAAGCGTGCGCAGAAATGAGAGGAAAACATGACAAAAATAGATATTGTATCCGGCTTTCTTGGAGCCGGTAAGACAACCCTGATCAAGAAGCTGTTAAAGGAAGCGCTGGCAGGAACCCAGACCGTCCTGATCGAAAACGAATTCGGTGAAATTGGTATCGACGGAGGATTTTTAAAGGACGCTGGAATCGAAATCAAAGAAATGAATTCCGGCTGTATCTGCTGCTCCCTGGTAGGCGATTTCGGAACTTCTTTAAAGGAAGTTTTAAACACCTATCATCCCGACCGTATTCTGATCGAGCCCTCCGGCGTCGGCAAGCTTTCTGACGTTATGAAAGCAGTCCAGAATGCGGGACTTGGCACAGAGGTTGAGTTAAACAGCGCGGTTGCTGTCGTAGACGCTTCCAAGTGCAAAATGTATATCAAGAACTTCGGTGAGTTCTTCATCAACCAGATTGAGCACGCCGGAACGATTATTTTAAGCCGTACAGACGTTGCATCCGAAGAAAAGGTAAAACAGGCGGTAGAGCTGATCCGGGAGCACAATGAGAAAGCAACCATTATTACAACACCGCTGGCACAGCTGGAAGGCAAGGAGATTCTTGCTACTATTGAGGGGGCAAAGGATCTGGAAGCAGAGCTGATGGAGCAGGTAAAGGCAATGCATGACGATCATGAGCACCACCATCACCATGAAGAGGACGAAGACGAACACGAGCATTGCTGCCATCATCACCATGATGAGGAGGAAGATGAACACGATCATGAGCACCACCATCACCATGATGAGGAGGAAGACGAACACGAGCATTGCTGCCATCATCACCATGATGAGGAGGAAGATGAACACGAGCATTGCTGCCATCATCACCATGATGAGGACGAAGACGAACATGAGCATCATCATGAGCAGGACGAAAACTGCACCTGCGGCTGTCACGATCATGACCACCACCATCACCATCATGCCGATGAAATCTTCACCAGCTGGGGCTTTGAAACTCCTGCAACCTACACGACAGAAGAGGTTGAGGGCTTCTTAAAAGAGCTGGACAACGAAGAAAAGTACGGCATCGTTCTGCGTGCAAAGGGTATGATTCCGGCAGCAGACGGCACATGGATTTATTTCGACTATGTTCCCGAAGAGAGCAATGTGCGTGCTGGTAAACCTGATGTAACCGGTAAGATTTGCGTCATCGGTTCGAAGCTAAAGGAAGCAGAGTTGGAAAACCTGTTCAGAAAATAATAGAATGCTCTGGGAGCATTCTATTATCAAGAATAAAAAGAGGAGAACTGTATGAAGCCGGTTTATATTATCAACGGATTTTTAGGGAGCGGGAAGACAGAGTTCATTAACTTTACACTGGATCAGCCGTATTTCCAGAGCTCCGGCAAAACCCTGCTTCTGCTGTGCGAGGAGGGAGAGGAAGAATACGACCCTTACGTTTTAAAGCGCAGCAAGACGATCGTGGAAACCATCGAGGAAGAGGCGGATTTTACTCCGGAAAAGATGGTCGAGCTGGAAAAAAAGTATCATCCGGAGCGCATTATCATAGAATATAACGGTATGTGGAAGTTCCGCGACCTGCGCCTGCCGTGGCACTGGAAGGTGGAGCAGCAGATCACAACGATCGATGCATCCACCTTCCCTATGTATTTTACGAATATGAAATCCATGGTTTCGGACATGATCCGCAAATCCGAAATGATTATCTTCAACCGCTGTGATGGTATCGAAGACCTCAATACCTATAAGAGAAATGTCAAGGCACTCAACCAGACTGCAGAGATTATTTTCGAGGATCAGGATGGGGAAATCGACGAGATTATGGAAGAGGATCTCCCATATGACTTAAAGGCGGATAAAATCGTGCTGGATGACAATACCTACGGCATCTGGTATCTGGACAGTCTGGATCATGTGGATCGCTATGTCGGCAAGACGATCGAGTTTATCGGCATGGTGATGAAGCCGGAGGAATTCCCGAAAGGCTACTTTGTGCCCGGACGTATGGCAATGACCTGCTGTGCAGAGGATATGACCTTCCTCGGCTTTGCGTGCGTTTACGATAAGATCGATCTGTATCAGGAACGCGACTGGGTAAAAGTGACCGCAGTAGTCAAAAAAGAATATTTTGCGGATTATGAAGGCGAAGGTCCTGTGCTGTACGCAGAGTCTGTGACAAAGGCAAAACAGCCTAAAGAGCCGGTTATCAGCTTTACCTGATCGGCAGGAAACGGTTATGGCAGAGAGGGATAAGGAACTGCAGCTTTTGGAGAAGCGGTTTGCAGAGCTTGCAGACCGCGCCTGGCAGCAGAATCTGTTTGTTTTTACCGGCTTTTTATCGCTGGCAGAGCAGGAAGTGCTCTGGAGAAGCGCTGCAAAGGCAAGAGTACATATCGAATTATACGGCGGAATGGATGGTGCAGAGCGGTGTATGGGCAGGTTCGGAGATCCGGAGGAATTCGGATATGAAGAGCCGTTTCCGATCTGTGCGGTAAAAATCGAGCCGCTGGCGGAAAAATTTGCGGAAAATTTCAGCCACAGGGATTTTATGGGCGCGATTCTAAATCTTGGGATCGACCGGAGCACGATCGGGGATATCTGTGTGGAGGGCAAATGCGCGTATGTGTTCTGTACGTCTGCGATGTCTGTATTTTTACAGGAAACTCTCGAACAGGTGCGCCATACAAAGGTGCGTTGCGTGCCGGTAGAAAAGCTGGAGGCGCTGCCGGAGAAAAAACTTTCTTACCGGGAAGAGCATGTGGCGAGCCTGCGCTGCGACGGAATTGTGAGCGCGGTCTGGAGACTGTCGCGCAGCCAGGGGCAGACGCTTTTTTCACAGAAAAAGGTCTTTGTCAACGGGAGGTTGACGGAAAACGGCAGCCAGATGTTAAAGGACGGGGACACGGTATCGGTCAGAGGTTTCGGAAAATTTATTTTCCGGGGTGAAAAAAACACAACCAAAAAGGGGCGGCTTGTGATCGGAGCCGATCTTTTTGTATAGGAGGAAACTTTAAGTACTCGAAATCACCATCAATAGTGATTAAATGTGTTAAAATATACTCATGGAGGGCATTGTTATGAACACATCTAATATCACTAATTACAAACCAAAAGATTTTGCTGAAT
>ERZ779885.3046-NODE-3046-length-14586-cov-3.756521_pt1 | contig 14586 bp, 10 predicted proteins | sample MGYA00511554_ERZ779885 | MGnify/ENA primary metagenome ERZ779885 (study PRJEB29588, sample SAMEA2160998) | human gut metagenome | biome: human gut; feature: human-associated habitat; material: faeces | place: Denmark | collected 2008/2010 ... | reverse complement strand
GCTCTAATAAATATTTCCATATCTCATAGGCATGTTCATGATTGCAATTAAATGTCCTGTCAACAAATTTTACCTGCGGCACTTCCCGGTCAATAAAAAACTGCAGTTCCTTTTTCACAAGCTCCGCATCCCGGAAGCGAAGCTGCTTTTCCACTGAGGAAAGACAGTAACTGCAGGAAAACGGGCAGCCACGGCTCGACTCATAATAAATGATACGGTTTTTAAAATCGCCCGCCTTGTCATAGCAGAATGGAATGTCACTTAAATCGAGCATTTCCCGCGGTGCGGTAAAGATGATCTCATCCCCGTTCCGGTATGCGATCCCTGGTATTTCTCCAGGTTTCGATCTTTCCTCCGTGCTTTTACCCTCTCCTGTCCTCTGTGTTTCCTGTATTTTCTGCTTTTCTTTGTCTCTCCGGCTTTCCCCGGCATAATACTCCGCCAGCTCACAGAATGTCTTTTCCCCTTCCCCGATCATCACACCGGTGATCTGCGGGTGTTCTCTCAAAAAACTCTCCGTCTCATACGAAACCTCCGGACCTCCTACCCAGACCGGCACTTCCGGGCGAAGCTTGTGAAATTCTTCCGCCAGTTCCTCCACAAATGCAATATTCCAGATATAACAGGAAAACATAAGAACATCCGGCTTCGCCTTGTAGATTCCCTCTAAAATATCCTCCATCTGGTTGTTGATCGTATATTCCCCGATCTCTACTGTATCGGAATCAGCCATGCCTTTTGCGTAATGTGCGGCATATGCACGCAGATTATACACGGCAAGGTTGGAATGTATATATTTGGCATTGATCGCCGTAAGTAAAATCTTCATCTGTTTTCTGCCTCCATTTTTTTCATTATAGCGAAGAAAAAACCTTGTTGCAACGTACAAAAAAATCCGGTTCCCCGCTGCCAGATTTTTACCTGACAGTGTGAAACCGGATTTTCTTTTCTTCATAGATTCGGGTGTCAAAAGGTGGTTTTCAATTTTGGGTCTGTCAAATTGCACAAAAGCGTACAATCTATTATCTACCGCAAAATATGTCTTACAATAACGTCTATCCCTGCAATCCACAGAAGAATTGCTCCCGCAATATATGCTTTTGTCTTATGCTCAAATCCAAGGTGATATCCGGTATAGATACCGGTCACAACAACCGCGATCGTAAGTCCTGCGATCATCAGGAGCATGACAAGAAGATTTGTTCCCAGAAAGCCAAATGCAATACCGGTCAGCAGGGTATAAATGCTGGTAACTGCCGCAATCGCCAGTAACTGTTTCCATCCAAGCTTCTGTTCACAGTGCTCTACAATGCGATCATTTTTTATGGCTTTTGCAACCAGCCGCACTCCCAGGCAGAAAAAGATGGCTGCTGCAATGACAAACCCGGTCACTTTTTCATTGTGCGTTATGGTGTTACGGTACAAAAGTCCTGACAGGTAGCTTCCGACGAACAGCGCTGCCATCTGCCATGCAGCAATCAGTGCACACAGTTTGACAAGCTGTTTTTTGTCGATCTTTGCTACCAGTGATCCCTGACACTCCATGGCTGCAAATATATCCAGCGATATGCCTGCTATGATCAGCAGATTCTCCAACGCATTCATCTTACTCCTCCTAAAAGCGGTTCTTTAGTCTTCTGCTTTTACCGCATCCGTTTTGATAATAAATTTAACACTTCCGTTCACGCCATCTGCAATGTCAGTATAAGTCTGGTAATCAGCACCGGCATCTAATACAGCCTGGATACGGTCAACAAGCGGCTCGATATCGCCATTGTAGGAATTGATGATCTCATCGATTCCATCCTCGCTGAATTCCGTGATTCCGTCTGCAAGCTGATGCGCTCCGTCAGAAAGTTCTCCAACACCATCAATGATCGCATCGGTACCATCACTTAAAGTACCTGCACCATCGTTTAACTTCTGGTTATTTGAAACAAGTGTGGATGCTCCGGTTGCAAGCTGGTCTGTACCGCTCTTTAACTGGTCAGCTCCGGTAGAAAGGGATCCGGCTTTCTCTTTTAACTGTCCGATACCACCGTCTAAAGTATTTAAACCGTCAGACAGATCAGACGCTCCTTTGTGCAGAGTCGTTGCTCCATCTGCCACCTGACCTGCTCCTGTTGCAAGATCACCTGCTCCTTTCTTTAAGGTTCCTGCTCCTGTTGCAAGATCACTTGCTCCCTGTGCCACCTGACCAGAACCACTAGTCAGATCATCCATTTTTCCAGCCATAGTACTGATTGCACCGGATGCCTGCGCTGCTCCATCTGCCACCTGTTTCGCACCAGCCTGAAGTGCTGTAAGCTGTGCCTGTGTTGTCGGATCAGAAATCTGACTAGCTGCTTCATCGATAGCTGAAACAGCTCCCTGAGCCTGACCGATTGCTGCGATCTTGTCTGACAGGCTTACCGCTACAGTCATTGCATCATTTACACTGTTGATTGAAACACCGCCAAGTGCCTGCCCCACCTGCGTAAAAATTGCTGTTGCAGTTGTAGGATCTGAATCGTACTTGGAAATTCCGTTCATCAGATTTGACTGTGCGCTCTTTAATGATTCGATCGTAGCCTGTGCATTTTCAATGGATGTACCATTTGCCTGTAAATTGGCATTGATCTGATCTTTTTTAGTCTGTAAAGTTGCTGCCATATCTCCCAATTTTCCAACTAATGTATCCACACCTGCACTGACTGCAGATGCTCCGCCTGCAAGCGTTGTTTCACCGCCGTTGACAGCAGTATTTAAATCTTTTACTCCTTTCGCAAGTGTCTGGACACCTGTATTCAGACTGGAAGCTCCGGCAGCTAAAGTGTCTGCTCCAGTAGACAAATCAGAAGCTCCAGTGGATAACGTATCTGCTCCGGTAGAAAGATCATTCACTCCGGTGGAAAGTGTATTGGCTCCGGTGGAAAGATCACTTGCACCTTTGGACAATGTATTGGCTCCGGTAGATACATCCTTGGCACCTTTCTTTAAGGTTCCTGCTCCGTCTTTTAAGGAAGATGCTCCTTTTGCTGCACTTGCTGAACCATCTTTTAAGGTTCCCACACCACTGATCAGTGTTGGTACACTTCCTGCTAAGGTATCCACACCACTCTTTAATGTTCCGATTCCTGTGGATAAAGTAGAAGCTCCATCCGTATAATCTTTGATACCGTTCTTTAATGTTCCGACACCGTCTTTAAACTCACCCATCTTGGATTTTAAAGTATCTACACCGTCTGCGAGCTCACCGGAACCATCTTTTAACTGATCTGTTGCATCTGTTAAAGTATCTAACATATCATCAACTTCAGAAAGATCTGCATCTCCGTCTTTGCTGATAAAGTTTGTTGCATTCATCACAACTGTCATTGTGGTGCTTAATGAGAAATTCTCCACATCTGCAGTTACTTCCACGTAATCCGGGATCGATACATCTCCGTCAAAATCAGAATCATCCACATCTAAGCTCTCTTTTAATCCCGGAAGTGCATATCCGACTACAATATTATTTTTGCCATCGGAGATTACTTTACCATTGGTAACTTTTACATTAGAAAAGCTGTCATCTAATACCATTCCGCTGATCGCAGCAAATGGGACATAGATTTCTTCCTCTTTTCCGTCGATCTTTGTTTTTACCGTCTCATTGTTGGTGTAATCAAAACGGATCGTTACTTTTCCTGATTTTCCTGCAAGTTCTTCCGGCTTTACTTCCTTACCATCCAAAGAATAGGTAATTGTCTGGGATACCGGTGTCTCTTTTGTGGAGGTTCCCTGATAATAAATATCGTTGCCGTCTGCCTGCCAGGTCAGTTTGCTGCCATCCTGTTTGAATGTCTCATCACCTTTTACATTTTCGATGTCCTTTAAGTCTGAAGCATCTTCGATGGTATCTTTATTTCCATCATTGATCAGATGATCGGAAACGATCACTTTGCGCTCTTTTCCGGTACTGTCTGCAAGGACATATACGGTTTCTTCCTTGCCAATCTCTTTCTCGCTGAATTTGATACTGTCATCTAATGCATCTTTTAATTTGCTCTCAGCATCGGAATCTTTTGTATCTGATTTTTTGCTGTCTTTTTCGGTACTCTCTGTACTCTCAGTGCTCTCCTGTGCGGTCTTTGCTGCAAATACGTTTGCTGTGGAAACGCCTGTTCCAACCATTCCGACAACCAGCACACCTGCGATAATACGAATCACATATTTCTTTGTAAATTTTTTCTTTAATTCCGGTAATTTCATCTTTTTTTCCTCCTCTATTTTACTGAACTGATGAATCTTTTTTATAACGGAAACCTGCACTTGTTGCACAGATCAATTTATCAAATACCATAAACATTGCCGGCAGAATAAATGCTACGACGATCAGACTGATCAGGGCACCTCTTGCAAGAAGCATACATAAGGAACTGATCATATCGATACTGGAGTATAATCCAACACCAAATGTTGCTGCAAAGAAGCTTAATGCACTGACGATGACTGACTGTAAGGAACTGTCTAATGCGGTTCTTACCGCATCACGTTTTTCTGCTCCGTGGTTTCTTGCTCTCTTATATTTGTTTGTCATAAGAATTGCGTAGTCAACCGTTGCACCGAGCTGGATCGTTCCGATTACGATAGAAGCGATAAACGGAAGAACCGTTCCGGTATAATGCGGGATACCCATGTTGATGAAAATCGCAAACTCAATGACCATAACAAGGATGACCGGTAATGAAACTGACTTCAGTACAAATGCGATGATAATGAAGATCAGAATAATGGAAACCGCATTTACGGTATTAAAGTCTGTATTCGTGATGGTGATCAGATCCTCTGTACATGGAGCCTCACCGATTAACATTGCAGTGTCATCGTATTTTTTAATGATATCACGGATTGCATCACACTGTGCATTCACTTCATCCGATCCTGTCTTGTACTCGGATATTACATAGATCATCTGATATTTTCCGTTATCCAACATTTCCTTGATATCATCCGGGATCATATCCTTCGGTACAGTCGGTCCCATAACGGAATCAAGTCCCAATGCCAGTTTGACACCGTCCACATCAGAGATCTCATTTTCCAGGTTTCTTGCATCTTTGGAGTTTAGATCGCTGCTTGCAAGGATCACATGTGTCGCACCCATATCAAAATCATTTTCCAGTGCGTTTCCTGCTTTTACACTCTCTAAGTTATCCGGAAGTGTTCCCATCAGATCGTAATATACCTGATTGTGGTTCTGTCCGTAGAAGGCAGGTCCGATGATCACTAAGAATAAAATAATAAAGATCCAGTAATGTTTTGTCACAAATCCACCGATACGTCCAAGATCTGGTATGATGGCTTTATGTCTTGTCTTTTCGATCCATTTATCCATTGCAAGGATCATGGAAGGAAGAATCGTTACACATCCGATCACACCAAATACAACACCTTTTGCCATAACAACACCAAGGTCCATACCAAGTGTAAATGTCATGAAACACATTGCAAGGAATCCGGCGATCGTTGTAATGGAACTTCCGACTACGGAAGTTAACGTCTGTGAGATTGCATGGGACATCGCACGTTTCTTGTCATCCGGATAACGCTCCTGATTTTCCAGGTAGCTGTGCCATAAGAAAATGGAATAGTCCATCGTAACTGCAAGCTGCAATACCGCTGCAAGTGCCTGTGTAACGAAGGAAATCTCTCCGGCAATAAAGTTCGTTCCAAGGTTATATACGATTGCCATACCGATACTCAAAAGGAAAATAAACGGTAACAGGAAAGAATCCATTGTAAGTGCAAGCACCAGTGCGGATAATCCTGCTGCGATCACAACATACATGATGACCTCACTGTTACAGATCTTTTTGATATCGGTAACGACTGCGGACATACCGCTCAAAAGACACTGTTCATTGGTCAGTCCCCGTATCTCCTCGATGGCATCAAGTGTTTCATCTGCTGACATGGACGTGTCAAATGTAATGATCATAAGCTGGCTGCCTGTGTCTGCATTCTGCAGGGAATCTTTTAAATCATCCGGCAGCATATCCATCGGGATTGAGATATCAGCGAGTGCGCCATACCATAAAACATCTTTCACATGATCGATCTCTTTTAGCTTATCTTCTAACTGTGAAATCTCTTTTTCCTGCATGCCGTCTATGACCGCCACGGAAAAAGCACCTGTTCCAAACTCATCTAACAGGATATCCTGTCCTTTCATCGTCTCAATATCTCCCGGGAGATATGAGAGGATATCGTAATTGATTCGCGTATTCATGTAGATGATCCCGGTCGGTATCAATAACAGAAAACTCAGGATCAGAATCGGAATACGGAATTTCACTACCCATTTTCCAAACTTAATCATCTTTTTCACTCTTTCTTTCTTTTTATTTTCCTGTGGCATACATTTCCCCCTGCCACAATTTCTTTTAGTGTAAAAAAAAAGACTGAATCTGAAAAGATTCAATCTAATTTCTCTGTAGTATCTTATTATACAAATTGCCCAAAATGTATATTAAAGTTAACATTTGATTCTGATTGTATATATGGAACAAAGGTTAAAGTTCCGCTAAAATATCTTCCATGGATCTCTTTATGATGTAATCATAGATCTCTGCTAACTCCCTCGCTGAGATCGTCATCCCGGACTGAATCCAGTTCATGACAATATAGCACATGGACTGTGCATAATACGCAGCAATACGTTCCGGTGTCAGCCAGACATACTTTGGTTTCTTCGTGGCTGCCGAACGTTCAAACACCCGCAGGAACACTTTCATAATACAGGATTGTGCAATGCTCTCAAACGAATTTTGTCCCTCCAGACGGCTCGCCTTCTGATAAAACTCCTTTTCTTTTTCAATGTTGGAAAACAAAAGTACCAGTGCCTCATTTACCATTCCGTTTTGTATCAGCGGCTCTGCCGGAGCGATCAGCTGTGTATCTATGATCCACTCCAAAAGTTCGTATTTGTCCTGAAAATGGTTATAAAATGTCGGCCGTATCACGCCTGCCTTATCTGTAATCTCTTTGATCGTAATCTTCTCGATCGGATGTTTTAATGCAAGCTCTTTAAAACTTTCTGCCAAAAGCGTATCTATCGCGCTCTTTCCCTGTCCAGTCATATCTCCCTCAAAGTTTTCTTACATAATCATTCTTCCAATGGTAATGCTAAGTCCTTCCGGATCATCCCGCAGATTGAGCATCCCGCCCGTCTCCACGATCCGTACCAGCGGTCTTAACGAAAAGTCCCTGAAATTCTTCGCCACAATACCATGCTGCCCGTTCGACAGCAATACTTCACATCCAATCGGATATACCGCCATTCTGCGTAAAAATATATTGACTAACTTCGGGGCAAATTCTGCTCCCGCCATCGCCATCATATATTCGATTGCATCCGCCGGCGAGAGCTGTTCTCTGCCGGGACGTTTCGAGATCATCGCATCATAACTGTCCGTGACTTTAATGATCCTCGCATATAACGGGATATCATCTCCGGATTTTCCGATCGGATAACCCTCACCGTTATACCATTCATGATGCATCATGACTCCGGCAGAAACAACGGCCGGAAAATGGTAGGATGTCCTTAAATATTCAGCACCAAGTTTCGGATGACTCTTCCACGCTTCCCGTTCAGCCCCTTCAAGCGGCCATTTTCCGTTGGCAATTTCTTCCGGTAAAAACTTCTTTCCTATATCATGCAGCATTGCTGCAACTCCAAGATCGTATAATTTGCTTCGCTCCAATCCGTATCTTGCACCCACCATGATCGAAAGCACACCGACATTTACGGAATGGTAATAAATATATTCGTCATAGTTGCGGATGTCCATCATATTAAACATTACATCGCCATTTTTCAAGATGTCTTCCACAACATTTTTCACAGTCATACGCAATTTTACTTCATCTACCGGCAATTCACTTTCATCCGTATCAAAATCAAACAGATCATGTATCAGCTTCAATGCATGACAGCGCACCTGCGGCGTGAGCACCTGCTGTATCTCAATCCCGCATGTAAATTCATCATCTATGTATATTCCAGGATATCCGAGAAACTCCAGGTTGGATATATATTCTGACGTCAGAAGCAGATGCTTTGCAAGAAGCAGTCTTCCCGCTCCATCATAAATATCCTGTCCAAGAGCCATTCCCGGCTTTAACCTGCTTGTCGGTATATAGCGCATGTACGTTTCCTTTCAAATTACAGTACCTTTATTTTATAACATTTATTCGTCAAATTCAACTGTCACAAAGTACCCTTTTGGAGTTTCTTTGACATCTACAACCTTTCCTTCCCCTGATTTGATCCGTTCACTTACCGCATAGTTAGCAGACATTGCATATGCTTTCCCAAGTGTATAATAATAGGAACCCGGAAGTTTTCCCTCTGTGATCGGCAAAACATCTCCAACCTCAAGTAATCCCGTACGCTCCATTTTAAACTCTTCGCGTCTCATTTTCTTTCCTCGTCTTTCTTCTGCAATGGATATATCAAAAGCACCATTGTCACATCAAAAGCATTATAGTATAATATTGCTACATTCTCAAGAAAAATCACTTCCGGAGGATCCTTACCTTATGTCAGAACAAAAAGATATGATCTTAGAAAATTTTCTTTCGTCTGCAATCCGCACTTTAGATACCGATGAAATTTACAACATCCTGATGGATTCACTCATTTTACTGCTGCATCCACAGGGACTTTTACTGACCCAGAACTTAAACACCGGCCGTTCCTTCTGCACGGTGCGCAGATGGGGCGAGGTCTTTTTTGAAAAAGATTACTCTGTTCCTTCCGATGCATTTCTCGAGGAAATACTGCATCAGAAAGGTTTGCTTTTGGCAGGGCCGGATCTTTCTATAGACGATTCTCTGCTGACTCCCCGCCAGAGCCGCTGGCTTGCGCAGCAAAATATTCATGCGATCAAGGCGATCCGGTATCAGCAGGCTGTAATCGGCCTTTTATATATCGCTGATTCCTCGGACCGCATTTACACGGAAGATGAACTGACCTGTCTTGACCGCATCTGTTACTATGCAGCGTATCTTCTGCGCAATGCAAACCTGTATCACAATGCGTATCATTCTTCGATCACGGACAGTCTCACTTCCTTATATAACAGAAAACATGCCTTTGAATGTATCAAAGATGCCTGTTCGACGGATACCCCGATCAGTCTGATCCTGCTCGACATTGATGATTTCAAGCTCTACAATGAGCTTTACGGTGCCACGGAAGGAGATAATCTGATCACGCTCTGTGCACAGGCAATCCTTTCAAAGATCAGCCCGTCTGACCTCGCATTCCGTTATGGTACAGATGTTTTTATGATACTGACACAAGGGGATGATCCCACCAGTGCAGGTGCACTTGCTAATGAGATCATCCATAATATCATCAGTCTGCGGAGCAAAAACGATACCGTGTGGGACACAAGCATTACCTGTGGTATATCCACTTTTCCATCTATTTCTCCAGATGCGAAAACACTGCTCCATAATGCAGAACAGGCGATCTATTATGGTAAACTAGGGGGCAAAGGTCACCTTACCGTTTACCGGACCGGTCTTGAGACACGTTCCACCGATTCGAACTTAAGAACTGCATACGAACGTGTTGCGCCTACCATCTATGCACTGACCGCTGCGATCGATGCCAAGGACAGCTACACATTTATCCATTCCATGAATGTGTCGAAATATGCTGTGATCTTAGCCAGAGATCTTGGCATGAGTGAAAATGACATCGAACTTGTGCGTGATGCCGGTATGCTGCATGACATCGGAAAAATCAGTATTCCGGAACGCATTTTACAGAAAACCTCGCAGCTGACACCGGAAGAATATGAGATCATGAAGACACATGTTGAAAACTCCACAAAAATGATCCGTTATCTGCCGCATATGGATTATGTAATTCCTGCAGTACTTGGTCATCACGAACGGTATGATGGCACGGGATATCCGCGTGGTCTTGCCGGTGAGGATATTCCTTATATGGCAAGAATACTTACCATCGCCGATTGTTTTGATGCCATGACTGCCAGACGTCCATACAAAAAGCCGCTCTCTGTCTCCTATGCTGTCAGTGAACTGAAAAAAAACAGTGGAACACAGTTTGATCCGGAATTAGTCAACGTATTTATCCGGCTTATCAATGAAGGTAAAATTACAGTATAGCGCAGTCTGGGCAATCAGATGCAGCTTGCTCAAATATTCTATTATCACGAACCAAAAAAGTGTCCCTGAAAATCTTTTATCCAGATTTTCAGGGACACTTTTTATATCTGTTTCTCTTTCTTTCCGCTTAATCACTTAATCGATTTCTTTATAATCTACGTCGACTGCTTTCGCTTCCTGCTCCATATCTTTCACCGTCCGCACCGTCTTTGTCACAACCCACAGATCACTGATTCCATCATAGATCAGGGCTGCTCCTACAAACTGCATGGCAAGTTTGACCATGCCAAACGCATTGACAATGCAGAGCACGCCAAATGCAATACTGATAATGGCAATGATCAGCATAATCCACCATCTGTCATATCCGCCATTCTTTGATTCTAACGCCATTTTCACATCCTGCACACCGTGAACAGCAAGTATCACACCGATCACGATCGGTACCAGGCTCACGATACTGCTCGGTTTTAAGAAGATCCATACACCGACGATCAGCACGATCAGCCCAAGGATTCCGGTGAACATATAACCGTTTCTATTGGTAATATAGGAAAACAGTTCTACCCCTCCAAGAATGATAAGTCCTGCGGCAAGCACTTTACATACGATATTGATCGTCTCTCCCGGCCATACGATCAGAACCACGCCCAATGCGATGCATAAAACTGCTGACATTATTGCATCCGCCTTTACTCTCTTAAAAAAATCTTTCATACTCTGCCTCATTTCCCGCCACACATGTTCTTATATGTGGCGCATTTTAATTCACCTCATATATTGCCTTAATTTCCCCTATTAGAATAACATTTTTTTATTTTTTCGTAAACATACATTCTGTTTCAGTTGTCTATTTTTTGCTGTGGTGTTACAATGAGCGCAGTTCATTCATGAAAGGAGTTTTCTCTATGGGAAAAGAAGTAAAAACAAATGCCATGCGCATTTTAGACCGCAATAAAATACCTTATGAAATTATCAATTATGAGTGTGATGAATTTATAGACGGTCTACATACCGCAGAAAAGACCGGTGCTCCAGTAGAACAGTCGTTTAAAACGCTCGTTATGTCCGGCAAGGCTGCCGCCGGCGGGAACAGACAGTATTATGTTTTTGTCGTACCGATTGCGGAAGAAGTTGATCTGAAAGCAGCAGCAAAATGTGTCGGTGAGAAATCACTCGAAATGCTTCATGTAAAAGATCTGACACCACTTACCGGATATGTGCGCGGCGGCTGCTCTCCGCTTGGCATGAAAAAGCAGTTCCCGACGGTAGTACATGAAAGTGCTGCATCCTTTGATAAGATTTATATCAGCGGCGGACGTGTCGGCACTTCCATTACGGTCAACCCGGATGCACTCTTAAAAGTGACTCGCGGACAGTACGCAGATATTATCCAGCATAACTAAAGACAATTCGGGTGTCAAAAGTTGTGAACCACCTTTTGACACCCGAACTTTATTATTTCCTTATAATTGTGCTATTTTTGTTCCTAACTTGTCATCTCTGCACCTTCGCCTCTGGCAAGATCCATGATCTTCTGAAGTTCAGCGCCTTCTACCGGTGCAACACCGTGATCGATATGTTTTCCATCCTCTAAAAATTCGCCCAGCATACGGACATCCTTTTCTTTGGACATTTCAATCGTATAGTAACCTGCTTTTCCGGTTTTTGGATTGATCGTCAGATAAATACGGTAGCAGAGTGGCGGAACTAACCCTTTTTCCGGGAGATCCACACGGACTAATGTCAGATCCTCTGCAATGTCAAGTGCCATAACGGAATAATCATTCTCAGTGTATGGATTTAACTTCGGCTCCTTGAACACGCCTGCAAAAATCTCATTGATAAAAGTCTCTTTTTCATCGCACAGTTTGTTCATGAACTCCTGTTTCTCGGTAAACAGACGCTTCGGTAATACGCCAAACTCAACCTGGCGTTTTACAAATACCTGGAACTGTGCCGGTGTCATCTTCACCTGTTTCATCTGCGCTGCACGTTTTGCTGCCTGCTCATCAGCCTCATGTAACTTCTGTACAAGCTCTGTCTTTAATACGAGGTTATCAGAAAACGGATTGATCACCATTCCTGCAAGTTTTAACTCCGGTTTTACAACGATATTATTACATGCCGGGAATGGCATATTAAGCATCGCCTGGCTCTTTGGCTCCTCCGGAATCTGCTCTTTTGATGTATATACAACCAAAAACTGCTCTTCATTACTATTCTTTAAAAAACATGGAATCGGGCGATCCGGTGCCTGCAACATCGCCGGTACAAACAGCTTTGTCGGACGGAGCAGATTAAGAACCGTGGTAAGACGTTCTTTGGTCCGGTCTGCGGCATATTCCTTAATAGCCTCCTCAAGTCTGTCGTTCGTGATTTCCATTGTCATTTTCTCTTCCATAATTTTCCAATATCCTTTCCTGCAAAAACCTGCCCAAAACTTACGGACATCTCATTATATCACACCCCCCGCAAAAAATGAATGTTTTTTTTAGCTCCAGCGCCCGCCGGATGATACAGCCTGCCCTGTTGCTTCTTTTCTTTTTTCCCTATTTTCCTTTTCACCCAGACAGCTTCCGAATACTAACAGTTCATGTGCAAACAAAGGCATGGATGCAAGCACTAACAGTTTTACCCATTCAAGCAGTGTCAGTCTGCAGGTTCCAAACAGAACGACAAAATAAGGTACCTCCGTCACAAGCAGCTGCAGTCCCATCCCGATCACAAACGCAGCGATCATCAACCGGTTTTCCAGGTGATTCATCCGGAACAATGACGTTTCAACATCACGCATGCCGATCGCATGAAACAGCTGTGACATTCCAAGCACTGTAAATGCATAGGTCTGACAGCGGTTTAAAAGCTCCGTGTCCACAAGCAGTGTCCTTATCGCAGCCGGTGTGATCTGATTTCCCGCCCGGAGCAGAATCCCCACCGGGAGCTGCAAAAATGCCACCATACTGATCAATGCGATCAGCGCTCCATAAAAGCAGGTACAGTTTAATCCACCGCCCGCAAACAGGCTCTCATCTTTTCCACGCGGTGGTCTGTCCATATAGCTTTTATTTTCTTCCTCATCCACACCAAGTGCAAGCGCCGGAAGGGAATCTGTGATCAGGTTGATCCAGAGAATGTGGCTTGATTTTAACGGTGCCGCAAAACCGCACGCCACAGACACAAGCATTGTTATGATCTCCCCAAAATTAGAGGAGAGCAGAAATATCACGGATTTACGGATATTTTCATAAATGCATCTTCCCTGCGCGATGGCCTTTGCGATCGTTGCAAAATTATCATCCGTCAGCACGATATCCGCCGCATTTTTTGCCACATCCGTTCCCGCCTTTCCCATGGCGATCCCGACATCCGCTGCTTTTAGGGACGGCGCATCATTGACGCCATCTCCCGTCATCGCAGTAATCTCTCCGTTTTTCTTGCATGCCGCCACGATACGCACTTTGTGCTCCGGTGAGACATGTGCAAATACACGCACCTTTTTTATCTTCTCCGCGAGCATTTCATCCGTCATTTCCATTAATTCCTCCCCGGAAATGCATTCGTTTTCTTCCGACGCAATGTGCAGTTCTTTCGCAATCGCAAACGCCGTGTCGATCCGGTCCCCCGTGATCATGACCGTCTTTACACCCGCACGGTAAAATTCCTGCACAGCATCCTCTGCCTCCGGGCGTATGGGATCTGCCATTCCGACAAACCCGATAAACGTTAACCCGTTTTCCTTTAAACCGGAGGCCGGATTTCTCATTCCAAGTGCCAGTACCCGGAGTGCCTCCCCGGTAAACGCATGGATCACCTGATCGATCTCTCTGCGTTTCTCCGGCGTCATTGGAATCCGCCCGCCACCTTCCAGCAGAAATGCAGAGCGCTCTAAAATTTCATCCGGTGAGCCTTTGGTATAAGAAACATTTTCTTTTTCCCCACGATGCAGAGTTGTCATCATTTTCCGTTCAGAGTCAAATGCGATCTCCTGCGTTCTCGGAAAACTTTCTTCTAAACGCTCTCTTTGTATCTCAAACCCTGCCGCCATATCGAGCAGCGCAAGTTCTGTCGGATCGCCGATCCGCTCTCCACGGATGGACGCATCGTTACAAAGTGCATATCCCTCCAGAAAATACCGGTCTTTTCTGCGGTTTAACCGCTTTGGCTCACAGATTTTCCCATCCGTATAACATTTTGTCACCGTCATACGGTTCTGCGTCAGCGTTCCCGTCTTATCCGTACAGATAACTTGTGCGCACCCCATCGTTTCCACTGCATGCAACTTTCGGATCAGTGCGCCCCGCTTTACCATTCTGGACACAGCAAGCGCCAAGGCAATCGTCACAACCGCAGGCAATCCCTCTGGTATCGCAGCAACAGCCAGCGAAATCCCAGTTAAAAGCATATCGAATACAG
>ERZ779885.3038-NODE-3038-length-14601-cov-4.425478_pt1 | contig 14601 bp, 10 predicted proteins | sample MGYA00511554_ERZ779885 | MGnify/ENA primary metagenome ERZ779885 (study PRJEB29588, sample SAMEA2160998) | human gut metagenome | biome: human gut; feature: human-associated habitat; material: faeces | place: Denmark | collected 2008/2010 ... | reverse complement strand
CAGCCCTGGACAAGGAAGCCGCGCGGGCGCCGGGCAGGGAAGAGGAACCGGACAGGGCCGGGCAGCCGGATAACACCGCTCAGGCAAAAAACGGCTTGGTCCCTGCCGGGGACCAAGCGGTCCCGGGGGGAATCCAGCAAAAATGCTTGTCTTTCTCTAAAGCGGCGTAAAAGAACATGGCGGCAGTACACGCTATTCCGATTGTACTAAGAAAATATATTTGATAACGCTTTTATCAGCTTCCTATTATCATCGTGAGCGCGGATCGCTATACGGCAGTATTCTGAATTTAAACCATAAAACCGAGAGCAGTCTCTTACTTTTATGCCCTGATCAAAAAGCATTTGCCGTATATTTTTATCAACCGCTCTTAACAGCAGAAAATTTCCCTGGGAGGGATAAACCTCCAGCGGAAGTTTTCCCAGTTCAGCAGCCAGCCATTCCCGTTCCTCCGAGAGGATATGATAAGTGTTTTTCATATAGGAATCATCCATAAGCGCGCAGATACCAGCAAGCTGCGCTGGGGTAGATACCGCGAAATTTTGTCCGTATAACCGCATACTGGAAAGCAGGCCCGTGTTGCCGGAAGCACAAAAGCCAAGCCGGAACCCCGCTAGAGAATAGGTTTTGGTAAACGCGTCTATTACAATCAAATTTGTGGTTCGGGTTACCAGGCTTTTTGCGGTGTATTCCTTCCAAAGAGGCAGAAATTCCATAAAGCATTCATCTACGGCAAGCAGAATATTATTATCACAGCAGCGTTCCACAATTTCTTTTAAAAGCGGCGGATTTAAGACCTGCCCCGTCGGATTGTTCGGATTGCATAGGAACATCATGTCATAGCCCTTTTGGATCGCGGATAATATCCCGTCGTCTAACAGGAAATCATTTTCCGCCTTTAATACATAGTGATCTACTTCGCAGCCTGCCAGCTTTAACGCGCGGCCATATTCTTCAAAGGCAGGCTCTATCACAATAGCGCGTTTTGGCTTGACCGCAAGTACTAAACGGTATAATAAATCGTCCGCTCCATTGCCGCATAAGATCTGTTCCATACCCACCTGATATTTCTCCGCCAGACAAGAACGCAGATATCTGCAATCCGGGTCTGGATACCCCCCTGTGATATCAGCCAAGCCCGCAATATGCTTTTTCACTGTGCCGGGGATTCCCAGCGGATTTACATTAACAGAAAAATCAAGAAGCTTTTCCTCCGTATTTTCCGTGATAAGCCGCCAGGAAAAGCCGTTTGCTTGAGCCATGCTTTTCACTCCTTCGTTCTTCCTCAGCATGATATTTATCCATCAAAATTTTAATATTTTTATACACGCGGGTTCTTCCGGTATGCCGGGCGCAAGCCGCGCGCAGGCAGAAGCAAAAGCCCCCGGCAGAGCCGGGGGCTTTCAACGTACTAAGGGAAACAGCCCGGCCATGGCTGGGCGATGACTTTTGACTTTACCGGGAAAAAGCCCCTGGAAAAGCAGCGGCGCTGTCCCCGAGGCGGCCAACGCCAGCCGCTGCGGTAAGGTAAAATCCACGGCTTTCCTCCGGAGCCCGCAAGCAGATTCTCATGGGAGGATCCTCCGGGCTAGTTGGGCTGTTACCAGGCCGCTCCCGCCCCCTGCCGCCCATTTCCTTTTAGGCCTTCAGCTCAATATCTCCGATGGTCTCCTTGCACAGGAAATAAACCAGGGCGCTGACGCCCGTGTTCCACAGGAATACGGGAAGCCCCATCAAGAACGGCGGAGCCTGGAAAGCTACTCCCAGCACGACGCCGGCAGCCACGCCGGGGGCAGTGGAAACCATCAGCACCAGGGCGTACAGCATTAAAATCATGCCCTTATTGGCCATCTGGCCAAACAGACGCTCGGAAAGGATGTTGAAGGCGGTGAACAAAAAGCCGAAGCTGATAAACATCAAAAAGCAAATAATCACCGTCAGAGGATTGGCCCTGACCAAAGCTCCTATCAGGGGGAACGCCACAAGGCCGTCGGCGATAGGAGTCAGCAGACTGGTAAGGCTGGCGAAAAACAGCTTTTTAAAGGGACTTTGCGGAACCATATACAAATACGGCTTCATCATTTCCTTGCTCCAGGGGCCGGCCGCGTTGAGGAAAAACAGCACGTAAATAGACGTGATGGTAGCGACCATCATAATCAGGCTGGAGGACATAGGTTCTCCGTCGTCCCCGGAGTTCATCATCACAATGGAAATAAAGGCGCCCACCGCAGCCAGCATAATGGTGGAGCCCCCCCAGAATACCAGGGGAGAATGGCGGTGCATTTCCTTTACCTGCTTGAAGAAAAAGGCGCTGGCGCCCCATCCGCGGCCGATGCCTACGGTCTTTACCTTCCGGATCTTTTGTCCCGGCAGGTTCATATTGATATTGCCTTCCTTGGCCGCCTTTTTCACCTCGTAGGTGGTCTCCGTGTTTTGCAGCACATCCTCGTAATAATCGGAATCACTTTTCAGAAACGCCAATAAAGCAATTAAGGCAGCCGCAGCCAGAAGAGCGAAATAAACGGCTCCCATCATGTCAAAGCCCCGAATGGCGCTGAAAATCCCGCCGGTCATCCAGCCGATAATGGGCACCCACTGGAGATAAGGGTCGGTGACGGCGGCGCACACGGTTTCCATGGAAAAGCCCTTTTCATAAACCGTCATGGCTACATAGGCCAGCACCAGGAGAACCACCGCGTATAAAAGGCGCTTGACGGCGGCGCTTCTTTTTCGGCTGCCGTTGCAGAAGCTGTAAATCAGGATGGTGAAAATCTGGGAGACCAGCAGCGACACGATGAACCCGGCGAACAGCAGCACCGCGTCCAGCGCGGTGATGCCGAAGAACTGGACCGCCATACCGCCGTAGGCCACCATACAGCAGGCGACCAGCACGGTCATGCCCATCTGCTTCATCAGGCCGTAAACCAAAATCTTCTTAGGCGAGATGGGAGAGATAAACAGCATATTCACATCTCCCATGCTGAAAAAGGTGGATCCGGAATCCACGCCCTTGATCAGGTTGATCATGACAATAAACATCAGCAGGGCGAAATAGATCCCTTGAAGGATCCGGAGATCCAGAAATTCCGGCAGCTCCTCCTGGGGAGAAAGGGCCATAGACAGGGCGGAAAACAGCAAACAGGCCGCCACGAAAAGATAAGCCACCAGCTTGCCCGGATGGCGCAGAAGCTCCAGGATATTGTTTTTCAGGGATTTTCTCAGAATGAACGCGATCGAACTCATATCAGCCACGCTCCTCCTGAACACGGGGGGCCTCCCCCTCGGTAATGGAGAAGAACAGCTCCTCCAGATTCTCGCCGTACTCTTCAATTTCCCGTCTGGTGCGGGAGGCCACAATCTGGCCCTTCATCATGATCAGGGTCTTGTCCCAGAGCTCCTCCACGCTGTCCAGCATATGGGTGCTGATCACCACGGCGCAGCCCTGGCGCTTCATTTCCAGCATCATCTGCTTCAATTCCTTGATGGCGTGAGGATCCAGCCCCACAAAGGGCTCGTCGAACAGGACTACCTGGGGCCGGGGCAGAAGCGCGCAGCAGATGCTCACCTTTTGCTGCATACCCTTGGAAAGCTCCTTCCCCAGCTTTTTCACCTTGTCGCTTAATTCCATCCGCTCCAAAAGCTGGTCCGCCCGCTGTTTCCAGTCCTTGACCCCATAGGCTCTTCCGATAAATTCCAAATGCTCGTAAACCGTCAGGGAATCGTACATCACCGGAAGCTCCGGTATGTAGCCGAAAATCCGCTTGGCCTCCAGGGTTTTGTTCCGGTAAGGCCCGATCAGGACCTCACCCTGGAACCGGAGCAGCCCCGCGATGCATTTGATCGCCGTGGACTTTCCCGCGCCGTTGGGCCCCACCATCAGGGTGATCTGTCCATCCTCCGCGGTAAAGGTAACCTTGCTGTTTGCCAAAACATCTCCGTAACGCTTAGTCAGGTTATTTACTGTCAGCATAACTGTTCTCCTTGCATCATAATTTCCAGGTGAATGAATTCAGGCATCCGCCGGCGGCTGAGAAACGTCCTGGACACAACAGCTCCGGAAGCCCGGACAGGGGCACCTGTGCCGGCTGCTTTCCCGCTGTTTTCCTTTTTTCTTCCATTTGACCGCCGCCTGGCTCCCGTTTGGGCTCCGCCTGATCCGCCCTTGAGAAGCCTTGATTAATAATAAATATTTCCCTCGGCAATCGCGGGAATCATAGTAAACATCACGATAAAAATGCTGATAAAGGCCAAAATCATCACAACCCACATGACGATCCCCCAAATCAGCAGGGTCTTAGCCTTTTTCTGCCGCTGAAGGGTCTCCTCTGTGGGATAATAAAGTCCCGCGCCGCAGTGGCCGCACTGCCGGGCGCTCAAAGGATTGCCCCAGCCGCAGTTATGGCATACGTAAATTCTTTTGAGCGGCTCGTTTCTGACGCACAGGTAAATGATTCCCGGGATCAGCCCCAGGATTCCCACCAGCACGCCCCACATGGTGGCGTTGTCGTTCCATTTGGATTTTGCGTCGTTGTAGACCGCGCATCCAAACAGCACTGAACCCGCGACCGCCGCCAGAAACACCAGTATGTACAGCGCGATCAGCCCTGATATCATCGTCCAAACATTCATAAAAACCATCCTTCCTATCATCAGGGCGCCGCCCGGCGCCCACGGAATCCGTTTTGCCTTACAAACGGGAAAGTCAGGTGAATAACGCCCAGGTCACCAATGGAGGCCCTCCAGTATGGGAGCCATTACGGTCTGGATCATATGGGCTATCATGAAGATTTCCCCGATAGCCGCCAGCCCCCACAGAACCAGGCCTATGATTAAAAAGGCCTTTGCTTTCTTTTGCAGCCTGGCTGTCTCCTCCGTGGGGTAGTAAAGCCCGGCGCCGCAGCGGCGGCACTGCCGGGCGCTCAAAGGATTGCCCCAGCCGCAGCTGTAGCACGCATAAATCCGTTCCAGCGGCTTATTCCTGACGCAGAGATACACGATCCCGGGAATCCATCCGAGAATCCCTACCAGCATCGCCCACATGACGGCATTCAGGCTCATTTTGGATTTCGCATCGTTGTAAACCGCCAGCCCTACCATTACCGAACCGGTAATGCTCACCGCCAGAGTCAAAAGGTATCCAATGATAAAAGCCGGAGTCCACATCGCAAGAGCGTTCATCCGTCCCACCCTTTCTTTTTGTACCATTGACTTAATACAATACTACAATACTTTCCTGTAAAAATCAAGTGTTTTCTAAAATTTCATATTCACGCACCCGGCCATAAAGAACCGGGTCCAGCAGAGCGGAAACAAAAATTCCGTCGGGCCGGTATTCCTCCTGATACAGCACATGATCCTTTCTGATCTGCGCCACCAGCCCCGCCTGGTCAAAGGGCAGCAGCAGGCATACTCTCCGCAGCGATACCGGCAGGTTTTCCTCCACCGCCGCCAGCAGATCCCCGATCCCTTCCCCGGTCTTGGCGGAAATCCGCACCGCGTTTCCAATCATGGGAATATCCAGCAGGGAGGGCACCAAATCACACTTGTTCATCACCGGGATCACCGGCCGGCCTGTGCATCCCAGGTCCGCCAGCAGCTTTCGGGTGACCTCCAGATGAACCTGTGCCTCCGGGCTGGAGGCGTCGCACACGTTTAAGATCATATCCGCCAGGGCCGCTTCCTCCAGCGTGGAGTGAAACGCCTCCACCAGATGATGGGGCAGCCGCCGCACCAGGCCCACCGTATCGATCAGCATAACCGACACCCCGTTGGGCAGCTTCAGCGCACGGGAGGTCGGGTCCAGGGTAGCAAACAGCTTGTCCTCTGCCAGCACTCCGGCGTCGGTGAGGGTATTCATCAAGGTGGATTTTCCCGCGTTGGTGTAGCCCACAATGGCGGCGGTAATGATTCCTTCCTTTTCCCGCCGTCTCCGAAGCTGGTTCCGGTGCTGCTCCACCTGGGCAAGCTGCTCCCTGAGGCTTTCAAGCCTGCGGCGGATATGCCGCCGGTCGGTCTCCAGCTTGCTTTCCCCCGGGCCCCTGGTGCCGATGCCGCCGCCCAACCGGGACATAGCCGCGCCCTTGCCCGTGAGCCTCGGCAGCAAATATTTCAGCTGAGCAAGCTCCACCTGCAGCTTGCCCTCCCGGGATCTGGCCCGGGAAGCAAAAATATCCAAAATCAGCATGGTCCGGTCGATGATCCGGACCTCCGTCTCAAATTCCAGATTGCGGATCTGTGTGGGCGACAGCTCGCAGTCGAAAATAATCAAATCGACTTCCTGGCTCTCGCAGAACCCCTTCAGCTCCTCCAGCCTTCCGCTGCCGATGCACGTGGCTCCGTCGGGCTTCTCCCTCTTTTGGATCATCGCCCCCACCGGCCGGGCGCCGGCGCTCTCCGTTAGTTCGTATAGCTCGCTCATCGAGGCCTCGGCGTCAAATTCCCCGGTGTCCACCGACACCAGAAACGCCCGCTCCGGACGGACTTCATTCTCATAAAATTCCATTTATTGATTTCCCGCCTTTTTTCGGTTGTTTTTATCCGCTTGTTTCTTTCATTATATAATATGGCCCTCTGTAATACAACCAAATCAAAAAAGCTCTGGAAAATACCGGCCGGTTTTGAGCCGCAAGGGTAAAACGCCGGGACAAAACCAAAATCAGCCCTTTCAGAAAAGCTCTGAAGCTGGCGCTGGTTTTATTTTATGCAAAAAATGCATAAAAGTCAATATGCAATTATTGCATTGGATATGATAAACACGGTGAGGAAAATGTATCAAAGGATTCGAGATTTGCGGGAGGACCGGGATCTGAGCCAAGCCGCCCTGGCAAAGCTATTGAACGTGAGCCAGTCCACCTATTCCCGGTATGAAAGCGGGTATTTGGATATTCCAAGCAATATTCTAATCGCTCTCGCAAGGTTTTACCAGGTATCTGTAGACTATATTCTGGGCTTGACGGATTGACGCACAGGAGGCAAGCCTCCGCGCGCTTACTTCCACGCCAAGCGACCAGGCGGGCCTGCCGTCAAATGTTTCCGGCAGGCCCGCCTGGTTTTTTTATTTCTTTTGCCAGAGAAAGCCTCAGGCGGCTGGAAGCCTTCGGGCGGAGGCCTTCCAGCTTTTCATGCCGGCATAAAGGTAAAGGGGGAGCGGTCCCCGGAAAACGCTCCGCGGAACCGTAGAACGCCGCGCGGCACCGCTGGTATCAGGAAAACCACCGCAGCACCGCCAGGACCACCAGAAGGCCGCCGGAAAGATAGACGAAAACGCCGGGATTTTTCAGCTGGATCAGCTTCAGCCTTTTCCCTAAAAAGCCGCCGCCCCAAAGGAACAGCATCTGCATGAGCCCCGCCAGGATCGGCACCAAAATTGAATTCATGCCGGAAACGGCGCTGGAAACTCCTGCGCCGAAGGAGTCCACAGAAAGCGCCGCCCCCAGATAAAGGGCCTCGGCGGTTTCAATGGCCTTAGAACGGTCAAAATCGCAGGAGAAGGAGTTTTCCTCCTTTCGTTTCCGAAATCCCTGCACGATAATGACGAGGCCCAGAATCAGCAGCATACCGCAGCCGAGCAGCTTAGCCGCCGGCAGGGGGATGACCTCCAGCAGCACGCTGCCAAGGCCCACCGCCGCGCCGGTGACCATCATAGACATGGCGCAGATTACCACCCGCGCCTTCCAGGATACCCGGATTCCCCGGAGCCCATAGGAAATGCCGATGCCCAAGGCGTCCATGCTGAGGGAAACCGCCAAAATTAAGACCGCAGCAAAGCTCATGTTACCAACTCCATTCCCCCCATTCTATGGGGAACGGACAAAAATGGTGTATGTTCCAGAGCCCGCCCTCATATATATAAGTCAGGACGGCAGGCTCCGAACCCAAAGGATAAAAACAGCCGTCTCATACTGCGGTTCCCGCTGTGTGAAGGCATAATCGGGCGGAGCCTTTTTAGGCTCTGGGGCCAGCCCCGCCGCTCAGCCGGCGAAATCAGGAACGCACCGTAGGAGGCTGCGTCCAGCGGTTTTCCTCTTTCGGAGCCGCGCAACCGGCGCGGACGGCTTTTAGGCTCTGGGGCCGCTTTCTCTCTTTCTGCCTGAAAAGGCCCGTGGGAACCGGAAAACCAGCCGCGGGCCGCGGCTGTGGAATCTAAACAAAAAGAAAAATCAAAGCGTCAGCGGACAGCGTAATCCGCTGACTGGAACGGGGGTATGGTATGAACTGGCACAGCATCTCCGCCGCCGAGGCCCTGGCCCAGCTGAATGTGAATCAAAAGCAGGGGCTGACCGGGCAGTCGGCGGCTCAGCGGCAGAAAAAATACGGAAAAAACAAACTGGCGGAAAAGAAACCGAAAAGCCTTTTCCTCCGGTTTTTAGAGCAGTTTTCCGACTTTATGGTTATCGTGCTGCTGATCGCGGCGGCCATCTCCTTTTTTACCGCCAGAATCAGCGGCGACGGCGATTACATCGACTCCATTATCATTTTATTGATCGTTATCATCAACGCCATCACCGGTGTAGTCCAGGAGAGCAAGGCGGAAAAGGCCATCGCCGCCCTGAAAAAGCTGTCCGCCCCCCATGCCAGAGTCATCCGCAATTCCAAGCCGGCGGAAATCGCCTCTGAGGATCTGGTGCCCGGAGACATTCTTCTGCTGGAGGCCGGGGATTTCGTTCCGGCCGACGCCCGGCTTCTGGAAGCGGTCAACCTGAAAGCGGAGGAATCCGCCCTCACAGGGGAATCCCTGTCCGTGGAGAAAAACGCCTCTGCCCGCTGTCCGGAGGCAGCGCCCCTGGGCGACCGGAAAAACATGGTGTTTTCCTCCAGCACCATCACCGCTGGTCACGGCACCTGCGTGGTGACCAGCACTGGAATGGAAACCCAGGTGGGCAGAATCGCCCATATGATCAACCAGGAGGATTCGCCCCAGACGCCCTTACAGCAGAAGCTGGCCCAAACTGGGAAATACCTGGGGATCGGGGCGCTGATTATCTGCCTGGTGATCTTTCTCCTGGGCCTGATGGAAAGCGTGCCGCCCCTGGAGATGTTTATGATCTCCATCAGCCTGGCGGTAGCGGCGATTCCCGAGGGCCTGCCCGCCGTGGTGACCATCGTGATGGCCATCGGCGTCCGGCGTTTGGCCGCTAACCGGGCAATCATCCGCAAGCTGCCTGCGGTGGAAACCCTGGGCAGCGCCAACGTGATCTGCTCGGATAAAACCGGGACCCTGACTCAAAACCGCATGACCGTTACGGAGCTTTGCTCTCCCTCCGGCCCCGCCGCCTTTTCCTCCGCCGAGGGTCAGACCATGCTAAGCTTTGCCGCCCTGTGCAACAATTCCACCCTGTCCGGCGGCCTGGACCGCCCCTCCGCCGCCGGAGAGCCCACCGAGGTAGCCCTGGTGCTGGCGGCGGCCAACAGCGGCAAGCGGAAAAATCTGTTAGAGCTCTCCTTTCCCAGAGTGCGGGAGATCCCCTTTGATTCCGGGAGAAAATTGATGACCACCGTCCACTCTTTGGGCGGCGGCCGGTACCGGATCATCACCAAGGGCGCCCCCGACGTGCTGCTGCGCCGGTGCGAGGCCTATGCCGTGGGGCTGGGCGCTTCCCCGCTGACCGCGGCCAAGCGGGCCCAGATTGAGGGATACAACGAGGACATGGCCGGCCGGGCCCTGCGTGTGCTTGGGGTGGCCTACCGGGATGTGGAGCGCCTGCCGAAAAATGCTGATGAAATCGAAACCCGCCTGGTGTTCTGCGGCCTGCTGGGAATGATCGATCCCCCCAGGCCACAGGCCAAGGCTGCGGTACGGGAATGCCAGCAGGCGGGAATCCTCCCGGTGATGATCACCGGGGATCACATTGTCACTGCCCGGGCCATCGCCAAGGAGCTGGGAATCCTTCGGAGCAAGGACCGCTCTCTCACCGGCGCCCAGCTGGACGCCATGAGCCAGAAGGAGCTGAGCCGGCATATTTTTGAATACACCGTATTCGCCCGAGTTTCCCCGGAGCACAAGGTGCGGATCGTCAAGGCGTTCCAGTCCCGGGGAGCCGTGGTGGCCATGACCGGAGACGGCATCAACGACGCGCCCGCCCTCAAGGCCGCTGACATCGGCTGCGCTATGGGGGTTTCCGGCACCGATGTAGCCAAGGGCGCCGCCGATATGATTCTGACCGACGACAACTTTTCCACCATTGTGGCCGCGGTGCGGCAGGGACGGGGAATCTTTGAAAACATCAAAAAAACCGTCCATTTTCTTCTGTCCTGCAATATCGGAGAAATCATCACCGTGCTGGCCGCTTTCCTCATGCGGCTGCCCACCCCTCTGCTGGCAATCCCGCTGCTTTGGGGGAACCTGGTCACCGACAGTCTGCCCGCTCTCGCCCTGGGCGTGGAGCCGGTGGATGAGGATATTATGAAAAAGCCGCCGACCGACGCCAAAAAAAGCCTGTTCGCCGGAGGTATGACCTACAGCATCGCCATCGAGGGCTGCTTCATCGGCATGATCTCTCTGCTGGCTTTCACCATCGGCCGGGTGTTCTTCGATGGCGCCGGAGCCCCAGCGGCGGGCCGGACCATGGCCTTCGCCGTGCTGAGCTGCTCCCAGCTGATCCACGCCTTTAACGTCCGCAGTGAGAAATCTCTCTTTGAGATCGGCATTTTCGGCAACCTGAAAATGCTGTATTCCTTCCTGGTCTGCCTGGCCCTCCAGGTCTCCGTCATTTCCATTCCCGCTCTGTCTGCGGTCTTTAAGACGGTTCCGCTGAACATGGTTCAGTGGCTGGTGGTGGCGGGCCTGGCCCTGAGCCCCCTGTTTATCGTGGAAATCGAAAAGGCGTGGAACCACTGGAAGGCCAAAAAAGGCCTTTGAATGCTTCCCGGACAGATTTTCCGCGCTCTGGCCGCGAAGCCGGTCCCATTCGCTAGGCTTTTGAATTTACTTATCGTATTATTTTTATTGTTTTATACATTTTGTCGCCATAGGCGGCAAGCGCGGTTCCCGCGGCCCTTTACGGCAGTATGCGAAATAAAGCAGGCTTCTTTATCGCTTCGCCGCCTCACAAGCGGGAACAGCGCGCGGGCAGCGGCCGGGAGCCTTTTACTTCCCGGTTCCTTCCATTTATCAGTTTTTTATTTTCTTCTCCTTCTGGGAAGAGGCCTGTTTTCCGGCCTCTTCCCTCTTTTTATTTTAAACGGTTTATGCTACAATAAGGAGGAATGAAAAATCCCATATCCTTTCAAATTTAAGTTTCCATCGAGTAAACGGAGGAATGTTACTTGTCAATTCCACGGGAGCAAATTCGAAACTTCAGCATTATCGCCCACATCGACCACGGCAAATCCACCCTGGCGGACCGGATTCTGGAACAGACCCAGTCGGTTTCCCTGCGGGATATGTCCGACCAGCTTTTGGACAACATGGATCTGGAGCGTGAGCGGGGCATTACCATCAAGGCTCATGCGGTAACGCTGGTTTACCACGCCGACGACGGCGAGGACTATATTTTCAATCTCATCGACACCCCCGGCCATGTGGACTTCAACTATGAGGTTTCCCGCTCTCTGGCCGCCTGCGAGGGAGCCATTTTGGTGGTGGACGCCTCTCAGGGCATTGAGGCCCAGACCCTGGCCAACACCTATCTGGCGGTGGATGCGGGACTGGAGATCGTTCCGGTCATTAATAAAATCGACCTGCCCAGCGCCGATCCGGACCGGGTGCGCCAGGAAATCGAGGATGTGATCGGCATCGAGGCGGAAAGCGCCCCGGCGATCTCCGCGAAAATGGGCACCAACATCAAGGCGGTCATGGAGGAGATCGTTCATAAAATTTCCTCCCCCGAGGGCGACGAAACGGCCCCGTTGCAGGCCCTGATCTTCGACTCTTATTACGATGCGTATAAAGGCGTTATTATATACGTAAGAGTAAAAGAAGGAACCCTCCATCCCGGGGATAACATCAAGCTGATGGCTACCGGCTCCGAATACAACGTAGTGGAGTGCGGCTTTCTGCGGGCCACCTCTTTGGAGCCTGCCAGCGAGCTTTCCGCCGGCGAGGTGGGCTACATCGCCGCCTCCATTAAAACGGTATCCGACGCCCGGGTCGGCGACACGGTCACCCTGGCGGCCCGGCCCGCCCCAGAGCCTCTGCCCGGCTACCGGGCGGTAAACCCGATGGTGTTCTGCGGCATTTATCCCGCAGACGGCGCCCACTACACCGACCTGCGGGACGCCTTGGAAAAGCTTCAGCTCAATGACGCCTCTCTGACCTTTGAGCCGGAAACCTCGGTCGCTCTGGGCTTTGGCTTTCGCTGCGGCTTTTTGGGTCTGCTTCACATGGAGATCATTCAGGAGCGCCTGGAGAGGGAATACAACCTGGACCTGGTGACCACCGCGCCCAGCGTTATTTATAAGATCACTAAGACCGACGGTTCTGTGGTGATGATCGACAACCCTACCAACTACCCTGACCCGTCCGTCATCGCTCAGGCGGAGGAGCCGATCACCAACGCCCATATTTACGCGCCCTCGGAATATGTTGGCAATATCATGGAGCTTTGCCAGGAGCGCCGGGGCGTTTTCAAGGATATGCACTATATTGAGGAAACCCGTGTGGACATCCATTACGAGCTGCCTCTGAACGAGATTATCTATGATTTTTTCGACGCACTGAAGTCCCGCACAAGAGGCTACGCCTCCTTTGACTATGAGCTGATGGGCTATCAGAAATCCGACCTGGTAAAGCTGGACATCATGCTTAACGGCGAAGTGGTGGACGCTCTGTCCTTTATTATTCACGCGGAAAAAGCTTATCCCCGCGCCAGGAAAATGGCGGAAAAGCTGAAGGAAAAAATTCCGAGACAGCTTTTTGAGGTGCCGATCCAGGCCTGCATCGGCGGCAAAATCATTGCCCGGGAAACGGTCAAGGCCCTGCGGAAGGATGTTCTGGCCAAGTGCTACGGCGGCGACATCACCCGGAAAAAGAAGCTGCTGGAAAAGCAAAAAGAGGGCAAAAAGAAGATGCGCCAGCTGGGTTCTGTGGAGGTACCCCAGGAGGCCTTTATGGCGGTGCTTAAGCTGGATGAGTAGAGCTTTACGGGCTTCTTTTATCAAGCCCCTCTTTCGCTCCCATCGGCCGGGCTGAAGGTGCTTCCCTGGTTTTGCGGCCTTAAATATAATATTCCATATTTGGAAAACCACGGCGTAAGAAAACCTTAAGCGGCCCATAAAGAAGGCAAAAAGTCAGCGTCTATTAGCGCTGGCTTTTTTATATTCAAAAAGCACGGCGGCCAGACCAGCAGCCATTCCCAAAACACTTATAAAATAAAAAGGCACCAAGGGATCTCACCTATGATGCCTTTTCTCGTATTCTTTTTATCTTCTCATGTTGGTCAATAGGAGTTTTTCTCTTTGAGTCCGCTTTCCCCGCAGAGTCTCCTATCCAGAGGAAAACAGCGCCGCAGCAGGGCAGCTTCATCCGCCGCGCTTCCTGAACAATGCCAGGCCTTGGTTCCCTATCCTCCGCTTATTATTTTTCCTCCTGCTTGTCATTTTCCTTTTGAATTTCCTTTTCAATTTCCCGCATCAAATCGCTGGCTGCCATTCCCAAAGCCTCGCTGAGGCGAAAAAAGGTCTCCAGGGTAGGCTTGCGCTGCCCCCGTTCAATGGCGCTTAGGTGGGTTCTTCCGATTCCAGCGAAACTGCTGACTACCTCCTGGGAAATCCCCTTTTTCTCCCGCACCTGACGAATCGCCGCTCCTACTGTTTCCGCGTTCAACATAGTCTATCCGCTCCTCTCTGTTTCTTTTATTGTATCGGAAAATAAGCTGCGTTTTGAATACATATATACTCAAAGAATACAAATGTGGCAGAAATTAGGCTTCAGAAAATATTTTCAAAAGTTGAATCTAAACAGGTGTCACTACCAAACTCATGCTCCTACGTAATTTCCTATTTAAAACAGCTCGCGTTATAATTACATCCACGCTCCACATCTAACGATTTCAAGATTTTCCTGTCCCTGAAGCTTCCTGAAATGTTCAGCACATTACCGGAGCAGACCGCCGATAGCTCAATGGCCTTTTATCAATCTGAATACAAAGTAAAAAAGAGACTGCATCTGGTGATTGACATTTTAGACATTGCTTTTACTTTTGTCGCAAAGTTTCTTTCGCAGGACTATTTGAGTCATTCTCAAAGCGGAGCAATCATCGGTGTGGGAGTCGGACTGTTTGGATTTGGAATTTCAAAATAGTATTTTAGCATATAGGCTGAGAAAAATCCTGAGCTTATAAAGTAATATGAAATCGAAGCGAATAATGAACACAATCAACTGATCTGAAAAAAAGCGCAAGCGCTTTGCGATGAAATCCTGCACTGGCTGTCGATGGTCGGAGCATGTGGATCGGTATGTTTGTAAACGCCTCGCTGTGGGTCATACTTCTGCTTGTGGGATGGTTTTACTTAAAACCGTTTTAGAGCTTTTTTCATGGCATACTACCAACGCAGAATGTAACGGGAGATTCATTCATATGAAATTTGTTATGGAACATTTATCGAAGGGTTTTGAGAAAAAAGAAGTTCTCAGAGATATTGATTTTACTTTTGATGAAGGGA
>ERZ779885.3034-NODE-3034-length-14605-cov-3.230447_pt1 | contig 14605 bp, 10 predicted proteins | sample MGYA00511554_ERZ779885 | MGnify/ENA primary metagenome ERZ779885 (study PRJEB29588, sample SAMEA2160998) | human gut metagenome | biome: human gut; feature: human-associated habitat; material: faeces | place: Denmark | collected 2008/2010 ... | reverse complement strand
TTATTGAAATCATTGCATTGGCTCTCCTTACAGGTATTGCCACAAGCCATGCAAATAAAGTAACCGCTATTACATACACAACCATATGAAGTATATCTGCTGCCCCCTTAAGTTGTCCTGCCACCGCAAGTGTTAACATTGCTGATACTGCAAAAAGTACACATGATATGAATGCATACAACGGCTTTCCTGCCACACGGTACATACGAGGCAGTGTTATAAATGTTCCGGAATTCTTATCAAGATAATATTCCACGATTCCAAAAAGTCCGCCTATATATACAAGAATTATAAGTAATGCCCTTAACGGAAACTCTCCTGTCTTATCTTCAAGCTGTGTCCCATTATCCTGTACACCATCCAGCACCTTAAAATCAATTCTGAATGTGTCATCTCCGGATATGTATTCCTCGTACCCTTTTCTTATCTCTTCCTCTGCCTTTTCTGAATGCTTTTTAAATATGTCTACAGAATTAACATAATTAACTGCAACCTCAGGCGAATATGCCTTAAACATAGCAGAAAAGAATATCTCATCTGTCATTGAGCTGACAAAATCTGACCTGCATATAATAAGCTCTATAATGTCTCTGTAGCTGCCACTGTCAAGCTTATCCTTAAGCCCGGTACCAACTACATAGCCACACTCTGTGTATTTATTCATTATATCCTGCTCAAGCTTTTCCTGCGATTCTGCTTCGTAGAATTGAACTGAATAATCGCCATTTACAAGATAATCTCTTGTCATTATGGCAATCTTATCGTCATCTTCAAGCACTATTCCAACCCTTACAGGCTCTTTCTCCTTAAAAGACGCTGTATTCGTAATTATTAACGCTGCAACAGGCATTGCAATAAGCACCACGACAATCACAGGATTCTTTAACTGCCTTTTAACAAGCAGATACAGCCAGTATAACAATCTCTTCATTATCTGTCTCTCCTTATCTTAACCGCCAATGCTCCTGCTGCCTGAAATATAATTATCCACATAACATTTGTCATAATGGTACTGATATCCACAGTTCCCTTGATTATCTGACATGCAAGTGTGAATAAGCCGTTAGTCGGAAGATACATGCCAATAACCCTCACACCCGGCGCAAGAAATGCTGATGAAACAATACATCCGGATGCATACATGCACGCCATTCCAAGGATACACACCGTAATAACTGAATACACCGTGTCGTCAACTACTGAGAATATACAGTTTATAAATGAAACTGCCGCATACACAAGCACCACAATCCCCAGTATGGAAGCAATGAATTCTCCAACTGTCGAAACTGCCAGAACTCCTGATATTGCAGGCACCCCCAGCCTCATTACATTAATTATAATAAAAAGCACTTCAAATATCATTATATACACAATGCCAACTCCGGTAGTTCTTGCAATTCCGGTATCAAATGCTGATATTCCCGCACCTTTAAGGCTCTTTGCAAGCGACCTGCTCTCCCCCTTCATATTGCCGGCACATGTTATTGTGCTAAGTAAAAGCAGCATCACAATTGCTGTGCATACATAAAACTGTACTGTACTCAAGCCTTCTTTAACCGATATATCTCTTGTCTTAAAGTATATGCTTCTGTTAAGTGCATACGAAAGATATATGTCATTAAGCTCATTCTCATGTGTACCCCGCAAGCCCCTGTAATTCTTAAGCACACCATTGAACAAATCGTCAAATGTATATATCCCCGCCTCTGCAGTTGCAAGGTCAGAGCCTCCTGCCCTCACCATCTCACGGAATATCATCGAAGTATTATTAACACCCTCTGACTGACACACAACCTCAACAGGTGTATTCTCGCCCGACATAATATCACTTATCATATTCTCTGGCACAATAATAGCCATAACATAATAATTATTTCTTAATCCATCTATAGCCTGCTGTCTGTCAGTATATTCAAATGTACAGACATTCTTAATTGTGTCTATCTCGCTGACATAATTGAATGCCATCTTAATATATCGAAACTCCTTATTATTATCTGCCGAATCAGAGTTTTCTGTGTCATCATAATCAGGATACACAACAGCAACCTTCATCCTCATGTCGCTGTCCTGTGCCGTTGCAATGCCTATGCATGTACTTATTGCAATAACAAGCACTGCCGTCACTATCGTACCCAGAATTATCTTCGGTATAGATAAAAATGCGGATTTAATCTGCAATTTTAATAATTCCAGTTTCCTTCTCATCTAATCCCCCAATTAAATCTATCTGTGAATAATCTCTAAAAGCTCATTGCCGGTAACCGGATGGTCAAGTTCATTAAGCTTACCATTCTTTAAAAGATACATTCTGTCAGCAAGCTTTAATTCACCTTCTTCGTGGCTTGTTATGATGACTGTACCTCCGCTTTTCGTGTAAGCAGACAGATAATTCATAATATCCTGTTTACACACAATATCTAATGAAGCTCCCGGCTCATCTAATATAAGTACGGGTGGATTCTTAGCCAGTGCACAGCATATGCTTAAACGCTTCTTCATGCCTCCTGACAGCTTATCAACACGTTTATCAAGATATTCTGATACTCCTAACACTGCAGGAACACCGCCCTGTAAGTCTGCGTCAATGTTTCTTCCTGTATCACAGTACCAGAATTTAAGATTATCCCTTGCCGACAGCTTCTCCATAAGTGGATTCTCCTGCGGCACAAAACCAATATATTTCTGAAACATCTTCACATCTGCAAATGCATCTGTGCCATCTATCTTAAGACTTCCTCCATCTGCCTTAAGACTTCCTGCCAGTATCTCCAGAAGAGTAGATTTGCCACAGCCGTTGGCACCGACTATGGCAATATACTCTCCGCTGGCAGCATGAAACGAAGCGCCGTTAAGCACTATCGTTTTCCTGCCATATGATTTTCTAATATTTTCCACCTCTATAAACATACATATATCTCCACATTAATTCTGGGCTGCTGTATCAAACTGGCTGTAATACAGCTTGTGATAGAATCCGTTCTTAGCCAGTAATTCTTCATGATTACCCTGCTCTATAATATGTCCGTCTTTCATAACAAGAATAACATCCGCAGACTGGATAGTTGAAAGTCTGTGGGCTACAATAAAGCTTGTTCTTCCCTCCATCAGCTTTGCAAATGCATTCTGTATCTTTATCTCTGTTCTTGTATCAATAGAAGATGTAGCCTCATCAAGAATAAGCATTGGCGGCTTTGCAAGCATAATTCTTGTTATACATAAAAGCTGCTTCTGTCCCTGTGAAAGGCTTCCACCATCCTCGCCTATAACTGTGTCGAATCCGTTAGACATTCTCTTGATGAATCCATATGAATGTGCTGCCTTGGCTGCTGCAATAATCTCTTCCTCTGTAGCATCAGGCTTACCCATTACGATATTCTCTCTTATAGTTCCTGACTTAAGCCATGTCTCCTGAAGAACCATACCAAAACCCTGTCTTAAAGACTTTCTGGTCATCTGTCTTATATCAGTTCCTGATACATCAATGCTTCCACTGTTAACATCATAGAATCTCATAAGAAGATTAATAACTGTTGTTTTACCACAGCCTGTAGGTCCTACAATCGCAATTCTCTGTCCCTTCTTGACATGAAGATTGAAGCCCTCAATAAGCTTCTTATCTGGCACATAAGAGAAGCACACATCATTAAGGTCAACTGTTCCGTCAACCTCCTCGACAACCTTAGCGTCTGGGGCGTCAGGAATTTCAGGTTCTTCTTCAATAAGTTCAAATATTCTGGCTGCGCAGGCAAGTGCGTTCTGAAGCTCAGTGACAACGCCTGATATCTCGTTAAATGGCTTAGTATACTGGTTAGCATAACTTAAGAAGCTTGATAACTGACCGACTGTTATACCGCCATTGATAGCCGAAAATGCACCAACAATCGCAACACTCGCATATACAAGACTGTTTACGAATCTTGTTGAAGGATTAGTTATAGATGAGAAGAAGATTGCCTTTAAGGAATACTTCTGAAGTCTTTCATTAATCTCATCAAATTTTCTTACCGCCTCATCTTCATATCCGTAAGCCTTAACTACCTTCTGTCCGCCAATCATTTCATCAATAAGTGCTGTCTGCTCGCCTCTTGTCTCAGACTGGAGTTTGAACATGCTGAAGGTCTTCTTGGCAATAAAGCTTGCAACTAAAAACGAAAGTGGCGTGATAACAACAACAGCAAGTGTAATCTTAGCATTGATTGTAATCATAAATATAAGTGTTCCAAGTATAGTCATGACACCTGTAAAGAACTGTGTGAATCCCATAAGCAGACCATCTGCAAACTGGTCAACGTCAGCTATTACACGGCTCACAATCTCACCATATGAATGTCCGTCAATGTACTTGAGTGGAAGCACCTGAATTTTTTCTATAGCCTCATTTCTTATATCTCTTGTTACTTCATATGTGATTCTGTTGTTACATGTGTTCATAAGCCACTGTGAAAGTGCTGTAATTCCAACAAATATACCAATTCTTATAAGTATATTCACAATCTTTGCAAAATCCACATTATTCACACCGATAATGCAGTCAATTCCACGGCCTACAAGAATTGGTACATAAAGTGTAGTTGCAACAGTTACTGCTGCCATAATAAGCGATACTATTATAAAAAAGCTGTGCTTCTTAATTCTTTTAAGGAGTTTTACAAATGTTGATTTATTCTTCTTCATTATGCTACACCCCCTTCTGAATCTGCTTTCTTAAACTGTGATTCATATATCTCTTTATAAACCTCACAATTTGCAAGAAGCTCGTCATGTGTTCCCATTCCTGCAACCTGTCCGTCATCTAATACGATAATGAGATCAGCATACATAAGTGATGCCGCTCTCTGTGAAACTATGAACACAGTAGGAGAATTGTTCATTCCCCTTATAGCTTTTCGAAGTGCTGCATCAGTTGCAAAATCAAGAGCTGATGCACTGTCATCAAGAATAAGCACATCCGGCTTTCTTACGATTGCTCTTGCAATAGTAAGTCTCTGTCTCTGGCCACCTGAAAGGTTCTTACCTCCCTGCTCTATAACATAATCCAGACGTCCCTGCTTAGAATCTACGAATTCCTTAGACTGTGAAATCTCAAGTGCTTCATCTATCTGCTCATCAGTAGCACCCTTCTTTCCCATCCACATATTCTCTCTTATAGTACCTTTAAAAAGTACTGCTTTCTGCATGACGATACCGACCTTATTTCTTAAAGCCTCAATATCATAATCTTTAACATTTACACCATCAACAAGTACTTCACCCTGTGTAGCGTCATACAGTCTCGGGATAAGATTAACAAGACTGGATTTACCTGAACCTGTGCCACCTATAACACCGATTGTCTGGCCTTTCATAGCCTTGAAATTAATTCCTTCAACTGAAGATGCACCTGAACCACTGTATGTAAGTGAAACATTCTTAAATTCAACACCTGGCTGTTCTTCCTTAGCTACAGCTTCCTTAACGCTGCCATCTGCCATTCCAGATGTTACATCGAATACAGACTCAATTCTTCCTGCACATGCAAGTGCCTTAGTTATTGTAATGATAAGATTGGCAAGCTTGATAAGTTCAACTAATATCTGTGACATATAATTGTAAAGTGCAACGACCTGTCCCTGTGTAAGCGCACCGGCGTTAACTCTTACTCCACCAATCCATATAAGTGCAATTATTGATACATTTACAACAACATAAGTAAGCGGATTCATAAGTCCTGATATCTTACCAACATATTTCTGTAATCTGTTAAGGCTTTCGTTATCATTTTTGAAACGCTTAACCTCATCCTGTTCCTTATTGAATGCTCTGATAACTCTCACACCGGTAAGGTTCTCTCTTGTTATTCCAAGAATCTTATCAAGTCCTGACTGTACATTTTTGTACATAGGTCTTGTTGCAAGCATGATACCGAATACGATAAGTGCAAGTACCGGGATTGCTGCAACAAATACAAGTGCTGCCTTCACATCAATAGTAAATGCCATAATCATCGCACCAAATACAATAAATGGTGAACGAAGGAACAGTCGCAGTACCATGTTGATACCATTCTGTACCTGATTAATATCACTTGTCATTCTTGTTACAAGTGTCGATGTACCAAGTGTATCCATCTCTGTGAATGAGAATGTCTGGATATGTGCAAATAAACTGTGTCTCATTCCTGTTGCTGCACCAACTGCAGCCTTGGCACTGAAATACTGTGCTGTGATGGCACATACAAGTCCTATGATTGCAAGAAGTATAAGCATAAAACACATCTGCATAATGTATCCCTTGTCTGCATTAACAATACCCTTATCGATAACTGATGATACTACCAGCGGCACAAACAGCTCAAATATCGCCTCAAGCATCTTAAAAAGCGGTGCCAGAACACATTCCTTTTTGTAATCCTTAAGGAATCTCATAATCATTTTCATAAGAAAACTTCCTCCATTAATTCAGTGACACTAAAGCGTCCATAAGAAACTTATATGAATAACATCTCTTCATGCCAAAGTACTCTCTATAAACTTCATAATTGTAATATGAATGTTCAAACTGTCTTGAATACAAATGTGCTATATCAACGCGCATTGTAAAATCTGGCATACAGCCGGACGCCTGATTAGCTGCTGCCATAATGTCCACTGCAAGTATGCCTATAACCGCATTCTTTGCTTTAAGCAGGATATCGTAATCATTCACTGCATCAAGCATGTATCTATACACATAGTACATTGCAAGCTGCTCATATTCATGTGCAAATGCTTCACTTCCCGCATGGTAAGTTTTCATTACCGCTGCAAGCCCAGAATCATCCGTCAGCCCGTCTAGGAACCGTCTTACTCTCGCCACATGAATATTCCAGTCAGGATTGATTACCTCCATTCCTTTAAAGTCATCAAAGAAATGTCTCAATCCCTTTATCAGCCTTTTGCCATGCAGCTTCTCATCCCGGCTTTTTAGTCTGTCAAGCAGCTCCTCTCTGTAATCAGCTCCACAGAACCGCTTTGCAACACCAGCTATAAGCTCGTCCCTTTCAGCATCAAGATGCTTCTGGATACGCTTTGCATAATCAAGATAGAGCATCAGTCTCTCAAATATACTTATATCCCTGTCTGATATTATTCCAAAAGCCACTATTCTTGCCTGCCGAAGATGCATATATGTATATGCATCTATATCATTAGGCTCCAGCGTAAGACTGTTATCCTCAACCGTATCAAATGTAAGTTCATCTTTATATGAAAACATCAGCTCACCAGCCGTCTTACACGAGGGGGCTATGCCAATTTCTCTTATATTGCCATAATCGTTAATAAATCTTGGAAACTCTGCACATGTTTCACACAGCTTATCCTCTCCAAGTTCTATATATAAATCGCACAGATTATCATCAGTAAGAAAAGGACATCGTCCTCCTTCTTGCAGTGTAAATGTACATTCTCCGTCCTGGGATGGTACCATTACACTCTTCAGGCGCTTTCCAAAAGCACCTTTAACTGTTTTATAATATTTGTAAGAATCCTTATCAACATCGACATCCCACCCGGCACAGCATGTATCTGTACAGGCTCCCGCAATGCATCTGAAATCCTTATAATAATGTGGTGTCATTACCTTCATTTTATTATCTCCCGCATATAAACCGGCATGTTAAGTGCATCTGTTAACTACGCAAAAATTGTCTGCCACACCTTATTAGTGCAGCAGACACATTTACATGTACATATTATTATAATTACTGTTCTTTTTCTTGTCTACAATATACTTATACACTGTGACACACGCAAGAATAATCATAAGCCCCTCTGCTGCCATGTATGTATAGAACAGATATGGCTGTCTTAACGCTGACACAAGAAGCGGTGAGCTGACTGCAAAATCATACATCCCCGTATCACCTATATATTTAGACATAACAACCGTACTCATGATTGTTATATTAGGAAAAGACATATTACTAAGCACAAGTGCCACAATCAGCACCGTATTGCGTATCAGAAAAAATGTCCTGCTCACCTTAGCTTTACTAAGACAGCTCATAACAATGCCTCCAATTATACATACAAGAAATAAAAGAAACATCATATACATCTCAGAAGCTGCAAATGCAGACACTTCTGTTGTCGCAGTCTCATATCCTGTAAGCAGTGCAAAGAACCCAAATATAGAGCGGCCACCCATAATACATGCCGCCACAACAAATAATAATAGTAAAAAATTCCTTCTGTTTAGCTTCCTGTTATCCATAATTCCTCCATTTGCATTATTATCGCAATTATGGAGACAGATTTCAATAAATATTTTCGCAAACTTCATATTTTATTGTCACCCGCCTCCACTCACCCCTCAGGCACGCACTGGTCCGCAGGGGTTGGAACGATTCGTTAGAATTGCGTTAATTTATCAGGTGGTGCTTTTGGCTTAATGTTTGTGTCCATTCGCAGATGAACATTTCTGGCATTATGTCCGCCTGTGGCATACGCCCTCAAGGATTGCTGCACTTAGTGGGAGTAAATGCCGCTATCTACAAAGCTTATTACGGTGTGCTAAATCAAACGTGCTCCGCTTGAACGTGCTTTAGCACACCGCCCTTATGTATATAGCGGCATTAACTCCTACACAGTTCGCAATATATCGGTCATATGGCACACACAGTCACAGCAGCAAACGTACACCGCCACATGAGCAGATATATAAGTATATAGCAAAATTGGCAAAGCCTGAATTAATATTCACAATCGATTATATATGTACAAGAAATAAAATGCAATTATTACTTTGACTTATGGCTTTCTGTAATGTAAAATTAACAAGTTATAGAAATGGAGATTAAAGAATGAAATTTGATGAATTAAATATTGATGAAAGAATTTTAAGAGCGGTAGAGGATATGGGCTTTGAGGAGACATCTCCTATACAGACACAGGCCATTCCTGCAGTATTGGAAGGAATTGACGTTATCGGACAGGCACAGACCGGAACAGGTAAGACTGCTGCGTACTCTATCCCTATGTTACAGAAGATTAATCCAGATGTTAAGAAACCACAGGCAATTGTACTCTGCCCTACAAGAGAGCTTGCAGTACAGGTTGCAGAAGAGATAAGAAAGCTTGCCAAGTACATGAGCGACATTAAGGTGTTACCAGTATATGGCGGACAGGAGATCGTAAGACAGATTAAGTCTTTAAAAGCCGGCGTACAGATTATTGTTGGAACTCCAGGACGAGTTATGGATCATATGAGAAGGAAGACTGTTAAGTTTGATTCTGTATCTATGGTTATATTAGATGAAGCTGATGAGATGCTTGATATGGGATTCCGTGAGGATATGGAAACAATTCTTACAGAGACACCAGAGGAAAGACAGACAGTTCTTTTTTCAGCTACAATGCCTAAGCCTATAATGGAGATTGCAAGAAAATTCCAGAAAGACGCTAAGATTATCAAGGTTGTAAGAAAAGAACTTACAGTTTCTAATATTGATCAGTTTTATTATGAAGTAAGACCTAAGAATAAAACAGAAATCTTAAGCCGTCTTATTGATATATACAATCCTAAGCTGTCAGTTGTGTTCTGTAACACTAAGAGACAGGTAGACGAGCTTATATCAGAGCTTAAGGGCAGAGGATATTTTGCTGACGGTATACACGGAGATATGAAACAGCAACAGAGAGACCGTGTAATGGACGATTTCAGAAGTGGAAAGACAGAAATTCTTATTGCAACTGATGTTGCGGCAAGAGGAATTGATGTTGACGGAGTTGATATAGTATTTAACTATGACCTTCCACAGGACGAAGAATATTATGTACACAGAATAGGAAGAACAGGAAGGGCTGGAAAATCAGGACTTGCACTTTCATTTATATCTGGAAGAGAAGTATATAAGTTAAAGGATATCGAGAGATATTGCAAGACCAAGATTCTTGCAAAGCCAATCCCATCACTTGATGATGTCAAGAACACCAAGATGGATGGTATATTTGACAAGATTAAAGAGATGATTGAAGCTGATGAGCACAGAGCCATGCTTGATATGGTTGAGGAGCATGTTAATCAGGAAGATTATACATCAATGGATATGGCAGCAGCTCTTCTTAAGATGATAGTTGGAGATACATTGGACAGAATCGATGAGGTAGAGAATTTTCATTTTGATGAAAATGCAGATACATCAAGAATGGTAAGACTCTTTATTAATGTTGGTAAGAAGGACAAGATTACACCAGCCAATATTCTTGGAGCGATTGCAGGAGAATCCGGAATGCCGGGAAGACTTGTCGGTGCAATTGATATGATGGATAATTATACATTTGTTGATGTTCCTGCAAAGCATGCGGAAGCAGTACTTGCAGCAATGAATGACAATGTACTTATCAAGGGCAGAAAGGTTAATGTAGAGAAAGCAAATGTATCTGCCAAGCCGGCAAGAAAATCCAAGTCAAAGCCAGATACAAGAAGAAGAAAAGACGAGTCCCGTGGAAAACATGACAAACTTAAAGAACGCAGAAGTAAAAGCGGCAAGGTAAGAAGAAATGGAGAAAAGTATTAAGCTTACCAGTCTTAACAGAAAAGAAGCGTTAAGATATCTGGGTTATAAGAAAAATGCACCTGATGAACGGGTGGAAGAGCTTATGGATGAATGTGAGGAGCTTGTATTAAAGACCGCAGTTCCAAGATTTATTTATAAGAAGCTTGATTTTACAGTTAATGAAGACGGTGTGGCATTTAAGAATACAAGCATGGTGCTTCCGGGCGAGTCCATTAAGAAACATCTGTATAAATGTGACAGTGCAATATGCATGGCTGTAACGATATCGGAAGGTATTGACAGACAGCTAAGAGTGTTGCAGCTTACGGATATGGCTAAGGCACTGGTGTTTGACAGCCTGGCAAGTGTAGCTGTTGAACAGGCATGCGATAAGGTTGAAGAACTTTTAAGAGAGGAATATCCTGATTATTACCAGACATTCAGGTTTGGAATTGGTTATGGTGACCTGCCGATAAGTATGCAGGAGCCTTTCCTGAAGGTATTAGATGCCGGTAAAAAGATAGGACTTAATCTTAACAAATCATATATGCTGGCTCCGGTAAAGTCGGTAACAGCGGTTATCGGACTTACTAAGGAGCCTGTAAGTACTAAGAACAGAGGTTGTGCAACATGCAATCTTAATAAAACCTGTGCATACAGAGGAATGGGAGGACATTGTAGTGGCTGACAGATTCAGAGAGCTCTTAAAAACTAGAGACTATATAATATTTGATGGTGCTATGGGTACAATGCTTCAGGCAGCGGGTATGAAGATGGGAGAGACACCGGAAGTGCTTAATATAACAAGACCGGAGCTTCTTGTTTCAATTGCAGAGCAGTATTACAATGCAGGATCAGATGTGGTATATGCCAATACATTTGGTGCAAACAGATATAAGCTTGAAGAATGCGGAAAAAGTGTTGAGGAGCTTGTAACTGCCGGGATTGTCAATGCAAAGAAGGCAAGAGATACAGTAAAGCCGGACGGCCTTGTTGCACTCGATGTAGGACCAATCGGACAGCTTCTTGAGCCAACAGGTGTATTAAGCTTTGAAGAAGCATATGATATGTATGCCGAGATAGTAAAGGCAGGAGCAGCTGCGGGAGCAGACCTTGTTGTATTTGAGACAATGACTGACCTTTTAGATGTCAAGGCTGCTGTACTTGCAGCTAAGGAAAACAGCGACCTTCCTATTGTTGCCACGATGACATTTGAACAGAATATGAGAACCTTCACAGGCTGCTCTATATCGGCAATGGCTCTTACACTTACAGGACTTGGCGTTGATGCACTCGGTGTAAACTGTTCTTTAGGACCTAAGGAATTAGAACCGGTTATTGAAGAACTTGTAAAATGGACTAATCTTCCAATAGTAGTAAAGCCTAATGCAGGACTTCCTGACCCTGAAACTAACCTTTACAATGTTACTGCAGCCCAGTTTGCAGATTTCATGAAGGATTTAAGAAAATATGGCATTAAGATATTCGGCGGCTGCTGTGGAACTAATCCTGAGTTCATTAAAAAATTATCAGAGATGTTAAAAAGAGAAGGCAATCCGGCAGCACCACACAAATATATTCCAGGTGCAGTGTGTTCAGCTACAAGCACTGTTGTTGTTGATGAACCAAGAATTATCGGTGAAAGAATCAATCCTACAGGTAAGAAGCTTTTTAAGGAAGCTTTGTTAAGACACGATATGGATTATATTCTTGGACAGGCTTTAGAGCAGATATCAGGTGGCGCAGATATTCTTGATGTCAATGTAGGCCTTCCGGGGATTGATGAGCGTGAAATGATGATTGATACAATAAAGTCATTACAGGCAGTTGTAGATGTCCCACTTCAGATTGATTCTACAATACCTGAAGTACTTGAGGCAGCACTCCGTGTATACAATGGTAAGCCGCTTGTCAATTCAGTTAATGGTGAGGAGGAGTCTCTTAACAATGTTCTTCCTCTTGTTAAGAAATATGGTGCAGGAGTTATAGGACTCGCACTTGATAAAGATGGTATTCCTAAGAAGGCAGAGGACAGAGTTGCGATAGCAAAGAAGATTATGGACAGGGCTGTTGCAATGGGAATCCCTAAAGAAGATATTTATATTGACTGCCTTACACTCACAGCTTCTGCTGAGCAGGAGGGCGTAATGGAAACTCTTAATGCACTTCATACAGTTAAGAATGAGCTTGGCTTAAAGACAGTGCTTGGTGTTTCTAACATTTCATTCGGACTTCCAAACAGAGTGCTTGTAAACCACATTTTCCTTACAATGGCACTTACTAACGGACTTGACCTTGCAATTATCAATCCTAACATCCCAGAGATGACAGGCGCGGTAAGGGCGTATAAGCTTCTTGCTAATATTGATAAGAATTCAGTTGATTACATAAAAAACTATGGCGCTATGCCAAATGTTTCTAAGATTGATCCTGTCAAGAAGGAAAAGAAAGATGGAAACTATACAGGAGATGATCTTTTTTATGCTGTTGAAAAAGGACTTAAGAATGAAGGTGCTGAGATAACAGAGGCTCTTCTTAAGATTATGGATTCAATGGAGATTGTTAATCAGGTGCTTATTCCTGCACTTGATAAGATAGGTGCTGAATTCGAGAAGGGTACATTGTTCCTTCCACAGCTTATTATGTCAGCAGGTGTTGCGCAGGCAGCATTTGAAGTTATAAGAAAGCATATGGTTATGTCTGATAATGCCCCTGTAAGCAAAGGAAAGATAGTTATAGCTACAGTCAAGGGTGATGTTCATGATATAGGAAAGAATATTGTTAAGGTTCTCCTAGAGAATTATGGGTATGATGTTATTGACCTTGGAAAGGATGTTGAGTACCAGGCAGTTGTTGATGCAATAAGAGATAATGATGTTAAACTGTGCGGATTATCAGCTCTTATGACAACAACACTTGTATCTATGAAGGAAACAATTGCACTTATAAGAGAAAATAATCTTGACTGCAAGGTCATGGTTGGAGGTGCGGTACTTACACCGGAATATGCTAAAGAGATAGATGCAGATTTCTATGCAAAGGATGCAAAAGAATCTGTTGATATTGCTAAAAGAGTTCTTGGTTAAAATTTTGACATATGAGAAAAAAATGGTTATACTATGTATAGCTTATTATAGTATATTTATATACTCGTTTATATCTTGGTAAAATGAGCAATCGTGGTCTGGAGGTTTGGTTTAATGGAAGAGAAAAAGATTTCGTCGGCGGTAATAAGAAGACTGCCAAGATATTACAGATATCTGGGAGAATTGCTGGACGCCGGGGTAGAACGTATTTCTTCAAATGATCTGAGCCTCAGGATGAATGTCACCGCATCCCAGATTCGTCAGGATCTCAATAATTTTGGGGGATTTGGCCAGCAGGGATATGGATATAACGTAAAATACCTATATGAGGAAATCGGCAAGATTCTAGGACTGAACCAGCAGCACAATATTATCGTGATCGGTGCCGGAAATCTCGGGCAGGCACTCGCCAATTACGTGAAGTTTGAAAAGCTTGGATTTATGATCATCGGACTGTTCGATGTCAATCCGGCGTTGGACGGTGTGACTGTGCGCGGGATCAAGATCCGTATGCTGGATGAGCTGGAAGATTTCTGTAGAGAGAACAAAGTAGACATTGCAGCGCTTACCATGCCGAAGGAAAAAGCGGACGCCATTGCCAACCGTCTGGTCGGTCTTGGCATTCATGCGATCTGGAATTTTGCACATGTGGATCTGGAATTGATCAATAAGGACGTTGTTGTGGAAAATGTCCATCTCTCGGACAGCCTGATGCAGTTATCCTACAATATTGTGAAGAATCAGCGCGCCAAAGAGAACAGCCGTCAGACAGATTAAAAGAGGTCCTGCATAGCAGGATCTCTTTTTTACTCTATAGGGAACTTTGTTCCAGTGTTTTACTGAAATAAAATGCCGGGTGTGATGCCGGCAGGCGGGAGGGAAAAGATGCGATATATCGTAAACAGCCGGGAGATGAATCTTTATGACAGCCGGACAATCGAGGAATTTCATATGCCGCAGGCAGTGTTGATGGAGCGGGGGGGGCTTTCCTTTGTGG
>ERZ779885.3032-NODE-3032-length-14609-cov-5.748179_pt1 | contig 14609 bp, 10 predicted proteins | sample MGYA00511554_ERZ779885 | MGnify/ENA primary metagenome ERZ779885 (study PRJEB29588, sample SAMEA2160998) | human gut metagenome | biome: human gut; feature: human-associated habitat; material: faeces | place: Denmark | collected 2008/2010 ... | reverse complement strand
CAGTATGAGGGCATTTCCGCCCGGCAGAACCGCGTGTGCCCTTGTCAATCGACGCAAAACACATCCGAACATTCATCAAGGAGGGGTTTTCTTTGAGATTCTATTGCGAAGAAGCCGAAGCCGTACTGCGCGACGTGGACAGCACATCCGAAGGTCTAACGAGCGCCGAGGCGGAAAAACGTCTCGCGGCCTACGGCAAAAACAAGCTGGCCGAGGGCAAGAAGGACTCGCTCATCAAGCGGTTCTTCCAGCAGATGGGCGACCCGATGATCATCATCCTGCTCGTCGCCGCGGCGATCAGCGGCGTGCTGGCCGTTGTGCAGGGCGAGAGCTTTGCCGACGTCATCATCATCCTCGCCGTCGTCATCATCAACGCGGTGCTCGGCGTCTATCAGGAGAGTAAGGCGGAAAAGGCCATCGAAGCCCTGCAGCAGATGTCCGCCGCCACATCCAAGGTGCTGCGTGACGGGAAGATGGTCACCATCCACAGCGAGGATCTCGTCGTGGGCGACGTGGTGATCCTCGAGGCCGGCGACGCGATCCCGGCGGACGGCCGCATTCTCACGAGCGCCAGCATGAAGATCGAGGAAGCCGCCCTCACCGGCGAGAGCGTCCCCGTGAGCAAGTTTATCGACATCATCAACCTTGCGCCCGACACGAAGGATGTCCCGCTCGGCGACCGCAAGAACATGGTGTATATGGGCTCCACGGTCGTTTACGGCCGCGGCACCGCCGTCATCACCGCCACCGGCATGGACACCGAGATGGGCAAGATCGCGGACGCCCTCTCCAATGCCGAGCAGGGCCAGACCCCGCTGCAGATCAAGCTCAGCCAGCTCTCAAAGATCCTCACCTGGCTCGTGCTCGGCATCTGCGTCATCATTTTCGCGGTGCAGCTCCTGCGCGCGGGCGGCTTCAGCTTTGAAGTCATTCTCAACTCCTTTATGATCGCGGTCTCGCTCGCCGTGGCTGCCATCCCGGAGGGTCTCGCCGCGGTCGTTACGGTCGTTCTTTCCATCGGCGTTACGAACATGTCCCGCCGCAACGCGATCATCCGCCGTCTGACGGCGGTCGAAACGCTCGGCTGCGCGCAGATCATCTGCTCGGACAAGACCGGCACGCTCACGCAGAACCGCATGACCGTCACCGACACATGGACGGACGACCCCATCCTGCTCGCCAAGGCCATGGCGCTCTGCAGCGACGCGAAGCGAGGTCTCGGCATGCACTCCGCCGAGGGCGAGCCGACGGAGGCCGCGCTCGTCAACCACGCGCACGATCTCCGGCTCTACAAGGATGAGCTGGACGAGAAATTCCCCCGCATCGGCGAAGCGCCGTTCGATTCCGGCCGTAAAATGATGTCCACCGTCCACAACGAGAACGGCAGGACCGTGCAGTACACCAAGGGCGCGACGGAAATGCTGCTCGAGCGCTGCTCCGGCTACTGGTACGAGGGCAAGATCCTCCCGATCACGGAGGAATATAAGGAGAACGTCCGCCGCCATGCGAAGGAGTTTGCCGACCGCGCGCTGCGCGTGCTCGGCGCGGCGTTCCGCCCCTGGGACGGCGTCCCGACGGACTACGAGGCCGAAACGCTTGAGCACGATCTCGTGTTCATCGGCTTCCTCGGCATGATCGACCCCTGCCGCCCGGAGGTCTACGGCGCGATCCGCGAATGCCGCGAGGCCGGCATCCGCCCGATCATGATCACCGGCGACCATATCGACACCGCCGTTGCCATCGCGCGCGATCTCGGCATTCTCACGGACGATACCCGCGCCATCACCGGCTCGCAGCTCAGCGAGATGAGCGACGAGGAGTTCGCGAAGGTCTTTAAGGAAATTTCCGTTTATGCCCGCGTACAGCCCGAGCACAAAACGCGCATCGTCAACGCCTGGCGCAACGCCGGGTACGTCACCGCCATGACCGGCGACGGCGTGAACGACGCGCCCGCCGTCAAAACCGCGGACATCGGCGTCGCGATGGGCATCACCGGTACCGAAGTTACCAAGCAGAGTGCCAAGATGATCCTCGCCGACGACAACTTCAGCACCATCGTCGAGGCGGTGCGCGAAGGCCGTGGCATTTTCGACAACATCCGTAAGTTCCTGCGCTATCTGCTGAGCTCCAACGTCGGCGAGGTGTTCACCGTCTTCGGCGGTGTGATGCTCGCCGGATTCCTCGGCATCACCCAGCCTGGCAGCCAAGGTGTCACCGTGCCGCTGCTCGCCACGCAGCTGCTGTGGATCAACCTGCTTACCGACGCAGCTCCGGCGCTCGCCATGGGTGTCGACCCGTCCACCGACGACGTGATGGCACGCAAACCGCGCAAACTCACCGATCGCGTGATCGACGGACAGATGTGGGGCGACATCATTTTCATCGGTTTGATTATGGCTGCCGTCACGCTGATTGGCATGGACATGCACCTCGCCGGAGGTCTGTTCACGGACCGTTCCGTGGATGCTGTCGGACATGATGCGCAAATGACTGAGGCGCGCACGATGGGCTTCACCATCCTTGTGTTTGCGCAGATGCTCAACGCGCTGTGCTCTCGCTCGCACGACCAATCGGTGTTCGTTGGACTGTTCGCTAACAAATGGCTGTGGGGTGCGATTGCGTTGTCTGCGCTGTTGCAGGTGGTGGTGATTTACGTGCCGTTCCTCAACACCGCGTTCGGCACGATGCCGCTGTCCGCCGGCGCATGGGCCGAATGTCTTGGGCTGGCGATGGTTGTGCTCGTCGCGTCCGAGTTGCGTAAGTGCGTTCTACGTGCGATGCGTGAGTAGCCTGTCGTTTTCCGGCCTCCAATCCGCATTTTGCTGTGTCGTGAGCCGTTGCAGCGGCAAAATGCGGATGGGTGCTCGTTGCGTCCGTCTTATAGCGCCGCCGCGCTAGACTGGATTGCGATTGGCGGGCGCGCATTGGTTGCGCGTCCGTTCGTATGACGATTGTTCCGGCGTTTTTTGGAGGAATTTCGATGCTGCTGTCCGATCGCGACATTCTCGCCGCACAGGCCGACGGTCATATCTCACTCGATCCGTGGACCCCGGAGATGGTGCAGCCGGCATCGATTGACGTGCGATTGGACCGTTTCTTCCGTTTGTTTAACAATCATGCGTACACGTACGTGGATCCGGCTGAGAATCAGGGCGAACTGACCGAACAGTTCGAAGTCAAACCGGACGAACCGTGGATCCTGCACCCGGGCGAGTTCGCGCTCGGGTCCACATGGGAGTATGTGAAGCTCGATGCATCCATCGCGGCTCGTCTTGAAGGCAAAAGCTCGCTCGGTCGTCTCGGCATCCTTACCCACTCCACCGCGGGCTTCATCGACCCTGGCTTTGAAGGTCATATCACGCTGGAATTGTCCAACGTGTCGACACTGCCGGTGAAGCTGTGGCCGGGCATGAAGATCGGCCAGATGTGCTTCTTCCAGCTGAGCTCGCCGGCCGAGCATCCGTACGGTTCCGCCACGACCGGTTCGCACTATCAGGGCCAGCGCGGTCCGACCCCGAGCCGTTCCTACGTGAACTTCTACAAGGCCGACATCACTGACTGATGCATCACAGAATCCCCGGCGCGATGTCATGCACGGCGAGCCATCCGCGTAGGTCGCTGAACTCGTCGAGGCTGACGGAGTGGTCGAGCCCACGGTAGCTTTTCGCGGTGAGGAACGTGTGCTCGTCCAGCCAGGCGCTCATGGCGAAAAGCTCCGGCTTGGCGATCACCGTATCGCTGTTGCCGTAACCGAAGAACGTGGGAATATTGAGCGGCGCGATACGGTCGTCGGCAGGCGCGGTGCCGCGGACGAGCCCAGGCGCAAGGAATCCGGACAATGAAATCGACGCACGGTAGCGTTCCGGGTGCACGCGCAGCAAGTGAATAGCCAGCAGACCGCCCTGCGAAAAACCAATCGGCACCACGGCACGGTCGTCGGGAATGTTCGCCGAAACCCAATCGTCGATTGCTTTCGCTGCGGCGAATGCGTCACGGTCCAAATCCTCGCCGGTATCCACACAATCATGCAGCCACGAGTACGCGCCGGGTGCAAAGCGGCCAGCCGGCTGCAGCGTCAACGGCGCGCGCAACGAGGTGAAATCGTTGTATGGCGCGACGTAGCGCATCATGTCGGCCAAGTCCGCCTCGTTCGATCCCCAGCCGTGCAGGCACAGGAACAACGGTCGTTTCGGCGCGGTGCTGCCGCCGCCGCGCGAATACTGCACATGCGTGATTTGCAGCGGTTCGCCGAAACGGCCCGGCACCACGTCCGATTCGCGTCCGATCAGCTCCGTTTTGTTGCTGTTGTCTGCGGTTTGCGGAATTTCATGTTCGATTGCGTCGCTCATACCTTCCCAATATAGCGTGCGTCGATAGCGTGAGAAGGTGGTCGTGAAAAAAGAAGACCCCGGTGGGATCGGCCACCGGGGAGAGAAAGGAGAGAGAAGAAGAAAGGGTTCAATTGTCGGGAACTCTTGTGTTCCTGGTCGGCTCGTTGTGCTGACAGTTCATATATAACCATTCGATGCTGAGCACATGTCTGGTGTTTTCTGAAAACTTCCTGAAAATCCGATGGCGATTTCGTTCAGGCGCAATTTGGCACAGTTCCCGACGAACACGATTTCGGCTGGATGCGATTCCAGCCGATCGTCCGCCATTGCGCAATCGTCCGTCGCCACGCGATCCGAACGCCGGAAATCGAAAAAACGTCAGATCTGCGCGTCCGCATCCACGCTCATCACATACACGTTGCGTCGCAGCTGCTTGCTTTGCGCACGCGTGATGTCGCCGGCCTCATACATGTCCTGGATCACGCCCAGCTCGATGCCGTAGCTTTCGCGCTTGACCTCCTCGGCCTGTTCCTGCGCTTCGGCGCTGATGCCCATATTCGGACGCGCCCTCAACGCGGATTCGCTGCGTCGGTAGTCCAACAGCAGGCCGGAGCAGTGCTCGGTGTTGTACGTGTCGCCGCCCATCTCCTCATACAGTCGGTCGATCACATGTTCGATCGCATCCACCTGCACCACACGCGTATGCGCGAACAGCTCATCGTCGCTGAACAGCGGGGTCGTGCGCCGGATGCGGCTGTTCACGCGTCTCACCAGCGTACCTGTACGACGCTGCAATGCGCGCAGACGGCCCTTCAATCGCCAGATCGTACGACCGGAATTATGCTCCGTTTCGATGTGACGCAACGAGCTCATGATCTGGTCGAGCAGGCGCTCGCAAGCTTCGGCTTCCAGATCGTTCGCGGCGCGGTTCCCGGTCGGATTCGCCTTGATCGCAGCGCGCACGCCCGCCAGTCGATTCTTGACGTATTCCTTCTCCCAATTGAGCGCATCGATCTGCAGTCTCATGTACCCTTGCGGATCGATTTCGCCGGTGCGTTGCTTCAGCCGTGTAATACGTTTCGTATACGAATCGATGATCATGAGCACTGCACGTCGGTTCTCCGGCGTGACACGGCCCGACAGCTCCTCGACCGTCCGCCGCAGCACTTCGATGGTGATTTCCGTCATTTCCGTGGACGTGTCCTTATTGCGATTCGGCGCGAGCAACGGCAGCAGGAAATTCGCCAGCAGCAACGTCACTACTATCACACCGCCGGCGATGAAGATCAGTTCGTTGCGCATCGGGAAATTCGCGCCTGCCGCAAGCGTGTACGGAATGGTGAACATCAATGACAGTGTGATGGTGCCCTTCGGCCCGCCGAACGTCATGACGGCCGCCGATCGCCAGCGCTTCGCCGTCATCTTGCGTCGCTTGCCGGTGGTGGTGTCGCGCGCCAATCGCAGCATCAGTGAGATCCACAGGAAGCGCATGACGATCACCACTGCGGAAACCACAAGAATCGCAGTGAGCAGCAGCCAATTGCTGACGTGCGGATCGTCCCAGCTGGTGGTCATCGCGCTTGGCAGCAGCATGCCGAGCAGAATGAACACGGTGCCGTTCAGCGAGAATGACAGCACCCCCCATACGCTGGATGAGACGATGTTCGTACGTGCCACATTCGGGCCGATGCCGGTGCGGTCGAAGCGGATAAGCAGGCCGGCGGCCACCACCGAAAGAATGCCGGAAACGTGCACCGCCTCCGCGCCCAAATACAGGATGAACGGCAGGAACAGCTCCATCAGAATACGTGTGGTCATCGTTTCCCAGCCGAGGGAACGCATCGTTTCGAACACCACGTCGGCCACCATGCCCACGACGATGCCGAAGAAAGCGCCACCGAAGAAGGACACCACGAATTGCATGGTCGATTCGCCCACTTCGAATACACCGCTGACGGCCGCCGCGATGGCGAACTGGAAGCCGACGATGCCGGACGCGTCGTTGAACAGCGATTCGCCTTTCAGCACGCTCGTCTGCCGTTGCGTCAGCGCCGCTTCCTTGCCGAGCGACGACACTGCGACCGCATCCGTCGGCCCAAGCGCGGCGCCGAGCGCCAAAGCCGCGGCGAGCGGAATCGCCGGCCATACGGCATGCAACGCGAAACCGACCGCCGCCATCGTCGCGATCGCCAAACCGATTGCCAATGACAATGACAGTTTCACCGATTTGAGCAGTTCCGATTTATCGATTTCGTGCGCTTCCAAATACAGCAGCGGCGCGATGAACAACACCATGAACAGTTCAGGGCTGAGCGTTACGTCCGGAAAGAACGGCAGTTGTGATGCCAGCGCGCCCAACGCGATCTGCACGAGCGGCGTGGAGACCTTGGGTATGAAGCGGCTGAGAAAGGAGGATAATACGACGGCGGCGATGATACATAGAATCAATTCGAATACCGCCAACGTGCCTCCTTCGCGCGTGTTTTCAACCTTTTTCAGCCTACCAAAAGGTAGTTATGAACATGTTTCGCTATGGGCATGAGGGGTTGTAAACGAGTCATGCGGTTTGCGGGGGAGCTGGGGCGTGGGCTTGGCGAACCGTCGTCGCTACACTGGAAACCATGCTGTGGGATGACGATATGGAGCTGGCGATCGCGCTGGCCCGCGAAGCCGCCGCGGATGGCGAGGTGCCGGTCGGTGCCGTCGTGCTTGCCGCTGACGGCCGAGTGATTGGCCGCGGGCGGAACCTGCGTGAGACGTATGCCGATCCGCTTGCCCACGCCGAAGTCAAGGCGATGGCTGAAGCGGCCGCCTCGCTTGACACTTGGAATCTCGCTGATTGCACGCTTGTCGTTACGTTGGAGCCGTGCCCTATGTGCGCCGGTGCCTGTCTGCAGACGCATATCGGACGTATTGTGTTCGGTGCGTGGGATGCCAAGTTGGGTGCATGCGGTTCGGTATGGGATATTCCCCGCGATCCGCACGTCGGACTTGTACCGGAAGTGATTGGCGGTGTGCGCGAAGCGGAATGCGGGCGATTGATGACCGATTTCTTCGCGCGCCGACGCTAATTACTTTCCGAAAGAAACAAACACGCAGGGCGATGGGAAGAAAAGCGGTATGCAGTATCATCAAAGCGTCATACCAACCAAGAATCGCAAGAAAAGGATGCTGCAATGACGCTCATTCAGACTTTCCACGGCACCGCTTCCAACGGCACACCCCTTACCGCCGTGTATGCCGAGCAGCCGGCTGCCGCCGCAGCTTTTGCTCTGGTGTTCCCCGGCAGCGATTTGCCGAGATTCGTGCATTGGGGTCGCCCGCTCACCGCACCGGAAACCGTGATCAACACGTTCGACGCGCTCGCTCCGCAGCGTGTTTCCGGAGCCCTCGACTACACCGCATGGCCGAGCGTGCTGCCGACACAGTCCGAAGCGTGGTCCGGCTCTGACCGTTTCGACGTGCGCCGTGACGGCGTGGAACTGTTCTGCAAGTTCCAGGTCACCGACATCAAAGCCGAAACCGTGGCCGCCGGCAAAACCTACACCATGGCCGAAAAAGACGGCTACCCCAGCTGGAGCGTGGCCTCCGAGCCCAAGCAGACGCCTACCGTCACCGTCACTGCCGAGGACGTGGAACAATGCGTGAAACTTACGTGGACCTGTGAGCTCGATGAAACCGGCCTCATCCGCCAGCATGCGGAGGTGACGAACACCGGCGAGGGACGACTCGAGATCGGCAAGATCGAACTTGCATTCAGCGTGCCCGCCGACGCCAACGAGATCCTCACCACCACCGGTCACCATCTGCGTGAGCGTTCCCCACAGCGCCAGGACTTCACCATAGGGCGCTTCGCCAAATCCTCCATGATCGGCCGCCCCGACTTCGACGCCACCCTGCTGCTCAGCGTTGGCGAACACGGCTTCGGTTTCACCCACGGCAACGTCTACTCCGCGCACGTGGCATGGAGCGGCAACAGCGTGCTGTCCGCGGAACGACTGCCCTACACCACTGGCGTGATCGGTGGCGGCGAAGTGCTCTTCGGCGGCGAAGTCGGTCTGGAACACGGTGAAAGCTACACCACGCCATGGCTCGTCGGCTCTTACGGCGAGGGGCTCAACGAAGTCGCCTCACGCTTCCACGGTTACATCCGCCGCGTGCACCGCGACTGGCTCGTGGACCATGGCATCGCGCCCAAACCGCGTCCGGTCATCCTCAACACATGGGAAGCCGTCTACTTCAACCACGATTACGACACCCTGACCGCGCTCGCAGACAAGGCCGTGGAAAGCGGCGTGGAACGCTTCGTCGTGGATGATGGCTGGTTCGGTGCCCGCCGAGACGACACCGCCGGTCTGGGCGATTGGCAGATCTCACAGGACGTTTGGCCCGATGGGGACAAGTCCCTCAAGGCGCTCGCCGACTACGTGCACGGCAAAGGCATGGAGTTCGGCCTGTGGTTCGAACCGGAAATGGTCAACCCGGACTCCGATATGTTCCGCGCCCACCCGGACTGGGTGCTGAAGCCCACCGCCAACCGTCTGCCGATGCAGGGCCGCACCCAGCAGGTCGTCGACCTGACCAACCCGGACGCGTACGACTATATTTACGGTGCGATGGACAAGCTCGTCAGCGAGCTGGGCATCGACTACATCAAGTGGGACCACAACAAGCTCGTTACCGAAGAAGTCTCGCCGCTGACCGGCCGTCCGGCAGCGCACGCGCAGACGCTCGCCGTATACCGCATCTTCACCGATCTGAAGGCAGCGCACCCCGGCCTGGAAATCGAAAGCTGCTCCTCCGGCGGCGGCCGTATCGATTTGGGCATTCTTGAAGTAGCCGATCGCGTTTGGGCGTCTGACTGCGTCGACCCGGTGGAACGTGCCGACATCCAGCGCTACACGTCGCTGCTGGTACCGCCGGAAATGATCGGCGAGCACGTGGGCGCTTCCCCGGCGCATTCCACGCATCGCGCCACTTCGCAGGAAATGCGCATGGCCACGGCCTTCTTCGGACACATGGGCATCGAATGGAATCTGCTCAAGGAACCGCAGGAGGATATCGACAAGCTCGCCGAATGGACCGCCGAATTCAAGAAGCACCGCGAATGGTTCGCCGTCGACACCGTCGTGCATTCCGACGCGGCCGACCCCGCCGTGCGCGTGGACGGTTGCGTCATGCCGAACAAGGCCGCCGCGATCTACCGCTTCACGCAGCTGACCACGTCGCAGACCTACCCGGCCGCTCCCGTGAAGCTGCCCGGTCTCGACCCCGACAAGGTGTATGAGGTGTCTCCGCTCGACGTGAGCCTCGACCTTGCCAAGCAAGACATCACCAACGGACAGAGCCCGCTCGGCTGGTGGAAGGTCGAAGGTGTGAAGATGACCGGACGTGCGCTCGCCACGTACGGTATCCGCCCGCCGGCACTGCATCCGGCGCAAGCAGTCCTTTTCAAGGCTGTGCTTGCGCCCGTCGAGAGCGCTGAATAAGCCGTAATCGCATAACAAAAATCCTCCCTGAACAAAAGGGAGGATTTTTGCATTAAAAACAATCAAGTAATCAATCAGCCAACATATTGCCGAATCGCCTGCGCTGCGGCAGCCTTGGCCCACAATGCCCAATCATGGTCGGGAATTTCAAAATCCACTGGCGCGGCCTGGCTATGCCGATACATGTTGATGCCGTTGCGCAAGTCGTCAATGCCGAATTTCGCGATGAACGACGATTCTCCAGCGATCATGATTTTGTCTGGCATGGCAAGATTGGCGATGGTCGCCACCAGGGTGCCGAGACGGAAGCAGATGCGGTTCACCAGATTCGTCGCCTGCGGTTTGTTCGCGCGTGCGTCACGTGCGAAATCGTCGAATGATGCGGGATGTCCGATAATCTGCGAATATTCAGCCGCGATCGAGTTGTCGGACAAACATTGCGCGCATCCCTTATGTCCGGAAACACAACGCGGCCCATCCGGATCGACCAGAATGTGCCCGACCAAACCGTAACTTTTATCCGGACAGCTCACCAGCTCACCATTGACCGTCAACGAATAGCCGACGCCTGCACCGAACGTCAGCACCGCGAAGCTATCCAATCCAACACCGGACCCAAACAGGCAGGCATCAACGACCAACGAATCGATATCGTTGTAAATTCCCGTCGGCAATCCAGTAGCCTCGCGAACCATAGCGGAGAGCTCCACGGGCTGAGACCAGTGCATGAACGGTGCGAACGTCACTACGGCATTGTCGACGATATGCCCGCCCAGTGAGATTCCCACGGCGCACGGTTTCGGCCATCCCGCCATCTCCGCCTCGTCGGAACAGTCGATCGTCAGTTGTTTGATCAGCGCGACCACGGTTTGCGGCGACGTGTCTTCGATTTCCAAATCGTGGCATCCGGTGATAATCTGCCCGATTGCGTTGACCGCAACCGCCGAAATATGCGTCGCATTGATTTTCATACCGACGAAAGATCGCGCGTTCTCGATTATTCGCAATCCCGTTTGCGGGCGGCCGCGACGTTCCGCATTTTCTTTCTGAACGAAACCTTTCGGCAGTTTACCGGCCTTGCCGGACGGCATCGGCGTCTCCTCGATCACGCCAGCATAAATCAGATCGCTGGTAATACGGGAAACCGCGCCCTGCGAAAGTCCTAAAATCTGCGCCAAAGTAATACGCGAAATCGGACCGTATTTCATGACGCAAGTCGCGACTTTATGGGTATATTCCGAGCCTTCAAACCACTGTGGCAGAGGTGAAACCGCCATCTGCACCATCCTTCGTACTCCCGTTCGCGCACATCGTGCATCAAATTACTTTCTCAGAGTGACAAAATCTCGTCGTTTTTGTTTTCCGCCCCGCACAGGCGCGCTGAGCTGGGAATGAAAACTGTCTCCTTCTACAATTTCCAGTAACGGTGATGCGGTAAGGAAGCTGCGTCACCGTAATGGAGAAAAGATACAAAGGAGTCGAGAATGAAACCTGATTCCACCACTAGTGTAGGTAAACTCAGAAGGATTGTATACCGCGCTCTCACGGCCACATGCGCAATCGCGTTGACGGCCGGCCTTGCAGGTTGCGGCAACAGCACCGCTGGAACCGTCACTTTGGATTTCTTCCAATTCAAAGCCGAAGCGGCGGACTGGTTCACCGCAAAAGCAAAGGAATTCGAGAAAATCCATCCCAACATCAAAGTCAACGTCAACAATTCGTCCGACGCAACCACCGATCTGCGTACGCGACTCGTGAAAAATCGTGAACCCGACGTCATCACTATCAATGGAGACATTAATTTCGGTATGCTCGCCGAAGCAGGTGTCTTCCACGATTTTACCGACGACGACATCGTCGACGAACTCAATCCAGGCATGGTCAACATCGCCAAGAGCCTTGTACAAACCAACGACAAATCCAAGAAGCGCCTGTACGGCCTGCCGTATGCGGGTAACGCATCCGGCTACATCATCAACGCCGACGTGTGGGAGCAGGCGGGTGAGGATCCCGACAATCCGCCGCAGACATGGAGCGAATTTATCGACCTGCTGCAACGCTTCAAGAGCAAGGGTATTGTACCGCTCGAAGCGAGCACTGCCGATCCGTGGACACTTCAGGCGCCGCTGGCGTCACTCAACTCCACGCTGGTGCCGGAATCCGAATATCTTTCCCTCAAAGACGGATCGAAGAAATTCTCCGACCTGTGGGGCACTGTCAGCGATCAGTTGGTCGAGATCTACCAGAATTACACGCAGAAGAATCCGGCAGTCACTTACCAGCAGGCCACGCAGGATCTGGCCGCAGACAAAGCCGCGATTCTGCCACTCGGCACCTACGCGATTCCGCAGATTCGACTCATCAACAGCGATGCCAACCTGCGGTTCGCGCAAATGCCGGCAACTGATAATGCCGAAGAACAGCAGCTCACGGCAGGCGATGACGTGATTCTGACCATGGGTGCACACACCAAGCATGAGAAGGAAGTGCGCGAATTCATCGACTTTCTGATGAACGACGAAAACATCAAGGACTACTCCAAGCAGCAGTCCGCATTTACCCCCTACAAAAACACGTATGTGGGTGACGAAGCGCTGAATGGCGTGCTCGACTTCTACCGGGCGGGCAAACTGGCCGACTTCTGCGACCATTACGTGCCAGCCAGCATCAATCTCGCAGGCTTCCTGCAGACGCTGATTCAGTCGGGCAACACCGAAAAATTCCTGAACAGCATGCAATCCGAATACGACAAGATCGAAGCCAGAAACTTCAGGTGAGAGGAGGAACGGACATGACTACCGCACATACTGCAAATACTGCGAAGAAATCGGCAAAAACTTCCAAGAATAAGGTTTCGAAATATTCCAAGCGCAAGGTTGATCCGGCATTTTATTGGATGACCGTTCCGGCTGTGATTCTGGTGTCCATCTTCCTGTATTGGCCGTTCCTGCAGGGCGCGGCATACTCGTTCACTAATTCGCAGGGTTACGGTGATTTTAAATTTATCGGATTGAAGAATTATATTGCGATGTTCCAGGATTCTCGCGTCGGTCACGCGTACCTGTTTACTATTTTCATCGCAATTTTGATTACGATTGGCACGAATTTTCTTGGCATGTTCCTTGCGGTGCTGCTGAATTCGAAAATCGCGTTCAAAAACGGATTCCGTGCGATCTTCTTCATTCCGTACACCTTGTCGGTGCTGGTGATCGGCTACGTGTTCAAGTACATTTTCATGACGCCGCTGCCGGCGATCGGTCAGGCGCTGCATATTGATTGGCTGTCGACGTCGATGATTTCCAATCCGGATTTGGCATGGTTCCCGATTGTGTTCCTGTCGATCTGGCAGGGCGTGGCCTACTCCACGCTGTTGTACTTGGCTGGCCTACAGACCATCGACAACGAGATTTACGAGGCAGCTGCAATCGACGGCGTGAGCGCTTGGCAGAACTTCTGGCAGATCACCTTCCCGCTGATTGGCCCGTTCTTCACCATCAACATGGTGCTGAGCCTCAAGAACTCGCTCGGCGCGTTCGACCAGATCATGGCATTGACCAAGGGCGGTCCGGATTCCAAGACCGAAACCGTCTCCTACCTGATCTTCCAGAACGGCCTTGGCAATGGCGAATACTCCTACCAGATGGCGAACGCGGTCACGTTCTTCATCGTGCTGGCAATCCTGGCCTTCGTGCAGCTGAAGTTCTTCAGCGGCAAGGAAAAGGTCTGAGCAAGGGTCTGAAAGTCTGAAGGTAAAGAGGAAATATCATGACTAGCGCAACTGTTGCAAAGACTGCAGCCAAGACTACTCAATCGCAGGCAAAGCCGGAGAAAATCCGCAGGGATCATAAGGTCAACTGGTGGCTGACCGCGGTTGTGGCCGTGTTGAGCCTTACCGTGCTCGTGCCGTTGTATTTCGCTGTGGTCACCGCGTTGAAGACTCCGAGCGAGGCTGGTACGTTCAGCTTGCCGACCACATGGGAATGGCATAATTTCGCCGATGCGTGGAATAAGGTGAACTATCCGAAGGCCGCGCTTAATTCCGCAATCATCACCGTGTGCGCGGTGGTGTTGACGCTGCTGACGAACACGTTCGTCGCGTATGCTGTGGCAAGGAATATGGATAAGCGATTCTTCCGTTTCCTGTACTACTTCTTCCTTGCGATGATGTTCGTGCCGTTCACGGTGATCATGCTTCCGATTGCGAAGGAAATGGGTTCGCTGCATCTTGATAATCAGCTTGGTTTGATTATTCTGTACACGATTCTCGGTATTGGCACCAATCTGTTTATTGCGATTGGTTTTATTCGTTCGATTCCGATTTCGCTGGAAGAGGCGGCTCGTATCGACGGTGCTTCCACTTGGCGCATTTTCTGGACGATTATTTTCCCGCTGATGGGTCCGATTAATGCCACGATTGCGATTTTGACCGCACTGTGGGCTTGGAACGACTTCCTGCTGCCGTTGATCACGCTGACTGATCAGAGCAATCAGACGATTCCGCTCGCACAGTATGTGTTCCAAAGCCAGTTCACGTCGAACTATCCGATGGCCTTCGCGTCCTACCTGATGGCCATGGCTCCGGTCCTCATCGTTTACATCTTCGCCCAAAAGTGGGTCGTCGGTGGAGTGATGAGGGGAGCCGTTAAGTGAACAGCCCAGTGGTCTGTTCATAGGCTCCCCCTGAGCGAGCCGATAGGCGAGTGAAGGCAGGGACAATGCGGCCGTAGGCCGTCCGTTCAGGAAGTAACACTTCACAGCGCCGAGCGGGAATCCTCGTTTCCCCTTTTTC
>ERZ779885.3030-NODE-3030-length-14611-cov-10.803792_pt1 | contig 14611 bp, 10 predicted proteins | sample MGYA00511554_ERZ779885 | MGnify/ENA primary metagenome ERZ779885 (study PRJEB29588, sample SAMEA2160998) | human gut metagenome | biome: human gut; feature: human-associated habitat; material: faeces | place: Denmark | collected 2008/2010 ... | reverse complement strand
CCGCAGCCGCCGGAGCGGTGCTTAAGCCGTCAGGCGGGAATTGTGCGGTGTTGCCGTAACAAAATTCACCGCATCAGCTCATCCGCGGGACGATGCAAGCATCGTCCCCTACAAATGTTTGTAGGTTTGCAGCAAATATTTACGTTTCTCGGCGGGGTCGGGTGCCCCCACCTTACCGGGCAAGTTGCCCTTCCCCCACAAAACCAAACACCCCCGTCCTTATTCCAGCTGTCACGCAGCCAAAACAAAGGCGGGGGTATTTTTTAATGCCAGAGGGTAAACAGCAGCGCCAGCAGAGCCAGCAGGCCAAGCAGGTAGACGCCACAAATCAGCAGGGTAGCTTTCAGCGCACCCAGGATCGCCCACAGGCGCTCCTTACCGGTCAGCTGGGGGTCTTCCTCCCAGGGACGGTCAGAAGTCTGTTGGGGCTGCTGCGCGGGGGTATGGCCCTGCTTGCGGCGGCGCGGCAGCCAGATACTGTCGTGCTCAATGCCACTCATATCGGCCACGGTGCGGCCGTCATCCTCAAAGGGTTCGTTATGCTTCATTTTTCGTACAGGTGGCACACAACATAGTGGCCGGGTTCCACCTCACGCTGCTGCGGCGCTTCGGTCTTGCAGCGCTCGGTCGCATAGGGGCAGCGGGTATGGAACTTGCAGCCCTTGGGCGGGTTGGCCGGGGACGGAATGGAGCCCTGCAGCACAATGCGCTCGCGGCGAATGGTCGGGTCCGGGATAGGAATGGCGCTGAACAGTGCCTTGGTGTAGGGATGTAGCGGATGGCTGAAGATATCCGGCGTTGCACCGTACTCCACCAGGTTGCCCAGGTACATAACGCCGACCGTATCCGAAATATGCTCAACAACAGAAAGATCGTGGGAGATGAACAGGTAGGTCAGGTTATATTTATCCTGCAATTCTTTCAGCAGATTGATGATCTGGGCCTGAATGGAAACGTCCAGTGCAGAGACCGGTTCGTCGCACACAACAAACTCCGGGTTCAGGGCCAGGGCGCGGGCAATGCAGATGCGCTGGCGCTGGCCGCCGGAAAATTCGTGCGGATAGCGGGTTTTGTGGTAGGGCTGCAGGCCGCAGTTATCCATGACCTGGTCAATATAATCATTGAACTCTGCCTTGGGCACCAGGTTATGCTCGCGCACAGCCTCACCGATGATCTCACCAACCGGCAGACGCGGGGACAGGCTGGAGAACGGGTCCTGGAAGATGATCTGCATCTTGGTGCGCAGCTCACGCATCTCGGCGGGGGTCATGTCGTAGACCTCCTTGCCGTTGAACAGCACCTGGCCGCCGGTCTTTTCGCCGCCCAGGCGCAGGATCGTGCGGCCCGTGGTGGACTTGCCGCAGCCGGACTCACCGACAAGGCCCATCGTGCAGCCGCGGCGCAGGTTGAACGTCACGCCGTCCACGGCCTTGACGTGGCCCACGGTCTGGGACAGCAGGCCGCCCTTGATGGGGAAATATTTCTTGAGGTGGTTGACCATCAGGATATACTGAGGGTCATAGGTGACGGGGGTGTAATCGTTTTCAATCAGGTGCTTACCCTTGTTTGCCATGCGTCACTCACCCGCCTTTCTGTTTTCTTCATAGTAGCGGTAGCAGCTGACCTTGTGCGTCGGGGACAGGCTGATCTCGCAGGGGTACTCGCCGCTGCAGCAGGGCAGCTGCAGCTCGCAGCGGTCCTTGAAGTAGCAGTAGTTCGGCATATCAACGGGGTTGGGGACCTTGCCGGGGATGGAGTACAGGCGGTCCACTTTTTTGCCGACAACGGGCTTGGACGCCATCAGGCCGATGGTGTAGGGGTGGCTCGGGTGGGCAAAGATCTCCTCGACAGTGCCCTTCTCGACGACACGGCCCGCGTACATGACGACGACATAGTCGGCCATCTCGGCAATGACGCCCAGGTCATGCGTGATGAGCATGATGGACGAATTGATGCGGTCCTTCAGGCTGCGCAGCAGGTCGAGGATCTGTGCCTGGATCGTCACGTCCAGCGCGGTGGTCGGCTCGTCGGCAATGATGATCTTCGGGTTGCAGGCCAGCGCCATGGCGATCATGACGCGCTGGCGCATACCGCCGGACAGCTCATGGGGGTACATCGCGTAGACGCCCTCGCTGTTGGCGATGCCGACCATCTCGAGCATCTCGATGGTGCGCTTCTTGATGTCCTCCTTCGTCTTGCCCTCGCCCTCGTGCAGGGCGATGACCTCGTCGATCTGGGCACCGATGCGGAACACCGGGTTCAGGCTCGTCATAGGCTCCTGGAAGATCATCGAGATATAGTTGCCGCGCAGGCCCTGCATCTTGTCCGCCGGGGTCTTGGCAATGTCGTAGGCCTTGTCATTGCCGAGGTTCAGCCGAATGGCACCCTCGACGATCTGGCCCTGGGGGCGCTGCAAAAGCTGCATCAGGGACAGGCTGGTGACAGACTTGCCGCAGCCGGACTCGCCGACGACGCCGACGGTCTTGCCGATGGGCACTTCAAACGAGACGCCGTCGACGCTCTTGACGACGCCGGTGTCGGTGAAGAAGTAGGTGTGCAGGTTATCGAACTCCACCGCGTTGGCGGGGTCCTTCATCTGGGTGGTGTACTCGGACTCGGGCACGTTGCGGCGCTTGCGGCGCTTTTCGTACTGGTCCGTGATGCGGCGGTTTTCCTTGGAGATACGCCGCGACTCTTTGGCGGAAAGGTATCCGTCCTGATTTTTAGCCATCGTGTGTTTCTCCTTCCAATCAGCGTTTCATCTTGGGGTCAAACGCATCGCGCAGACCGTCGCCCACAAAGTTGAAGCCCAGAACGGTGAGCAGCAGGCAGACACCGGCAGGGATCCAGATGAACAGGTAGTTCGTCATGACGTAGGCGTTGTTGACGTCGTTGATGATGTTGCCCCAGGAGGCAAACGGGTACTTGACGCCCAGACCCAGGAAGGACAGCGTGGCTTCGGTCAGGATGGTGGAGCCGAGGCCCATCGTGCAGGTGACGATCAGCTGCGGGATGACGTTGGGGATCAGATGGCGGAAGATGCGGTGCCAGACCTTGATGCCGCAGGCCTCGGTGGCCAGCATGAACTCCTGCTCGCGCAGGGAGAGGATCTGGCCGCGGACCAGACGGGCAATGCTCGGCCAGCCGAGGAAGCCCAGGATCAGCATCAGGTACATCATGCGCTTCCAGGAATCGACGCGCATCGCGTCCATGGCCGCACCGATGATGATGATGACGGGCATCGAGGGGATGCAGTAGAAAACATCGACGATACGCATAATAATGTTATCGATCCAGCCGCCGAAGTAGCCGGAGATGCCGCCCATCAGGATGCCGAGGGACGCTTCAATGACAACAACGATGAAGCCGATGATCAGCGAGACACGTCCGCCGTACATCAGGCGGGTCAGCATGTCCATACCGTTCGTGTCGGTGCCGAGCCAGTGCTCTTTGCTGGGGGCGGCGTAGCGGTCATAAACGTAGGTCTCGGTCATCTGCTTGACGCTCCAGACCTTGGCAGAGGCGTCGTAGACAATGTCATACTCGGCCTCGTTGCCCTCGGCGTCTGTGTAATTGAACTTGGCGGCGTTGTCGTCGATGGCCTCCTCGAGGCGGTCCTTGAAGTCACGGGTGACGACGACGCTGGAATCGGCGGCGGAGACGACGAAGCGGCTGACGTAGCCCAGCTCCTCACCGCCTGCGAGGATGTTGCCGTCCGCGTCGAGGGTGTAGTCCACGCCGTCGGCGGCGAACTCCTTCTCCCCTGCCGTCATGGCGGTCAGGGCAGCCAGCTTGACGTCAAAGCTGAACTTCGGCGCACCGTCGGCCTCGTTCACGAGGTCGCGGCTGGCGTAGCCCATGATGTCCCTGCCCTGGTAGACAACGTAAAAGTCGTCGCTCTGGATGTCGACGGTGTAGTCAACATCCTTATAGTTGAATTCCGTATTGCCCTTCTTGACGGCCTCCAGTGCCTTGCTCTGGGCGATGGAGCCGAAGTTCTGCCCGTCGGCCACAACAAAGCGCATCGTATCGTTGCGGGTAACGCCGACAAACTCCTTGGACATCTGGGTGTAGGTGAAGAACTGCTCGTCCTGGCCGTAGGGGCTGACAAGGCCGCCGACGAAGGAGAATAGGAACATGGCCACCAGAATGGACAGGCCGACGACAGCCAGACGGTTGCGGAAGAACCGCTTGGCGACGAGCGCGCCCGGGGACAAAACCTTGACGCGGCGGTCATCGTTCAGGGAGTACTGCTCCTGCTTCGGGTTCTGGTTCTGCGTATTTTCGCTCATGGGTGTGCAGTCTCCTTTCTTTAAGAAATGCGCACGCGCGGGTCGACCACGCCGTACAGAATATCGGTCAGCAGGTTGCTGGCCAGCGTCAGCACCGCCATGAAGGACAGGTAGAACATCGTGAACGGGATGTCGCCCGCGACCATGGACTGGTAAGAGATGTAGCCGATGCCCGGGATGGAGAACAGTGTCTCGGTGATGAGGGCGCCGCTGAACAGGCCGGGCAGGCTGCCGCCGATGATCGTGACCAGCGGGATCAGCGTGTTGCGGAAGGCGTGCTTATAGATGACCGTGCGCTCCGACAGGCCCTTGGCGCGGGCCGTGCGGATGTAGTCGGCGTTCAGGACCTCGAGCATGTTCGTGCGGGTATAGCGCATGTAACCGCCGATGGAGACAATGACCAGCGTGACGATGGGCAGGACCAGATGGTTGGCCTTGTCCAGGAACTGGCCCATCGAATCCAGCTGGGCGTAATCGCGTCCGACGAGGCCGTACAGGTCGAACCAGCCGAGCTTGACCGAGAAGAACAGCTTGAGCAGCGTGGCAAAGAAGAAGGTGGGCAGCGAAATACCGACCAGCGCCACAGAGGTGATGACATAGTCCGCGCGGCTGTACTGCTTGGTAGCAGCCAGCACGCCGAGGGGCACGGCGATCACGAGGGACAGCACAAAGGAGATGCCGCCCATGATGACAGACAGGCCGATGACCTCGGTGAATTTCTGGGTGGCAGGCACGTTCCACTTCCAGCTGTCGCCGAAGTTGCCGACAACGGCTTTGCTCAGCCAGGTGAAGAAGCCGGGGACGATGTCCAGGTCAAGGCCGTAGGAAGCGTTGAGCTGGGCAAGCCATTCCTCATAGGGCTTGGCGCCGGGGGCCTGAGCCAGCTGCATTGCCATTGTCTCTGCAAAGGAGCTGGGCAGGCTGCGGATCAGCGCATAGATAATGAACATGACACAGAACAGGATCAGTACCGACTGCGCGACACGCTTGATGATGTAGTTTCGCAAGAGTTTTCGTTCCTTCCTTGCACGGTTAAACCGCGTTTATTTTGCAGGGAAATGCCGTAATGTGGGCATCCCCATCCCACGCAGGGACGACGCCCTGCGTGGGAGTGGGACGACCATATTAGTGGTATAGGGGAAGAATGGCGATTACCGCCGGGCAGAGGGCCGGGCATGCCCGGCCCCTACAGGGCAGCGCATTCGTAGGGGCGCATTCTATATGCGCCCGCACAGGCTGCCCGCTCCCCCCTTCCTCGGTTCGTCCAATACAGCAAGCAACCGCCCTTGGCGGGCGGTCACCTGCGTTTCACAACGGTAAGTTGAACTTAGTTCAGCTCGAGGTTGTTCAGCTCAGACTTGTAGGTCCAGTACGGGGTCTGATCCTTCGCGATGGTGTCGATGTTGACACGCTCGGTGGAGAAGATCGTAGCCTCGCTGCGCTGGTATACGGGCAACTCGACGCCCCAATCCAGGATGATCTCCATGGCCTCTTTGTACATGGCCTTGCGGGCTTCCTGGTCGGTGGTCGCGCGGGCAGCCATGATCAGCTCGTCCAGGTCAGTATCGTTGATGGCGTAGTAGTTGGTAGCGCCCTGGCTGTGGTACAGCTGGTACATATCGGGGTCATTGGTGGACTGCCAGGCAGCGACCCAGCCCTCGGCAGCGCCGGACTGATAAGAAGCGAACAGGTCAGAAGCGTTGGCCATATCGTTGACAGTCAGGGTGAAGCCGATGGTCTTGAGAGCGGCGGCAGCGTTGGTCAGGGTCTGGAAGGAGGGGTGGTCACCGTTGCCGGAAGCACCGATGTTGATCTGATACTCCATCTTGGCACCGGCGGGAGCGGCAGTGATCTGGCCGTTCGCGACGGTGTAACCGGCAGCCTCGAAGTAGCCCAGGGCAGCCTGCAGAGCGGCGGCGTACTTGTCCTCGCTCTTCATGTCGGAGGTGTAGATTTCGTTGCCGTCCACGTCGGTGGAGTAGGCGATCTGGTAGCCGTCGTCGGTGACGGACGGGGCAGCCCAGGAGGTGTTGGAGATCGGGTAGTTGATGACGGTGGCGGTGTCGCCGTAGTAGGAGTCGATGCCCTCATCGCGGTAAGCGGCGATGACGGTCATGATGGCCTTGCGCAGGTCCTTGGAGGCCTGGGAGGAGGGGTCGCCGCCGACGTTGACGTTCTTGGCGCTCAGGGCGATGTAGCCGTAGCCGCGGTAGTCCTTCAGGCGGGTGGTGATGACGGGGCCGTCCTCACCCTCGACGCCGTTGATGTCGGCGATCTGGTCAGCAACCTCCAGAGAGTAGGAAGGATCGGAGATGTCGATGGTGCCGGCCTGAACGCCGGTGATCTTATCGGCCTCCTGGGTCTCCTTCATGTTGACGTGGGCGACCTTGGGTGCGCCGTCATAGTAGGAGGGGTTGGCATCCAGATAGACAACGCCGTCGCTGTACTTGGAGAAGGTGAACATACCGGCACCCATGGGAGCGCTGGTCTTGGCGCGGACGCTGCTCAGGTCACCCTTGGCAAAGCCGAAGGAGTTGTTGTCGTAGTCGTACAGGCTCTCATCACCGTAGTAGTGCAGCGGAGCGATGGGCATCTGCAGCTGGTAGATCATGGTGGTGGACAGCTCGGTGGTGGTCAGCGTCATGCTGTAGTCACCAGTCTTGACGATACCGGCCACAGAAGCAACGGCGTCACCGACGTTGACACCGGTGGTGGAGTAGGCGTAGACGTCCTCGGGGATCAGGTCAGACAGGGCGGTACCGGCAGTCTCGGCCTCCATGGAAGAGAAGTTCCAGTCGTAGTTCGCGCCGATCAGCTCGAACATATCCTTCGCGGTTGCGCCTGCGGGCAGCTCGCCAAGGTTCCAGGCGGCGGCGGCACCGGCAGCATCGTTAGCGTCGGCGGCAGCGCCGCTCTCAACGCACTTGTCGATGATCTCCTGGGCAAACTTCACACCGCCGTCGTTGACAGCGTCCCAGAAAGCCTTCTGCTGCTCGGCAGTGAATTTCGTGTTGTCGGTGTTGTCCTCGCCGGCCTCAGCGATCAGCTTGGACAGCGTGGTCATGGAGCTGCGGTACTCGTCCAGACCAACGATGGGGGTAGAGTACATGGTTACAGAACCATCATACGTAGGATCGAGGAAAACATACATCGAGAAGATGACGTCGTCGATGGTGACAGGCTCACCGTCGGAGAACTTCAGGTCCTCGCGCAGCTTGAAGTCATAGGTAACGGTGCCGTCGGCGTTCTCGGTGACAACGCAGTCGGCAGGACCGTGGTAGGTGTAGTCAGTGCCGTTGTACTCGCGGGTCTCGCCCTCGATGCCGTTCAGGACCATCTCACCCTTACGGTCAGCGCCCAGCAGGGCGATCTGGGTCAGGTCGATGACATCCTGGTCAGCGGCAGAAGCAGCAAAGAAGGGGCTGAACTTGCTCTCAAAGCCGGTCTCGGCCAGAACGAGCGTACCGTCGGAAGCGGCAGTGGTGGATGCCTCGGCAGTGGCCGTGCTGTTGCTCTCACTGGACGCAGTCGCAGCGGAAGAAGCAGCACCGCCGCAGCCTGCCAGCATGCCGACGCTGAGAGCGGCAGCAGATGCCAGTGCAATGGCTTGCTTTGTGTTTTTCATGTGGTAAAACCTCCTATAAATTTGCCCTCACCCACAAATCAATATTGTGCTCCCCAAGAGCGCAACACGAGAAAGGGGGAACCCCCTCTCCGCACCCTGTATCTCTTTACAGTGTACACTTGTCGATAATGACTTAGCTTATAAGATACCTTAAAATTGACAAAAAGTCAACCATAAATCACACTTTTGTTGCTTTTTGTACCTTTTGCCGAATTTGAGAGGAAAATTTTGTAACCCCCAAAGTCTTTTTTCCCCTGTGGGAAGACTTTTCCTGCTCATCCAAAAAGCGTGCCCTGCGTTTTTCTGCGGAGCACGCTCTATTATGATAATGTATAATTATTCTTCTTTTTCCCACGGCATCCGCTTGAGGAACCACGCAGCAGCGGCAAAAGCGGCGCAGGAGAGCAGTTCAAAAAGTATAAAAACGCCTTGCATTCCCCAAAGCAGCTGTGCGTCCGCTGCAAACACAGCCACCCCCTGCCCCGCAGAGGCAGCAGCGCAGAGTACCGCTGTCGCCCTGCACAAAGAGGGCAATTTTTGTGCGGTCTGTTCATGGATATAAGCCCGCACGCGCGCGCCGCCCCGGGTCAGCCGCACCAGCAGCACCACCGCATACAGCGCCAGCACCAGTGCCGCCATGTAGGGCAGCAGCAGGTACACAGGTGCGTGGGCCGTGGCCCCGGGCAGTGCGCCCGCGCCGACGGTCAGCGCAGCCCCGCTGCCGCAAAACAGCCACAGCAAGGCCAGCACCCTGGTGTGAGGGTGCTCGCCCGCATAGCGGTAATGCGCGCCGCGATACTGGTAATTGCCGTTCAGATCCTTTTCAAAGTCGTCGAGATAGGCGCGCTTCTTTTTCTTCTCGCGCTCGCGGTCCGCCATCAGACGATCCCCGTCAGGTCGTAGCTGTCCAGCCACGCCTTGGCCGCCTCGCTGACGCCGCGCAGACAGCTTTCCTCAAACGGCGTGGACAGGCCGGCGTTTTTCAGCAGTTCGGTGAAGGTGCGGCTGCCGCCCTGCTTCGTGTAGGCCATGTAGTGGCTCCACGCATCGGCGCGGTCCTTTTGCAGCATCGCCCAGAACTGCAGGCTGACGGTCTGGGCCAGACAGTAGTCGATGTAGTAGAACGGGCTCTGATAAATGTGCATCTGGCGCTGCCAGTACTCACCCGCGCCGTAGAATGGGATCTCGCCGTCCAGACGCATCCAGGGCTGATAGATGGCAGCCAGCTTTTTCCATTCCTCGTGGCGCTGGGCCGGGGTCAGCTCGGGATGCTCGTAGACGATGTGCTGGAAATGGTCCACCATTGTGCCGTAGGGGATGAAGGTCAGCGCACCCGCCAGATGGCTGTAGCGGAACTTGCGGGCATCCGCGCCGAAGAAGCCATCGGCCCACGGCCAGGCGAAGAACTCCATCGACATCGAGTGGACCTCGCAGGCCTCCATGCTGGGCCAGACGTAGGAGTACGGGATGCGGTCACGGTTCATGTAGGCGGCAAAGGCGTGGCCGGCCTCGTGGGTCACGACCTCGACGTCGTGCTGGGTGCCGTTGAAGTTGGCAAAAATAAACGGCATTTCGTAATCACCCAGGCTCGTGCAGTAGCCACCGCCCGCCTTGCCGGGGGTGGACAGCACGTCCATGAGCTGGTCGTCCAGCATTTTGTTGAAGAACACGCCGGTCTCGGGGGAAAGCTCCTCATAGAACTTTTTGCCCTGTTTGAGGATGGCGTCGGCGTCGCCCGCCGGGCGGGGGTTACCGCTGCGGAACATCAGGGCGTTGTCGGCTGCGTTCATCGGGTACTGCTTGCCCAGCCGCCCGGCCTGCTCGCGGTAGATGCTGTCGGCCAGCGGCACGATGTACTTGACGACGGCGGCGCGGAACTTTTCCACATCGGCCTTCGTGTAGCAGTTGCGGCCCATGCGGTAGTAGCCCAGCGTGGTGTAGCCCTCATAGCCGAGCTTTTTGCCCATGGTGTCACGCAGGTGGACGAGCTGGTCGTAGAGGCCGTCAAACTCGGCCCCGTGCTCTTTGTACCATGCGCCCTCGGCCTTCCAGGCGGCCAGACGGCGGGCATCGTCGGGGTCGTTCTTGAACGGGGACAGCTGGCTCAGCGTGTAGACGCCGCCCTCAAACGGGATCTGCGCCGACGCGATCAGCTTGCCGTACTCGGTGGTCAGCTTGTTTTCCTGTGCCATCTCGTTGAGGATGTCGGGCGAGAACGCCTTGTCCGCGATCTCGGCGTTGACAAACATCAGGTCGCCGTACTCGGCGGTGAAGTCAGCGCGGAACGGCGAGTCGAGCATCGCGCGGCTCCAGGCGTTCTGGCACTCCTGCAGCTGGGGAGTGGCTTCGTTCCAGAAGTTCATCTCCTCATCGTAGAATTTGTCGCGGGTGTCAATCGTATTGCGCACGCTGGCCAGCTGGGCGAGCGTGTCCACATGCTTGTTGAGCTTTTCCTCCTCCAGAAAAACGGCGTGGGCCTCGGCGTAGGTGGCAGCCGCCTTGAAGCGGGCCAGCAGGTCAGCAAACTGCTGCTTGACGGCGTCCAGGTCGGGGCGTGCATAGGGCATTTCCGAAAATTTCATAGTGTAGCTCCTTTACGGACAGTTTTGTCTGTATTATAGCACAGCGGCGGGCAAAAAGCAAAGAAGAGGAATTTGCATTTCTGTATAAAAATTCTGCGTTTTCATCTTGCAAATTTGGCGCATGTTGAGTATAATAAGGCTAGTAATATCATAATGAAGGGGAGAATTGAAATGCCGATCTCTGAACCTACCGCCGTTTTTTCCATCCGTGATGACCGTGATATGGAGATCAAGCAAGCGGTGCTGCAGGTGTACCGTGCGCTGGAGGAGAAGGGCTACAACCCCATCAATCAGCTCGTCGGCTACATCCTGTCGGAGGACCCGACCTACATCACGACCTACAAGAACGCCCGCGCCATCATCCGCCGCATTGACCGCGACGACCTGCTGCAAGCGCTGGTCCGTGATTTTGTGAAGCACTAAAACGGTAGAATGTAAAAAATCTCCCGCGTATCGGTTAGGATACGCGGGAGATTTTTTTACTTCAAAGCCTTCCCCCTTGGGGCTGCGCCCGCAGGCGCGTGTCGAAGCGCAACCGCCGCAGGCGGCTCTTAGCGCGAAGACTGAAGGTGGCCCCGCAGGGCCGGATGAGGGGCGAGGTTGCTGCGGCTTCCCGTTTATGGGTTATAATGGCAAGCCTGTCCCTCATCAGTCAGCGGGCGGGGCCGCTGACAGCTTCCCCCGAGGGGGGAAGCCTCAGACTGTCGAAAAAGGTGCGCTCACCCTTGGCCCGCTCACAGAGGGGGTCGAGTCTGTTGTTTACCCCGCAAAAAACGCATTCTGCACGGCGTTCAGCACGGCGGCACGGCCTGCGGTAAAGTTCACGCCGCCCTGCAGATAGCAGGTGTAGGGCGCGCGCAGCGGGCCGTCGCAGGAAATTTCAATCGTACTGCCCTCGGTAAAGCTGCCGGAGGCCATGACGACCTTGTCGGTGTAACCCGGCTCGTCGGCAGGCTCGGGGCTGGCAAAGCTGTCCACAGGGCTGTTGTGCTGGATGCCCGCGCAGAAGCCCGTCAGCGCGGCGGCACTGCCCGAGTCAAAGCAGGTCACAATGTCGTTGTGGTCGGCGGTGTAGCGCGGCACGGGATTGACGCCCGCCAGCTCCAGCAGGCACTGGGCATAGATGGCGGTTTTCAGCGCCTCGCAGACGACGCCCGGCGCGTAGTAGAAGCCGAGGAAGGTATCCCGCAGGCTGTCCTGCGTGCAGCCCAGGTCCCCGCCGATGCCGGGCGCAGTGAAGCGGTGGCTGCACTTTTCGACAAGGTCCTTACGGCCCGCAATGTAGCCGCCCGTAGGGGTGATGCCGCCGCCGGGGTTCTTGATGAAGCTGCCTGCCATGATGTCCGCGCCGAAGGCGACGGGCTCGGCGGTCTGGGTGAACTCGCCGTAGCAGTTGTCCACGAAAATCACCGCGTTCGGGTTGGCTTTGCGGGCGGTGTCCGCGACCTTTTGAATCGTGGCAAGGTCAAACGCATTGCGCTGGGTGTAGCCGCGGCTGCGCTGGATGTGTACCACCGTGGCGGTCCTGGCCTTCTCGGCGATCAGGTCATAGTCGGGGGTGAAGTCCGGCAGCAGCGGGCACTCGTCGTAGTTCACGCCAAACTCCCGCAGCGTGCCGCAGCCCTTGCCCGCGTCTCCGATGCCGATGACGCCTTCCAGCGTGTCATAAGGGCGGCCCGTAGCGGCCAGCAGGGTATCGCCGGTGCGCAGCAGACCGAACAGCGCGACGGTCAGCGTGTGGGTGCCGCTCATGAATTGCGGGCGCACCAGTGCGGCCTCGGCCCCCATGCAGCGGGCAAAGACCTCCTCCAGCTTGTTGCGGCTGTCATCCCAGACGCCGTAGCCGCTGGACCCCCAGAAATGCCGTGCCTCGACGCCGCAGTCGGTGAAGGCGCGCAGCATTTTAAGCTGGTTGTAGTCGCGGATCTCCTCCACATGGGCAAACTGCGCACGGCAGAGGTCGAGGACCTTGCGGTCCAGCGCCAGCACTTCGGGGCGCAGGTCGTAAAATTGTTCGATCATGTAGTATTCCAATCTGTAATATAATGTTGAATTTTGCCGATTTGTAAAAACCCAAGCTGTGCATAAAAGCCGCACAGCGCCGGGAAGCAGGCGAACCGCACCGCGCGTTCGGCGGTCAGCTCATTCGCCAGCCCGACAATCAAATACCGCGCCAGCCCCCTGCCCTGCCACGCGGGGTCGGTCACGCCCGCGGCCATGTAGCTCTCGGTATCGCTCTGCTCGTAGCAGCCCACCGTGCAGACGGGTCTGCCGTTGTGCAGCAGCGCGCGGCAGGTGCCCACCCCGTGGGCCAGGCAGTTCAGGTAGTTGATGGAGGCCATGATGTCGTCCACGATAATGGTGTTGGGCACCAGGTCCGTGAGCCGGTCGGAAATGGCATCGGCCCAGGCTTCCTCGGAAGCGTCGGGACCCAGCTGGTCCATCATTTCCCGCAGCACGCAGAAGCGGACCTTTTCCTTGATGCCGTGGGCCTTGGGGTCAAAGGACACATAGTCGGCCATGTTGACCATGCCGTTGGAGAACACCTTCACCCGCTGGTCGTTGACGGTCAGCACCGCCTCGTTCACGCCCCGCTTGGACAGGTCCTTGGCCATGTCCCGGGTGATGAGTTCGCCGGGCATCACCAGAATTTCGCCGCTGGTGGGGTCTGCGATGGGTTCTGCCGCCACCTGGCCGCTCAGGCGGGTCCAGATGTCCATTTTCTTATTGAACTTGTACCGGCCCACACGGCTCACGTCGTAGCGGTGGGGGTCAAAGAGCAGGCCGTTCAGATGCTCGATGGCGGTCTCCACCGTGGGAGGCTCGCCGGGGCGCAGCTTCCGGTAGATTTCCAGCAAAGACTCTTCCCGGGTCTTGCAGGGGTCCTTCTCGATGGTGGCCAGGATGCGCTCGTCCTCACCGAACAGGTCCTTGATCTTCTCGTCGGTGTCCACGCCCAGAGCCCGGATGAGGCAGGTAATGGGCAGCTTGCGGTTCTTATCGATCCGCACCCAGAACACGTTGGAATTGTCGGTCTCGTACTCCAGCCAGGCGCCACGGTAGGGGTTCACGGTGGTGGTGTAGGTGTGCTGGTCGGCCTTGTCCACTTCGTGGCCGTAGTACATACCGGGGGAACGGACGATCTGGGAGATGATGGCACGCTCAGCGCCGTTGATGACGAAGCTGCCGCCCTTGGTCATAATGGGCAGGTCGCCCATGAAGATGTCCTGCTCCTTGATCTCGTCGGTCTCGGTATTGCGCAGCCGCACCCGGACCTTGATGGGGCGGGCATAGGTAGCGTCCCGCTCTTTGCACTGCTCAATGGTGTACTTGGGGGGGTCGTCCATGGAGTAGTCCAGGAAGCTCAGCTCCAACTTACCGGAGAAGTCGGTAATGGTGCCTACGTCCCGGAACACTTCCCGCAGGCCCTCGTCCAGGAACCACTGGTAGGAGTCCTTCTGGATGCGGAGCATATTGGGCATTTCCAGGATCTCTTTGTACTTTGCGTAGCTCTTACGCTTGGTCTTGCCGAACATTTCGTCCTTGACCATTGCCATATGGATCATCACAGCCTTTCTTTCGGCATAGCGCCGGAATCATGTGTTGTTGATACGCACGGACCCGTTGTCAAAAATAATTTTTCCTCTTGACATCGGCCATGATCTGTGGTAGAATCAAAGCACTACAAAGGGGCGTAGGCCAAAGCCCACACCTCCACAGTATGGAGAACTATTGTACCATGGTTCTCCGGATTTGTCAATGGCCTTACCTGGCCTGGTCGGGGATTTTTCCCCGATTTTTTCATTTTTCGGGAATTTTTTGCCGACGGGATTGCATCCGCCGGTTTTTTGTGCTATATTGATTGTGCAAAATAAACAACAGGAGGCATGAACCTATGGCAAAATATGTGATGGCATTGGATGCAGGCACCACCTCCAACCGCTGCATCCTCTTTGATGCCGCCGGGCAAATTTGTTCCGTAGCTCAGCGGGAATTCACCCAGTTCTTCCCCCAGCCCGGCTGGGTGGAGCATGACGGGGATGAAATTTTCACGACGGTCCTGCAGGTTGCCCAGCAGGCCATGGCCAACATCGGCGCTACGGCGGCGGACA
>ERZ779885.3020-NODE-3020-length-14643-cov-4.136071_pt1 | contig 14643 bp, 10 predicted proteins | sample MGYA00511554_ERZ779885 | MGnify/ENA primary metagenome ERZ779885 (study PRJEB29588, sample SAMEA2160998) | human gut metagenome | biome: human gut; feature: human-associated habitat; material: faeces | place: Denmark | collected 2008/2010 ... | reverse complement strand
GCCACCCGCTCATTGACCGTCTTTTTGTTAAACACCTTAGTGATGTTATTGATCGATAGCATGGTTGGTCCTCCTTTTCTGGGCCTCCCCTAAGAGACCCGGTCCGTTGGTATTGACTGGAATCAATTGTGCGACAGGCGAGTACTCCGGTATTGCAGGGGTAGATCAAGCAAACAGTTCGCCCATCTTCCCTAATGCGCTAAGGTATTTATCGACTGAATCCTTTGACAATCCTGCATGCTTTTTATCCGCACGACCTTCACTGCTTTGGCGCTGGGCTTCATGCTTTCTGCCGCTGCTGCGCCGTCGCCTTCAGAGCCGGTACTGCGCGTGAGTGTCCTGAAGCTCACGCTCTCGGACATGCACAGTGAGGTCATTTCCGAAACACTGGAGGTGCTCAGACGCAGGCTTTCAAACTATCGGCTGATCGTCTCCAGCGACGACCTTGAAGCGCAGCATCTTGCCGCTCAGCGCGGTACTGCAGATCTCTTCATAGGTACTGCGGGGTTTTATTGGGAAATTCATCAAAAAGGGTTCACAGCCCTGGGAACACTCGCCTCCCCCATGGCGCCCAACCCCAATGAAGGCATGGCCGGCGCGATCATCGTCCGCAGATCCGATGCGCAGATTAAAACGCTCGAGGACCTGAAAGGAAAAAGCGCCGCCGTTACACGCAAAGATGCGTTTATGAATGCTCAGACGGCCTTGGGAGAAATCAGTGCGCGTGGTTGGGATCCTGACAACTTCTTCTCCCGCATTGAAGAAGTCGGCCGGCCGATGGAACGCGTCGTTGAAGCCGTAGCGACGGGAAAAGTTGATGCCGGTCTCGTCAAGGCGGGCCTTATGGAGCTCATGCTCGCTGTAGGGAGCCCTTTTGCAAAAGAAATCCGCGTGCTCGAACCGCGTTCCGGCGACAGTATGAAATACCTCCATACTTCCAGCGCCTACCCTGGCTGGACAGTCATCGCCTCCGCCGGACTGCCTCCTGAGACACTGCGCAATGTGACAATGGCGCTCTATGCCATTTCACCCGAAGAGATTTGGCACAGTCAGTGGCTTCCCGCCACCGACTTTGCTCGGATTGACAAACTCTTCAAGGAGCTGCGCTTCGGTCCCTACGAATATCTTCGCCATTGGACTGCAGAACGGATCTGGAAAGAATACAGCCTGTGGATTCTGCTTTTTGCCGCAGCGCTCCTCTTTGGCCTTCTCCACACCATTCGCAGTGACATGCTCGTACGCAGGCGAACCGCGGAACTGGCAGCTGCATCAGACCGGCTCAATCGATTGGAAAAAGCGAGCGTAACTGCTCAGCTCTCCAACATTGTTGCTCACGAACTGCTGCAGCCTATTTCAGCCGCAGGCTATTACTTGGCGGCCATTGACAAACTGCTGGCACGCAATCCGAACGCCTTTAATACAGCCCTAGGGCAGCAGCTGAGCGCACTTTGCGGCAAAACACGCACAACACTTCAGCGCTGCAGCACGATCATCGAACGCGTTCGTCTCTACGCTCGTTCGCGCGCCAGCACGCCCGCCAAGATCGAACTCTCAAGCTTTATCAGAGTGCTGGCTGATCGCCTCAAACAGATGCACTCGCTCAAAATTCCGCCGCTCCTCAAACTGCAGCCCGGCGCCGTTCTGGCCGATGCCGTAGAACTTGAAGTGCTGCTCACGAACCTCCTAAAGAACGCCTCGGAAGCGGCCGCCTCAGCAGATGTCCCTTATGTTGAACTGGACATGGATACCCTCCCAAACGGGGCTGTGAAACTCACTATCACCAACAGCTGTCAGCCATTAACGCCGGCAGAGCAAGAGGCACTTTCGTCGCCGCTGCATTCCTCTAAAGAGAACGGACTGGGTCTTGGACTCGCTGTCGTGCGAAGCATCGCCGAACGAAACGAAACCGATCTTCTCCTCTCAGAGGATGTTCCCGGGATATTCAGAGTGGTGCTGACCTTTCAGCAGACGGATCCTCGTCAAGAAGGAGCTGCGCTATGAAGCCCACTGTCATTCGCATTGTTGACGACGATTCCGATGTCTGTGACTCGCTCTCCTGCCTGCTTTCGCTCGAAGGCTGGGAGATCCGCATTTATACCGATCCGAAGGAATTTCTTGCTGGGGACCTCCTGACCGATCCGGGCTGCCTCATCCTCGACTTCCGCTTCCCGACGACCAACGGGCTGGAGGTGCAGAAGGTTCTCATTGAACGGCAGATTCGCATGCCGATTATTTTTCTCACGGCGCACGGAGACATTCCGCTTGCAGTGAAGGCCATGCAGCGCGGAGCCGTTGACTTTCTCACCAAACCCGTAGACAAAGATCATCTCATCGCGGCTATCGAGCGAGCACTGCGCGTAGATACGCTTCATCGGCACGGCTTCAACGCCCAGGCCGATCTCGACTGGACGTTAAACGACTTGCGGGATCGAGAAAAAGATGTTCTGCGGCTGCTCCTCCTGGAAAACTGCTCCAATAAGCAAATTGCAGAAAGACTCCGGCTTTCTGAAAGAACGGTTGAGAATTATCGAGCCAATATCTACCGGCGTCTGAATGTGCATGGGACCGATGAGCTGCGGCAGCTGCTCAATCGCCCGCAGACTTGAGAAACAGACGCTGCGGACCTCACGGTTCCTCCCACCCAATGCTCAGCGGCAAGCCTGGCATTGGATGGGAAATTCTGCTCGAAGCGTTAAAGCGGCCAAATGACCGGATCAAATGTCCCGGCAAAGAGAATCGCCGCACGCAGCGAGAGTGCGCCGATGAGCGCAGCTGCGCCGCCCAAAGCTGCTGACGGCAAGCTCTTCAGACAAGCTGTAATACACGGGATCAGCAGGCCGCAGCCGACCGCGCCGCCCCAGAAAAGCAGACTGGTGCTGCCCGAGACGAGGCTTTCTGCACCTGCTGCCGCACCCGGCGTACCTGAAAGCGCCGTGAGAACGAAAGCAAAAAGCACAAAGGCTTCGCCGCCGTGCACCGCCCAGCCCGCAGCATGCAGCCAGCGGGGAGACTCTGCGTCGAGCTTGCCGGCCGCTGCCAGGATTTCAATCAACCCTACCGCACAGGCCAGTCCCGAAAAAATCCAGAGCACTGGAATCGCCGCCGTTGTCCAAAGCGGCACACCCACTGCCTGAGTCAGGAGAAAGCCCGAATATGCCGTAGCGGCAACGCCCAGGACTGCGTCAAAAGCAAGTAGTCCGCAGCGCATCCCGAGGGCTGACCCTTTCGTCATCAGCCATGCCTGAAGCACAGTAACAACGCAAAGCACAGCGAGAATGCAGATGCCGATAAACATCCAGCTGGTGAAACCAAAACTCCAATGGATGAGCGCATTGAAAGCTGCCGCGGGCAAATTGAGGATGCGTCCAAGGTGGCTCACGACCAAAAGCGTGCCGACGACGGCAGCAGCCGTTGCCGCGTAATGGATCCGCCGGCTTCTGACCCAATAATTGAGAAAGAGCGACATGCCGGAGAGACCGACAAACCATAGGAAGAACGCAATCGTCCATCCCCAGTGGCTGGTGGCCGCCTGTGCGGTCAAATTCATGTATTCAGCCGTCATTTGTTCACCACCACGAAGAAATTAGGACGAGTACCTTTTTGCGGCATCAAACGTTCGGAGCGACCGTGCTGCAGACGCTGAGAAATAGCGCTTGAAGGATCGTTGATATCGCCGAATGCACGGGCCGATGCCGGGCAGGCCGCAACGCAGGCCGGATCCTTGCCGGCCTTCAGAAGCGACTCACAGCCTTTGCCCATGCATTTGACCGGAAGTCCCGTTTTTGGATGCATCCACCGTGCATCGTACGGACACGCCGTCACGCAGTAGCCGCAGCCGACACACCGGCTGGGATCGGTTTTCACCTGTCCCGTTTCCGGATCATGGCTGTTGGCGCCGAACGGACAGACCGTGATGCAGGGCGCATTCTCACACTGCTGGCATTGGACAAGCAGTTCAACGGGTCGTCGGGCGAGCTCGGCGGATACGCGCCGGATGTTCGCCGGCAGACTTTCCCATCCGGTATTTTCAGCATTAAGCATGTCCGGATAATTGGTTTGGGCACAGGCCACAATACAGGCCGAGCATCCCACGCACTGGGTAACATCAAGAAGATGCGCCAGCTTTTTATGATTTTCCATGGCTTTCTCCCGGATGACCGTCAGACGCGTACGCGGACCGAACAGTTATTGGACAAGGATCCGACCACCGGTTCACGGTAGCCCGTGCAGAACCAGTGCGAATTAATGCCTTCACGCACCCATTCGTATGCGCCGAGGTTCTGCTTGGTGCGAACGCCTCCCGAGAATCCGTGAGAGAAGAGAACGCCCGGCATGACGCGGTTGGTTATTTTCACTGTCGTGCGCCCCTTCACCCCGGTGTCGAGCCCCTCGAGCTCAACCTCCTGACCGTTCTTAATGCCGATTCGTTCGGCATCGGCCGGATTCATCCAGATGCTTCGGTCACCCAAGAATTTCGTGGGCCACGTCCACATGGCAACACCCGAGCAGGAAGAACTGTCTTTGCCCGAAATCAGCACAAACTCGTTGGAGCGAGGTTTAGGCGGCGTAAATCCCGGCGATTCCACCCAGCGCGGCAGCCCTGAAGCACCTTTGTCTTCGTACTTCTGCGTGAAATAGAAGGAAATGAGTTCAGCCTTGCCGGTAGGCGTGCCAAAGGGCTTCACGTAGGGATAAACACCCCACTTCTTCACCGCGGTCTGAGACCACCCTTGCGCTTCGACTTCCGCAGCAATACGGTCGCCGTCGCCGGGCTTAGCCTTATTCTTCGCTGCGATGAACTTGGCCCAGGCCGCATCCATCATGCCGTCATACCAGGCTTTAAACGCCTCGCGAGTCTTCAGCTCCTCCTCGAGCCCCAAGCGCTCTTTGGCACGATCCGGATAAGCACGGCGGAGGATTTCCGCAAACTGCCAGACCTCTTCGCGCGCTTCGCAGCCCTGAGGCGGCGCAATGCCCGCATCGTTTTTCTGAACGTTGCCGTTCAAAGCCCATTTGACGCCTGCATACTCATGCCACTCCAAAAAGTATGTGCACGGCAGCACGTAGTCGGCGTAGTCACATATTTCATGCGGGAAAATGTCTTGAACGACAACGAGCTCCAGCCCCATCAGCGCCTTGGCGAGCCGCGCGGAATTTGCCTCGCGGTGGAACATCGTCGTGCCGGTGAAAAAGGCAGCGCGCACCGGATAGGGCTTGCCGGTCTCAATGGCCTCAAAAACGGCGGAATACGTGCCGGACCCTTCCGGATAAAGGATCTTGTCGAGAGACTTCTTCTCGGGAGCAGTCCAAGTCTCGCCGTGCGGTCCCTTGCCTTTGCCGCCCGAAAGCGAAACGCCCGGCGCCTTAAAGCCTCCTCCCTGCGTAACCACGAAGCCGCCAGGCTGGTCAATGCGGCCGGTAAAGGCATTAATAAGGGAAAGAAGCGCAAAGTCGTGCGTGTCGTTGCCGTTGCGCGAGGCATACCAGCCGTCATCAGCCACGCCGCCCTGCGTGAAGAATTCACGCGCGACGCGAGTGATCGTTTCGGCCGGAATACCGGTTGTGCGCGCAGCTTCCTGCGGCGTCCAATGCGCTGCCGATACCGCGAATGCGCGGAAGCAGGTTTCAGCTTCAAGTTCTCGACCGTCAAGAGCCGTAATCCGAGCCGCATGATCAAGCTCAGGATCGACCCCCTCGGGTTCTGCAAAGCCTACAGCATTGCCTTTATCGTCTTTTTTCAGTCCCATCACGACATAAGAAGCCGTCTTTCGATCCATGACGACAAAAGCGTCTTCAGGCGCGCCGGCAATTATTTCTGAAGCCGCAATCGGACGGCGCGTACCCGTCTCAACGAGATAGGGCGCGTTGGTATGCCGACGAAGGAATTCAAAGTCGACAAGCTTCTCCGTAATGCCAATATGGATGAGCGAGAGCAAGAAAGCCGAGTCTGCGCCTGGGCGGATCGGTATCCATTCAGAACCCGTCAGCGCGCCTTCAGGCATGCGCGGATCAACAAACACGACTTTGGAGCCTTCGGTCTTCGCGCGGGCAACCACCGCAGCGACGCCAATCGCACAATTCAATGTGCGCCCGACGCAAAGCAGATATTTCGCGCGCGCATAGTCGGGTTCAACCTTTCCGGCGCCGTCAAAGCCCTTGCCGAACACCATGCGGCGCCCGGCAATGGATGCGGAATTGCAGGTTGATGAATGGCTGATCACATTGGGCGTGCCCAAGGCGCAGCCGAACCACTTCTGCATGGCCGAAAAATTGTGCGAAGACATGGTGACAGCTCGTTCACCGTCTTTCTCAACAATCGCCTTTACACGTTCGGCGATTTCATTCAAGGCCTGATCCCAGGAAATTTCCTGAAATTTGCCGTCACCGCGGGCACCAACGCGCTTTAAGGGCTTCTTGAGGCGCATCGGATGATTCCAAACCCACATTGCCTGTGCTCCGCGCGCGCAGCAGCCGCGCTGCGGATGGGTTGGATTCGGCATGATGCGCACCGTTTCCTGCGAAACCGGCGCACCTTTCTTATGCATTGCCAAAAGGCCGCAGTAGCCGCCGCAGACATTGCAGGCGCAAGGATGCGCCTCCCATCCGTCTGCCTTCAAAGCCTCAACCTGTTCGGCAAGCGCCTTATCAACGGGCATAAGCGCCGAGAATCCGAACGTGCCGGCCGCACCAGCCGCCGCAGCGCCGCTTAACAGCGATCGACGTGAAAAGCCGATGCTGCCCGGTCCGTCGACGGTTTTGTCTTCTCTCATGAGGGGATCTCCGTGGAAGGTTGCGCCGAAACCGTTCATGCCGCTCACCTGCGAAGAGGTTCAGCAGCGCAATAGTTCAGCGCGAAATGACCGCTTCAGCCGTTTTCATTTTTCTCATCAGCCAAAGGATGTAAGACTTTTAACCTAGCCGCTCCCCACAGGACCTCAAGGAATAACCCTTTGAAAACGGCCCTCGATATTCAATTTTCGAATAGCGTATCAGCTGAGAATCGTTCTCAACAAAAATAAAGCAACACAGAATCAAAGCTTGAGAGTTGAATGATTCTCATCCGCACCTATTTGGTACAAGTGATATCCCGCAGAAATCTGGACGCCCAATCATTTATTTTATTTTTCGGTTTATTAGATAAAGCCTATTGATTAAGGTGCTTGCAGTTCGCCTACAATTATCAGATTGAACATCCCGTCGGCGTATTCCTCTGGAAACGCCTGCATTTCCCCATTTTGAAGAAAGGCTTCATCACAATGTCCGCCATCATTCTCGGCCATAAGCACCCCGATACCGACAGCATCGTCTCGGCCATCGCCTGCACCGACCTCTACCGCCAGCGCGGCCTTGACGTCAAGGCTGCTGCCCAGGGAACGCCGGCTCCGGAAACCGCCTTCGTGCTTGAGCGTTTCGGCCTGCAAGCGCCTGAAGTCGTGACGAGCGTCGCGGGCAAGGACGTGTACATCGTCGACTACTCCGACCTCAATCAGGCGCCCGATGATTTCAAAGACTGCACGCTCAAGGGCATCGTTGACCACCATAAGCTCGGCGACATGACCTCTTCGGCGCCGCTCGAAATTGTCATCATGCCCGTCGGCTGCACGAATACGATCCTCAAGCGCATGTATGACTACCTCGGCTTTGTGCCGCCGAAGAATATCGCCGGCGCCATGCTCTGTGCGATTCTCTCGGATACGGTGATCTTCAAGTCCCCGACCTGCACCCCGGCCGACAAGGCTGCCGCGGCTGAACTTGCCGAAATTGCAGGCATTGAAGACATTGAAGCGCTCGGCATGGAACTCTTTACCGCCAAATCCGCTGTCAAGGGCGTTGCCGCACGCGACCTCATCATGCGCGATTTCAAAGACTTCAACATGTCCGGCTCGAAGGTCGGCATCGGCCAGCTTGAGCTCGTCGACCTCAAGCTCCTCGAAGACCGCATCCCTGAGCTGCTCGCTGACCTCGCCGCGCTCAAGGCCGATGGCCGCCATACCGCCATCCTGCTCCTCACGGACATCATGAAGGAAGGTTCGCTTCTGCTCATGGTCTCCGATGATCCCGCAAAGATTGCCGGTGCGTTCGGCACAACTGCTGAAGGCACGCCGTGGCTGCCCGGCGTCATGAGCCGCAAGAAGCAGGTTGTCCCCAACCTTGAAGCCGCCTTTAAGGCCTGAGACCCAAATAAGCCTCATCCCAGGCAAAGCGGGAAGATCAATGATCTTCCCGCTTTCAAGCCGTCATGAAAAACCCGCTGGAAGTTCGAAACCTCCGGCGGGTTTATTCGCTGCAGAATTTGCAGTTCTTATTCGTCCTTGACTGCCGTTCCCTTTTGAGCCTTCAGCAGATCGCGGATCTCGCGCAGAAGCTCAAGTTCTTCAGCCGAAGGAGCCGGAGCGGGCGCCGGGGCCGGAGCAGCGGCTTGGCCAGCCGCTTTGGCTTCTTCCTCTTCCTTATGCTTGGCATTGAGCAGACGATCAGCTTCAGCTGCAATGCGGGTACGAGCCGTCACAACAATTTTAATGAGCCAAAAAACGGCAAATGCAAGGAGCAGAAACTGCACGATGGCCGTTAGAAATGCGCCGTAGCCAAAAACCGTTGCGCCGGCCTTGACGAGGCCTTCATAAGTCTGCGGACCGGTGTAATTCGGGGCATCCTTGAGCACCACAAACAAATTCGTAAAATCCGGACGACCAACGAGCACGCCGAGGATGGGATTGATGATGTCCTTTACGAGGCTGTCGACGATCTTTGAGAACGCAGCGCCGATGATCACGGCCACAGCAAGGTCTAGAACGTTGCCTTTAGAAATAAAGGCTTGAAATTCTTGAAAGAATTTACGCATCTCTTGTTTTCCTTTGTTTGTGTGATGAATACTCTTTTTTGGACTAAATCAAACCTATCCTATAGGTTATAGAGCGGCACTCGGAGGCGTGCCTTTGAGGCGCTTCCTTCGAAATGCCGGTACGCCGCCAGCGGGCTTGCTGTTCCGGGCGGCAGGCAAACTGCCTGCCGGCATGCCGTCGAGCGCTTTCTGAATATTCTGCGACAACATTGCTTTTTCTGCCTGAGCCGAGCGAAAGGACTCGCGAACTTTCTGTGCCGTCCGCCGAGCTGTCGCGGGATCGATACGTTTGTTGACAATGAGGTCCGCGACGACCCGCTCCGCAAGACTGAAGTCATGAACGGCGTAGACGGAGAATGCCCAGGCAAGCCCCATGGAACCGTAATAGCTCTGAGCGGCGCAGGTCAGCACTTCGGGTGCTGAGGACAACTGAACGGCCCGCTTAAGCGGTCGTGACCCGGCCGGCGCCATGTGCGCGAGCATAAGCACCAACGCAAGCCGTATGCGCCAGAGATTCCTCGACTTGATGAGCGCATCCAAAAAGGCAAAGGCTGACGCTTCATTCTGCGGAAGTGTGAAATCCTTGACCGCTTCGCCCAGAAGGTCGCACGAAGCCCAGTTGTCTGCGCATTGAGCAAGCTTGTCGAGCCACTCCAGGCGTTTTGCAAAGGGAATGCCCTCTACCTGACTGGCAGCGAGCATTACCGTCCACAAAACTTCCTGCACATATCCCCTGCCCTGCGTACGTCGGCACTGCGCATCGCTCAGAAATGCCGCAAGCAATGACTCCACATTTTCCGCGCCCGAACGGCAAAGACGTTTCGCAGCGCTGCGGTATGCCGAAGCACGACAGCCGATTCGACCGGCAACACCCGGCATCATGACGCCGATGGTGTCGTACTGCTGCGGGATGGCGGCATGGAGGAGCTCCAAATGGAGCGCATCGAGCTGACTCACGTTAGAGGAAGCGTTCATGGGCAGTTTTCGAACCTAAAAAAGAAAGGAACACCGAAGATTAGCGCAGAAGTCACGCGTGATTACCCATCGTTTTGTGCTCAGCGTGCTCGGAGGTTATTTCGCCTGATGCAGACTCGGCCATACCTTCTCCTTGTTAGCACCCATTACATTGAGTCACATTCCGCGGGTAGAATTCGCCCACAATCGCCGCGCCGCCGCTGCTGCCATTCGTCAACACTTGGCGAACCTCGCCGCGTCCAGCGTAAAACAGACTGAAATACTTCAAGAGGACGCCAATGAGCGATACCCCCAAAAAACCAGCTGCCGATCAAAGTGCAGAAGCGGAACTTTCAAAGGCTCCCGGCATCGGCGGCTATATTTCCTTCATCGTCGCCATCCTTTTTTTCTCGGGACTGCTGATCACCGACAAATGGTGGGGCATTTTTGACTACACCATCCTCAACGGCAGCTTCGGCAACGTTGTGGCGAATGTGACGGATAAGGGCGGCGAGCTTTCGACCACCTTCTCCAACTTCCGCGGCAAGGGCGGCTCCGGCGCGATTGACGGCTTCGTCTTCGCACTGACATTGGTTCCCTCAATCATGCTCGCTACGGCCATGATTGCCGTTTTTGAATACTACGGCGCCATCCGTGCCGCCACCCGCGTGCTTAACCCGATCCTGCGCCCGCTGATGGGACTGCCGGGCTCGACCTCGCTCGCTATCGTTGCTTCACTGCAGTCGACAGACGCCGGCGCAGCACTCACCCGCGCACTTAAGGACCGCGGAGAACTGACTGAAGATGAGGTTTCTATCTTCGCAACGTTCCAGATGACCGCCGACGCAGCATTAGGCAACTTCCTTGCCACCGGCGTAGTGTTCTTTACGCTGAAGAACGCTGCCGGCGACCTCGTCGTGCCGACGACGATCGGCGTCTGCCTCGGCATCATCCTGCTCGGCAAAGTCTTCGCAGCGAATGTTATGCGTCTGCTCTGTCTGCGCAGAAGAAAGCCGTCGGCCGCGGCATAAACGCAACGAATAACGCTTTCCCCCAAACGCCTTTGCACACCAGTGCAGAGGCGTTTTCATATGGATGGTGCGATGCTTCATGTTCGCCGACAGCACTCCTTAATGAGCCCGCACGACAGCATTCGTTAAAATTAAAAAATTGATGCTACGTGGAACTTCTTTTATGCGCAGCTGGTCCTACCACCTCCTAGCCCTTTTTGTTGTCCTCTGCTGGGGCATGACGCTCGTGAGCAGCAAGGTGCTTCTCAATTTCGGAATGCAGCCCTGGGCGCTCGTTGAACTCCGCTCGGTGCTGGCCTACGGCATCCTCATCTTCCTCGCCCCCATGCAGCTCTACTCGGGCACCATGCGAGGAGAAATCACCGTAGCGCTCCTCGGCCTTACCAGTATTCCTCTCTTTTTCGGCCTGCAGACGCTGGCATTGGAACACGGAGTCGTTTCGACAACAGCCAGTCTTATCGCCATGGGGCCGCTTCTGAGCGGCCTCTTGGCCATGGCTGCGCTGCGCACCTGGAAACTTCACTGGATGACCTTTCTGGGGATCTGCACGGCAGCAACCGGTACGTTTCTGCTTTACTTTGACAACGCCGTTCTGCAGGACCTGCCGCGGCTTGGGTTTTATCTCGGCCTTGCCGCAGCCGCTGCCTACGCCGTGTATTCACTGGTCCTACGAGCGCTTGCTGATCTGCCCGCCCTTTTCGTCATGCGCAAGTCCACGGGCTACGGCATCCTGGGGGCGCTGCCTTTTTACCTGAATGAACAGCCTACCGACGCAGCCATTCTCTTTGAAGTGCCTGCTGCCGGCGCAAACCTCGTCTTTCTGGCACTTGCGGCAACGGTCATCGGATACACACTCTGGCATAAAGCTGAGCAGGAGATCGGCGCATCGGGCACGCGTTGGTACACCTATCTCAGCCCAGCTGTCGGCATTATCGGCGGCCTCTGGTTCCTCAATGAAGAGATGAGCTACATCGGCGTCATGGGCGTAGGCATGATTCTCTGCGGCGTCGTCTGCGCGCAGACAGGCCTCGTTCGAGTCGCTGCCGAAATGGCTAAACGCTGGTAGCAAATGAACTCGTTTCACGCATTCCAGCACACATTTCTGAGCTGAAACCACTTCAAAATGCATCTCAAAACGCCGGTACTGCCGGCGTTTTGCTTTTGTACATCCCGTGGAACCTATTCAACTTACCCATGTCCGAGTCAGTTCATCGCATCAACGGAAGAGGACTACCCATATACGGGAGGCGCGAATTGGGATTGAGACATACAATTTCACGCCTGCAAACAAAACTCGTCTGAGAGTGAAAAACGAATGGCCTGAAGCGATGAAGCCGGTTTATGCAGAGTTAGCTCAAAGAGGATTATTTGGTAAGTACGCTATTTTTAACGTCTCCAATTTGAATGGATATCTGAGCACATCGATGAATTGATATTCAGTAAGCTTATTTCATTCAATACTCTCTCAGCAGACCACTTAACTTGGCCACCATCTATTCCATCATTTCCATTCAATTCAAATCAGCACCCCTATATAATCAACGACAATCAATACAGAGGATACTCTCTGAACAAGCCCCTCTCATCGACCCTAATACCGCATATCGGACTCATTGCTGCATAACGATCTATTCAAGATAATTTTTTCATCCGCAGCAGCTGCAACACCATATGACTTATGACGATTAACAATTACTCGACAGCATATTCGTCTTATTTCATTCATCAATATTGCCAATACATGCCTTATGGCTTTATCTGATCGTTCTAAGATCAATAAACTTATATGCTCATCTATCTCATTGAATTGATGGATGTTGAGAGACGCTCTATCTGTGAGCAGATCCACCCATTGAAGACATCATCAGCGCAGGGCAGGCGACAGACCATTTATCCATAGACAGTCCCAAACCAAATCGGCTGCTCCGTACTCAAAACCAACTCATCTGGCGCTCAGGCTTACCATGCGAGCAGGGAGCAACGGTTGTACAGAAAATTTTAATACACATTAAAATGCGTGTTAATCAATTTAACACTAAGCAAAATTTATATAAATCCAATAATTACCCGGGATCAAGGCATCTGTTGACAACCAAAAAACACGTTCTAAACATACTTTTGCTCATTGCTGAGCGATATTTTTTAGTTTATGTTAGTTCGCATAGTCCTGCGTGTTATAATTTTCAACATCGCTTATAGGAGATGTTATGCGTCCTTCCATAGCCGTCGAAGAGTCCGTCATTCAACTCGGCTCCAATCTCCGGTCTGCCCGGCTCCGCCGCCGGCTTCCTCAGTCTGTCGTTGCTGACCGAGCGGGCATATCACTCAATACCCTTTCCAAAATTGAAAATGGAGACTGCGGTGTCTCTATTGGAAACATTGCGTCCGTGCTCAATGCGCTTGGCTTGTCCCCTCTTCTATCCGGCCTGGCTGCAGCGCAAGAGGACTCTGCAGGATTAATGCTGGAAGAAAGGAATCTGCCTCAGCGAGTGCGTTCAAAAAAGAAATCTGCCGGGCTGTGACTTGAGTCAGCTGCGTCTCTCATTCAATTGACTTATATTGAAGTGCATTCATTTCACTATTAATGAATGTCATTTCCATTAAACGCATTGGCCAATAACAAACCAGCGCTCCTCTCTATTCAAATCATCATTGACGCAACTCATTTAAACCAATCATCTGCATCCTATGTCCAAATGCTCATTTAGAAAATGGCTGATTCATTCCGATGCCATTCAGGATGAACCATTGATCGGGGAGCTTTACTTCCCGACACTGCCCTCTGAGATTGCCGCAGAGAGGACATCTGAAGAAAGCCATTCCAATGGCGAATCGATGACGGCAATGAATGAGCGGCAGAAAAAATCCCTGAACCGTCTGACAGCTGCGGAGATGAAATGGAGTGCACGAGCTATGGCGTCGCTTCAGGACAGCATTCGCTTTCGATATTCAAAAGCGTGGCTCGACAACGGTTTTCCGATTGGTGCAGATCTGCCTTTGCAGGAAGGCTTGATGAAGCCCTTGAATGCAGCACGACTGTTTGGATTTCTCGCAGATCGTGCGCTTGACGGGACTTCCGCCCTTTGGTTTGAGCAAGCTTCTGCAATGGGATCTCAGGGGACGGCAGTGCCGGCTGATGCATCCTCAATCGAGCGGCAGTCCATTTTGCTGCCCCACTGCGAAGCCCACGCCGGCGGCATTCGCATACGCAGCACAGAGGGAGAAGCGGCCGGAAGCACTCTGCCGATTCCGATGGAGTCCAATGCTGCGGCAGGCATTCCTTTAGCCATTCAGAATGCTGAACGCGGCCGCACCGATTTGCGGTCGCTTTTGGCCATTGCAGCTGCCACGACCTTGCCTGGGCGGCATTCTCCGCGCGTTGTAGTCTCTGGGCGAGATGAAGAGGTCATGACGCTCAGTCGGCTCGATGACCTCTGCAGCATCCCTGTTTGGCGCGAAATTTACATGCGTTTGGCGCGTGAGAGCGGGATTGAAACCGCTCAAACGCGTTTAAAAGACGTCCGCGGAAGCACTGCACTCCTCACGAGCCGCATTGACAGAGCAGCGGGGAAGCCGCTCTTCACGCTTTCAGCGCGAACACTGACTGCCGGCCGAATGGGTTCCTATCTAGGCATCGCCGACATCTTGAACAGCGACGGCGCCTCCCCTGCGGAGGATCTGCCCAAAGTTTGGCGGCGAATGGCCTTTGCGCTGCTTACCGGCGCAGCTGACGCCCCCGAGCGGTGGCTTTTTGTGCGGGAAGAATTCGGCTGGCGGCTGGCTCCGGCCCACGGATGGCGTCCGAATACGGGAGCC
>ERZ779885.3010-NODE-3010-length-14674-cov-3.212121_pt1 | contig 14674 bp, 10 predicted proteins | sample MGYA00511554_ERZ779885 | MGnify/ENA primary metagenome ERZ779885 (study PRJEB29588, sample SAMEA2160998) | human gut metagenome | biome: human gut; feature: human-associated habitat; material: faeces | place: Denmark | collected 2008/2010 ... | reverse complement strand
CATATTCCTGGCAATTCTGGGACTGAGTGCCGGAATTACGGCGGCCGGAGGTTTATTTTCTTTTATTATCGGACTGGGGGTGGTGTCGGATTTTGCGGACAGGACACATACAGGTGAGCATGTTATGCTCTATGAAGATGCCATTGCAGTGGGCGGCAGTATCGGAGCAATCATCTCTGTCTATCATCCCACGATACCATACGGAAGCTGGCTGGTTCCGCTGGCGGGACTTTTCGGTGGAATCTTTGTAGGATGCTGGGCGATGGCTCTTACTGAGATGCTGGATCTCTTTCCGATCTTCATCAGGAGAATCCGGCTTGTGAGAGGGATTGGAGCGATCATTATAGGAATCGCTTTTGGAAAAGGATTAGGAGCATTACTGTTTTTTTGGAAAAGGTGGTAAAAAATGGATAAAAAAAGACAGCAGCAGGCTTATGAAAATTATGTAAAGCAAAAAACACCGGTGCATAATCTGCCTGCTAATATGACAAAAGCATTCGTAACGGGAGGCGCAATCTGCGTGCTGGGACAGGGGATTTTGAATATCTGTGAGAAGGCAGGATTAGATAAAGATATAAGTGGCGGCTGGTGTTCTATGCTTCTGGTATTTCTGAGTGTAGTACTGACGGGATTCAATGTCTATCCAAGGATTGCAAAATGGGGCGGAGCCGGAGCGCTGGTTCCGATCACCGGATTTGCTAATTCGGTGGCAGCACCGGCAATCGAATACAAAAAAGAAGGACAGGTTATGGGAATCGGCTGTAAGATATTTACGATTGCAGGTCCGGTGATTCTGTATGGAATCTTTACAAGCTGGGTTCTGGGACTGTTCTACTGGCTGTTAAGAATTGTCGGAGTATTATGACGGCAGAGGATCTCAGATATGTAAATATGTCGGGAAAGGATAAGATGAATGATAAAGGGAAAGCAAAGTATAGCCTTTGAGGTATCTCCGTACCTTGAAGAGAGTGCTTCGGTTGTTGGGAAAAAAGAAGGAGAAGGACCTTTGGGCGGTATGTTCGATATGGTGGCAGAGGAAGATCTTTTCGGGGAGAATACCTGGGAAGAAGCAGAAAGCACCATGCAGAAGGAAGCATGTCTTCTGGCTCTTGGTAAAGCACATTTGGCACCGGAGAGTATCCGTTATCTGTTCGGTGGAGATCTGTTAAGGCAGGGAGTGGCAACTTCAATGGGAGTAGAGACACTTCAGATCCCGATGTTCGGATTATATGGAGCATGTTCGACTTCCGGAGAAGCACTTGCCCTGGCTTCGATGAGTGTAGCTGCGGGATATGGAGAACGGATGCTGGCGGTAACATCCAGTCATTTCGGAAGTGCTGAGAAAGAATTCCGTTTTCCTCTCGGATATGCGAATCAGAGACCATTATCGGCACACTGGACAGTGACCGGAAGCGGAGCATTTATCGTGGGGAAAAATAGAAGTCATGTGAGGATAACCGGGGTGACAGTAGGAAAAATTGTGGATTACGGTCTGAAAGACTCACAGAATATGGGAGCATGTATGGCTCCGGCCGCATGTGATACGATCATTCAGAATCTGGAGGATTTTGAAAGAAAAGAAACAGATTACGACAGGATCATTACCGGAGATCTTGGCTATGTGGGGCAGAGTATTTTATTCGACCTTATGAGGGGAAAAGAACATGATATCAAGATAAATCATATGGATTGCGGAATGCAGATATTTGATGAAGAAAGTCAGGATACCCATGCAGGAGGAAGTGGATGTGCCTGTTCTGCATTAATGCTTTCAGCAGTGATATTGCCGAAACTTGCCAGTGGAGAATGGAAAAGAGTGTTGTTTGTACCGACAGGGGCATTATTATCGCAAGTGTCAGCAAATGAGGGAAGAACGATTCCGGCAATTGCACATGCAGTCTGGTTAGAATCTGGAAAGGAGTAGGGGAAAAGGATGATATATTTAAAAGCATTTGTTGTAGGTGGCCTCATTTGTACTTTAGTACAGATTTTTCTTGATAATACGAAGTTAATGCCCGGAAGAGTGATGGTGTTATTAGTAATAGCAGGAGTTATTCTTGGAGCTGCAGGATTATATGAACCTCTTATAAAATGGGCAGGCTGTGGTGCAAGTGTCCCGCTGTCCGGCTTTGGATATAACCTGTCAAAAGGAGTGATAGAAGCAGTAAAGGAAGAAGGGGCAATCGGTTTATTTAAAGGCGGGTTAAAAGCTGCTGCTGCCGGAACAAGTTCTGCACTTATCTTTTCTTATATAGCCTCACTTATTTTCCAGCCAAAAATGAAAAGATAATGCTTTGCTTCATTTTAGCCGTTTTTTAAATTCTTGAATAGAGATTCCTTCTATTTTCTGAAATACTTTCTGAAGATAACTGCTCTCGTTAAAGCCAAGCATAAAGGCAACGTCAGAAGTGTTGTGTGTGGTAAAGATAAAGTTAATCTTGACCATTTGAATCTTGCGAAGACGGATATATTCCATTGTGCTGATGCCGAACTGGTCACGAAAAATACGACTTAAATATCCCTGGCTAATCATGCTGCCTTCTGTAATCTGTCCTAAAGAAATTTTTTCTTTGATATGTTGCTCGATAAAGAAGAAAACGCCCTCTAAAATACTATAACGCCGTATGCTTTTTTGTTGGTAGATATAATCCATTATTTTAAAAAGCCAAATTTTCATGATTTCGCCATTAACAAGCCAGGTATCAGGTAAAGGAAATAAATCCGTGATTTCGTTACGCTGATTCGCATACTCAAGAGAATCTAAAAGGCCCTGTCCAATCTCGATAAAAGTCTTTTTTAAAGATTCGATACTTGCATTCTGGCTGGAGAAAATCTCATTAATGATAGAAGAAAGGCCAGCATAGGTTTCTGAAAAACTCTGAGAATTAGCTAATTCCAAAGCCTGAGAAAGCTGAGGGCAGACACTTTTATAAGTAGAAGGAGAAAAATTCTCCAGATAGGTGCTTATATCAAGAAAAGATACTGGCTTGGAAAAGTATTTTTTGATATGTAATTCCATTGCTTCTTTGGCAAAATGAAAGTCGGAGTAGGCAGAGAGGATGCATATTTCTGTCTGAGGGGAGTCTTCTTTTATCTTTTTGCCAGCTTCAATGCCGGTCATGCCAGGCATAATGATATCCATAAAAATAAGATGTACAGGATAGAGGCGGCAGATGGCAATCGCTTCAGCGCCATTTGCTGCTTCCCCGATAATCTGACAGTTTTTAAAGCGTGAAATCATGGCACGCAGTGCATTTCGCATTAATGTGTCATCGTCTACAATTAATACATTGTACATTACATAATCCTTTCCTCATGAGAGATTGGTAACTTGATTATATCATGGATTTTAGAATTGTTCTGGTAACTCTCTTTGATTTCATAATTATTGCCAAAAATGCTGTAGAGTCTCTGTCGGATATTGCTGATAAGAGAGCGAAACGTATCATTATCCGGAAAGTTTTTGAAAGAAGAAGCAGGATTACTTTCTTCATTATCCGGGTTATAATCCGATACTATATCGATCGTGGTATATCCATTTTCACAGGAAATAGAAATGGCAATATCAAGGTGTCCAGTATTTACTGTGATCAGTGAGGCTGCCCGGTCTAAAAATGGAAAAAGAATATGCGAAGGTATTCTAAGCATATCTATTTCTTTTTTCGAAGTAATAGAGTAGGTAAAGGCATCTTCATATTTGATTTTTAGCATGTTAAAATAGGATTCAATCTGCTTTAACTCATCGGAAAGTAAGATATTATCTCCTGTAGTGCACAAACTGTATTTCAAATACTGAGCCAGAGCGACAGCCATCTGGTTTGTTTTTGGTGCATTTTCTAAGACAGAAAGATTTGCAATGTCAGTGAGCAGGGACAAAATAAAATGAGGGGTCAATTTTGCCTGCATATAATTTAATTCTTTCGTCAGGGAAGAATTTTCATATTCTAGTTCATTAATTTTAGAAGTCAGCTTTTGTTCCTGTATTTTGTGGGAATCATATTGCTGCTGGCGAAGCATTTCATTTTCGGCAAGCTGGTTTACCATCAGGTAGATAAGTTCAGCAATATCTGAAAATTTTTGGTATTCATAAGTTGGTAATTGCGCAAAGTATTCATCAACCTGAGCCTGATCTTCCTCAAGATATTCTGGCTGAATAAGACCAGAGAAGCGTGGAATATCATCTGGGGCATCGTTACATCTGACCTGGCCGGAAAGAAAGCCGCCTAAGAACTTTCCATGAACGATGATTGGAATAGCAACTTCCATCAATCCACAAGGACAAAAATAGATGCAGTATTTACGGGTGATAGCAGAACGGACAATACCAAATGCATCAGAGAGATTGCACAATTTTCCATTATTTCCACGCTCTCTGGTAAATTTGCAAAAAGGGGTAAATCCGGTCATGCAAGTAAGTGGTTCCCCGCGAAAATCGGCAGTAACAAAACCGAGTCCGGTAACTTTTGAAATGATAGACTGCAGATTTTCTAAAGTTTCTTTACCAAATAATTCAAGGATACCGACATCTGTATCGAAATTTCCTCTATTTTGTTCGTCATTATTAGAAAATAAATCTTTTTCAGTGTACAATGTGCTCTCCCTTCTATAGTAATTTCATAAAATACTGTAAAAAGATGATGTGGCATAGCGCAGTAATTTACGTTATAGAGTGCTTAGTTTTTGTAGTATTTTATAGAATTGCTGTAAAACCCTCAAAGGGGTTGCCACAGTAAGAGGGTAGGATAAGGTCCTCCTGTGGCAGCCCCGGAAATTTTATGATGCAAAAGGATTATAAATTAAAAATCAATAAGTTTCTAAAATAATTTTTGAAATAAATTTCTATTCTCGTTTATTTACTCAGTTAGTGCCAATTAAAATTTAGAAATGCTGCTCTGTTCTGCTGATGATGTCATCCTGAACTTCTTTTGCAAGTTCAGTAAACATTGCACTGTATCCAGCAACACGAACAACTAAATCTTTATAATTTTCTGGATGTGCCTGTGCGTCAAGAAGTGTTTCTTTATCAACAACGTTAAACTGCACATGCATACCTTTCTTCTCAAAGTAGCTTCGGATAACAGCGGCAAAGTTCATAAGACCCTGATCTCCGGCGACTGCGGAAGGAAGGAATTTCTGGTTGTAAAGAGTACCGTTAGAAGCAACTTCATGGTCAAGTTTGGCAACAGAAGCGGCTGCGGCTGTAGGGCCTTTTACGTCCTTACCAGCTCTTGGGGAACATCCATCAGCAAGAGGTTTCTTAGCAAGACGTCCATCAGGAAGTGCTCCAACATCTTTACCGAATAATACGTTAGCAGATACAGGATAAATACCAGCCTGGAACTGTCCACCACGAGGGTTTCTGTATTTTTCAACTTCGTAGCAATACATCTGCGCACAACGTCTTGCAATCATATCAACTTCGTCAATATCATTACCGAAGCAGTCTGTAGCATCCATCATAGCACGAATACGCTCATATTTTTCATTGTTGCTTCCACAAGCAGGAGCGGCAGTAGCAGCGCTCTTATTGATATTAATGCCTTCTTTACCAAGAATCTTGCAGATCTGGTCATATAAATCTTTTTCGATTTCTGTTTCTGCAGATGCAGCACAAGGAGCAACTTCACCATCAACAGGGTAACCGAAGTTTGCATCCATAGCTTCTTTTAACTCAGCAAAAGTGATATCTTTGTCATCAAAGACATGTTTCTTGATTGCGTATACAGAGTCACCACTGTCGGCAACACCGAATGCCTGAGGACCAGTAAAGTTGTATTTAGCACCACCAGCACAGATTCCCTTCGCATCGGAGATACAGTCAGCAACAAAGCTTGACAGGAATGGAAGTTCTCCACGTTCCATATGAGCGTAATCTACACAGTTATCTGCTTCTGCTACATAGTATACAAAGTATTCAATCTGTTTCTGGAATGCCTGCATAAAGTCTTCTAAAGTCTTAAATGTATCAACTTCTCCAGTCTTAGGTCCGATCTGAAGGTCGCCGATTCTACCATTGTTGATAGTGATTTCAAGAATCTTAGCAACGTTTACGAAAGCAGCATCATGCCAGCCTTGTTCTTTTCCTGGTACAGATGGTTCTACACAGCCGATAAGACCGTAACCACGGGCATCATGAAGAGAAATTCCACGGTTTGTAAGAGCTGGGATAATAACTTCATCGTTGTACATAGCAGGAAGACCATAACCAAGTCTTGCAAGCTCACATGCACGATAAAGGAATTCATCAGGTGTTCCCTGCCATACACGGATGGAGAAGGAAGGTGCGCTAAGACGAAGGTGAGCAACGGTTTCCATCATCATATAAGATAATTCATTTGTTGCGTCCATACCATCTTCTGTCTGTCCGCCGGCACCGATGTTCTGGAATACCTGGAATCCTGCGAATGCCTGAGCAGAAATCTGATCACGAACTTTGTTAAGGTCATTTAATTTTACAAATACACAGTCTAATAATTCCTGAGCGAAATCTTTTGTGATAGCACCGCTTGCTAAATCTTTTTCAAGATATGGGTACATATACTGGTCGAAACGTCCTGGAGATTCAGAATGTCCGCTGGACTCTACCTGAAGAATCATCTGTGTGATGATGAAAGACTGACAAGCTTCATAGAAGTTTGTAGCACCATTTGCAGGAACCTTTTCACAGTTTGCGGCAATCTGAAGTAATTCAGCCTTTCTTGTTGGGTTTGTCTCAACAGCAGCCATCTCTTTTGCTTTGTCAGAGTAACGTTTTGCAAAGTTGATAGCAGCAGACAATACGGTGATAATAGCCTTGCAGAACTGTGTTTTCTGAATGAAGTCAGGGTCATTGCAGTCGAAGCTTTCGAGTGCTTCTACAGCATCCTGAATAATTGCCTTGTAACCACGACGGATAGCTTTATCATAATCAATGATAATATGTCCAACACCACCAAAGAAGTAGTTACCTACAGTAAATACACCGTTAGCGATACATTCTTTTGTTTTTTCGGACATATAGCTAGAAGCAAGGTCACTGATTGTCTTATCTTCCCAGTAAGGAAGAACTTTTCTTAAAGTAGCCTTATCTTCTTCAGAAATCTTAAATGGGTCAGCCATTCTGGTTTCGATGGTATCGAACTCGTCCATAACCCATTTGTAAGAGTTTTCAGGGAAAAGCTGACAGGAACGAACAGCTTTTGTAAGGGTACCAACTACAAGCTCATCGTCTCGGATTGTAACAGTAAGATTGTTTAAAATGTTCTCGAGAGCTTTAGCACGACGCATAATCATTGGAAGTCCTTCCGTTGCCTGATAGGACTCGGTAATAAGTACGGCACGTTCAGCCTCGATACATGGAACTGCATCAACAATCATACTTCTAAGACGTTCAACTCGATCAGTTGGTTTTGAAAAACCTTTTGCTAACATAAAATTCATCCTCCTTTAAACTTTGTTCTCATGGTTTTCCGGTATCTATGTATCCGTCGCACGAAATACATAATATAATTATATTTTTAACAGAAGGAAAATACCAATAAGGAACAAACCAAAAAAAGGATTTTCAAAACTAATTTAAGTTTAACTTTTTGCAGGAAAAACAGAGTAGTAATAAAAAGTATATTTTATTGGAAAATATGAAAGTGAAAGAGAAAAGAAAATGAAAATATCCCATGTTAGAGGAAAAAATATATCTAACATGGGATATTCTTGTAGGTTTAACTTTGGTAAGTTCCTTTTAGTTTAGCAGTTTTTTGATTTGCTTTTCAATGTTATTGATAGAAGTGTCTGTAGTATCATTCCCTGACTGCTGTTGTTTCTGTTGTTTTTTTAATTTCTCTTCCTGTTTTTTCTTTTTCTTCTCTAATTTTTTCTGATGCCATTCTTCCGTGTGAATATTGCACTTATTGTTGATATCAATATTCAGGAAGTAAGGTTCATCATCCGTCTTATGAGAAGAGTGTTTTGGACGAACACGGAAAATCTTTGTGTAGCGGAACTTATCTGGGCAGAACTTCTGTGCAACTAAATGAGATTTTGAACAGAAAGTAACTGCGATATGCGCGTCACAACTATCTTTCGGAACGGTTCCCGATGCAAAATATTCTGTGCGGACCATTGACTTTTCAGGATCTTTTGAACAAACATTAGGAAGAGCTTTCTTGCCGGATTTGATACAAATCTCCGCTTTTTTAATATTTTTATTGGAAGGAAAACTTTTCACTTTTTGTTTCTTTTCGCTGATAATGCGATCCATAATCTTTTTCCAGATTACTTTATGGTAATCTTCATCATTATCAAAAGAAGTGTTATAGTCATAACCTGTCCAGACAGATGCCGTGTAGTATGGCGTATATCCGCAAAACCAGTAGTCATAGTTGTTAGAAGTAGTACCTGTTTTGGCGGCAACAGCCATATTTGAATCAAGCTGCGCAGCCCGGCCAGTTCCTTTTTTAACAACATCCTCCATCGCATTTGTAAGAAGCCAGGCGGTTGATTTCTTTATTACTTTGCGAGATTTCTTTTTGTTACTTAACAGAACATTGCCATTACTGTCTTTTACAGTCGTATAAAGAACAGGGGTGTTATAAGTTCCCTGATTGGCAATGGCCGCATAGGCGGCGGTCAATTCCACATTGGTTACACCATCTGTAATTCCACCAAGAGCCAGAGACTGGTTTACATCACTTTCATAAGTACCATTTGTACTTACCCGATTATTTACTAAAGTTGTAAAACCAAGTTTTTGCAGAAAGTCAAAACCGACCTGAGGAGTCAGGTCTGTGAGGGCTTTTACTGCAACAATATTGTTAGAATCTATGATGGCATCACGGACAGTTGTAAGTCCCTTATAACTTGTTGAAACATAGTTTGTAACTTTTTGTCCATTCTCATACTGATATGGGGCGTCATCAAATACCGTTGCCAGTGTCATACTTCCTGTATCAATAGCGGGAGCATAAGTAGATAAAATCTTAAATGTTGAACCCGGCTGCCGCTTTACAGATGTTGCGCGGTTTAAGGCGAGATCGTCCTGCTTTTGTCCGCGTCCGCCTACTAGAACTTTAACCTGGCCTGTTTTTTGATCAATGAGAGAGTAAGATAGCTGGGGTTCCATAGAATAATGTATGGATTCGGCCTTCTTTTTGTCTCCCTTTTTCATTACAGACTTTCGAAATGCTTTTACAGCGGCTTTCATTTCCTTTTTTGAATTATAAATCGTTTTATAAGTTGGATCTTTTTTCTTTTTGCGGAAATAGGAAGCAACATTTATTTCTGTATAAGTACTGGATGAAGAGTCAGCATGCGTTACCTGAAGTTTATATTCTAAGGAAAACCTGGTAGCTACCGGATAATTATCTGGATTATTAATAACAGAATCTGCAATCTTTTGTAGCTTTGTGTTTTGTGTAGAATAAATTTTCAGGCCACCGCGATAAACAAGCTGGTAAGCCTGCGATTGCGTATATCCCTTTTGTTCCTGAAGATCAGCGACAATCTGGGTGATAAGCGCATCTGTAAAATAGGAATATACAGAATTTTTGTTTCCCTTGGCGGTATGGCTCTTAATCTTTGCGTAAACGTTATCCTCAGAAGCCTGCTGGTATTCTTTCGCAGAAATATAATTTAATTGATACATCTTTTTTAGAATTAGTTTACGACGTGCATCATTCGCCTCAGGATAATCTACCGGATTTAAGTAAGTCGGATTTTTTGTGATTCCAGCTAAAACGGCACATTCCGATAAGGTGAGGTTCTTTGCTGACTTGCCAAAATAATATTTGGAAGCGGTTTCCACCCCAAGATTACCTTTACCTAAATTAATGGTATTTAGGTAGTCGGTAAGAATCTCTTCTTTTGGCTTTGTTTTTTCTGCATTAATTGCAAGATACTGTTCCTGAATCTTTCGTTTAATCTTTGCAATGATATTACTTTCACCGCCAGCTTCAAATACATTATTCTTAATAAGCTGCTGTGTCAGTGTGCTGGCTCCCTGTGAGGTGGAACCATTGCGCAGATCTGTCCACAAAGCACGCAAAATCCCCTTAAAATCAACACCGTCATGTTCATAAAAACGTTCATCTTCAATAGCAATAAAAGCATTTTTCAGATTATCCGGAAGCTCCTCAGACTTTACCTTAATCCGATTAGAGGAATAATCATGAAGAGGCTGCACTGCTTTATTATTATCGTCATAGATAATCGTAGAAGAATATTTTGGTGAAAGAGAGACATTTTTAGGTGCACTGGCGATAATACCTTTAAAGGAGCCGTAAGCTAATCCGGCTCCACTGACACATATCGCACAAATAAGAAATAAAATAACACGAAAAGCAACTGCCGAAGCGGTTGTTCGTCTTCTTTTCTTTGGGGATGAAAGTTCTTCTCGTTTCTTTTTTATAGATGGTTCATTATAATTCATAAGTATATCCTGTCATATGGATGAAAAAGTTATCTTACCGGAACGATTTCAATCCAATATCCGTCTGGATCATTGATAAAATAGATTCCCATAGAAGGATTTTCGTAGCAAATGCATCCCATCTCTTCATGTTTCTTATGAAAAGCATCATACTCATCTGTCTTGAATGCAAGATGGAATTCTTCATCTCCAAGGTTATAAGGCTCCTTTCTGTCGAGCATCCAGGTCAATTCAAGAGTAAAGCCGGTACGTCCGTCTCCAAGATATACAATCTTGAAGCTTCCGTCACTGGAATCCTTTTCGCGGACAACAGAAAGACCAATTGCTTCTTTATAAAAAGCGATACTCTTTTCTAAATTAAGAACATTAAAGTTAAAATGGTTAAATTCAATCATGGTAAACCTCCTTTGTACATGTCAACTATAAATTTGCCTGTAACTATTGGAAAATGATTCACAAAAAGACCTTCCGAATATATATACTGTTTGTGAATGGAGTCACTATAGTTACGATTGCTATGATTTGTATTATAACATAGAAGCACGGGCAGGGCAAATTTGCAAATTTACAAACTTCTGCTTTACAAAAACGAGAAAAATTATATAATAAAAATGGAGTTTTGCGTAATTACCAGAAAGTGTTTGAAAAATGCTTACAGCAAGATGTATGTTACATTTGCAGGAGAGTGTCAGAATGATTTTTCAAGAATGCTTCAAGATGCAATATTTCAGAAGAGAGAAAGGAGAGGAAAGATGAAGAAAAAGAGAATGCTACTACTAGCTGCAATGTTTGTTTTTACATTTGCCTTTATCCGTTTTAATACAGTGGATGTACAGGCTGCCAGCAAGTATACGATTTATGTGAACCGCAGAACAAATCTTGTTAACGTAATCAATTCAAAAACTGGCAAGCTTGTAAAAGCAATGTATTGTTCTACTGGAAGAAATTATAGAACAATAAGAGGTACATATAATACAACAGCAAAGTATAAATGGAGACCATTGATTCACGGGGTTTACGGACAGTATAGTACAAGAATCCACGGAGCATACCTGTTCCATTCTGTACCTTATTATAGTATCAATAAAAGTCAGGTATCCACAAAGGAATATAATAAGTTAGGACAGCAGGCTTCTGCAGGCTGTATCCGTCTGGCTGTGACAGATGCCAAGTGGATTTATGATCATTGCCGTCTTGGAACAAAGGTAGTAATTGGAGAAGGACGTACATTAAAGAAGCCGACTCGCCCAAAAGTAAGGGTATCTACTAAAAAGAGAGCTGGATGGGATCCTACAGATCCAGATTCCCGTAATCCGTACCGTCCAAAACTTACTTTAAAGAAAAAGGCAACAAAGACGATTGTTTATGGAAGTACATTTAATATAAAAAATATGGTAAATGTCAGTTCTTCCTATGCTTCATCCGATGCATTGTTAAAGTCGATGAAGGTAAAGGGAAAGGTAAACACAAAGAAGGCAGGTACTTATAAAGTACAGTGTACCATTACTGATCCATATACAGCAGTAAGCGTAACAAAAACATTTACCTTTAAAGTTGGAAAGAAGCCAAAGCAGACGACAACAGAAAAGAAAGCTCCAACAGAGTTAACTACAGAAGAAAAAACAGCAGAATAATTTATGCTAACTATCATCCACCCGTCAGTTAAGAACTGAAGGAATTGGATATAATTATATTATATTTTATGATACAGGAGGAAAAACCTATGGCAGAACCTTATAACCATAGAGCCATTGAGCAGAAATGGCGTGACAAATGGGAAGCAACCCCAATCAACGTAAACGATGGAAAGAAACCAAAATATTATTGTCTTGATATGTTCCCGTATCCATCAGGAAGCGGACTTCATGTAGGACACTGGAGAGGGTATGTAATCAGTGATGTATGGAGCCGTTACAAGATGCTTCAGGGATATTACCTGATTCATCCAATGGGATGGGATGCATTTGGCCTTCCAGCAGAGAACTATGCGATTAAGATGGGAACACACCCTAAAATTACTACAGCTTCTAATATTAAGAATATTAAGAGACAGATTAATGAAATCGCAGCTATCTATGACTGGGATATGGAAGTAAATACAACAGATCCAAACTTCTACAAGTGGACACAGTGGATTTTCGTAAAAATGTTTAAAGCAGGTCTTGCTTACGAAAAAGAAATGCCAATCAACTGGTGCCCTTCCTGTAAGACAGGTCTTGCTAATGAGGAAGTAGTAGACGGATGCTGCGAGCGTTGTGGTTCTCCTGTAACAAAGAAGAACTTAAAACAGTGGATGCTTCGTATCACAAAATATGCAGACCGTCTGTTAAATGACCTTGATAAGCTTGACTGGCCTGAAAAGGTTAAAAAGATGCAGACAGACTGGATCGGTAAGAGTTACGGTGCAGAAGTTGACTTCCCTGTAGAAGGAAAAGACGAGAAAATCACTGTATATACAACAAGACCAGATACACTCCACGGAGCAACATTTATGGTATTAGCTCCGGAACACGCAATGGCAAAAGAACTTGCTACAGATGAAACAAGAGAAGCTGTAGAAAAGTATATCTTCAATGCTTCTATGAAGTCTAACGTAGATCGTCTTCAGGACAAAGAAAAAACTGGTGTATTCACAGGTTCTTATGCAATCAACCCATTAAATGGAGCAAAAGTTCCAATCTGGTTATCTGACTATGTACTTGCTGACTACGGTACAGGTGCGATTATGTGTGTACCTGCGCATGATGACCGTGACTTTGAGTTCGCTACAAAGTTCAACATCCCAATCATTCAGGTAATTGCTAAAGATGGAAAAGAAATCGAGAACATGACAGAAGCGTACACAGAAGCTGCCGGAACAATGATTAACTCTGGTGAGTGGAATGGTATGGAATCTTCTGTACTGAAAAAAGAAGCGCCTCTCATGATCGAAAAGATGGGCATCGGAAGAAAAACTGTAAACTACAAGCTTCGTGACTGGGTATTCAGCCGTCAGCGTTACTGGGGTGAGCCGATTCCTATCGTACACTGTCCAAAATGTGGTGCAGTACCAGTTCCAGAAGAAGAGCTTCCATTACTGTTACCAGAGGTAGAAAAATACCAGCCAACAGGAACAGGAGAATCTCCACTTGCTGACATTACAGAATGGGTGAACACAACATGTCCATGCTGTGGCGCTCCAGCAAAGAGAGAGACAAACACAATGCCTCAGTGGGCAGGTTCTTCCTGGTACTTCTTACGTTACGTTGATAACAAGAACGATAAAGAATTAGTAAACAGAGAAAAAGCAGATAAGTACCTTCCAGTAGATATGTACATTGGTGGTGTGGAACATGCCGTATTACATCTGTTATACTCCAGATTCTATACAAAGTTCCTCAACGATATCGGGGTAATCGACTTTGATGAGCCATTCAAGAAGCTCTTTAACCAGGGTATGATTACTGGTAAGAACGGTATCAAGATGAGTAAATCCAAAGGAAATGTCGTATCTCCAGATGATCTTGTAAGGGACTACGGATGTGACTCCTTAAGAATTTACGAACTCTTTGTAGGACCACCAGAACTTGATTCTGAATGGGATGATAAGGGAATCGAAGGTGTAAACCGTTTCCTCAAACGTTTCTGGAAGCTTGCTCTTGACAATAAGGATAACGATGTAAAGGCAACACCAGAATTAATCAAAGTACGTCATAAACTTGTTCATGACATCACAAACCGTCTGAACAGCTTCAGCTTAAATACAGTAATCAGTGGATTCATGGAATACAACAATAAACTGATGGAACTGTCTAAAAAAGGCGGCGTAGATAAAGAAACATTAGAAACATATATCATCTTATTAGCTCCATTTGCTCCACATGTTTCCGAAGAACTCTGGGAACAGTTTGGACATACCGATTCTGTATTCCACGCAACATGGCCAGAATACGATGAGGAAGCTATGAAAGACGATGAAATCGAAATTCCAGTACAGATTAACGGAAAGACCAAATGCACAATCGCCATCAATCCAGATGGAGATAAGGACGAGATTCTTGCAAAGGCGAAAGAGGCACTTGGGGATAAAGTCAATGGAACAATCCGTAAAGAAATCTATGTACCGGGAAGAATCGTAAACTTAGTTATTAAATAATAATTTGTAGATTTCGTGTAGACGAAAAAAGAAATACTGCCCTATCCCATCTGCTCTGTAGTCGCTGTGTTTAAAATGCTCGTTCGCATCTTAAACACGCTCCGAAGCCGCATCTGGGATATGGTATTATTTCTTTT
>ERZ779885.3007-NODE-3007-length-14683-cov-3.207821_pt1 | contig 14683 bp, 7 predicted proteins | sample MGYA00511554_ERZ779885 | MGnify/ENA primary metagenome ERZ779885 (study PRJEB29588, sample SAMEA2160998) | human gut metagenome | biome: human gut; feature: human-associated habitat; material: faeces | place: Denmark | collected 2008/2010 ... | reverse complement strand
TGTGGAATAATTCCACACTCCCCGCCACAGTTCTTTTATTTAGGTAATCTATTTACTTAATTTCATCCGGCCAGGGACAAGGTTTACCTGTCGCTTTGAAAGTTGGTCGTTGTGCATCTACTTTTCTTAGAAAGTTGCCCAGCTCTTTAGAAAGTTTCTTCACGATGTCCGGATGCTGTGCACTAAGGTCGTTGCTTTCTTCTATATCATCAGGTATGTTGAATAACTCTTTTTTTCCTGTTCCATAGTAATAAATCAATTTCCAGTCACCGTTTCGAACGACACAATTAAAGTTGATTCCGGGACCGTCATTTCCCCAGTTGTTAGGCATATTCCAGAAAAGACTCCGACCCTTAGCTGGGTTGCCTGTCTGTTTCAGCAGAGGGATGAAACTGATACCGTCTATCGGTTGAACTGTCTGGTAGTTCTTGACACCTGCTATTTCAAGAATAGTAGGGTAGAAGTCTTCTATCAACAAGTAGTTGTTGCATTTGCTTCCCGGAGCTACTACTCCCGGCCAACTGACAATCATCGGTTCGCGGATACCGCCTTCATAAGTAGAACCTTTACCACTGTTCAATGGATAATTCTGTGTATGCAGCTTGCCGTCACGCCATCCGGATTCGGATGCAAGTCCTCCGTTATCACTCATAAAAATGATAATAGTGTTGTTGGCTTCTCCATTCTTTTCCAGCCAGTTCATTAAATCACCTAAACTTTTATCCATTCCTTCAATCAGTGTGGCATAAGCAGCTTCATGGTCTGTCATTCCTTTTTTCTTGTACTTCTCATAGAAGCGCATATCTTTGTTCAAAGGAATGTGGATGGCATATTGCGACATATACAAATAGAAAGGCTGATTATACTTTTTCGCTTTATCCAGTGCTTTAATGGCTTCCAACGTCAATGCTTCAGTTACAAAGGTTTCCGTTCCCCAATATTTCTCTAATCCGGGAACAGACATCAGTGATACCGCTTTCCCATCTTTGGTATGTCCGTAGTTCTCTTCTCCCAGGTAACTGGCAAGTCCACCGGCCGCATGTCCGGCAATATTTACCTCGAATCCCCAATGATGCGGATCTTCCCCTGGAGTATCTATCGCTCCGAAATGGGCTTTTCCACAATGTATAGTATGATAACCGCTGTTCTTTAGCAGTTGCACGAAGGAGGTTCCTACGAAAGTATGATTAGTGCCGGACACTTGACTTACTCCATTGTAATTCCAGTCAGGGACTGCCAGAATGCTATCTTTACGGTCTGTCATTGTATTCTTTTGCAGCGTCCAGTTAGTTACTCGGTGACGTGCGGCGTTGGTTCCGGTGATGAGGCTGCACCGGGTAGGAGAACTGATACTGTTGGCATACGCTTGAGTAAACATCATTCCCTGTTTGGCTAACCGCTCCATATTTGGAGTCTCGTACAATTCGTTATAGTGTGTCTTCTGTGTCCAGAATGGGAGTGAAGTATCCTGCCATCCCATATCGTCTACCATAAAGAGAATGATATTCGGACGTTTGTCCGCGTGTTCTATTTGCATATTGCTTTGTGCTTGCAGATTGGTTGCTGCGAGTGGCACAAATGCAAGGGGTAATAATGTTTTTTTATTCATGGGGGGCATTTTATTCTATGGAATATGCATTAAAATTAATAATATCTGGTAATGCGATAGATTCGGTTAAAGATAAGTTCGAGCACTACAAAAAGGAATCATTTCTCACCGTGATGAGAATAAATACTCATAATAGTGAGAATTTTTTCTCATTGCATTGAGAAGATTTTCTCATAGGCATGAGAACACTTGAGAAAATGCAAGAATGTAACTTGTTACAAATCAATATTGTATAATTTCAATTTATTATATAAAGTCTTTCGATCAATATTCAGTAATTGCGCTGCTTTACTCTTATTGTTTCCTGTTTGGCGTAGCGCCTCCAAAATATGCTCTTTTTCAGTCTCTTCATTGCGTAATGCAATGCTCGTATTGCTGGATGCAGGAGTTTCTAAAAGCTCGGTCCCCAATTCCAATAAAGTAATGAAACTGCTTTGTGCCAATAACGTTGCTCTTTTGACGATGTTCTTCATTTGGCGCAAGTTTCCCGGCCAATGATAATTCATTAAAGCTTGCGATGCTTTTGCATCGAAACCAATCAGGTGTTTATCCAGTTCCTTGTTTGCCTGATCGAGGAAGAAATTGGCAAAGAGCAGAATATCTTCTTTCCGTTCTTTCAGATCGGGCATACGGAGGGTAAATTCATTGATACGATGATAAAGGTCTTCACGGAAAGTACCTTTTTCAATGGCTTGTTCCAGATTCTCATTGGTGGCAGATACCAGACGAATATCTACCGATATCTCCTGTGTAGAACCTACCGGACGTATTTTTCTCTCTTGCAAGGCACGAAGCAGTTGTATCTGCACTTCATAACTAAGGTTTCCGATCTCATCCAGAAAGATAGTACCACCGTTGGCTGCAACGAAAGCACCCGTTTTATCTGTCAGAGCACCTGTAAACGAACCTTTCACATGACCGAAAAATTCGGAAGCAGCCAGTTCTTTGGGGATAGATCCACAATCTACGGCAATAAACGGTTTATCGTTTCGTTTGCTAAGTTGATGAATACGGTGCGCCACATACTCTTTTCCTGTTCCGCTGGAACCGTTGATAAGTACGGACATATTGGTCGGAGCTACCAGACCTACATAATTGTAGAGTTGTTTGGCTGCATCACTTTCTCCTTCCAGATAAGCACGATGATTTTCTGTTGAATCTTTAGATGAAGTAGAAGCACCTTTTTTAGAAGAAGATTTAGCAACGTTATGAGTAGCAAGACTCTTTTCAGACTGCAGACATTCAGAAATTTTCTTCAGTAATTCTTCCGGATTTACCGGTTTGGCTATATAATCACGTGCTCCCAGTTTCATTGCCTGTACGGCGGATTGTATATCCGCATAGCCAGTCATGATGATTAAAGGAATGTCCATGCCTTGTTCATTCATCCATTTCAGCAGATCGATACCTTCGTGGTCGGGTAGTCGCAGGTCTGATAAAATCAGATCGACGTTTTGGCTTTCGATATGTTTTCGGGCGCGGGCAATATTACTCACTGATGATACTTCAAAGCCCTTTTTGCCTAGCCAGGTTTTTAGCATCATTCCAAAAGTGATATCATCTTCAACGATCAATATGGAGCTCATCATGTCAGGTTTTGATTCTTTTAAGTCACAAAGGTAAGAGGATTTAGGCGAAAGTGGTATATTTGCAAACTTAAATTAAATAAAAGCGTTATGAAAAAGATTACATTGATATTATTAACTATATCGTTTTGCGGACTTACTGCCTGCAAAACCGGAACAAAAAAAGGAGGAGACATGGATAAAGAGACATTGGTAAAGATTGAAACAACAGCCGGAGATATCAAAGTGAAGTTGTATAATGAGACACCCAAGCATCGTGATAATTTTATCAAACTGGTGAAAGACGGAGTATATGAAGGAACATTATTTCATCGTGTCATCAAAGATTTTATGATTCAAGCTGGTGACCCGGATTCAAAGAATGCGCCGAAAGGGAAGATGTTGGGTGCCGGTGATGTCGGCTACACCGTACCGGCAGAATTTGTATATCCGAAGTATTTCCATAAGAAAGGAGCGTTGTCTGCAGCCCGTCAGGGAGACAATGTGAATCCGAAAAAAGAATCTTCCGGTTGTCAGTTCTATATCGTAACGGGTAAGGTTTACAATGATTCTACACTGTTGGGTATGGAAAGCCAGATGAATGAAAATAAGATCAATGTCATTTTCAATAACTTGGCGCAGAAACACATGAAAGAAATCTATAAGATGCGTAAGGCGAATGACGAAAACGGGCTTTATGACTTGCAGGAGAAATTGTTTGCGGAAGCACAGGAATTGTCGGCAAAAGAACCGGAATTCCATTTTACGCCGGAGCAGATAGAAGCATATACTACTGTGGGTGGTACTCCACATCTGGATGGCGAATATACAGTATTCGGCGAAGTAGTGGAGGGTATGGACGTCGTAGATAAAATCCAGAAGGGGAAGACGGACCGTAGCGACCGGCCCGAAGAAGATGTGAAGATAATAAAAGCGACTATACTTGACTAAATGATATGAAAATCAATAGGCACATTCTTGACAACGGGTTGCGGCTGGTACATTCGCGGGACGAAAGTACACAGATGGTGGCTCTAAATATATTATATAATGTGGGAGCTCGTGACGAACATCCCGAACATACCGGCTTCGCACATCTGTTTGAACACTTGATGTTCGGTGGATCGGTAAATATCCCCGATTATGATATGCCGCTTCAGCTAGCGGGTGGAGAGAATAATGCCTGGACGAACAATGATATCACCAATTACTACCTCACTGTGCCCCGGCAGAATGTGGAAACCGGCTTCTGGTTGGAGTCCGACCGTATGTTGAGCCTTGATTTCAGCGAACGGAGTCTGGAAGTACAGCAAGGGGTAGTAATGGAAGAATTCAAGCAACGCTGTCTGAACCAGCCTTATGGAGATGTGGGGCATCTTTTGCGCCCGTTGGCTTATCAGAAACATCCTTATCTATGGCCGACTATCGGAAAAGACCTGTCGCATGTCGCTAATGCAACATTAGAAGAGGTGAAAGCATTCTTTTTCCGTTTTTATGCTCCTAACAATGCGATACTGGCGGTGACCGGGAATATCTCTTTTGAGGAAGCAGTGGAATTGACGGAGAAATGGTTCGGATCTGTTCCCCGTCGGGAAGTTCCTGTACGGAATCTGCCACAGGAGCCGGAACAGACGGAAGAACGCAGGCTGACGGTAGAGAGAAATGTACCTCTTGATTCTCTGTTCATGGCTTATCACATGTGCGATCATCGTCACCCGGATTATTATGTGTTCGATATACTGTCGGATGTATTGAGTAACGGGCGTTCCAGTCGATTGAACCAACATCTGGTACAGGAAAAACAGCTATTCTCGAGCATTGATGCTTACATCTCAGGTAGTGTGGATGCAGGCTTGTTTCACATTGCCGGAAAACCTTCGGCGGGAGTTAGCCTCGAACTGGCGGAAGCGGCAGTGCGCGACGAACTCGATCGCCTGCAACAAGAATTGGTTGACGGACAGGAATTGGAGAAGGTGAAAAATAAGTTTGAGTCTACCCAGATATTCGGTAATATAAATTATTTGAATGTGGCTACCAATCTTGCCTGGTTCGAATTGCTCGGTAAAGCGGAAGATTTGGAGAAAGAAGTAGAACGTTATCGCTCTGTCACTGCTATGCAGTTGCGGGAAGTCGCTCAATCGGCTTTTCGGAAAGAGAACGGAGTTGTACTCTATTATAAAAGTAAATGAGAAATATATATAGAACATACAGAGAGCATTATAAAGCATTATTTTTTCTTGGTTTACCTATCGTTATCGGACAAATAGGAGTGATCGTGCTCGGGTTTGCCGATACCCTGATGATTGGACATCATAGTACGGTAGAATTGGGAGCAGCTTCTTTTGTAAATAACGTGTTCAATTTGGCTATCATTTTCAGTACCGGTTTTTCATACGGACTAACTCCTGTTGTGGGAGGTCTATATGGAACACATCAGTTTGCACCTGCCGGACAGGCATTGCGTAACAGTTTGTTAGCGAATCTGATGGTCGCGTTATTATTGACGCTTTGTATGACTGTCCTTTATCTGAATATAGAGAATCTCGGCCAGCCGGAAGAACTGATTCCTTTGATTAAGCCTTATTATTTGGTGCTGCTGGCTTCATTGGTGTTTGTTATGCTTTTCAATGGATTCAAGCAGTTTACGGATGGAATCACGGATACCAAGACGGCCATGTGGATACTCTTGGGAGGAAATGTATTGAATATCATAGGAAATTATCTTTTGATTTACGGAAAGTTAGGTTTGCCCGAGTTGGGATTGTTGGGAGCCGGTATCAGCACATTGTTTTCACGTATTATGATGGTGCTCGTGTTTATCATTATCTTCTTGCGTAGTTCTCGTTTTATCCGTTACAAAGTCGGCTTCTTCCGTTTGGGGTGGTCACGGGCTATATTCGGTCGGTTGAACGGACTTGGTTGGCCGGTTGCTTTTCAAATGGGAATGGAAACAGCTTCTTTTAGTCTGAGTGCCATAATGATAGGTTGGTTGGGGACCATTGCACTGGCTTCGCATCAGGTTATGTTGGCTATTTCACAGTTTACGTTTATGATGTATTATGGCATGGGAGCTGCCGTAGCTGTTCGTGTCAGCAACTTCAAAGGTCAGAACGATATTTTGAACGTTCGTCGTTCGGCCTATGCCGGTTTTCATCTGATGATGACATTGGGCGTAGTGCTTTCTTTTATTGTCTTTCTTTGCCGTAACTATTTAGGAGGTTGGTTTACCGACAGTCCTGAGGTGGCGGCTATGGTAACTTCTCTCATTTTTCCTTTCCTCGTTTATCAGTTCGGGGACGGGTTACAGATTACTTTTGCTAATGCCTTGCGTGGCATTTCGGATGTAAAACTGATGATGCTCATCGCCTTTATCGCTTACTTTATCATCTCACTTCCCGTAGGTTATTTCTGCGGCTTCGTAATGGGCTGGGGGGTGGTAGGTGTCTGGATGGCGTTCCCTTTCGGTCTGACAAGTGCAGGATTAATGCTTTGGTGGCGTTTTCATTACATGACGAAACTCCCCACTCCCCAAGTGAATACTTGATACTTAAAACTTTACCGTATGGCTTCCTATCGTTCCACAAAGTTGAAAGTAACAATCGGTTATACGTTATTACTTGCAATTCTTCTTTTTTCTCTGGTATTTGTACATCGCGAAATGGAGACATTGTCGGCTGCCGATGACCAGGAGAATCTGCAGACAGACAGCCTGTTGACTCTGCTGCACGAGAAAGACCGGAATACGATACAGATGCTCCGGGTATTGAGCGAAGCGAATGACAGCTTACTTTCCGCTTCGGAGATTGAAGAAATAATTTCCGAACAAGATTCTGTCATTACTCAGCAACGGGTACAACACCGAGTTATCACTAAACGGGATTCTTTACTGACTACGCCTAAGAAGAAAGGTTTCTTTAAGAGATTGGCAGAAGTGTTTGTCCCAACTAAACAAGACAGTGCCGTGCTTGTTAATACCTCCATGGAGGTTGCTACGGATACTATTCTGGAACCGACCACTTCTAAAGATTCCCTTCAGCAAAAGATTCGTATGGCTACAGAGGAAAAACGGTTGCAGCGGCGAAAAACAATCCGGCGGACTAGTACAAAATATCAGCGTATGAATTCGCAGTTGACAGCAAGAATGGATAGCCTGATAAAACAATACGAGGAGGAAATGACCTTGCGTGCCCGCCAGGATGCAGAAATGCAACAGGAGGTAAGAATGCGTTCAGCACGCACCATTGGTGGAATAGCTATCGGAGCAGTGCTGCTCTCTGTCTTTTTCCTGATTTTGATAGTGCGTGACATATCCCGCAGCAATCGTTACCGCCGGCAATTGGAAGAAGCTAATAAACGGGCGGAAGACCTGCTTATTGCCCGTGAAAAGCTGATGCTCGCCATTACTCACGACTTTAAAGCACCGTTAGGCTCTATTATGGGATATACCGAATTACTTTCCCGACTGACGGAGGACGAACGGCAGCGCTTCTATCTTGACAATATGAAAAGTTCTTCGGAACATCTTTTGAAATTGGTCAGCGACTTGCTCGACTTTCATCGGCTCGACCTTAATAAAGCGGAAGTGAACCGCGTCACCTTCAATCCTTCGCAGTTATTCGAAGAAATCCATGTTAGCTTCGAACCATTGACAGCCGCCAAAGGATTAACCTTGCAATGCCATGTCGCTCAGGAATTAAATGGGAGATACATCAGCGACCCTTTACGGCTCCGGCAGATAGTGAATAATCTTTTGTCCAACGCAGTGAAGTTTACTCCGAAAGGCGAGATTGCATTAACGGCTAAATATGATTCTTCCAAGCTGACGATAGCGATTTCGGATACCGGAAAAGGTATGGCTACGGAAGACCGCGAACGGATTTTTCAGGAATTTACCCGTTTATCCGGTGCACAAGGAGAAGAAGGCTTCGGCTTGGGATTGTCTATTGTGAAGAAGTTGGTTGTTTTGCTTGAAGGTACGATTGATGTGCAAAGTAAGCTGGGGGAGGGAAGTTGCTTCACAGTCATTCTCCCTCTTTATCCGGTGGGAAAATCTGTGTCCGAAAGGGCATTGGAAGAAAAAACAATTTCGGCAGAAGACCCTGTCACGCTTCCCCCGATGAAAGTGATACGTGTACTGTTGATTGATGATGATAAAATTCAATTAAGCTTGACGGCAGCCATGTTAAAGCAACATGGAATTGACGCCGTTTGTTGTGAGCAATTGGAGGAGTTGATAGAACAGCTCCGTACCTCTGTTTTCGATGTATTGCTGACTGATATACAAATGCCTGCTATTAATGGCTTTGATTTGGTAAAACTCTTGCGCGCTTCCAATATTCCGCAGGCAAAGACAATTCCTGTGATTGCCGTAACTGCCCGCAGTGAAATGGATATAGATGCTTTACAAGAACACGGTTTTGCCGGTTGCCTGCACAAACCTTTTACGGTGAAAGAACTATTGCTCACAGTCAACGAAGGACAGCTTGCCGCTGACGAAGCACACATTACTGAGGATATGCAGACTGTAAGTTCCTTGAACTTTTCTGCATTAACAGCCTTTTCTGAAGACGATGCTGATGCCGCACATTCCATTATTCAGACCTTTATCGAAGAAACCGGAAAGAATGCCGATCGGATGCAACAAGCATTGGCAGGCAAGGAGGTGGACGGAATAGCGGCTATGGCTCACAAACTACTTCCGCTTTTCACTTTAATCGGGGCAATGGAAGCTGTGCCTTTATTGAACTGGCTGGAAACACAACGTGGGCAATGTTTTTCAGAGGAGATAGGTGAAAAAACGGCTTGTGTACTTCTGGAGATTCAGAAGGTTCTGGAAGAAGCTCGTAAGGTATAAGTAGCTTGAAGTAGTGACAAGAGCTCCGGTAAAGAAGGTGAAGAAAGAAAACCATAATGCTTGTATTTCTTTTGTGATTGAACATTTTGCTCCTAACGTCAACCTTTTTTCAGAATTAATTGTTTACTTTGTGTCACCTTTTAATACACTGGCACATTTTACATGAAACGAAAATGGATAAGAAGGGTGAGTTGGATATTGCTCACTCCTGTATTGCTTTTTGTAATACTAATGATATTACTTTATATACCTCCCGTTCAGAATCTTTTGCGTCGGGAGGTGACAGCATACGCTTCCAAAGCAACCGGTATGCAGATTCAGGTGGAACGAATCGACCTTCGTTTTCCGCTCAATCTGTTGGTTCGTGGCGTGGAAGTGATCCAGCAACCGGATACGCTGTTGTCTTTGGAAAGTCTGAACGTGCGTGTACAGGCATGGCCGCTCGTCAAGGGAAAGGTAGAGGTAGATGAAGTAACATTAAGTCAGGTAGCGTTCAATTCGGCTAATCTAATAGAAGGCATGAAGATAAAGGGGGTACTGGGACGTTTCTTTTTACAAAGTCATGGAGTTGATCTTTCTAATGAGCTGGCCGTTATCAACCAGACGGAATTATCGGACACTCACGTACAAATGTTGATGAACGATACTACGACTACGCCTAAAGATACAACAGCTTCTGCTCCTGTAAACTGGAAAGTGGATCTTCATAAACTGAAGTTGAAGAATGTGTCGTTCAGTATGCAACTTCCTGCTGACTCGATGCGAATGGCTGCTCATATCGGAGAAGCATTTATCAATGATGCACAAGCTGATCTGAAGAATCAGTTTTATGAACTGAAACAATTCCTGTTATCCGGAAGCTCTGCCAATTATGATACCGGAGTAGCCAAACCCGGAGAAGGTTTCGATGCGTCTCATATTGCCGTTCGTGATATCCGTATCGGTTTGGATTCCTTATTATATAAAGGTAGGGATATGAATGCTGTAATCCGTGAGTTTTCGATGAATGAACGTTCCGGATTGAGTATCACTTCATTGACGGGTAGGGCATTTTCTAACGACTCGATTATTCGTATTCCCGGCATAAAACTGCAAACCCCTCATTCCGAAATAGATTTATCCGCCCAGACATATTGGGAACTTGTCAATATTCCCACTACAGGACGTTTGTCCGCCGGTCTCAATGCTTATATCGGTAAAGAGGATGTTATGTTATTTGCCGGCGGTTTGCCGGATAGTTTCAAAGAGGCGTATCCCTTCCGTCCGCTTGTGGTTCGTGCCGGTACGGACGGAAATCTGAAACAAATGCAGATTTCTCGTTTCACAGTCGATCTCCCGGGAGCTTTTTCCATGAAAGGAGGCGGTATTCTTGAAAACTTGGCTGACAGCCTGACGCGTTCGGGGACTATCGGTCTGGATATGATTACTCAGAATCTAAACTTCCTGACTGCTTTAACGGGAGAAGCCCCCAACGGTACTATCGTAATCCCAGATAGCATGAATCTGAAGGCCCGTGTCGAGCTGAAGGGACCTGAATATAAGGCTAATCTTCACTTGAAACAGGGGCAAGGCTCTATGGGGGTGAATGCAGAACTTAATACCTCAACCGAGGCTTATGCAGCCGACTTGAAGATTGACAATCTACAACTCCATAATTTCCTTCCGAAAGACTCTATCTACGAACTTTCTCTTTCGGCAGATGCCAAAGGCCGTGGGCTGGACGTCATGTCTTATCGTGCTTTAGCCAAACTGAATCTTTCATTAGATCAACTACATTATGCACGTTACCAGCTTTCCAATGTTCATTTGACTGGAGCTTTGAAAGGTGCATTGGTGACGGCTAATCTGACAAGTGACAATGCGCTGTTGAAGATGACAACAGATGCAGAATACAATCTGGCACATCGTTATCCAGATGGAAAAGTGACGGTTGACGTCACTCAGCTCGACTTACACGAACTGGGGTTGATGCCTCAACCGATGAAGCGCCCGCTCGCCTTTAATCTTTCTGCCGAAGCTCGTCAAAACAGGGTGTTCACACATCTAACATCTGGTGATATGAAACTCAACTTGAGTGCACGTTCCGGTGTTAATTCTTTGATAAGTCAGTCTACACACTTCATGGATGTCCTGATGAAGCAGATTGATGAAAAAGCCTTGAACCACGCCGAACTGCGTGAAGCGTTGCCGACAGCTATTTTATCTTTCTCCGCAGGAAAAGAGAATCCGTTAGCTTATTTTCTGGCTACTAAAAACATATCCTACCATGATGTTTCCATGAAGTTCGGTACGGCTCCCGATTGGGGAATCAATGGAAAAGCTGCGGTGCATGCATTGAAGATGGACACATTGCAACTGGATACAATCTTCTTCACTGTCAAACAGGATACTACTTTAATGAAACTACGTGCCGGTGTAATAAACGGACCGAAGAATCCGCAATTCTCTTTTGCTACTACTTTGACCGGAGAGATTCGCGACCGCGATGCGGAATTGCTGGTAGACTACAAAAACGGCAAAGGAGAAACAGGCGTATTGCTGGGGGTAAATGCCCGCCCTCTGTTCGAAGGACATGGTAAGGGGAACGGAATCGCTTTCACACTGATTCCGGAGAATCCGATTGTTGCCTTCCAAAGATTTCATTTCAACGAGAATCATAACTGGATTTACCTGCATAAAAATATGCGTGTATACGCGAACGTGGATATGTGGGATGAAGAAGGAATGGGATTCAGGGTACATTCCGTACCGGGCGATACGGTGTCTCTGCAGAATATAGATGTTGAAATACGTAGAATCCGTCTGCAAGAGATAACGAGTGTGTTGCCTTACTTCCCCGAAATAACCGGATTGTTCTCGTTGGAAGCTCATTACATACAGACAGAAAAGGATTTGCAACTCTCGGCTGAGGCGTCTGTTGATGAACTGTCTTATGAACGTCAGCGTATCGGTGACGTTGCATTAGGGGCTACGTGGTTGCCGGGCGAACAGGGAAAACAATATCTGAATGCTTATCTGAATCACGATCAGGCAGAAGTGCTGGTGGCAGATGGGAAACTGGTTCCTACCCGCACAGGCAAAGATAGTTTGGAAGTGAATACAACATTGGAGCATTTTCCGCTGCGGGTGGCGAATGTGTTTATTCCTGACCAGATGGTCACTTTGTCCGGTGATATGGATGGTAATCTGAATATAACGGGCAGTACTGAACAACCTTTGATAAACGGCGAACTTGTATTGGATAGTGTTGCTGTCCTTTCCCGTCAATATGGTGCGCGTTTCATGTTTGATAATCGTCCTGTGCAAATAAAGAACAATCGGTTGGAATTTGATAAATTTGCTATTTACACAACATCGAAGAATCCGTTTACTATTGATGGCTATGTTGATTTCCGTGATATGAGCCGTCCAATGGCGAACCTGAATATGCTGGCACAAAATTATACGTTACTGGATGCTAAGCGTACCCGTGAAAGTCTGGTTTACGGCAAAGTATTTGCTGATTTCCGGGCGACGGTGAAAGGGCCTTTGGACGGGCTGAATATGCGTGGGAACGTGAGTCTGCTGGGGAACACCGATGTTTCGTATGTCTTGACCGATTCACCATTGACAGTGCAGGACCGTTTGGGAAGTTTGGTAACATTTACTTCATTTAGCGATACTACAACTGTTGTCCGGCAGGAAGTGCCGACTGTCTCTTTAGGCGGATTGGACATGGTAATGATGGTACATATCGATCCGTCCGTCCGAGTGAAAGTTGACCTGGATGCAAGTAATGATAACCGTATCGAACTGGAAGGCGGGGGTGACCTTTCCATGAAATACACTCCGCAAGGCGACCTGACTCTGACCGGACGTTATACGTTGAGTGGCGGCTTGATGAAATATGCTTTGCCGGTGATTGCAGCAAAGGAATTTGCCATTGATAACGGTAGTTACGTGGAATGGACGGGAAATCCGATGGACCCGATGTTGAACTTTAAGGCGACTGACCGTATCCGTGCGTCAGTTTCCGAAGGAGAGAATGGTGGAAGTCGTATGGTTAATTTCGATGTTTCCGTTGTAGTCAAGAACCGCTTGGATAATCTTTCGTTTGCATTCGATGTTGCGGCTCCCGAAGATGCGACCGTACAAAACGAGTTGACCGCTATGGGGGCGGAAGAACGAGGTAAACAGGCATTGTATATCATGGTGATGAAAACTTATCTCGGCACCGGACCGATTGGTGGGGGTGGCGGCGGACTCGGCAAGCTGAATATGGGATCTGCTCTGACTTCTGTATTGAGTAGTCAGATAAACTCCTTGATGGGTAACTTGAAGAATGCGAGTCTCTCTGTCGGTGTCGAAGACCACGACGATTCAGAGACGGGAAGTAAACGTACGGATTACAGTTTCCGTTATTCACAACGCTTGTTTAACAATCGTTTCCAGATTGTAATCGGTGGCAAGGTTTCTCAAGGTGAGAATGCGACGAATGACGCCGAATCCTTCATCGACAATATTTCTCTGGAATATCGTCTGGATAGAACCGGAACCCGGTATATCCGCCTGTTCTATGACAAGAACTACGAGAGTGTGCTCGAAGGTGAGATTACGGAAACCGGAGTCGGTATTGTGCTTCGCAAGAAGCTAGACAAACTTAGTGAACTGTTCATCTTTAAGAAAAAGAAGTAAGTATGAAAGAGATACATATAAATATATTGGCTGTTTGTCTGATAAGTGTAGTGTTACTGTCGGCTTGTTCGGTGACGAAACATCTTCCCGAAGGGGAGGTGCTTTACACCGGAAGCAAGACTGTCATATTGAATAAATCGACAACACCGGTAGGAGAGACGGCGCTGACGGAAATTGATGCTGCACTCGATAAGACACCTAGTACAAAGATGTTTGGCGGTATCCTTCCTATCCCTTTTAAAATGTGGATGTACAATGACTTCGTGAAATATAAGAAGGGATTCGGTAAATGGATGTTCAACCGTTTTGCGGCCAATCCTCCCGTATTTATTTCTACGGTCAACCCGGAGGTACGTGTGAAGGTAACGACTAATTTGCTTCGTGATTATGGCTATTTCAATGGGAAGGTAGCTTATGAAACGGTTGTTGATAAGAAAGACAGTCTGAAGGCGGGCATTATCTATACGGTGGATATGAAGAACCCTTATTTCATTGATACGGTTTACTATCAACGGTTCACTCCCCAGACTCTGCGGATTATGGAGCGCGGACGCCGGATGTCTTATATAAGTCCGGGTGAGCAGTTCAACGTGGTTGATTTGGACGAAGAACGCTCCCGTATCAGTACATTGTTGCGTAACCTCGGATATTTTTATTTCCGTCCCGACTATATGACTTACCAGGCGGATACGACTTTGGTACCCGGAGGGCATATCAGCCTTCGCCTGATTCCTGTGCCGGGATTGCCGGCTGCGGCACAGCGTCCTTATTACGTGGGTGATGCGTCTGTCTATCTGTTCGGAAAGAACGGAGAAGCGCCGAATGACAGTATGATGTATAAGAACTTGAATATCCACTATTACAATAAATTGCAGGTTCGTCCCAATATGCTTTATCGTTGGCTGAATTATCAACAGTTTGTACGGAACGCACAGATGCGTGCTTCCAACCGTACCCGGCTTTACAGCCAGTATCGGCAGG
>ERZ779885.3004-NODE-3004-length-14689-cov-12.739716_pt1 | contig 14689 bp, 9 predicted proteins | sample MGYA00511554_ERZ779885 | MGnify/ENA primary metagenome ERZ779885 (study PRJEB29588, sample SAMEA2160998) | human gut metagenome | biome: human gut; feature: human-associated habitat; material: faeces | place: Denmark | collected 2008/2010 ... | reverse complement strand
AGCTGCCGGAGCGGTGCTTAAGCCGCAAGGCGGGAATTGTGCGGTGTTGCCTTAGCATTTACAGCAATGAGCGAAGCGAACTGTGATTAAAAGTCGGATTTGCTGTAGCATGCAGTAAATGTAGTTTTGCCCACTTGTGGGCAGCGGTACGAGTGATGCAAGTGAAGGATTTTTCGGTGCATCTTGAGATGCGTGCCGGTATAAAGCCCTTCTAGGGCTTACTCAAGCCTCCGGCTTAGCCGGGAATTATGACTTTTGGGATAGTCCCAAACCCTTTTGAACTTAATCGTTCCCTTTACCCGACATGCGGAAATACAGCCTAATAGCCAACAGCAGAGACAAGACATCCGCCACAGGCTGTGCCCAGATCAGTCCTGTTTCGTGAAAGATCGCCCCAAGGATGAACATAGACGGAATGTAGATCAGCCCCTGACGGGAGATATTGACGATCAGGGATTCCGTCGCCGCGCCGCGGGCTTGTAGCGCATTGGTCAGCACATACCCTTGAAGATTTGTACGGTCTGACTGTTAGTAAATCAGACGGAGAAATCTGTCTGAAAGTCGATACTTCCAAAGGCAAAGACCGCTCACGAACTCCGGAAAATGCTGTATGCCTGGAAAGAGCAGGCTGACAAGCTATCTTCCGAGGAAATCAGTAAAGACAAATACGATGAGTGGCGTTACCATTACCCGGAGTTTGATACCACGCAAATCTGGGTGAAAGTACCATCGCAGGCACTTAGCGACGCGCTGGTCTAATGTTCCAAGACCAGCTCAAACCAGATAAATAAAAACGACAAAAAGCCCTTAGCTATGAGTTTTTACCCACAGCTAAGGGCTTTCTAAATAAATAATATGGATTTATTTGTTGCACAACCACCTGTCAATCATTCTCTAACCCCAAAACCACTGGCTTACAAGAATAATAGCTCTCATGCAACCGTTATCAAATTGTTATCAAAGGACTTCTTGAAGTGCCTCAAACCCGCATAAACACTGGATTTTTAAAGCATTTCAAATTATTCAAACTCGATCGTTGCTGGCGGCTTGGTGGTATAGTCGAACAGAACACGGTTGATATGCTTTACTTCGTTTACGATGCGGTTTGCTGCGGTGGTAATGGTTTCGGTGGGCAGCAGGGTAACTTCCGCGGTCATAAAGTCGGTCGTGGTCACAGCGCGCAGGGCGATGGCGTAATCATAGGTGCGCTCATCACCCATAACACCAACGCTGCGCATGTTGGTCAGCGCGGCAAAATACTGGCTGGGGCGCTGAGCGGCGGGCAGCTTATCCACTTCCTCGCGCCAGATTGCATCAGCATCCTGTACAATGGCAACCTTTTCCTGGGTGATATCGCCGATAATGCGGATGGCAAGGCCGGGGCCGGGGAACGGCTGGCGGGCGACCAGATATTCAGGCAAGCCCAGTTCACGGCCAGCCTGGCGGACTTCATCCTTGAACAGGTCGCGCAGCGGCTCCACAATTTCCTTAAAGTCTACATAATCCGGCAAGCCGCCAACATTGTGGTGGCTCTTGATGGTAGCAGATTCACCGCCCAGGCCGCTTTCCACAACGTCCGGGTAGATGGTGCCCTGTGCCAAAAAGTCTACAGCACCGATCTTCTTGGCCTCGTCCTCAAACACACGAATGAACTCTTCGCCAATGATTTTACGCTTGCGCTCCGGCTCGGTAACACCGGCCAGCTTGCTGTAAAAACGTTCGCGGGCGTCCACGCAGACAAAGTTGATGTCGAACTGGCCGCCCTCGCCGAACACTTCGCAAACCTGCTCACGTTCGTTCTTGCGCAGCAGGCCGTGGTCAACAAACACGCAGGTTAACTGCTTACCAATGGCCTTTGCCAGCATGGCAGCACATACGCTGGAATCCACACCACCGGAAAGAGCGCACAGCACCTTGCCATTGCCGATCTTCTCGCGCAGGGCGTTCACGCTATGCTCCACAAAGGAGTCCATCTTCCAGGTACCAGCACAGCCGCAAACTTTGTAAACAAAGTTATGCAGAATCTTAGTACCGTTTTCGGTATGCAGCACTTCCGGGTGGAACTGCACACAGTACAGGCCGCGGGCGGCATCCTGTGCAGCGGCAACCGGGCAGTTGGGGGTGTGGGCAATAATATCAAAGCCGGGGGCAGCCTGCTCGATATAGTCATTATGGCTCATCCAGCAAACATTCTGGTTCGGCAGGCCGTCAAACAGCAGGCTGGTGGTATCCAGATCCACAACCGTCTTGCCATATTCGCGTTCCGGAGCCTTGCAAACCTTACCGCCCAGCATATGCATCATCAGCTGGCTGCCATAGCAGATGCCCAGTACCGGAACACCCCAAGTATATATTTCGGGATCGATGGTAGGGGAATCCGGCAGGTAAGCGCTGTTGGGACCACCGGTAAAGATAATGCCCTTCGGATTTTTGGCCTTGATTTTGGCCAGGTCAGTACGGTAAGAATAAATTTCGCAATAAACATTGCATTCACGGACACGGCGGGCGATCAGCTGGTTATACTGGCCACCAAAGTCCAACACAATGACAGTTTCCTGCTGCATGTGGTAGCTCCTTTCCAAACATCTAAATTTGCATATATAACAGCATATACAGATATTATACCATAGCTCCCGGCAAATAGGTAGGGGGCTTGAGAAAAAAGTCGAGATTCTTCGATTCTGATTTGTCACACAGCCGGAATCTGTTCGCTTATTCTGCATAGAATCAGATTGTCGGTCGGCGCCCCAAAGCCATAAAAAATGCCGCACATCGGACAAGGAACCGGGGCCGGTTCCTCCTTCCAATGTACAGCATGGTATTTTTGCTATTGTTTTATCTTTTCCGTTATTCGCCGCTGCGCCAGGTCCACAAAAGATATTTTACATTTGTTTTCAGATAGCGGTGGAACAGGCGCTTCGGGTCCTGCATCAATCGGTAAAGCCATTCCAGGTTGTGCTTCTGCATCCACATGGGCGCACGCTTAATGTTGCCCGCCTCATAGTCAAACGCCGCACCAACGCCGATCATCAAGGCTTGTACGCGATCCTCATGGGCGGCCATCCAGCGTTCCTGTTTGGGGGCACCAAGGCCAACCCACACAAAGTCCGGCTTTGTTGCGTTGATTTCCGCTACCGCCTGAGCGTCCTCTTGCGGGGTCATCTCGCGGAACGGTGGCGACATCATACCGGAAATCACAACACCAGGGTAGCGCTCTTCCACCTTTTTGCGCAGCAACTGCAACGTTTCCGGGGTAGAGCCATAAAAATAGTGCCGCCAGCCTTTTTCTGCGCTGACCGCCAAAACCTGCTTCATCAAATCCGGCCCCGTAACGCGCTGCGCAGCAGCATACCCCTGCCTGCGGCTGAACTGCGAAAGGGGACCGCCGTCCGGCAGCGCCATGACCGCATGATTCTGAATATAGCGGTACTCGGCATCCTCGTGCGCCGTTACGGTGGTATGTACATTGGCCACGCAGATATATTTCCCACGCCATTGTTCCAGCTGGCTTTCCAGCAGCGTCATGGTTTTGTCCATGTCCGTTACCACAATGTTCACACCCATAATATCGCAGGTTTCCTGCATTTTCAGGTCGATCACATACAACCCGTTTACGGTATTATCCATTGTGCGGGAAGAGAGAAAGTCCGAATAGACCGGAATTACACTGACCTTAATGCCGTAATTTTCTGCAATCGCGGTGATCTGCAGCAACTCGCTGCGGTTCTGGGTTTCCTCCGCAATCACAATATGGGTAATCCGGGTACTTTCCAGAATCTTATGCAGATCGGCTACTGTACCAAGGTAATTCGGCAGTTCCACTACCGGGTTCTGCGCTGCATAGCCGGCATACTCTGCCGATACATCCTTGCCCTTTACAACATCATTATAATAGCGTAATGCCAGGTTTCCATTGCCGACCAGCAAAACGCGGGCTATAATATGGCGCCGCTTTGCATACCAAAGGCTGATCCGGTGTAGCAATAACCGCTTGATCGTAATGACCACGCTGGACAGCAGGTAATAGTAAACAAGCAGCAGGCGGGAAAACTGCGAAAGTTGGAATACATACAAAATGGTTGCTGCCAACGTAAAGCCGCCCAGGTTTCCCAAAAGGGCTTTTGCCAGTTCTCTCACTAAGCCGCGCCGCTTAAAAGTGCGGTATTCACCCTGTGCAATATAAATCAGAATGATTGCCGCTGCGTATACAAGTGCCAGCGGGCGGAAGCGGGCAACATCGACCCACCAGAACGCTTCACCCCAGGTGCTGTGCATACGTAGCAGGCTGGAAACCTCATACGCTCCCAACAGCAGGAAAAAGTCCAGAAAAGCATCCAGAATATGCAGTATTTTTGATGTAGAATGGTTCATGATACAATTAAAAGCCGCAAAAGCACGAAGAAAGACCGTTCCCTTTGCGGCATGTGAAACGGGCTTTCTGCCACGCATGATGGCCCCGGAATGTAGTAGAGCAGCAAACCGTAACTTGCAAGCCTATTATACCCAGCGTCCAAAGCGGAATTTTGGCTCAATTGGTTCTTTGATGGAAATTTCTTTGTTCAGGTAGACATCAATGGCATTTTTCTGTAAAAGTTTTGCCGTTGAACTGCTTATCTGTGCCATCCCGTCTTTCAAGTTTGGCGGGCGGGTTGTAACAGAATGGCAGTCAGAACACATCAGATGAACTAAGTTCCAATCCAGCAGTTTGTGCAGCCATTTGGCCGTATGTCCACTGCGCACCAAACCCGAAGCATTGATCTGCGCCAATGCGCCGGAGCTGACCCAGCGGTACAGCAGGGTAGGATCCTCGGTAACATAGGGGTAACGCTCCACATGGGCCAAAATGGGAGTATACCCACGGTTTTGCACCGCAAACAGGGTATCCTCAATTCCACCGGGATGGATGCTGGTCGGAAATTCAATCAAGATATACCGCGACCCTGCAAATGCCAATTTGGAAAGATCCAGGCTGGCCAAAGCTGTGGTAAAATAGACCTCTGCACCCAATTTGACGGCAAGAGGAAGTTTGCGTTCTGCCAGCTGCGCCACAACGCTGCGATAAGCCATTTTGCGCTGCTGCACAAAAGCATCCAGCGTAATGCGCTCATAATGGAAATGCGGTGTGAACACAATGCCAACAACCCCGTCTTCCATTTCTTTCTGGATCAAGGACATGGAAACATCCAGGTTTTTGGCACCGTCATCAATGCCAGGCAAAATATGACAATGGAGATCAACCAGTTGCGAACTCATTATGCCTTACTCCGGCTCTTCTTTCCAGCTGCGTCGTCATTGCTGTACCCGTAAGAATAAGAATAGTAGTAGCCATCTTTCTTACCGGCTTTTTTAACATTGTATCCGTTCATTACTACGCCAAGGATGCGGGCATTCACAGCTTCCAGGTTTTTCTTGCTCAGCTGGGCACCTTCAATGGTGGTAACACCCGGGCGTACAACCAGCAATGCCCCATCCGCATACTTGCACAATACTGCAGCATCGGTAACAACAGAAACCGGCGGCGTATCCACAATAATATAATCGTATACCTGCTTCAGGGCCTCAAAGGTATTTTCCATCGCCTTCGTTGCCAACAATTCCGATGGGTTCGGGGGGATGGTGCCAACAGGTAGCACCACAATGCCCAGGTCTTTGAAGTTGACCAGTGCATTGGCCAGTTGGGTACGGTCCTTGCCCGTAATGGTGTTGGTAATGCCGATATGATCACGCGGAATATGCAGGTAGCGGGAGATGGTAGACTTACGCATATCGCAGTCAACCAGCACCACACGCTTGCCACTGTCTGCCAGGGTAATCGCAAGGTTTACTGCGACGTTGCTCTTCCCTTCGCCGGGGACAGAGGAGGTAATCAGGATAGTCTTGCAATCGCTGGTTGCGGCAAGGAACTCCAGGTTGGTTCGCAGAGACTTGTAAGCTTCTGTAAACTGGAACGGTGCATCTAAGCCAACCATAAACAGCTTATGATGTTCACGCTTTTTACTCATTCCTTTTTACCTCCCTGATCATACTGCGGGATCACGCCCAGAACAGTCATATCCAGATACTTGGTAACATCTTCCTCCGTGTTGATCTTATTGTCCAGCAAAACCTGTAGCACAATAATACCCAGCGCCAATACAAGGCCAACCATTGCACCAAGTGCAGTGTTCTTTTTTATGTTGGGGGAAATCGGATTGAGGTTCAGAGACGCTTTCGAAATCACCTTGACCGAACCCGCTTCCACTGCTTCTTTGATGATGTCGGGAGACACGGCCAGAATTTCATCACAAACAGTCTGTGCCCATTCGGGACTGGTACTGTTGACTGTAATTTTCATAACCTGGGTATCATCCACAGCCTGCACACTTACACGGCTGTTTAACTCCGAGTAAGTCATCCCAAGCTCCAGATTTTCAATAACCTGCTGCAATACCGTATCACTTTTAATAATGATGCTGTAGGTGGCAACCAGCTTTGTTGCGGAGTTGATCTGGTCGCTGGTAACATTAGAAGTAACATCCTGACGGGTGTTTACGATCATCATGGCAGAAGAGCTATACTGCGGCGTCATCAAGAACTTAGATGCCGCAAATCCAATTATAGCTGCTACCACGGTCGCCAAAATCACTTTGAGAAGATGCTGACGTATCGCATATAAAATTTCCACAAGATCAATTACTTCATTTTCTTCATTGTTCACAAAAGGCACCTCTCTAAATCTATTAGTTTTTTGCTCTTCGGGTTCGGGCTTTTTGCCGCCCGCATCTTTACTTTTTCGCTAAAATCAAGAAATATTCCCAAATCACTACTGAACCACAATGCTACTCTCATCGCAATCGTCTTGTATTTATTCTTTTTTGTGTGAAGTATTTTACCTTTACTCCCGTTTAGCTACAAAAAACTATTGTAAGTTTACCACATATTTGTGCTTGTTTCAAGCATCGCTCGAAATGTCTCGATTTTTGGCAAAATGTACAATTTTTTTGTTTTTCTTCCTTTAATCAAAAAAGTAAACGTTCTTGAGTGCAAAATATTTCCTTTTATTTTCTGCTCATTCTGTTATCCAGCATCATCGCATATTCTCCAGCTATCGTACCAGAATCTACCGATACTTCCTAGTCTGTTTGTGGCTTCGTCTGTTTCACAAAATCCAGCGCACAAATACCAGGTTCAACGATCCTATCAAAAAAATTGCCAAAGAGATACAAATAGGCTATAATATAAAATAAAAAATTGTGTATTGAACGGTTTTTACCCCATTTGCACCCGGAAGGAGGTGGCAAGCACGGATACTTTACAGACAAATAGTACAACACAAACTGCTGAGATGCTCAAATTAGAGGGCGTTGTTGAGCATGTGATATACGAAAACCCGGATACCGGTTATGCCGTGTTTGAAGTGGATGCCGGTGGCACCGATATTGTGGTGGCAGGCAACGTGGGCAGCGTGGATAACGGTATGTCCATTACGGCGTATGGCTATATGGTCAACCACCCCAGCTATGGCGAACAGTTCCGTGCCGAAACCTGTGAGGCCAGCCTGCCGCAGGATACCGCGGCTTTGCTGAGCTACCTTTCCAGTGGGGTATTGCCCTATATCGGGCCTTCCACAGCAAAAAAGATTGTGGCAAAATTTGGGGCGCATACATTGAACGTCATCTCCGAAACGCCGGACAAACTCTGTGAGCTAAAAGGTATCACCCCGCAAAAGGCCGCCGCCATCTCCAACGAGTTCCGACGTATGTACGGTGTGCGGGAAGTGGTTGCCTGGATGGCCAAGTTTGGGCTTTCCGCCCAGATGGCTGTTACAGCCTACCGCGCGTTTGGCCCCGCCACGGTAGAAGCACTGAAAAAGAACCCCTACATGCTGTGCGGGGAGCCGCTGAACCTGAAATTCAGCCAGGTCGATGGTATCGCCGCCCAGCTGCAGGTAGGACAGGGCAGCGACCTGCGCATTGCCGCCGGGCTTTTGTACGCTTTGCGCCACAACGCCAACAACGGCCACACCTGCCTGCCCGCAGATAAGCTGATCGAAAGTACTGCGCGCTTTATTCGGGTGGAGCCGGATGCCGTAAAGGCCGGGCTGCAAAGCCTGTTGGAGCATGACGAAATGCGCGCCTGCACCTTTGACGGAACGAAATATATTTACCTGCCAGATCTGCTCAGCGCAGAGCAGGATATTGCTGCGCGGCTGGGGGAGCTTGCCACATTCCCGACAGAAAGCCCCAAAACGCTGGAAAGCGATATCCGCGTTTTGGAATTGACCCAAGGTTTTGAATATGCCCCTTTGCAGCGGGAAGCAATCCGCTTAGCACTCTCTTCCCGCGTAATGGTTTTGACCGGCGGTCCCGGTACCGGCAAAACCACAACGGTCAAAGCGATTCTGAATTTGTATGAAGGTATTTATGACCGGGTTGCCCTGTGTGCCCCCACCGGCCGCGCCGCCAAGCGGCTGACCGAGCTGACCGGCCACAGCGCTTCCACCATCCACCGATTGCTGGAAGTGGACTATTCTACCGGCAGCGTGCGTTTTATTCATAATGAAAAGAATCTTCTCCCGTTTGACGTTATCATTCTGGATGAGATGAGTATGGTAGATGCCAAGCTGTTCCAGGCGTTGTTGGCCGCCGCGCGTTACCACTGCCGCATTATTATGGTAGGTGATGCCGACCAGCTGCCCAGCGTTGGCCCTGGCAGTGTGCTGGGGGAGATCTTGCAGGCAGACGTTCTGCCCACCGTACGGCTGAATGAGATCTTCCGCCAGGCGCAGAAAAGCATGATTGTACAGAACGCCCACCGCATTGTGGAAGGGCAGATGCCCATAAAAGGCGGGCGGGATGATGACTTTTTCATGATCGAATCCACCGGTCTTGCCTGCCAGAGGCTGATCTGCGACCTGGTCAGTACCCGGCTGCCCAAAAGTTATGGCTATGACCCCGTGCGGGACATCCAGGTGCTTTGCCCCACCAAGGTTGGCCCCACCGGGAGCGTAGAACTGAACCGCCGCCTGCAGGCCATTTTGAACCCGCCTGCACCGGATAAGCCACAGATCATTTGGGAGCAAAGCGGCCGTGTGCTGCGCTGTGGCGACAAGGTAATGCAGATCAAAAACGATTATGACATTCCCTATGAGCGGGACGGTGCCGAAGCCGGTGTGGGTGCCTATAACGGGGATATGGGTATTATTACTGCCGTTGACCCCGAAAGCCGTGCTGTGACGGTACAGATGGATGACCGAAAGTATATTTACGGTGCTGACCAGCTTGCCGAGCTGGAACCCGCTTACGCTGTAACAGTGCACAAAAGCCAGGGTTCTGAATTTCCGGCCGTCATTATGCCTGTGGCAGATGTACCCGCGCGCCTTTGTTACCGCAACTTGTTGTACACCGGGGTTACCCGCGCACGCCGCCTGTGCATTCTGGCGGGAACCCGGCGCACCGAGCAGGCCATGGTGGATAATGTGCGCCAGAACATGCGTTACAGCGGGCTGCGCTACCTGCTGCGCGAGGCAGTCACTCCGGCTGAAAAACGCAGATGAAACAGAGAAAACGCATATCTCTGGATTGGCTGGACCGTGGGCGAACGGCTCTGGAACCGCTGCTGGCCCTTGCCTATCCGCGGCACTGCCCGCTGTGCGGCACGGTACTTGAGCAAAGCGCCTGGAAAGCCGCCGTGTGCCGTTCCTGTATACCGGAAGCCGAGCGTCTGCGGCATCTTCCACCGCGTCTGCCTGTAACGGAGCACGCCTTTTACGCTGTCAACACCTGCGCAGCTGCCTTTTACTATGCAGACAGCGTGCGCCATGCTATCCTGCTTTGCAAGGAGAACGGCAACCCCTGGTATGCGCGAGAACTGGCGGATTTGATGGCTGTGCTGATTTTTGGCGCACAGCCCGCCCGTGCCCCAGGGTACCGCCCGGTATACGAGAATCTATCTGGCATTTCGCTGTACAGCGCCATTGTTCCGGTGCCGCCGCGCGTAAAGAAGAACCGCGCGGAAAATATGCCCCTTTTGCTAGCGCAGCGCCTTGGGCGCATCCTGCACATTCCGGTCATCCAGCCGCTGTGCCTGACCCGGCAGGTTTTACCGCAAAAATCGCTGGACCAGCAAAAGCGCTTTGCCAATGTCAAGGATGCTTACGCCTGCCGTACTGGGGTTGACCTTTCCGGAATGCGGCTGCTGTTGCTGGATGATGTGATCACCACTGGTGCCACCATCTCTGCCTGCGCCAAAGCGCTATTGGAGGGTGGCGCTGTAAGTGTGGACGGCGTGTGTGTTGCAGCGACGGAACTGATGCCCAAAAGCCACGGTGCCGCCGGAACACCAAAAGAAAGCAAATAACTTTTATCTGCCGGATGGTTGATGGCAATTCACAATAGATAACAAAGTGCTGCTTCTGGCAGCAAGGAGTACCAGATAAACATGAAGCAATATGATATCGGCCTTGATCTTGGCACAACTTCCATTATCATTGCCACACAGGAACAGGGAGTTGTGTTCCATCAGCCCAGCATTGGTGCTGTTGATACCCGCAGCAGCACCATTCTGGCAGTGGGGGACAAAGCCCTGCGCATGGTGGGGCGTGTGCCTTCTTATATTGATATCATCCGCCCTTTGCGGGACGGTATTATTCAGGACCACCGCATGACAAACGAACTAATCGTGCGGTTTATCAATGAGGTATGCCGTTCGCGCATCATCAAGCCGCGCGTATCGGTCTGCGTTCCGGCAGCCATTACTGGCATTGAAGCTGACGCCGTGGTAGAAGCCGTCATGGCAGCCGGGGCACGGCAGGTTTTCCTTGTGGATGAGCCTGTCGCCGCCGCCCTTGGCGCAGGGCTGGATATCCGCAAACCCATGGGCTGCATGGTAATTGATATCGGCGGCGGCTCCACGGATATCGCCGTGATCAGCATGGGTGGGCGGGTGCGCGCCGCCAGCCTGCCGGTCGCCGGCAACGCTTTTGACCAGTGCATTGCCCAGTATGTTCAGGAAAAATTCAACATTGCCATCGGCCCTCTAACCGCCGAAGCGCTGAAAAAGCAGGTTGCCTGCTGCACCAAAAGCGAGTTTGAGGGCGTAATGGAGATCCGTGGTCATTCCTGGGAGACCAACCTGCCCGCCCGCCGCCTTGTCTATACGCGGGACCTGTACCTGCCCGTGCAGGAACTGGCCGCCCGCATTGCCGCCACTGCCCGCAATGTATTGGAAGGCACCCCGCCGGAACTGGCCGCTGATGTTGCCAAGAACGGCATTCTGCTGACTGGCGGCGGCTCCATGCTGCGTGGCCTGGCTGGTTATATTGCCGGAGAGCTGCATGTGGATGTTGCCATCGCACCAGACCCCATCAACTGTGTGGCACGCGGAACCGCAGCCAGCTTAACGCTGGGCCAATACCTGACAGCCGGTTTCCGCGATGCCACCCCCAGAGCGTGGCATAACCGACTGCAATCCCCAGAAGGTTTTTCCGATTAAAGCGCAGCTTTTGTGCAGGTTGTAAAAAGTATGATTTTCTGCGGATACCTCCGCCAGCCTACTTTTCTATCCGGCAAAAGTGTGCTATACTATACAGCGTTTGCCAAAATTCCCAGCCCTGCATGGTTCCGGGCTGGTTCTGCCATATAATATAAGGACAGGTTCATTATGCCCGATACCATTACCACTGAATTTCTGGCCCTGCGGGACCGCTATATCGCTTCCTGCTTTACTAAGCTGAACCCGGTGCAGCAGCAGGCTGTGTTTACCACTGAAGGCCCGCTGCTGATCCTGGCAGGTGCAGGCTCCGGCAAAACCACCGTTCTGGTCAACCGCATTGCCAATATCATCCGTTTTGGCCGCGCCTATGGCTCCAAAGAGGTCAGCCGCCCGGTTGCGCAGAGTGATCTGGAGCAGCTGCGCACCGCCATCATGTGCGGCCAGCCGGTTCCGCAGTCCCTGATGCCGCTGATGAGCGTTGCCCCGGCCCGCCCGTGGAATGTGCTGGCCATTACCTTTACCAATAAAGCCGCCGGAGAGCTGAAAGAACGCCTGAAAGCCATGCTGGGCGATACCATGGGCGGGGATGTATTTGCCTCCACTTTCCACTCTGCCTGTGTACGGATCCTGCGCCGCGATGCCGAACGCATTGGCTTCCCCAAAAGCTTTACGATTTACGATTCCGACGACCAGCAGCGTGTCATCAAGCAGATCTACAAAGAACTGATGATTGATGACAAGTTCCTGCCGGTCAAATCAGCCATCTCCCAGATCAGCGGTTACAAAGATAAACTTCTTTCCGCCAAAGATGTCGCCGCCGAAGCGCCGCGCGATACCAAGGCTGCTCTGATTTCCAAAATCTATACCGCCTATTCCAACCGGCTGCGCACGGCTGGTGCCATGGACTTTGACGATCTGATTTTCCATACCGTGCAGATGCTGAAAACCGATGCCGAAGCGCGGGAATACTACCAGCAGAAGTTCCGCTATGTCGTGGTGGACGAATACCAGGATACCAGCGTGGCCCAGTTCCACCTGGTGCGCCTGCTGGCCGGTGGTTCCAACAATGTATGCGTTGTTGGCGATGACGATCAGAGCATTTATAAGTTCCGCGGTGCTACCATTGAAAATATCCTGAACTTTGAAAAAGTTTTTGCCGGGGCCAAAACCATCCGCCTGGAGCAGAACTACCGTTCCACCTCCAACATTCTGAATGCGGCCAATAGCGTCATCAAGAACAACAACGGCCGCAAGGGCAAGACCCTGTGGACCCAGAACGGCGATGGTGACAAAGTTCACCATTATACGGCAGCTTCGGAACAGGATGAGGCCAGCCATGTGGCCGAGGTTATTGGCCAGAACCTGAAAAATGGTGCTTCCTTAAAAGACCATGCCGTTTTGTACCGCATGAATGCGCAGTCCAACCCCATCGAAACTTATTTTGCCCGTGCCGGTATCCCGTACCGCATTGTGGGTGGCCAACGCTTCTTTGACCGCAAGGAAGTCAAGGATATCAACTCTTACATGGCCGTTGTGGTCAACCCGCGGGACGACGTGCGCCTGCGCCGCATCATCAATGAACCTGCACGAAAGATTGGTGCCACCACCATTGATAAGATCGGGGAACTGGCCGCCGCCAACGGCGTGCCGATGATGGAGATCATCCGGGAGGCTTCTTCTTATCCCGCACTGGGCCGTGCCGCCAGCGCGCTGAACGCGTTTTACTCCATGTACCGTGAACTGTGTGATCTTTCCGTCACCCTTCCGCTGGATGAATTTGCCGGTGAAGTGATCCGCAAGACCGGATACGAAGCCATGCTGAAAGCGCAGAAAGAAGAGGGCGAGACCCGGCTGGAAAACTTGGGCCAGTTGATTTCTTCCGTAAAGACTTATGCGGAGCAGAACGGGGAAGACGCAACCCTTTCCGGTTTCTTGGAAGAAGTTGCCCTGATTGCAGACCTTGATTCCTATGATGAAGATGCTGATTCCGTTACCCTGATGACGATGCACAGCGCCAAGGGCCTTGAATTCCCGTATGTGTTTATCATTGGTATGGAGGATGGCGTTTTTCCCGGTGACCTTGCTCGCTACAGCGAGGAAGAAATGGAAGAGGAGCGCCGCCTGTGCTATGTGGGCATTACCCGTGCGAAGGAGGAGCTTTACCTGACGCACGCAAAAAGCCGCATGCAGCATGGGATTACGCAGTATAATCCGCCTTCTCGCTTCCTGAAGGAAATTCCTGCGGATTTGGTAGATATGCCGACCAGACAGATTTCCGATATGGCGAAAAAATATGATGCCATGACGCAGAATAAGCCTGCTCTCGGCAGAAAGAATGTGCTGCCCCCGACAGCAAAATTCGGCGGGGTCGGCATGAAAAAGGAAATGCCTGCGCCCAAGGATTTCAAGCTGAGCTACGGCGTGGGGGATAAGGTGCGTGCGCCGAAATACGGCATTGGCACAGTGGTTTCCATCAATAACGGCGGCGCAGATTTCGAGGTTACCGTTTCCTTTGGCGCAAAGGGGACGAAGAAATTCATGGCGCGCTTGTCGAAGCTGATTAAGGTAAGCGAATAAGCAGAGACGGTGAGGGATGCGATATGACAGAGAGAATAAAGCAACTGGTGGAGCAGTTGAACCGGGCGGCGAAGGCATATTATCAGGAGGACAGAGAAATTCTTTCCAATCAGGAATATGATGCGCTGTATGACGAATTGGCTGCACTGGAAAAGAAAACAGGCACAATTCTTGCGAACAGCCCCACGCAGAAGGTTGGCTATACGGTGCTGAGTAATTTGGTGAAGGTGGCGCACGAAAGCCCGATTCTTTCCTTGGATAAAACGAAGGAAACGGCGAAGCTTGTCAGCTTTCTGGGGGATAAAGCAGGGATTTTATCATGGAAGCTGGATGGACTGACGATTGTGCTGAAATATAATCATGGGAAGCTGGAGCAGGCAGTCACGCGCGGAAACGGCGAAATTGGCGAGGATGTGACGCATAATGCCCGTGTGTTCCGCAATGTGCCGCTTTCCATTCCCTTTCAAGGGGAGCTGGTGCTGCGCGGCGAGGGGGTCATTCCTTACAGTGAATTTTACCGCATCAATGAGGAGCTGGGCGAGGAGGAGATGGTGGATACCAACGCCCTCATGGACAGCTTCGGCACTGACGATCCGGTGCGCATGTATCTGAAGGAGATCGGCAAGGTCAATCTGCTCCC
>ERZ779885.3002-NODE-3002-length-14697-cov-3.839571_pt1 | contig 14697 bp, 10 predicted proteins | sample MGYA00511554_ERZ779885 | MGnify/ENA primary metagenome ERZ779885 (study PRJEB29588, sample SAMEA2160998) | human gut metagenome | biome: human gut; feature: human-associated habitat; material: faeces | place: Denmark | collected 2008/2010 ... | reverse complement strand
AATTCCCAAGAAGGCACTTTTACGTGCCCTTCGGGGAATTCGTTCATTTGCACATGCAATACTATTCTTTTGCAAACAGTCTTTTAAAACACTCGGCATTTCAATTCTTTACACCTGCCAGGAAACCACCGACAACTTTTTATTTACACCTCAAGTGGTTTCGGCAGTTCGGTTATCTCCTGTGCTTCTTGTTCTGAAAATCCTTTTTCAATCAGTTTCTTGTATACACGAATTTTTTCTTCCTCTTTTCCTTTTTCCATTCCCATTTTTTCAAGTCTTTCTGCTACATCACACATGCTGTGCACTCCTTTCTTTTCCTGAAATATTGTCTGATACCGTTCATCCCTTGTCATAACCTGAAGCAATTTCAGTACTTCATCTACATGCTTAATTTCCGTTGGATCATCCGGGATATAATTCTTATGTTTTCTTTTCTGAACAAAAAAATTTGCCACGACTTTAAAATCGCTGTGGAAGCGACTGATCTCTTCTTCTGTAAGCCATGCGATTTCAAATACTTTCATTTCATAATCATTGATATACTCATCCAGCCCTTCCGGAATTTTCATCAATCCTTTGATATTCTTTTTTCCACGCCAATGATGATCTGTGCCAAAATATAATACAATGGTCATGACCGGCAAAATTTCTTTTCTGTCATCCAGTAACTGACTGCGATATGCCGCGCCGTCATATCCTATGATGCGAAACGGCATATATTTTTTTACATTGCTTTGGTTTTCGATTCCGCAAATCGCCAATTCGACTTCTTTTTCTTTCCAGTATTTTATTACATCTCTTTCCAGTTCATGCACTTTTCCGTCCTCTGCTTTATATTGAGAATGAACCTGTGCATTTTTTAGAGATTCCGGTAAGATTCGTTGCTCTCCTTTGAAAACCAGTCCGTTTATAATATCTGCAAATACATCATTATAATCTTCCAGTATTTTTTCGGTAATATCTTTTTCTCCCATAGGCTGCTCCTTTTCTTTTTGTATTGATTCAAGTGGAATGTACGTGAAACCTGACACGTAATTCTGATCAGCTTTGCTGATATTTTCCTGATACAAAACAGCCTGAGATATCAAAATCGTGAAACTTATTTTATAACGAACCATTTGCAAATATTGTTTTATCAAAAAGTTTTCTTACAATGTCACTTTTTTATTTTTCAAGCCGCTTTGTGCAGGTATGAAATTTTGTTGGATTTTCCTGCCGAACGGCAATGAAAGTTAGATAGAATTTATTTAAAACTATTTTGTGATTATTATACATGAATAAGCGATCTATGTCAATCTTTTTGAATCCAGTAATCTATATTACTTTTTCAAGTTTTCCAGACAGCAAAAAAACAGCCATGATGAACTCGAAAACAATCGCTCTGACGGTAGCAAGGCTTCCGTCGTGAGGTTTGCGATGTTGCCGCCCCAAGGAGCCGCTGTCTGAGCCTCGAAGAGGCGAGTTTAGGCGAAGGGCGGCTAACAGGCGAGCGAACCGAACAGGAAACGCAGCGTGTCAGGAGATTGTTTTCGAATCATCATGGCGTTATATTTTACATATAAGTTTTCTTAATGCCCATCTTCTTGCCCTTCGGACAAGAAGCATCTCTCGCTCTAAAGAGCTCGGTCAATTTTAATCTGTTTTGATCGTTTCGTTCATGCTTCCCATGCGGTATCCCTGAAGATCCAGGGTCACATAGCTGAAACCGATTTTCTTGAATTCAGAAACAATCTTTTCTCTGTTTGCATCTTCCATCAGTTTCAAAAATTCGGACGGCATCACTTCGATCCTTGCCATCTGTCCGTGGATGCGGACACGCAGCTGATGGAACCCCATGTCCAGAAGCAGCTGTTCTGCCTGGTCTACCATGGAAAGTTTGCTCTCTGTGATCTCTTCTCCGTAAACGAAACGTGAGGAAAGACAGGCAAAGGACTGTTTGTCCCAGGTCAGAAGTCCCATTTCTTTTGAAAGATCACGGATCTCCTGTTTTGTCAGCTCTACGTGGCGAAGCGGACTTTTTACATGAAGTTCTGCCACTGCCTGCAGTCCCGGGCGATAATCGCCGTTGTCATCCATATTGGAACCTTCTGCAACATATTTGATATTGTTTTCCTTTGCAATATTTCCGATTTTTTCAAACAGTTCATGTTTGCAAAGATAACAGCGGTTCTTTGGATTATGGGAAAATCCTTCGATCTGTAATTCTTCTGACTCGCAGATAATATGTTTGATGCCTTCTTTTTTGCAGAATGCTTTCGCTTCTTCCAGCTCACGTTTCGGAAAAGAGCAGGACTGTGCCGTCACTGCGATTACCTGATCTCCCAGCACATCGTGTGCCACTTTCAGAAGAAAGGTGGAATCCACACCGCTCGAAAATGCGATTGCCACGCTTCCGAGTTCTTTTAAATATTCCTGTAATGCCTCTAATTTTTTATTCATATTTGTTTTTTCCTTATAATTAATTATAATGCCAGGAGCAAAAGCCTGAAACCGTGATGTGCCTGTGCATAAGCTACATCATCCGGGAGGTTCCTGCACAATTCTTTTCACTGTTTCTTGAGCTGTACCGCTGCATTTTTATTTCTCAGTTCCAGATAACCGCACTCGGTCAGATATTCCAGGCTGTGCAGTGTAAAGGTTCCTCTGCTCATCGGAACTTCCAGCCACTCTTCCAGTACCTTTTTCCACGGCATCCACTTGTGGCGGTGCTGTTCTGAGGTATATTTATAATCTCCGATACAGTCTCCCAGTCGGTAAGCTGCCAGCACATAATTGTACATAACCGGGCTTTCTTTGTACAGTTTTTCCGGACGTGGATGTTCCTGCTCTGCAAGTGCAGGCACAAATTCCTGATCCAGACCAAGCATCCAGTTCAGAAACGGATCATAAAGATAATATACCGATGGAATGTAAGGGAATTCCAGCGTTTCCAGTTCCCCGTCCTGTAAATCTGCTTTATATTTCACGATAATCTTTGCATTGAGCAATTCTCTCTGTGTGTAAATCTCCTCTATCTGACTACATTTCAGAACGATCCTGCGAACTTTATTTTTTTCATTTTTGAGATAAAAAATTTCCCCTTCGCCGTACCCGAACATATATTCAAAAGAATCCGGTGCCGTGCGGCGAATTGGCGAATATACCATGTGATACTGGTTAAAAGTTCCTTTCATGGACTTTCTTGCTTCCAGATCAAAAATTTCCGGTATTTCTTCCATCGCCCAGATTCGAACCGGCCATTCAGCCATTGTCGGACGTTTGTCAACAACGATCGCTTCTGTCTTTTTCTTTTGCATGTCCTGTCCCCTCCTTTCTCCATACTCATATCATGATGTTTGGGTCAAAAGACGCCATACGAGAGTACCTCTGATATCTTTTGATACATGCATCCGATTTAACTGATCTGCCAGCGGGTATGGCTTCCCTGATCGTCTTTGGTCACGATCAGCTGATCTTCGATCTCCTGCTTCAGTTCCGTCACATGCGAAATAATACCGATCAGTTTCTCGCCTTCTGCCATGTTCTGGAGGACTTTTACTGCCTGATCTCTGGAATGTTCATCCAGTGATCCAAAGCCTTCGTCGATGAACATCATATCAAGGTTGATCGCTGCGGAACTTTCCTGGATCTGATCTGCCATGCCAAGTGCCAGGGAAAGTGCCGCCATAAAGGACTCGCCACCGGAGAGCGTTCGCACTTCACGGACTTTTCCGGTCACAGCAGAATAAACCATCAGATCCAGACCTCTGTTTTTGCCTGTTCCGGCTTTGTCAATATCGCACATCCGCAGTTCAAACTGTCCTGCGGACATGTCCTGAAATCTCTGGTTTGCCGCTTCCAGGATCTGCTCCAGATAATGCCTTTGTACATATGTTTCGATATCCATTCTGGAGTTTTTCCTGTTTCCGGACAGAAGCTGATACAGTCCGTTTATTTTCTCATACTGATGCATCACTTCACTGCGTTCTTCCATCTGCGGTTTTAATGCCTGGCAGACTTTCTGATCGATCCGCCAGATTTCCTGCCATTGTTCCAGAACACGCTGACTTTCTTTCCACGCCGCTTCTGCTGCTTCACTGGTTTTTTCCAGTTCTTCCAGGACTGGTTTTGGCTGTTCGCCGATCGCTGCCCTGGCAGAATTTATCAGGCTTTCGGCTGCCGCTTTCTGTCTGCCGTGGTTCTGTGCATCCTGTTTCCATTTCTGTACCTGCGTTTTGGTGTAAGTTCCGGTCAGTTCCATCCAGGCCGTTTCCGGAAAATGTTTTTCTTCCAGAATTTCCCGGTAAGCCTGCTGTCGGATCTTTTGCTCTTCCATCTGCTGAGGGATTTCTTTTTTATACTTTGCAATTAAGGTCTGTGCTCGGTTTTCCTGTTCCTGTGCTTTTTGCAGTCTCTCCTCTGCCCGCATGACAAGTACATCTTTTTCCTTTTTGGCGGTATCTGCTTTTGCATACGCCGCCTGTGCTTCCTGCTGATTCTGGTAATCTTTTGATCCTTCCAGGCTCTCCAGCATCACACGGCTTCGCTCCAGAGCGGTTTTGGCATCTGCTGTTTCTTTTGCGGACTGCTCAAGCTTCTCCTGAAATTGCTCTTTCTGCTTTTCTGCTTTTGTAAGGGCAGAAAGAAGCATCTGATACTCGTTCACTTCTTTTTGAAGCTGTCTGCCTTCTGCTTCCATTTTTTTACTCTGGTGTAAAAATTCACCTTTCATCTGCTCCAGAAAGTCTGCACATATTTCTTCTAAATCCAGAACTTCTTTTGCCCTGCTGCGGAGATGTTCAAAACTTTCCCCGGCATTTTTCTGTTTTTCTTCCAGAAGGCTCCCTGCGGCTTCTGCCGCCGCTGCTGCCTGTTCCTGTTTTCCCCGCAGCTGCTCTGCCTGAAGGGCCAGCTCCTCGATCATCTCTTTTGTCAGATTCTGATGTTCTTCTTCAAGCTTACACGGAGAAGGATGCTCTGTGGAACCGCAGACCGGACACGGGCACCCTTCCTTTAACTCCTGTGCCAGAAAACCTGCCTGAGCATTTAAAAAGATCTTTCGTTTCTGCTCGTAAACGGCATTTTTTTCTTCAAATTCCAGGCTGGCCGCCCGATAGGCAAGACGTCTTTTTTCTGTCGTCTGCTTTTGTGTTTTGTATTCTTTCTCCGTTTGTTCTGCTCTGGAAAATTCCGTTTCCAGCAAGCCGAAATCTTTCTGTTTTGCCTGCCATAAAGCAAGATTTTTCTCCGACTGTGCAAGCTGCTGTGAGCGTTCCCGCCACGCTTCCTGCTGTTTTTCAAGTTGCTCTTTTTTTGCTTTGACCTCTCGCTCTTTTTCTTCTGCGTTTTGGAGTGCTTTTTCTTTTTGAATCACATCCTGCCCGGCAGCTTCCATTTTTGTAAAGACTTCCATGGCTTTTTTCACTTTTTCTTCCACTTTGGTAAAAGCCGCAACTTCTTCTTCCTGCTGATGTTTTGCATCTTTTGTATTCTGTATACAGAGTTTTGTATCTTCCATAAGGTTCGGAAGCTGTTCTGTCTGTTCCTGAAGGTCTGATCTCAATTTTTCCAACATTTTCTTGCAGTCCAAAAGCCGCTGATAAACTGCCTGTACCTCCCAGGCGTCTTCGACCCGAACCGCCAGTTCCTGCCGTTCTGTGATCGCTTCTTCCTGCTCTTTTAAGCTCTGCAAGGTCTTTTCTGCATCTTCCAGCTGTACAAAAGATTTCAGAAGCTGAGAAGCTTTCGCAGCGGCATCCCTTGCATGATCACGTTCCTGACTTCTCTTTTGCACGATCTTTTTTGCTTCTTTCGTCCGCTTCGAAAGCTCCTCGCACAGAAGTTCCAGTTTCTCCAGAAACTGCTCCAGGACCGTTACCGAAAAATCTTTTGATTTTTCCAGTTCTTTTTTCTTTTCTTTTAAAAATGCCGTCTGTTCCAGACTTTCCGGAAGTTCTGTGCGGCTGATCTCGGCAATACACCGCATGCGGATCTGATCGATCTCTGCCTGTTTTTCTTTTTTGCGTACGGCAAATTCATTTTTGATCTCCTCGTACAGACCGGTGTGAAACAGCTTGCGGAAGATCATTTTTTTATCATCTGATTTTGCACGCAGAAGTTCCATGAATTCTCCCTGAGCGATCATCGCAACCTGCATAAACTGCTCTTTTGTCAGTCCGACAATCTCCATCAGTTTCGCATCCGTCTCTTTTGCCGGATATTCGCTGCCGTCCGGCATGGTAAGTGAAACTTCCTCACTGACCATTTTTTCGCCGCTGCCGCGTTTCAGCGGACGTACATGACGCGGAATGCGTTTCACAGTATAAAGATCGATCTCAGTTCCGTTTTTCTCAGAAAAAGTCAGGGAGACAAACGGCTCCGTCCCGATCTCCACAAACTGACTCTGAAGTTCCGCACCGTTTTTCTTATTTGCATTGGAGCTGGCTTCTCCGTAGAGAGCAAACACAATCGCATCAAAAATCGTTGTTTTTCCGGAGCCGGTATTTCCGGTGATCAGGAATAAATTCTGATCCGGTTTTTCAAAATCAATCTCGGTTCGGTTTCCATAGGAACCAAACGCCTGCATCACAAGTTTTAACGGCCGCATCTTATTTCACCCCCTGTACACTGCTGATCACATCCAGCAGCATCTCACGTTCTTCCTCATCCATATGTTCCCCGAGAAACGAACAGCAAAGTTCAAACGGGTCCAGTTCTTCGATCTTTCTGCTCTGTCTTTTGTACTCTGCTCTCCGCTCCCTCTCTCTGCGGATCTCAAGCAGATATGGAAATGCATTTCGCAGACGATCTTTGAGGTCGATCACATCGAGATCTTCTTTGTCTGTGAGCACGACCGTGACATAATCTTCGCATGCCTGCGAAAGCACCTCCTGAAATTCTCCCTTTATCACACGCACCTGACGAAGCGGCGGAAGCGGAAGCACTTCCGTGGAAATATTTCCTTTTTCTTTCATCGTCACCATCACAATGCCTTTTTTCTGTCCGGCTTCACTGACCGAACAGGCAAGCGGTGTTCCGCAGTAACAATAATATTCGCTTCCCACTTTCATCGGTTTGTGGATATGTCCAAGTGCCGCATAATCAAACACTTCCAGCACATCTGCTGAGATCTCATCGATATTTCCGACCGTGCGGATCTCGGAATCCATGCGTTCTACGTCCTCTGCCTGTCGGCCGGACGGAAGATAAAACTGATGGCTGACCAGCACATTTCGCTCCTTTGTATCGATATTTTCTCTTTCGATCAGAAGATGCAGTGCCTCGTCGTAGGAATGCTGTGTTCCGTCCTCCCGCGTTCCCACGATCTCTCTTACCATCGACGGTTTCACAAACGGAAGCAGATAAAAATGCAGATCACCATAAGCATCCTGCAGTGTCACTTTTTCGATATATTCCTCTTCTGTAGTCGGCGGCGTGCCAATCATATAGACATTCTGCCTGGACAAAATACTGCGAAAACAGTTCAGCCTGGCGGCACTGTCATGATTGCCGCTGATGATCATCACCGGCATCTGCGGCATTTCTTCGGAAAGATTTTTCATAAAGCTGTCAAAAATCTCCACTGCCTCCGCAGACGGAACCGCTTTGTCATAAATATCCCCTGCGATCACCATCGCATCCGGCTGCTGCTCTTTTGCCAACCGGATGATCTGTTCAAAAATATATTCCTGGTCTTCCCGCAGATCGCGTTCGATCAGTTTCAGTCCGATATGCAGATCGGATAAATGAAAAAATTTCATCTGCTCACCCCTCGTAAATCTTATCTTAGTTGGAGAAAACTCTTCTTCTGTATATGTTAAACAACAAATCTGTCTTCTTTCTTCTATTTTTGTCCTGCAATGATCCTGTACATTTCCGGTCTGCGGTCACGGAACAGTCCCCATTCAAGACGCTTTGCTGCCAGCTCATCCAGATCGTATTCTCCGATCAGAATCTCTTCCTGATCTCTGGAAGCTGTTTTTTTCAGTTCGCCTGTTTCATCGGTCAGGAAGGAAGAACCATAAAAAGTCAGTGCAGACTTCTGACCTCCATTTTCCGTATCCGGCTCTACCACCTCTTTTCCAATGCGGTTTGCTGCGATCACCGGCATCAGATTGGCTGCCGCATGGCCCTGCATACAACGCCTCCAGTGCGGCATGCTGTCACATTCCAGAATTGGCTCCGAACCGATAGCAGTCGGATAAAACAGAAGTTCTGCACCCTGAAGTGCCATGCATCTGGCACTCTCTGGAAACCACTGATCCCAGCAGATTCCGATGCCGATCTTTCCATATCTGGTCTCAAAGATGCGAAATCCAGTATCGCCCGGCGTAAAATAAAATTTTTCCTGATAATAGTGGTCATCCGGAATATGTGTTTTACGATAAATCCCAAGAATCGTTCCGTCCGCATCGATGCATGCGATTGAATTGTAAAGATTGTTGACTTCTTTTTCATAAAAGCTGATCGGAAGCACGACTCCAAGTTCTTTTGCCAGACGCACTCCCATCTGTACTGCTTCGTTTTCTTCTGCCGGTTTTGCATAATGATAAAAATCATACCGTCTCTGCTGACAGAAATATTCCCGTTCAAAAAGTTCCGGCAGCAAAATAATATTTGCTCCTTCTGTTGCCGCTTCTCTGATTTTCTTTTCTGCTTTTTCCAGATTTTCCTGCAGCTCTGTGCTGCACTGCATCTGGATCGCCGCTGTTTTTACTTTTCTCATTCCTTTTCTGCCTTTCCCTGTGGTATCTGCTGCGTAATACAGTGGATGTTTCCGCCTCCGGTGAGAATATCTCTTGCATACACCGGTAGGATCTCTCTCTGCGGACATATGCTGTGCAAGATCTCTGCTGCCCGCTGATCACTTTCTGCATTTTTTCCGCCAAAAGCCGGCATGATAACTGCTCCGTTTGAAAAATAGAAGTTTACATAAGATGCCGCAAGGCGTTCGCCCACTTCTCTTGTATCTTCTCCTTCTTCAAACACATACCCTTCCAGATCTTCCGGCGTAACGCAGACCGGCACATCCGGGATCGGAAGTTTATGTACGATGATCTTTCTGCCTTTCGCATCGGTCTGTAATTCCAGATACTGAAGTGTCTCCAGTGATAACGGGTACTGCGGATCTTTCGGATCATCCGTCCACGCCAGCACCACCTCAGCCGGACCGACAAAAGCACATACATTATCTACATGCTCGTTTGTCTCATCCATATAGATGCCCCTTGGCAGCCAGAGCACTTTCTCCGCACCCAGATATGCTTTCAGTTTTTCTTCAATCTGTTCTTTTGAAAGCTGCGGATTCCTGCCTTTGCTGAGCAGACAGGCTTCCGTCACCATGACTGTCCCTTCCCCATCACTGTGGATGGAACCGCCCTCCAGCACAAAAGGTGCCGCATCGTAGCAGAAATATCCTTCTCTTTTGGCGAAATCCAGGGCAAACGCATCATCCATCTTCCAGGATGCATACAGCCCATCCACCGTTCCGCCCCAGGCATTGAAAGACCAGTTTACTGCACGAACGCTGCCTCCCTTTTTTACAAACGTCGGTGCCATATCTCTTGCCCAGGCATCATCCGTTTCTGCCTCAAAGACGGTCACCGGAAAATGTCTTCCGCATGCGATGGCTTCTCTATATTTTTCTTTCTGCTGTGCGGCAAATGCCTCTGCCCGTGCAAGAACCTTTTTTCCGGCAGCCAGATACACCGGCTCACTTTTTGTGATCGCTTCCATAACTGCACAAAAAGCCTGTTCGGCATCTTTTGCATCCTTTTTCCAGGAACCCGGCCGCTGCGGCCAGATCATGATGCAGCCTTTATGCGGCTCATACTCTGCCGGCATATAATATCCGTCCGCAGACGGTGTTGTTCTGTTGTATTCCATCGTATCCTCCTTCAGAATCTACGGTGCTGTCGCTTGCAAGTCTCATATGCGTTCGATTTGAATTACAGACGCATTTTAAAATCGTCATAGCCAAATTCTCTTACCATTTCCACACTTCCGTCTTCTTTTAAAAGTGCGATTCCCGGAAGCGGCATTCCGTTAAAGGTATTGTTTTTTACCATGGAATAGATCGCCATATCTTCAAAGACCAGCTGATCCCCGATACGGATCGGCTGCTCAAAACTGTAGTCCCCGATCACATCCCCGGCAAGACAGGTCATCGAAGAGAGGCGATACGTGTACTGTTTTTCCCCTGCTTCAAATCCTTTTGCAAGCGGCGGGCGGTACGGCATCTCCAGCACATCCGGCATATGGCAGGCTGCCGATGCATCAAGGATCAGAATGTCCATATCGTTGTGCACGATGTCCATCACTTCTGTCACAAGATAACCGGCATTTAAAGCAATCGCTTCGCCAGGCTCCAGATAAACTTCCACCGGATAGGTTTCTCTGATATAACGGATCAGTTTTTTCAGAGTTTCTATCTGATAATTTTCCCTTGTGATATGATGACCGCCGCCCATATTCAGCCATTTCATCCGGTACAGATATTTCCCGAATTTCTTTTCAAATGCCTGAAAAGTCGTTACAAGATCATCTGCATTCTGTTCGCACAGCGTGTGGAAATGAAGTCCTTCCACACCCTCCAGCAGATCTTCCCGGAACTGTTCTTCTGTCACACCAAGTCTGGAAGCATAGCCACAAGGATCATAGATCTCATGCCCTTCCTGCGTGGAGCACTGCGGATTGATGCGGATGCCGACACTGACTGCTTTTTTATCTTTTCTCACCTTTGCACTTTCCCGGCACATTTCTTTATATTTCTCATACTGTGCAAAGGAATTGAAGATGATATGGTCGCAGATCTGCACCAGTTCTTCCATATCTTTTTCTTTGTATGCCGGTGCAAAAACATGATTTTCTTTTCCCATCTCTTCATATCCAAGTCTTGCCTCATACAGTCCGCTCGCTGTTGTTCCGCTGATATACTGACCGATCATCGGATACAGGCTGTACATGGAAAATGCTTTCTGGGCGAGCAGGATGTGACAGCCGCACTCCTGCTCAAGATCCGCAAGAATCTCCAGATTTTTTCTGATTTTGCCTTCATCCACAACATAGCACGGTGTCGGCAGATCTTTCCACATCATTCTACTGTCTGCGGATTTTCATCCACAACCCACGGCAGTCCGTACTGATTCAGCATATCCATAAACGGATCCGGATCAAATTCTTCGATGTTGAACACACCGTCTTTGTCCCATACTTTATCCACAACAAGTGCTGCCCCGATCATCGCCGGCACTCCGGTTGTGTAGGAAATCGCCTGAGATCCGACTTCTTTATAACACTCCTGATGATCACATACATTGTAGATATAAATGGTCTTCTCTTTTCCGTCTTTCTTTCCGGTAAAAATACAGCCAATGTTTGTCTTTCCGACGGTACGCGGTCCAAGGGAAGCCGGATCCGGAAGCAGTGCCTTCAGAAACTGGATCGGCACGATCTCTTTTCCTTCAAACAGAATCGGTGAAGTGGAAAGCATGCCTACATTTTCCAGACATTTCATGTGCGTCAGATAACTCTGTCCAAAGGTCATAAAGAAACGGATACGTTTTACGCCCGGAACATTTTTTGCCAGAGATTCGATTTCTTCATGATGAAGCAGATACATATCTTTTTCGCCGACCTGTGGGAAATTATATTCTCTTTTGATCTCCATCGGCTCAGTCTCTACCCAGTGACCATTCTCCCAGTAAGAACCGTTTGCGGACACTTCCCGCAGATTGATCTCCGGGTTAAAGTTGGTGGCAAACGGATAGCCATGATCTCCTCCGTTGCAGTCCAGAATATCGATCGTCTCGATCTCATCAAAATAATGTTTCAGTGCATAGGCTGTAAAGACACTGGTGACACCCGGATCAAAGCCGCTTCCGAGAAGTGCCGTGATGCCTGCTTCTTTAAATTTTTCCTGATAAGCCCACTGCCAGGAATAGTCAAAATATGCGGTAAATCCGGCCTCTTTGCAGCGTTTCTCGTAAATTTCACGCCACTGTTTATCGTCGGTATCTTCCGGCTCATAATTGGCGGTATCAATATAATCCACCTTGCATGCCAGACACGCATCCATGATCGTCAGATCCTGGTACGGAAGTGCCACATTTAAAACAGCATCCGGCTGATAAGACTGGATCAGTGCGATCAGTTCTTCCACCTTATCGGCATCCACCTGTGCTGTTGTGATTTTTGTTTCCGTTGTATTCTCCAGTTTTTCTTTCAGTGCATCGCACTTTACCTTTGTTCTGCTGGCAATACAGATCTCAGAAAATGTTTTGCTGTTCTGACAGCATTTGTGGATCGCAACTCCTGCAACTCCTCCGCATCCAATGATCAGTAATCTTCCCATAGTACAATCTCCTTTTCTTTTTGCTTTTTATTTTTTACGACCTTCCTCTTCTTCCAGCATATCTTCTACATATTTTGGAAGCATAAATGCTCCCTTATGAAGATTGGTCGTGTAGTACCAAGTTTCTATCTTCCGCTCTTTCCAGCGTTTTGCATTCAGGTGTTCCAGCGGATGATATTTTTTTGATGCAAACCCAAACAGCCAGTACCCGGATGAACAGGTCGGGATGTGTGCCTGATAGACACGGCTGATCGGGAAACTGTGGCTTGCCTTCCGGTGCATCACCCGGCAGGATTCTTCGTCTTCATCATAAAACGGACTTCCGTGCTGATAGACCATGATGCCGTCTTCTTTTAGTGCACGGTAACAGTTCCCGTAAAATTCTTTGGTAAAGAGTCCGGCATTATGTCCGAGCGGATCAATCGCATCGTTTATGATCAGATCATATTCATTATGACGCAGACGCAGAAATTTCAGTCCGTCCTCATAATAAACACTGACTCTTTTATCTGCCAGTCCGCAGGCATTGTCCGGGAAAAATTCTTTACAGACTTCAACAAAAACGCGGTCCGGCTCGACCACATCAATTTTTTCGATTTCTTCATAATGGCTCAGCTCTCTTGCCACACCGCCGTCCCCGCCGCCGATCACCAGGACATTTTTCACACATGGATGAACTGCCATCGGCACATGAACGATCATCTCATCATAAATAAACTCATCTTTTTCTGAAAATACAATGCTTCCGTCTGCACTTAAAAAACGGCCAAATTCATCGGAATCAAACACATCAATACGTTGAAATTCTGTCTGCAGACCAAAAAGCTGTTTCTGGACTTTTACCGAAACTTTTACTTTTTCTGTCTGGTAATCTGAAAACCAAAGCTCCATCCTTTTCCCCTCCCATTTGCTTTTATTTTTCGCTCAGCACATATAAATATTCTATCTCTGTATCCTGCATTCCCTGCATGGAACAGCCCTTTTCTTTTGCGTAAATAATATAATCAATGATCTCCTGCGTGATCAGCTCTCCCGGTGCAAGGATTGGGATCCCCGGCGGATAGCACATCACAAATTCACTGCAGATCATGCCTTTTGTCTCCCGGATCGGAACTGCTTTCTTTTCTGCATAAAAAGCAGTTAAAACTGCAAGTATATACTGAAATAGCGCATTGTTATAATCATTTTATTCATAGAATATGCTGGAATGTAAATATGTGAAATATAGTATGTCACTAAACATATTGAAAAGCTACCATGATGAGTGCATATTAACTGTTTTGCTATTATTATGATGTTTTCCTTTCTAATCCTTTCAATTTCCTTTGATCTCATGTCTGAGAAATAGGAATATGTATCTATTCATTTTAAGAACTTTGCAATGTGATTGTTTGTTTATACTGTAAATTAACTAACAACTTAACATGAATCAATTATGCGAAAAGTGAATGTTCTTTATAGTATGGTATTCATGATTACACTCTTTGGAGTATCTGTAAATCATTTGAATGCTTGTACCCGTGTAGTCTATCAGGGTGATAATAATATGATAATAACCGGTCGTACTATGGATTGGAAAGAAGATACCCGTAGTAATATCTGGATTTTCCCGCGAGGTATGGAGCGCAACGGAGAGGTAGGGAAGGACCCGATGCGTTGGAAATCTAAATACGGCAGTGTGATAACTTCGGCTTATGACATCTGTAGCACTGACGGTATGAATGAAAAAGGACTCGTTGCCAATCTGTTGTGGCTGGCAGAATCATCCTATCCCCAATGGAACGGTGAGAGACCGGCTTTGTCCATAGCCGCCTGGGTACAATATATGCTTGATAATTTTGCAACGGTAGATGAGGCTGTTGCCGAGGTAGAAAAGAATACTTTCGATGTGGTGTCGGATATGATGCCCGACGGTACGCGTATGGCTACCCTTCATCTTTCCATTTCGGACGCTACGGGTGATAATGCTATTTTTGAATATGTAGATGGAAAGTTGGATATTCATCATAGCAAAGCATATCAGGTAATGACAAACTCACCTGTGTTTGATCAACAGCTGGCGCTTGATGATTACTGGAAGAATATCGGAGGCACCACTTTTTTGCCGGGTACCAATCGTGCTGCCGACCGTTTTGTGAGAGCTTCTTTCTATATAAATGCTATTCCTAAAACAGAAGATACCCGTACAGCCTTGGCCAGTGTATTCAGCGTGATACGCAATACTTCCGTTCCGTTCGGCATCAGCACTCCTGATCAGCCGAATATTTCTTCAACCCGATGGAGGACAGTTTCCGATCAGAAGGATAAAGTTTATTACTTTGAGTCTACTTTAACTCCGAACCTGTTTTGGCTGGATTTGAAGAAGA
>ERZ779885.2998-NODE-2998-length-14718-cov-4.529428_pt1 | contig 14718 bp, 11 predicted proteins | sample MGYA00511554_ERZ779885 | MGnify/ENA primary metagenome ERZ779885 (study PRJEB29588, sample SAMEA2160998) | human gut metagenome | biome: human gut; feature: human-associated habitat; material: faeces | place: Denmark | collected 2008/2010 ... | reverse complement strand
ACCTCTTGCTATACGCTCTCTTGGCGGGAGATTCTTCACTTCACTGCGTTCCGTTCAGAATGACATTGCGCTGTAAGGGATTCAACACTTGGTAAGGGATTCTTCACTCCGCTTATGCTGCGTTCAGAATGACATTGTACCCCACAGGCTGTATCACTCGGTGAGGGGTTTCTTGTCGTCTATCGTTGGAGGGCGGAAAGGGAACCGGTAGAGGGTGGAGAACAAAAGTTGTTATAAAATTGTCATACGATTGTATTTCCTTAGAAATATACATGTTGTTCTTTTGTAGAGCAAAACAGAGAGAATGAAAAACAAGGAGTACAAGACCATCGTTATGTCGGATATACACCTCGGGTCGAAGTGGTCGAAGGCCAAAGAAGCCAACCTTTTTTTGAAACAACACACGTGCGAAACACTCATTTTGTGCGGCGACATCATCGACGGTTGGGAAATCGTTCGGGGGAAAAAGCCGAAGTGGAAAAAACGTCATACCTATTTTATCAAACGTCTGCTTTCGATATTGCCCCATACCCACATCATCTATTTGAGGGGGAATCACGACGATTTTCTCGATCGTATCCTGCCGCTCGAAATTCCCAATCTGACGATCTGCCGCGATTATGTTTACCGAAGTGGAGAGCGTAGTTATTACGTTTTGCACGGCGATATATTCGACACGATCACGACCCGTTTCAGTTGGTTGGCCAAGATCGGCGACGTGGGGTATAGCCTGTTGATGGGAGTAAATCGCATCTATAACCGCCGCCGTCGCAAAAAAGGTTTACCCTACAAGTCGATTTCGCAACAAGTGAAACAATCGGTCAAAGCCTCGGTTTCCTATATCAGCGATTTCGAGGATTCGTTGTGCAACATCGCCCGAAAGAAAAACTGTTCAGGCGTAATTTGCGGACATATTCATCAGGCCGACGACCGCATGATAGGAGATATACACTACCTCAATTCGGGCGATTGGGTGGAGTCTATGACTGCGCTGGCCGAAGATTTCGATGGAAACTGGTCGATATTGTCATATCATAAAGAAGAAAACTGATGCGTTATTTGTTTGTTGTACAAGGAGAGGGGCGGGGACATCTGACCCAAGCCCTTTCGCTGGCCTCGATATTGCGCCGTCAGGGACATGAGGTCGTAAAAGTTTTGGTGGGACGTACCCGTCATCGTCAGATACCGGAGTTTTTCTTGCGGGAAATAGATGCGCCTGTCGATACGTTCGAGGCGCCTCAATTCAGTTTCAAGGCCGGCGATACGCATGTGAATCTCGTACAGACCGTTGTTGCCAATATGGCGCCCCGGAGGGTCGAGGCGTATGTGCGTAGCGTCTGTTTTATTCGCTCTCAGATATTGAAATATCGTCCCGATGAGGTCGTCAATTTTTATGAGATGTTATCGGGATTGGCCGTGAAGTGTTTCCGCTTGTCGGTCGATATGGTCGGCGTAGGACATCAATACCTGATGTTGCATCGGGGGTACAGACAAGGTTCCCGAAGGGGTCTGAACGCTTGGTTGTTGAGACAACATGTGCGTATGAGCGCTTTGGGGTGCAATCGTTTGTTGGCGTTGTCGTTTTATCCGATGGCGGGAGACGCAGCCCGCCGCATAACGATCGTTCCTCCGCTTTTGCGTAAGGAGGTACTTACTAATAAAGAGTGTTCGCAGGAAAATTTCATTCTCGGATATATCGTCAACAATGCGTTTGCCGATCAAATCAGGACATGGAGTAAAGAACATCCCGATTGCGAACTGCATGTCTTTTGGGACAATCGGGATTACCCCGAGATGTGGAAAGCCGAAAGAAATCTCACTTTCCATCGTGTGAATGACAAACTTTTCTTATCTTTAATGCGTCGATGCAAAGGATATGTAACTACGGCCGGTTTTGAGTCGGTGTGCGAGGCATTGTTTTATAACAAGCCCATGATGCTCATTCCGGCTCATATCGAGCAGCAAATCAATGCTGCCGATGCCGCCTCGTCCGATATAGCCATTGTTTCCGACACGTTTGACCTGAACCGTTTTGTCGAACATCTCGGCCGCTCCTGTGGCGACGAGGCGTTTCTTTATCGGAAATGGTTGGGTATGAGTGAAACCGCATTTGTCGACCAGCTAATACGTGAACATCATGGAGTATAAATTCATAAACCGGGAGATCAGTTGGTTACAATTCAATGAACGGGTCTTGCAGGAGGCCTGCGACCCGAATGTCCCGTTGATGCAACGGTTGCAGTTTTTAGGGATATTTTCCAACAACCAAGATGAGTTCTTCAAGGTACGTGTCGCCAATATCATGCGTTTGTGCCGTTCCCGTAAGAATGCGAAAAAACTGCTTACGGGCGATTATACACCCGAATCGTTGCTCGAAGAACTCAATGATAAAATCTCTTTGTTGCAGGACCATTTTTCTGCCACCTATCGGGCTGTGCTGGACGAAATGGAGCGGGAGAGCGTTTTTGTCGTCGATGAAAAAAATCTGAGTGAAGAGCAAAAAGAGTTTTGCCGGAGTTATTTTGCGCAGATTCTTTCACCCCGTTTGGTGCCCCTTATTATCCGCAAATCGGTGAAATTGCCGTTTCTCCCCGACGGGAACAGTTATTTGGGCGTGAAAATGTCGCACAGAAACCGGCGGTCGGTTCGCTACGCCGTCATGCGGATACCCACCAGTTCGGCGTGTCCCCGTTTTGTCGTTTTGCCTTCGGCTGCCGGCCGGCACGATATTATTTTTATCGACGACATTATACGGTTGATGATCGATCATATATTTTTCATGTTCTCTTACGATGAGATAGGAGTTTATACATTTAAAATCATGCGAGATGCCGAGCTGACTTACGACGAAGATGTATCGAAAAGTCTTTTTGAACGTATCTCCGAGGGTGTCTCCAATCGTCGCTACGGATTGCCTATACGCATGATTTACGATCGTGATATGCCGGCCGATATGGTCGAGATTCTGGCGGGAAAACTGGGCCTTGATAATTCCGAAATGCTGGCTCCCGGTGAGCGTTACCACATGATGAAAGACCTGATGAAATTTCCCAAAGTGCGTCCCGACCTCCTGTATGCTCCGCAGAGACCTATGCAGCACCCGTCGATATCTCTCTTTTCGAGTATTCTCGAAGTCATAGCCCGACGGGATATTTTCTTGAATTATCCCTATCATACATTCCAGCATTTTATCGATTTCCTGCGGGAAGCAGCCATCGATCCGCGCGTGGAGAGCATTTACATAACCCTTTATCGTACGGCCGAACACTCTAAGGTGATAAATGCTTTGGTTAATGCCGTGAAGAACGGAAAGAAGGTCTATGCGATGCTCGAGTTGAAAGCGCGTTTCGACGAGGAACAGAATATGGAAAACACCGATTTGCTTCAACGTGAAGGCGTGAAAATCCTCCATTGTATGGAGGATTTGAAAGTACATAGCAAAGTCGTTCTTGTCGAGCGGCGTGAGCGCCGGGGATTGAAACGATATGCCTATATAGGCACCGGAAATTTCAATGAAAATACGGCATTGATTTATTCCGATTTCGGATTGTTCACATCTCATAACGAAATTACCGAAGATGTCCTCAATGTATTCCTTTTTCTCTCGAATAATCATAAGCAATTTACATTCAGGCATCTGATGGTGTCGCCTTACTATATGCGCATGCAGTTTGTCGATATGATCGATCGGGAGATAAGCCATGCGAAAAAAGGGAAAAAAGCTTATATATATGCCAAATGTAATTCGCTTACCGATGTGGGAATCGTCGAAAAATTGTACGAAGCCGGTCGTGCCGGGGTCGAGGTGCGCCTTATTGTACGAGGGGCTTGCTGTTTGCTGCCGCAAGTCGAGGCGATGAGTGAGAATATTCGGGCGATAAGTATTGTCGATAAATACCTCGAACATGCTCGTCTTTATATATTCTGTAACGGGGGAGACGAACGCATTTATACGGGAAGTGCCGACTGGATGGCTCGTAATCTCGATCGTCGGGTCGAAGTATGTGTGCCGCTGTACGATGAGGGAATCCGTAAAAAGGCGAAAGATGTTTTCGAAATACAGTGGCACGATACCGTAAAAGCCCGTTTGCTCGATGAAGGCCGGCAGAATACTTATGTGAAACCTGCTCCCGGGGAAGCTCCCTTACGCAGCCAGACGGCTCTGTATGATTATTACGGACGCCTCTCCAATTGTAAAAAGTAGCCATTTTCCCGGGTTTTCCGGAATTGTTGATACACTATAACGAAACGATTTATTTAAGAATGAGCAGATATACATTTGGAGCCATAGATATAGGCTCTAATGCCATACGGTTGCTGATCGACTATGTAGAGGAATATAAGAAGCCCGAGTTCAAAAAAGCCGCTTTTGTGCGGGTTCCTATCCGGTTGGGAGAAGATGTCTTTTCCAAAGGATATATTACCCAAGAAAAGAAGGCGGCTTTGGTACAGTCTATGTCGGCATTTGCCGCACTGTTTCGTACATTCGATATAGATGCTTACAAGGCCTATGCAACCAGTGCCATGCGTGAAGCCTCCAATGGAACGGAAGTTACCGAGGCAATAGCCCGTGAATGCGGAATCGACATAAAGATTGTAGATGGAAATACCGAGGCAAGAACCATTTACGAAGCCGGCGGTCTTGAAAAAGTTCTCGATAAGACGAAATCTTATTTTTATATCGATGTGGGAGGAGGATCGACCGAGGTCGTCGTTTATGCCGATAACCGCGAAGTCGAGGCTCGCTCTTTCCGATTGGGAACGGTCAGGTATATAAGTGGGGCTGTCTCGGCTGGTGAAGAAAAATTGTTTTCCGAGTGGTTGGAAGAAAAGTCTCGTCGGTACAGGCCGTCGGGTATTATAGGTTCGGGTGGCAATATCAATAAGGCGCATCGCCTGCTCGATAAGAAGCCGAAAGATGCGATAAAAGCCAAAGAATTGTCTGCCCTTTATGATCGGTTGCGGAAAATGTCGGTGGCACAACGTATGGAACAGATGGAATTGAATGCCAACCGTGCCGATGTCATCGTGCCGGCCCTTTTTATTTTTACGACGGCTTTGCGTGCTACGGGAACCGATACGGTCGTTGTCCCGAAGTTGGGGCTTGTCGACGGTATCGTGCGGGAACTTTATAAGGAACGTAAAGCGGCCCTGTGAAAAGGTAAGTAAAAATATAAAACGGCGACTGCACTTTTGCAGTCGCCGTTTTATCATTGATGTCGGAGCGTAACGATTATTTCGTCTTCATCTCTATCTCGGGAGCGATGAGTTTGTATCCTTTACCGTGAATGTTGATGATTTCAATAGAGGGATCGTCTTTGAGATGTTTACGCAGTTTGGTGATATATACGTCCATACTGCGGGCGTTGAAATAGTTGTCATCGATCCAAATGGTTTTCAGTGCGAAATTTCTTTCCAAAATTTCGTTTACATGAGCGCAAAGCAGGCTCAGCAATTCCGATTCTTTTGTGGTAAGTTTGGTGTTCTTGTCGCCGATGGAGAGAACCTGTTTTTGGGTGTCGAAGGTAAATTGTCCTATTTTGTACATCGTAACTTCTTTTCCCCGTTTCCCTTTTACTCGGCGCAGAATGGCTTCGATACGGAATACCAGCTCTTCCATGCTGAACGGTTTGGTGATGTAATCGTCGGCTCCGATTTTGAAACCTTCGAGAATGTCTTCTTTCAGCGATTTTGCGGTCAAGAAGATAACGGGTACTTCACTGTTTACGGTACGTATTTCTTGTGCCAGAGTGAATCCGTCTTTCTTGGGCATCATCACATCGAGTACACATAAGTCGTATTTCCCTTTCAAGAATGCCTTGTAACCGCTTTCTCCGTCGGAGAAAAGGTCGGCGGCATAGCCTTTTGCTTGCAAAAACTCTCTCAGCAACATACCGAGATTTTCATCATCTTCGCAAAGTAAGATACGCAACTTTTCTTCCATAATCATTTGTTTTTTAAGGGTAATGTTATTATAAATGTTGTTCCTGAATTCAATTCGCTTTCGGCCCGTATAGAACCTTTTAGATCGGTAACGATTTTATGCACATAGGCAAGGCCGAGACCGAACCCCTTGACGTTATGTACATTGCCCGTCGATACACGGTAGAATTTTTCAAAAATCTTTTTCAAGTCTTCCTTTTTGATGCCGATGCCGTTGTCTTGTATCGAAATGACGACTTTGTTTCCCTCTATACGGGTCATTACAAACAGGTGTAGGGGAACTTCTTCACGGGCGTATTTTACGGCATTGTCGAGTAGGTTGAAGATTACGTTGGTAAAGTGCATTTCGTCGACTTCTACGAGTGCGTCTTCGGCTTCCAGTTCGGCATCGATAGTACCGCCGAATTGCTCGACTTTCAATTTAAATGTACTCAATACGCCGGCAATCAAGTCGTTTACGTCGAGTATGGTAAGTTTCATCATCGTTTTCTGACGTTCGAACATCGACATTTGCAGAACCTTTTCCACTTGGAAACGCAGCCGTTTGGTTTCGTCGTTGATGACCGTCGATATGTGCTGGAACATTTCGGGGCTTTTTGCGACGGACGGGTCTTTCAGCATTTGCGCCGCCAGAGATATTGTGGAAATGGGGGTTTTGAATTCGTGTGTCATGTTGTTGATGAAATCGTTCTTCATTTCCGTCAATTTCTTCTGTCGGAAAAGTTTGACTATCGTGAAGATAAAAGTGATCAGCAATACGAGGGTGAAAGTAAACGAGGGTATGCTGAATCGTACCGAAGAAAAAATATAATCTTGTTTTGTCGGGAAATAGACGCGTAATTGATTTTGTCTTTTCGACGGATCATTGGGAAAAAGCGTTATCGAGTATTTGGTGATTTTTTCTTCGGGATTGTATTCCGATGTTTTGTATACGAGTTTGCTTTTCGGATCATATATGGCGTATTGGAACGGTATATTCAAGCCGTTGTTCTTTAGTTCGGCTTTCAAATAATTCGACAACATTTCAGTATCGACACGTTCCAGTATGGGGCGGTTGCTTGCTGTGGAGAGTATGTTGAGAATAACGTTCTCGAGCAGGCCTTTCTGGTAGAGGTACTGGTTTTTCAATACCTCCTGCATATCTTTGTACGTGTTGGTGATGGAACTGCCTCTGTTGCTCTGGGGTACAGTAACTTTCTCGGGGAGAGAAAAGGTGAATTCCTGTACATTGAGCGTACTTATCGACCCGTCTGCCGAGACGATCGACCACTGTTGCGTAACCGATGTTCCGCCTCTTTCTATCGAGAGCAATCGTTTTTGATTTTCTTCGATGTCTTCGGCAAGGTAACGTTTGGTCTCATCTTGTTCGAGCTGCGACGATACGGCATAGAGGCTACGTTTTACGGCCTCGGAAAATTGCTCGTTGCGCATTCTTACCATGTTCTCGATATACGTGATCTGCATAAAGAGAAGGCTGGTGAATGTGAGTGCCATAATGATTGCTAATAGCCAGATCGTGGATTTTTTCATACGATTATACTTGCCTTTCGGAGTCTTGGCGGTACGTTCTTTTGAAATATCCGTCGAGATAATTTTAGAAAAACGTCCGCTTTTTCAGTATTTTTTTCGATAAACAATCCGAAACCTCTTTTTGTTTAACAAAACAAATAACTTTTTTAGAATCTCTCCTGTTTAACAATTCGGTGCTAAATTAACAAACAACTGTTTAGTTGCAAAAAGCCACCCGTAAAAAAGGTGGCTTTTTTTATTAATTTAACTAATGCGGGATTTCGGCGTGTTATGACACCATTGGCATGAGTTATTCTTCCGTTTGAGTAGCTTCGTATTCTTTCAGCAGTTTTTCTTGTATATCGCCGGGAACCAGTTCGTATGACGAGAATTTCATGTTGAACGACGAGCGTCCTCCTGTAATGGAACTGAGGGCGGTCGAGTAGGTTGCCATCTCTTTCAATGGAACTTTGGCGATGATTTTTTCAAAACCTTTGACGCTTTCCATGCCCATGATGATGGCACGGCGACCTTGCAGATCGCTCATGACATCTCCCATTTTGTCCGATGGGACGAGAACTTCGACGTCATATACCGGTTCAAGAATTTTGGGGCCTGCATTTTTGAAAGCCTCACTGAAAGCATTGCGTCCGGCGAGGCGGAATGAAATTTCATTTGAGTCTACGGGGTGCATCTTTCCGTCATAAACACATACGCGCACGTCGCGGGCATACGAGCCTGTGAGAGGCCCTTGTTCCATGCGGTCCATCAATCCTTTGAGAATGGCCGGGAGGAAACGGGCGTCGATAGCACCACCTACGATACAGTTCACAAATACCAGTTTCCCACCCCAGTCGAGGTCGATTGTCTGTGTGTCGCGGACATTCATCTTGAATTCCTGATTGCCGAATTTATAACTTTCGGGTGCCGGCATGCCTTCATAATAAGGCTCGATGATGAGATGTACTTCGCCGAATTGTCCGGCACCACCCGATTGCTTTTTGTGTCGGTAATCGGCTCGGGCGGCTTTGGTGATGGTTTCCCGGTAAGGGATGCGTGGTTCTTGGAATTCGACCATCAGCTTTTCATTGTTTTCGATGCGCCATTTGAGGGTGCGCAGGTGGAATTCGCCTTGTCCCGATACGATCGTTTGTTTCAGTTCTTTCGATTGCTCGACGATCCATGTCGGGTCTTCTTCGTGCATGCGCACTAGAATCTCGTTCAGTTTTTCGGCATCGGCCTCATTGACTGGTTTTATGGCGCGTTGTATTTTCGAATTGGGGAATTTCATCAGGTCGAAGATGTATTCGCAACCTTTCTCGTTCAGCGTATTACCGGTGCGTACATCTTTCAGTTTTACGGTTGCACCTATATCTCCGGCTACGAGTTCGTCGACTTTGGTACGTATTTGTCCGCATACGCAACTCAGCTGGGCGATACGTTCTTTGCTGCCTCGATTCATGTTTTGTAGGTCGTCTCCCTCGTGTACTTTTCCCGACATAACCTTGAAGTACGAAACCTCTCCGATATGCGGTTCGACGGTCGTTTTGAAGAAATAAAGGCTGGTAGGGCCTTCGGGGTCGGGGGCGACTTCGGTACCATCGTGAGAAACGGGTTTGGGCATGTCGGTAACAAAAGGAACCACGTTTCCGAGGAACTCCATCATGCGGCGCACACCCATGTCGCGTAACGCGCTTACACAGAATACGGGGAAAATATCGCGGGTGATAAGCCCTTTGCGGATACCTTCCCGCATTTCGTCTTCGGTAAGAGTGCCTTTGTCGAAGAATTTTTCCATCAATGCCTCGTCGTTTTCTGCGGCGGCTTCGACCAGTTGTTTATGCAGTTCGAGGGCTTTCTCTTTTTGGTCGGCCGGTATATCCGATATGGTCGGAGTTCCGCCGTCGGGACCCCAACTGTACATTTTCATAAGCAGGACATCGATCATGGCGTTGAAATTGGGTCCACAGACGATGGGGTATTGTATCGGCACGACTTTGCTGCCGAAGTCTTCTCGGAGTTGCTCGATGACGGCATCGTAATCGGCTTTTTCTCCGTCGAGTTGGTTCATGGCAAAAATGACGGGTTTTTGCATCTCTTCGGTATAGCGGAAGATATTTTGAGTACCTACTTCAACACCGTATTGCGAATCGATGACGATAACACCCGTATCGGTAACATTCATGGCTGTAAGAGCACCGCCGATAAAATCGTCGGCTCCCGGACAGTCGATGACATTCAGCTTCTTGTTTAAAAACTCGGCATAAAAAACGGTAGAGAAAACCGAGTATCCATACTCTTTCTCTACCGGAAAATAATCGGTAACCGTGTTCTGTGCCTCGACAGAACCTCTGCGTTTTATAACCCCACACTCGTAGAGCATGGCTTCTGCGAGCGTGGTCTTTCCCGAACCTTTACTGCCCAAGAGGGCGATGTTTTTGATTTCGTTGGATTGATACACTTTCATGGAATATCAGATTTAAAGGTAAAAAATGTGTTTTTCTCGGGTATCGTTTTGTTTTTACGATAACGAAGCGCAAAGTAGGGAAAATAATCGATAAAAGCAATTTATGAAATGTGTTACAGAGCAGGTTTTGTAAAATACTTTCCACCCCTTTGAAAAACAGGAGATGCGAAATACCGGTATTTTTCCGTAACTTTGCTTGCGTTATGGCGGGACTGTACATACATATACCTTTTTGTCGTACACGGTGCATTTATTGCGATTTTTATTCGACCGTGGGTGAAGAGCTGCAAGGGCGTTATATGGAGACCTTGTTGCAGGAGTGGCGGTTGCGTCGAAGTGAATTGCGGGACGAGCAAGTTGATACATTGTATATAGGCGGCGGTACGCCTTCTCAATTGTCGCCTGTGTTGTTGCAGCGGCTTTTCGACGGCTTGGGTCAAGATATAGATTTCGGCTGTTGCCGGGAAATAACGTTCGAAGTTAACCCCGACGATATGTCGTCTGCTTATGCTGCTTGCTTGGCGTCTTTGCCGGTAAATCGTATCAGCATGGGCGTACAGAGTTTTGCCGATGAAAATTTACGCTTTTTGCGTCGTCGCCATACTTCCGCCCAAGCTGTCGATGCGGTGGAGCGCTTGCGTGCAGCCGGATTTTCCCGTATCAGTATCGACCTTATTTATGGTTTGTCCGGGCAGACACCCGATAGTTGGACAGCCGATTTGGCGCGGGTAGTGGAGCTGGGACTTCCCCATATATCGGCCTATAATCTGATTTATGAGGAGGGGACGCCTCTTGACCGTTTACGACGGGAAGGGCTGGTGCGGGAATGCGGAGAAGAGCTTTCTTCCCGGTTATTTGAATTGACGGTCGATGTGTTGACGAATGCGGGTTATGAGCAATACGAGATTTCTAACTTCGCCCGTAATGGAGAATATGCCCGGCACAATACTTCTTATTGGCAAGATGTGCCGTATCTCGGGTTGGGGCCGTCGGCGCATAGTTATGACCGGGAGGTGCGTCGCCGTAACATTTCGGATTTGAGGAGTTATATCGCTCGGATAGAGACCGGTTGCACGGCTTATGAGACAGAAAGGCTTGATAGCGATACCCGTTATAACGACCGGGTGATAACGTCTTTGCGTACGATGTGGGGTCTCGACCTCGATGCGATAGCGGCTGATTTCGGAGAAGCTCGCCGCGACTATTGTTTGCGTATGGCTCGACCACACATCAAAAACGGTCTGCTTGCTTATATCGACGGACGATTGACGATAACTCGTCGGGGCTTGTTTATTTCCGACGGTATTATGGCCGATCTGTTGTATGTCGATTGAGAGTGGATATGGATTTTTTCTCGAACCGATAGAGGGGTGAGTAGTCCCTCTATGAGCATTTCGTTTGTCATTCCGAGGGTGTGCGAGGGGGCTCTATGTCATCCCAAATCCGCCGCAGGCGGTGTGAGGGATCTCATGCTTTTGCTCGTTTAGGCAGAGATGCTTCGCTATCGCTCAGCATAATAACCAAATGTCATTCCGAATGAATATGAGGAATCTCCGGTTTTTTATCAGTTGAGATTCTTCACTTCGCTTGCACTGCGTTCAGAATGACAATGCTCCGTAACTTCTTTCCCGCCGCAAAGAAGTAACCAAGAAAGGTCTCCCGCTCGTTATCGGGTTTTCCTGCCTTTCGCTTCTCTCGCCGTCGGGGGCTGCGGAACTCGCTACGCTCAAACAGTCCTCGCCCTTTTTCCGCCTTCTCTCTCGCTCCCGGCAGCCCGATAAAGGCGGGCATGTCTTCATCCCATGAAGTAGGGACTTGCGCGGTAGAGTAGCGTTACATGTCGGAGATACTTTGCTACCGTTCAACACGACACCCAATGTCATCTCGAACGAAGGTGAGAGATCTCTTGCCATACGCTCTTTTAGGCTGGGATTCTTCAAGGCAGAGCCTTTCAGAATGACAGTACCACCGTAAAGGCGGCATCGCTTGACTATGTCATTCCGAGTGAGGCTGTCAAGCCGACGAGGAATCTCGTGTTCTTTGTTTGAGATTCTTCATTTCACTGTGTTCCATTCAGAATAACACGTGCTTTGCAAGAGATTCTTCCTCCTTGCGGTCGTCAGCATGACATGTTTTTTGAAGGCGACAGCCCTTTCCGCTTTTCAAACAGATGCAAGAATGATATGAATTATAGATTGAATTTTACTCCGATTCCCACAGAGGAGTAGAGCTGTTTTTTTATTGTCAACCGTTCGGCGCGCAATTTCATTTCGAGTGAGATGAGTTTATTCACGGCATAATTGGTCCCGGCTTCGTAACGGATACGTTCTATCCCGACTGTCCCTGTCGGATTCATACTGTTCATGGCCTCGAAAATCTCGACCGATACGAAAGGTTTCCACGGGTTTTCTTTGGCGATTGTTCCGGTGATTTTTACTTGATTGCGCCATTTATTGTTCGGTATGCCGTCTTTATGAGTCTGTTCAAATTTGGAACAGAGCGAGAAATTGAGATGGGACGTGGCGTAGCTGCCGGTCAGGCCCACTTGGTAACGGTGTTGGTGTACATCTTTTTTACCCGATTTCCCTTCTTGGTTGAAATAGGCATAATAGGCCATCGCTTTGAGGTATTTGGGAATGACGGTATAGGTCAGTGTGGCCGAAGGCATAAAACGTTCGTATCCTTTGAAGTTGTCGTTCAGCCAAAAATCGGCTTGCACTTGCACGTTCAGGTTTTTGCAGACGTTCTTACCGGCACTGACATAAATAAGGGCGCCGTAGTCGAAATCGTAAAGATAGTCTTTGGCATGAGAGGGAAAGGAAAGTAACAATCCCGTTATAATCAAAGCTGAAAAACGAAAGATTTTTTTCATAAGTTGGATTTATTCGTGATGATAAGGTTCGTTATTGAGAATGGTGAAAGCCCGATACAGCTGTTCGGTGAAGATAAGGCGTATCATTTGATGGGAAAAAGTCATTTTCGACAGCGATATTTTTTCGTGAGCCGCCGTATATATGCTTTGCGCGAAACCGTAAGGACCGCCCACTACGAATACCAATCGTCGGGGAGTCGTGTGCATCTTTTTCTCGATATACTCGGCAAACTGCATCGAAGAAAACTCCTTCCCGTGTTCATCGAGCAGAACGATGATGTCGCCCTCTCGGAGCGATTTCAGTATCAATTCGCCTTCCCGTTCTTTTTGTTGTTCGATGCTGAGATTTTTTGTGTTCTTCAATTCGGGAATGACTATCATGTCGAACGGGATATAGCGCTTTATACGGTTGCAATACTCGGTAATACCTGCGGCGAAGCCCGATTGTGCCGTTTTCCCGACGACTAAAAAATCTATTTTCATGTTTAGGATTACGGGTTTTTTGCGTACATTTGCCTGTCGTTCGGTGTCAAATGTACAGCCGACCAAGCTACAAATATAGCGATTATTTTATTCCCTTCTCTTTTTGGTGCTGGGGAAAATGTATGTAATAAAGAAAATAGTAAAAATAAAACGAGAATATGAAAACTCCCGACCAACTGATTGACGACCTGATTGCGTTGGCTTTTGCCGAAGATATAGGCGATGGCGACCATACGACGCTGTGTTGCATACCTGCCGATGAAATGGGGCGCTCCAAACTTCTTGTCAAGGAAGAAGGTATTCTTGCCGGCGTAGATATGGCGCGGCGCGTATTCGCCGCATTCGATCCGTCATTGAAGATGGAGGTCTTTATCGAAGATGGTACGCATGTAAAACCCGGCGATGTGGCTTTTGTCGTGAGCGGTAAGGTGCAGTCGCTTTTACAGACCGAGCGTACCATGCTCAATATCATGCAGCGTATGAGCGGTATTGCTACCGTTACCCATGAATATATGGCACGTCTCGATGGTTTGCATACCCGGGTGCTCGATACCCGTAAGACCACGCCGGGAATGCGCATACTCGAAAAAGAGGCGGTGCGTATAGGAGGAGGTGTAAATCACCGTATCGGCCTTTTCGATATGATTCTGCTCAAAGACAACCATGTCGATTTTGCCGGCGGCATCGAAGCGGCTATTACCCGTTGCCACAGATACCTCGAAGAGAAAGGAAAGAATCTGAAAATAGAAATCGAAGTGCGTAATCTCGACGAGCTCGGCGAAGTGTTGCGGGTCGGGGGTGTAGACCGTATCATGCTCGACAATTTTACACCCGAGCTTACCCGTGAAGCCGTGAAACTCATTGCCGGCCGTTACGAAACCGAATCGTCGGGAGGCATTACAATCGATACGATACGCGACTATGCCGAGTGTGGGGTCGATTTCGTGTCGGTCGGTGCATTGACCCATTCGGTCAAAGGTCTCGACATGAGTTTCAAAGCCTTCTGATAAGAGTCTGACTCTTGTGATTTTTACGAATGGCCGACGATACCTACCTTACCGTAGCCCGTCTTTCCGAGGGCTTGTATAAGGAGAAGATGAGTAAGTTCATCTCCTTTGCAATACCTGTGTCGACTCTCGGTGAAGTCAAAGAAGTTATCGCCCGTTATCAGAAAGAGTACTACGATGCCCGCCATGTTTGTTGGGCCTATATGCTGGGGCATGCCCGCACCGAGTTTCGGGCGAATGACAACGGGGAGCCTTCGGGTACGGCCGGCAAACCTATTTTGGGGCAGATCAACTCTTTCGGACTTACCGATGTCCTTATCGTGGTGGTGCGTTATTTCGGTGGAATAAAATTGGGCACGAGCGGACTTATCGAGGCTTATCGGGCAGCGGCGGCCGATGCGATCCGGGCAAACGAAATCGTCGAGCGGCTTGTCGAG
>ERZ779885.2997-NODE-2997-length-14720-cov-12.286737_pt1 | contig 14720 bp, 9 predicted proteins | sample MGYA00511554_ERZ779885 | MGnify/ENA primary metagenome ERZ779885 (study PRJEB29588, sample SAMEA2160998) | human gut metagenome | biome: human gut; feature: human-associated habitat; material: faeces | place: Denmark | collected 2008/2010 ... | reverse complement strand
CATAAGAGTTATTATCGCGCCAGCCCCAAAGACAACCGTCAACAGTCCTGATACTGCCCGGAAAGGGCGGACGGGAGACGGAAATCTCCGGCAGGTTCAAACAATGCGTTTCTTTTGCCTTCGGATACAGTTCATAAGGGAACGGCATCTTTATCTGGATGATTAAATTTTAAGATGCGGCAGCAGCAGGAATGCCGCCATAAGGTTTATTTTATCCTTTTGCCGACACATCTTCAAAGGAACCTTTAAGCAACGGAAAGGGGGAATAGGTTGTTTTTGGGATGAGCGTAATAATAACTCTTATGTATCCGGTGCAACCAGTTCCGGACAGAGCCTTTCAAGCCGATTCGACAATGTTTTTGATGAAAAAACGACTCAATCGGAAAATATAGCTTGTAGTGAACGATTTAACTGTCATATTTCCTGTTCTTGCGCTTCAGGCTGGTCTTCATCAGCTCCAAGCGGGGATTATGTATATTTTGATGCCCCAGGCGGAGCGGTAGTTTTTTCTGCCGAAAAAACGCTTTCAGAAATTAACACTATTGACAGTATGGCGACTTCTCAGACATTAACATCAATCACAGCTTCTTCTGCAAACGACAAAAGTTTCCGGTTGAGTCAGACACCGCAAAATTATACGGTTTCAGTAATGTCTTCCTCTGGCGGCAGATGCTACAAAGCAGCTTGTCCTAGCGGATATTACCTTGAAAAGCCGAATGATACTTATTTTACCGTAGGTTCTGCGACCGGAACAGTTTCCGGAGTTGTATGTTACAAAGCAACAGGATGCCAAAATGGTTATTCTTCCACTGGTACTGGTGCTGGAGGCATTTATCACGGAACAGTTTGCAAAAAAGATGAATGTAAACCTTCTTGTACGGATGAAAATAATTGTTATTATGGCTCACATACTGTATCAGATGGCTGTGGCGGAACCTGTACAAAATGTTATCCTGCTTGTAGAATTGGATATTTCTTTGACTTTTCCATGGCTGATTGTTTTGTCAGACCAGCGGTAATAATAAGAGATCCAGGTAATCCAAATTGTGCAAAATGCGAATGTGATAATTCAGACTGCAGATATCCTAACGGAACTCAATGTGAATGTGCATACATATAAAAACTTAATTTAACAGTATGATTTTTGGAAAAAAACAGCCATTACCCCTTATGGGTAATGGCTGTTCAGATTTAGCGTAGAGAAAAATCTGCTTTATTTTTGATAAAAAGTTTCCTCAGCAGAAATGTAAAAATTTCGTCCCAGAAATTTTGTCTTACATTCGTAAACAAATTTTTTCCCAGGCCCCGAAACATCTTCTACATAGGAATTCCATGTATGTTCGGGAAGATGGTCTAAAAATGTAATGCGCTTTCCATCAATAACAAGGCACTGATCATAAAAGCGAACCTTTAATGTCGGCCGGGCTATCCATACATCACCATAATAAATAAGATAGCGAAGTTGATGCGTGGTATCTATAAAATACCACCCGGTTTGTCCAGATGCATTCTCCCATTTATTATCAGAATCCGACGATGGATTATCCGGTAAATCAAGAGATTCAGAGTATAATTTACTGATAACATAGTTTTCCCATTCTCCCGGAGCACTTCCTGTAAAACCATCATCAAAGGTCTCTCCTATTCTTAATTTTGTTAAATCAGGAACAAACGTTGAATGATAAAAAGACCATATGCTGTCATTTACAAATTGTTCATATTTATCATAAATGATTTCATCTTCTATCCATTCTGGACGGCCGGGGAAAAAATCTACCGGATCAATAAACGCAGAAGACTCTACAGTATGCCCATTATCAACAAATCTGTCTGTCAATATTTCTTCTCGACCATCGCTATGGCGGTAATACCTGTCACGATAAACGATAGCATAATACAACAGCGGCAGATTGTCATGCGCTTCCTCCCAAATATAATCCGTCCGATACTCAACTTTCACAAGTTCGGGTTCCGGATCCGGCACATCGGTCGTTGTCACCACGGCGCCAAGATAATTAACAGAAAAAGCAAGAGTCTGCTTATTTTCCGTTTTGGCATTCATACTTTCAATATCCAGATTAAACCGGACATTGACTTCGTATAAAACCGTGTCGCTGACTGTGGCTCTGGTTTGCGGCAAAGCTTTCAGTGTAACAACGGGCTGTAGTGTTTCCGACCGGGCTTTTGTTTCGGGGGTTTCCTCGTTTGCATTGGAACTGCCAAAATTTGCCTGATTCACTTTGATATAAGGCATTTCAATGGTTTCTTCTGCCTTATTGACATAGTTGTAGATTTCATATGCCAAATCGAAATTGACATATTGCTCTCCAATCAGGAACTTTTGGTTAATTGCATTGCGAATCGGGTTGGTTCCGCTTTGAGAAGAGGTTACTTCCGGTTTTTCTTGTACGCTGGTTAATTGATTTTTGTCTTTTACATATACCGTATCAAGCTTGGCAAAAAGCTCTATCGTAGCTTTTGGCTCGCACTCGAATACGCTTCCGTCAGAGTCGGTGTATTTGCTTTTCTGGCTTATGACCATATTAAGCGTTTCACCTTTTTCAACTTCGGCCGGAGAATCGGTTGTTCCGGTTCCGCTGCCGTTTTCATTGTCAATGACAAAGGAAACCTCGCCATTGTCAGGATCCGGGGTAGGAGGCTGAGGAACTACAGGTTCATCATTGTCACTACATCCCACCATACACGCTGTCATAGCGACCATACACATGTGTACAAATCGCCCAAAATAACATTTTACTTTCATAAAAACAGAAATTTTTGGATTAAACTATAATTGATTATCACTTTTAATCAGAAGTTATATATCCGCACCAATCTCCAGAATTATGAAAAGATAAAAACCTTTTATAAATTATAAAAAGCATAATTCTTTGAGACAAAATAAGTACGAAAACAACGATATGTTATCATAACTTATTTATTAATCAAGGGTTATTATATATTTTTTGTCAAAAATATTCTCAAAACCTTTATCTGTTACCATAATGAAGTATATATTTCTGTGTAAAATGCATACTTATTGGACAAATAAATATGCATTTTACGACAGGCTCAGTTAATATAAATCAACTTTGGCTCTTTTGTAATAAACTCTCGTGTCGCCATTTTCGTCGCCAGTATGTTGCCGTCCAACCATCATATAGCCTCCATTTTTCGCTGCCCAACCATAACCATTAGCTCCGTTGCTTTCTTTAAATGGCCCTTCTATTACCAGGTCATACATCAGAACTGCTTTCTTAGTTGTTCCATTGCTAACGTAAACTTTGCCATACTTGTATCTGGTTTGTCCATTTTCATCACCGTTGTGAGCTCTGCCAACTATCACATAACCATACGGTGCTTCAAAATAACCATTTCTTTCATTTTTCCACTCATCCCAGTAAGCATCTTCGACAGTAATGGTGACTCCATAAACTCTTTCCCCGCTACAAGTACCCACATCGCCATTTTCTGAATAATATGCTGAGAAAGTACCACAGCGAAGCTGAGAGTTTTTATTTTCATCTCCTTTATGATAACGTCCAACAACAATCGTATTGGCCGGACATTCCAAACTGGAGGAGCTTTCTTTTTGTAATGCTGTTTGTGTATAACTTGTTCTGCAGAGGTAGTAAGTTGTTTCTCTGTTACAATTCATACCATGCCAGCTGTATTTGGCTCCTTTTCCGGTAGAGGTATAGCCGTCTTTACAACCTGTAGCTTTGTAGCAGGTAAGCTCGACAGGCCCAGTTGTTGATGTAGATTTAAATGCTGTCGAATTAGGCGCATCGAGATAGTATCCGTCAGGGCAAGCTTTTTTATAGCATGTCATGCCGCCGGAAGTACCCATAGTGGAAACGGAGTAGTTTCCGGAGCCGGAAGATTTCGCAGAGATGCCTGCACCCGAGTCGGCGCTCAAACCTGATGCGGAAATGCCCGAAGAGGCTGATTGGGCGTCGATAGTGCCGGAGGCATTCAAGCCGCTGCCGACAGACAGGCTGTTCACCCCGGTATATCTGTTGTCCGTTGCCCAGACATATTCCCCGCTGGACGGTGCCGTACCTTGTGTCCATCCGCTTGCACAGCTGCATCCGATATAACAATTAGCGTACGAATTACAGGATATCCCCTCACTTCTGGTTGTCTTTTCTTTAAACGCTTCGCCATATCTATAATTTTTAGCTTTTGGCGTGGAACCAACACGATAGTTGTAGGTTATACTGTTGGATACATAAGAGTTATTATACGACCCGTTTCCACTACAACCGTTTATCTTATAACCTGTTGTTGTTCCGCAGGTATGGCCACTGTCGGTTGTATAATACTTATATTGTCCAGAACCTTTCTCAACTGAAGATATTACGCAGTCGCCACGACCTACCGTTTCGTTTTTCAAACACGTTCTGCTACCACCACAACTTGTAGAGGTTGTAGAATATGTAAAGTAATTCTGACATTCAGACGTTACACTATATTTACATCCAGTTGCCCAATAACAATACCTTGTTCCGGCGGAACTATTTGCAGAGTCATAGTTTGTATTAAAGTATGATGTACTCGGTTGGCTACTACAATAGCTTCCAGCGCATCCTGTCGGATTATAGCACCGTTCTCCGCACCAGTCATCATAATCACAGCTAAAATATGAACTACAAGAACTTTCATATCTACAGCCGCTTCCGGTTGGGATGTAGCATGTCTGGCTATGGCCGCAACCACTCGTGCTGGTTGTTGTATAAGATGCAGAGGTAAAGTAGCTACCCGGCGTATCTGAACAGGCGTAACCATTACCACGACATCCACTCGGATAATATGCCGTAATAGTACCACCGTTAGAAGTTACATCTGTTGAAACTGGCGTATAAGTAAATCTTGTCGTATTAGAATTTGTACACTTGTCATCTGTAGCATACTCACAGGTTACACCGTTAGACGAACTGGTTGTCGTATCAAAGTACTGATCATGCGGTTTATTATTGTTGGCAACCGTATCGGCACGACAGGTCGACGCCCTGTAACAGGTTTTACCCGTACTGATAGAATTTACTCTGTTGAAGATATACTGATTCGGGTTATAAACACAGCTTTCTGCACGATAACATCTTGAACCACTGGCAAGTGAGCTTGACGTATGGAAGAAGTTTGTATTCGGGCTGAATGTGTAGGCACCACGGCTGAACGCACAGTTCTGACCACGATAGCAGCTGCGTCCTGTTGCAGACGACGTGATTACATCAAAGAACTGACTGTTCGGGCTGGATACATAAGCACCAGCATTGGTACGGCAGCTTTCACCGCGATAGCATCTTGAACCGCTGCCTATAGAATGTGACGTATTAAAGAAGCTCGTGTTCGGGTACGAAGAGTACGCTCCTCTGCCCAGAGCACAGTTTTGAGGACGATAACAGGTAATACCTGTCGCATACGACGTGATTACATCAAAGAACTGGCTGTTCGGGCTAGATACATAAGCACCTGCATTGACACGACAGCTTTCGCCACGATAGCAGGTTGAACCGCTGGCTATAGAATGTGACGTATTAAAGAAGCTCGTATTCGGATGCGAAGAGTAAGAACCACGTGTCGTTGCGCAGCTTCCGCCACGATAGCAAGTCGAATCCTGCTGAGCGTTAGTAGATGTCAGTACGTTGAAGAACGAGCTGTTCGGAGCCGACGTATAAGCACCGGCGTTAGTACGGCATCCGCCTTGTGCACGGTAACAGGTTGACCCGGAAGCGGAAGACTGTGTTGTTACAAAGAAGCTAGTATTGGTTATAGCCGCTGACGACTGGGCACACTTCGCCCCGCGGTAACAGGTTGAACCGGAAGCATAAGACGTATGGACAACAAAGTATGTGCTGTTCGGCGTTGAAGTATAGGCGCCAATCACAACATCAGCTACCCTATCCGCACGGTATGAGGTCGAACCGGAGGCCAAAGACTGGATATAGTGGAAGAATGATGTGTTCGGGTGCGAACTGTATGCACCGGCCGCGATATGTACCTTATCGGAACGATATGAGGTCGAACCGGATGCCAGAGAGTAAATCACATTAAAGAATGATGTGTTCGGCATAGAACTATACGCGCCGGCGGCAATATGCGAGCTTTCGCCACGATATGACGTCGAACCGGAGGCTAACGAGTAAATTACATAGAAGAACGATGTATTCGGTGTCGAGCTATAAGCACCCGCCGCAGTATGAATGCCTGATCCGCGATATGCCGTTGAACCGGACGCCAGGGAGCCGCCGTACAGGAAGAACGACGTATTCGGACGGGAAGTGTACGATCCGTTCGGGTTTGCGCTCTCGCCACGGTAGGAGATAGAACCGGAAGCCGAAGACTGAATAACGATAAAGTAGCTGGTGTTCGGCGTTGAGGTGTATGCGCCGGCAGCAATGTGCGAGCTTTCACCGCGGTATGATGTCGAGCCGGAAGCCAGCGAGCTGATGGTGATGAAGAAGCTTGTGTTCGGATGCGAAGAGTATGCACCGGCCGCAATGTGCGACTCCTGACCGCGATATGCCGTTGAACCAGATGCCAACGAGTTAATTACATAGAAGAAGCTCGTGTTCGGCGTTGACGTATAAGCACCGGCCGCAGGATTTGTGCTCTCACCACGGTATGATGTCGAACCGGACGCCAGAGAGCTGATGGTGATAAAGAAGCTCGTATTCGGATGCGAAGAGTACGCACCGGCAGCAATGTGCGATTCCTGACCGCGATATGCCGTCGAGCCGGAAGCCGATGAACTGATTACATAGAAGAAACTCGTATTCGGCGTTGACGTATAAGCACCGGCCGCAGGATTTGTGCTTTCGCCACGGTATGATGTCGAGCCGGACGCCAACGAACTGATAGTGATAAAGAAGCTCGTATTCGGTTTGGAGCTATAAGCACCGGCGGCAATGTGCGATTCTTCGCCACGATATGCCGTTGAACCGGTTGCCGAAGAACTAATCGTTATAAAGAACGACGTATTCGGCGAAGACGAGTATGCACCGGCAGCCGTGTTACAGCTGGAACCGCGATAACATCCGGAACCGGAAGCAAAAGAGTTTATGGTATAGAAGAACGACGTATTCGGTTCCGAACTGTATGCGCCGGCGTTCAGGTCTTTACAGCCTTCGCCGCGGTAGCAAGTTGAACCAGATGCGATTGAGCTTTCTACATAGAACCATGCCGTATTCGGCGAAGACGAGTATGCACCACCGGCTATATAGCAATTTTGACCACGATAGCAGGTTGAACCCGATGCATAGGAATTAATAGTTACGAAGAACGACGTATTCGGAACCGATGTATAGGAACCTGTTGCCAGATAACATTCCTGACCGCGGAAACAGGTCAAACCGGTTGCCGTTGAACTGATGGTAACAAAGAACGACGTATTCGGACGAGAGCTGTAAGCACCAACGCTCGGCTCGCAGGACGTTGCGCGGTAGCAGCGGGTCGCATCATTACAAAGCGCGCGAATATCGCCAAACCACGGATACCAGTCATTTTCTATCTCTTCATGGTCGCGAATATCTTCAAAGTTCGTTTCACAACCAATCTTTTTATAACAGCCGGATGCATCATTACATTCATTGATTTCATACAAGCAAGCCGGATAAATTTCCTTATCTTGCAGACCGGTATAGAATTCATCCCAATACGGCGCGTTCAGCGAGCTCAGGTAAAGCTCCTGTTTGCCGGTTTTGTTATCAACATTAGACGCATTGATAAACGAACTGTAGAATCGGTTTTCTTCACTACAGGAAATCTTTTTCCAACACTGGTGCTGCGCATCATCCTGGTGGCAGTTTGTCGTAATATAGGTACAACCGTTGTTGGCGCTGGTTATGCGACACCCTATCCCTTTGATACAAGAGGAATTATTGACAGCATCGTAAGTGTTACCGTTTTTGGTGTAAGTTCCGTAGCCGGGGTTAACATCCGCATAAAAGGCATCGTGATACGGATTGTTTTTAACATATTGGGCACTGTAGTTGTAGCCTTTCTGATTTTCAACAATTTCCATCCATTTCAGATAGGCCTCTTCCGAATCGTAAATTACGCCTTCGTTGACATGATTGCTGTACCATTTGCGGACATTGTTACATCCTGTCCACAAATAACAGTAGTTCGGCACGTCATTACAGTTCAAACCGTTACCGGTATCGTTACCGGAACCGTCCGACTGAGCATACGAACATACGATTTTGTTAGTCAAATTATAATCTTCCGTAACCAATCCGTTTCCGGTCGTATTCAGCGCCTTAATCAGCTGAACTGTTCCGGACGCGTCTTTTTCGTTGGTCATCTGGTCTTCGGAAAGATACGGAATAAAGTTGTCCCAGCCGCCTGCCAACTGAGCACTGTCGTTACGGTAATATTCCTTACCGGTATTTAATTCATCATGATTGCAGTCATATACCTGCATACAGCCGAAACCACCGCAACGGGTTTCCTGACGGTATTTACAGTATTCACCGGTATTTTCAAAAAAGAATCTTCTGTCTGTATTACACTGGGAGAAGCGGCACTTTCCTCCATAAAGTTTGCTGTCCCATGCGCACCGTGCCTCATACGGTACAAGATTTCCGTCCAAATTAACAATCGGATCGCCATTTCCATCTAAAAGCGCCTTATCGTCGGGGTCGTTTGTCCCGTCAACCTCGACAAAGCCGTATGAGCAGCCGCAGTATTGCCAGTATGTGATGTTGTCTGCAGCGCCTTTACACGACTTGCCATAGCCGACCAATGCGTCGTCAATTGAGCATTCCTGATATCCTTCATTTGCAACCAATGTGGAACAACAGTCGTTATCCTTGTACTTTGCCTCATCCCCGGCATAACAGAACGTTGCACCGGCACGAGGGTTCGCACACGTCTTGTAGGAAGAATCGCATTCTCCTTCTCCGACTCCATAAAAACCGTTAGTATCACAACTCAAATCTCCGAGTCGGCAAACCTTCGCCAATGAGGCCTCGGAGTACAGCAAGCCAAGCGCGGCAACTGTAATCAGTATCAGTTTTTTAGTCATCACATACCTACTTTTAAATAGAATAATACTCTTGGGAGAGTACCATATTTTTGGACAAATGTCAATCCTTTTTAATATGCGAATCGTAAAAAAAGCTTTAAAATGTGCAGTTTGAGATTAAATTTTATATTTTATTTTATACTTTTTACTGTTTAATTTTTGTGCGCAGATTTTCTAAAAGCCCCTCTACCCCCTTAGGAGATTTTGCAATAAACGAGGTATATTCGTTGCGCGCCGTCTGAGCCAAACTTACATTTTCAATAATAATATCTATAATTTTAAGCTTGCCGTTATGATTGTAAACACGCCATTTCACGCTGACCGGCTTACCTTCCGGCATCGGGACTTTGGTATTTACAAAAATCTGGCTGGGATTGCTTGCCGGGCTCGTCCCTTCAAATACAAATTTCTTACCTTTGAATTCATCAAACCGCTTTGACCACGTCTGAACATTAAATTCCTTGTACAGGTTTATGAACTCCGCCTGCTGCTTTGCCGAAGCAGTCCGCCAATAGCGGCCAAGCACATATTTTCCGATAAAATCCAAATCCAGGTTCTCCGTAAACAACTGCTTGAATACTTTATTTTTTTCTGTCGGAGAAGCGTTTGAATTTATAATCTTTTCAATTCCTTCCCTGGTCAGATTTTCCACCATTTCCACCGCTTTGCCGCCATCTATCCCTGCAGACGCAGCCTGAGCAAAACCAAACATCAAGAATAAAAATGCCAGTATTTTTTTCATTTCGTCCCTCTTAAATTCTAAAAATCGTCGTTCATTTCGCCCATATCAAAATCATAATCAGGCACCGTATTTTCCTCATTCCGGCCGCAAGCCTTTATTTTGCCCCGGTTTTGCAGATATGCGGATTTTACGGCTTCATAATAGTCAATCGAGCCTTCTTCCAGACTTTCAAGGAATTTCAAGTTCTCAGCCATCAGATTCAGATACTTCAAACCGCTCGCCGTATAATATACGAGCCATGCGTCCTCCCCTCCGCTCTCCTGTGCAATCCAGTACCCGGGAGAAGAGTACCCGTCTACAGTAAACCCTACGGCAGCGCGCGGGGTGCTCGGGCCAACCACCGGCAAAACAATAAACGGGCCATCAGGCACGCACCATGTCGCCAGCGTTTCATCAAAACCGGTCTTATCCTTTTCCATCCCCATAGAAGACGCTACGTCGTATAAGCCGACAAGACCGAATGTCGTGTTAATAACAAAACGGCCAAGATTATTGCCGGAATCAGCAAGTTCCCCCTGAAGAATATGGTTTGCCGCAGATATCGGTTCATCAATATTACTAAAAAAATTTGTTACACGCTGGCGAAAGTACTCATTTGTTACCGCGCGGTAGCCTTTTGCCACAGGCCGGATGACGAATTTATCCAGTTTATTATTAAAAGAAAACATTGCCCGGTTATATGTTTCCAACGCCGTGTCATTCTCCGGCGAAACAGTTTCAGAGGCAGGCGCTCCGGCGCATCCGCCCAGTCCAAGCAATAATAATAATGCAGTATATGTAAAAAACTTTTTAGTCAATTTTCCCTCAAATCTCAAAAAATATTTTGGTTTAATATAGCGGCTTTATTTGATAAATCAACTATAAAATTCTTACTTGCTGTATGTAAACAGACATTTATGCCGCTGTTCCGGATTAAATGAAGGCATACCTGTCTAAAAATGCAAAAATATTACAAATTGGAAATGTTTTGTGTTTTGCAAAACAAATTTCCCGCGCTAGTATTCATGTATGTCATAATTTTTGAGAGGAAGACACTGATGACTACATATAACGGAAAAATCAATCTTTTCGACTGCGCCACCGCGCAGAAAGTAATCGGCCAGGAAACATTTTTAAATGCGTTCAAAACCGTTCTTGACCACGGCGCTTATTGTCAGGGACCGGAAACCAGAGAACTGGAAGAAAAACTCGCCCAATATTCGGGAACAAAATACTGTGCAACAAATGCTTCCGGTACAGATGCCCTGACGCTGGCTCTTATGGCCTGGGATGTCAAACCCGGCGATGCTGTTTTTGTTTCTTCGTTTACGTTTGTCGCTTCTGCAGAATGCGTCGTCTTGCTTGGCGCCACGCCGATTTTTGTTGATTCGGCACCGGACACGTTTACGATGGATCCGGCAGACTTGAAAAAAGCAATTGAAGAAGTCAAGAAAGAAGGGAAACTCAATCTGAAGGCCGTCATTGCGGTAGACATCTTCGGTTCGCCCTGCAATTATGACGAAATTATGAAGATTGCCCATGAAAACGGCATGAAAGTTTTGAGCGATGCCGCCCAAGCTTACGGCTCTACGTACAATGGCAAAAAAGCCGGTTCCATTGCAGATATGACTGCAACTTCATTTTATCCGACAAAGCCTTTGGCTTGTTACGGAGACGGCGGTGCAACTTTCACAAATTCCGAAGAAGAATACGAACTTTTAAAATCCTGCCGCGTTCACGGTATGAGCTCAACAGACCATTATGATAACGTTCGCCTCGGCGTTACGGGACGTATGGACTCTTTCCAAGGGGCTGTTTTATTACAAAAGCTTAAAATTTTTGATGATGAACTGGTAAAAAGGGAAAAAATTGCGCAGACGTACGATAAAGAGCTGAGCCCTTACTTTGGTAAACAAAGAGTTCTTGACAATGCCACTTCCGCCCGGGGGCTGTACACAATTACCTGCGAAAAAAGGGATGAGCTGATGGCGTTCCTAAAAGAAAACAACATCCCCTGCGGCGCATACTATCCGCGTCCGGTCAACACACAGACTGCTTACAAAAAGTGGAATACGAGAAGCCTTCCCGTATGCGAGAAACTTTCCAAAACAGCTTTAAGCATACCGATGCATCCGTATTTGGAACCGGAAGCGCAGGAATATGTCATCAGCAAAATGAACGAATTTGCCGCCAAGTACGCTCAAACCGCTGCATAATCCGTTTGTCCGACATTGCATCAACAGACGCCGAAAGGCGTCTGTTTTTTGTATCTCGAAAGCCCCGGATAGACCGACGGGGTCTTTTTTGTCGGAGTTTATACACTGGGTTTACATACTGCATTATAGGCAATTGTACAGATGGTATCGCTATGGTTATTGATTTTTTAAGTAAATTATCCTATATTACAGTCAGAATCATAATTTTAGAAGAAGGGGAAACCAAATTATGTTAGAAAGTAAAGAATTTGCCGCATACAGCAACGGTCAGGTTATTGACGAAGGCTTAAGGAACTTTATGCTGAAGATTTACAACTATATGACCGGCGGTTTATGCGCTACGGCTTTGGCCGCTTATATAATTGTCAGCAACACCTCATTGTTGCGCCTGTTTTTTAATGAATCAGGCTACTCGGCATTCGGCTGGCTGGCTTTATTTGCACCGCTGATTTTAGTATTTGCCTTTGGCTGGGTTTTACAGAGAGGAACATTGCAACAAGTTCAAGCCATGTTTTGGGGGTATTCCGTATTGATGGGCGTTTCTCTTGCACCGATTTTTCTGGTATATACCGGTGCCAGCATCGCCCGTGTCTTTTTAATCACGGCAGCAACGTTTGGCGCTCTCAGCCTGTACGGATATACGACTAAAAAAGACCTTAGCGGCTGGGGAAGCTTTTTGTATATTGGCGTATTCGGATTGATTATCGCCTCTATTGTCAATATCTTTATGAAAAGTTCCGGACTTGATTATGCCTTGTCCTATCTCACGGTATTTATCTTTGCCGGACTTACGGTTTACGATACGCAGAATATGAAGTCCCTGTACTATGCAAACGGCATGGGCGGTGATATGGCAGCGAAAGGTGCTATTGCCGGTGCATTGTCATTGTATCTTGATTTTATCAATATGTTTATGGCGTTGTTAAGACTGCTTGGCGACAGAAGATAAGACAAAACAGCAGGCCGGTTTTAACAGCCGGCCTTGCTTTTATAATAAGAGGAAGAGAAGATGGATAACAATATTTTTGATTTGTATGCTAAAAGGCACAGTTTTTATAATATAACCAATGATTGCCCGCTAACCGCGGAAGAAATTGAGAACCTAGTTCAAAAATCTTTAGAACTGTATCCAAGCCCATTTAATTCGCAAAGCGCCAGAGTTATGGTTTTATTCGGCAAAAACCACAAAAATTTATGGGGCATTACTCAAACAGAGCTTTTAAAAGCTGCACCAAAAGAAAAGGTTCAGGCAATTTCGGATAAAATTGCAAGCTTTGCTAACGGGCACGGAACTATTTTATATTTTACAGATACTGACGTCACCCGTGCACTACAGAATAAATTTCCGCTTTATGCTGCAAATTTTGATAATTGGGCTTATCAGTGCAATGCTATTTTACAATTTATGGTGTGGACCGCTTTGGCCAATTCCGATATTGGCGCCAACCTGCAACATTATAATCCTCTTATTGATGATGCTGTTCGTCAAGCTTTTAACATACCGAACAATTGGGAACTTGTTGCCCAAATGCCTTTTGGCGGCATTGGCGCAACTCCTCAAGCACACAGTGTTGAAAATATAAAAGAAAAATTTATTATCAAAACATAGATTACAAGGTGTGAAAACAAGAGTCTGCCTTTTGTGTTCTCCCATCCTGTTTCAACAAGACTAATTGTTCTGTTTTGTGATATATTGAGGCGGGATAATACCATCTTTAACAACTATCAGATAATAGGGAACAACCGAAAAACGCAGCCCTAATTTTTCATTACATACAGACCAATCTACCGGAGATGTATCTATATCGGCAACTGAATCCAGTTTCACCAAACGTTCATCAACATCTTGTGGTAAATCTTTATCTAAATCCGGACGAATTGCCGGTGAAACATAAACGGCTTCTATCAGTCCGTCTTTCATCAGGCTATTCACATCAATTGCGAACAAATCGGCATTTTCAATAAACGGCTTAAACATATTAATACTTTTTTCAGTGTATTGTATTGGCTCAGAAAAAGCTCTGACAGCACGACTTCTTCCTTTAAAACACCGTTCCATCCACTGACATATCCCGTTATGTGTGGTTTCACCGGAGCGTTTGTAATAATAGCTTAAATCAGCATGAGGATTTTGGGCAAAGGATAATATTCCGTCTGTCAATACTGTATTTCCTTTGGCTACGTAATGATATAATCGCATCTTTTTCTCCTCTTTAACTTCGTTTATATTATTGTGAATTATTATAAATATTTTTTGTTTTCAACAACTAAATCATTCGGCAGACAATTAAATTGATAAATAATACAGAATACCGTGTAATTATCACATTAATGAGTATGAGAAATTCTAACAAAAGTGACAACGCTTTAAGAAGAACCAATTGATCAAACAAAGCGACGGTAACGGCTAATGTTTCAGCTCGATTAAGAATTTCATTAGATAAAAATAGTTTGATTTATATTGCGGGAAAGTTCTTATCAAGACTTCTAATCTCAAATGTGATATTACAATAAAGCTGCATGGCTTTAACGAACAGATAAAAACCTTGTTTTGCGGCTATATCCAAGGCAAATGTGATGAAAAAATGTATAATGAACTAAAAGCTGAGATTGAACTTGAAAAAGAAAAATTGCAAAAGGATATGGACAGATATCTTGAGATTGATACCGAAACCGATGAAATATTGACAAATATCGCTGAAGTGGCTGCAAATGTTGGAAAATTCTTAAAAAGTCCGATTATTTCGCAAAA
>ERZ779885.2987-NODE-2987-length-14780-cov-4.653039_pt1 | contig 14780 bp, 8 predicted proteins | sample MGYA00511554_ERZ779885 | MGnify/ENA primary metagenome ERZ779885 (study PRJEB29588, sample SAMEA2160998) | human gut metagenome | biome: human gut; feature: human-associated habitat; material: faeces | place: Denmark | collected 2008/2010 ... | reverse complement strand
CAGCAGGCTTGTGATAACCCCCAGAAAATGTAAAAAACCACCGGGCTGTTTTGACAGCGCCCGGTGGTTTTTGGCATTTCTAATTTTTCTTCTTAATTCTGTTTTCCGCTTAATTGTTTTCAGCGGCGGGTACAACGTGCCGATTATTCCGTGTATGATATATCGCTAATTGCTATACGTTGTCCAGATTAAACTCATTTTTCTGGCGGATTTCATCCAGTACCCAACAGCCGTTTTCTTTGATCAGCTTCCAATATTCCACAAAGCTGGCACTGTTTTTAGACCCGGAAATCACCTCCATTGTTCGGTCGTCTATGGTGTAATCAATCATTTTGGCTTTGATGTACACCCACATGTAATCCCGGTCTTCCCCTTGAAAATCATTGACAGCCACTGGGAGTGCCGCCAAAAGCTTTTGGTTTTGCAAAATATTCTGTTCATGGCGCATGATCATCCACTGGGATTTGATCTGATATTTTTCAAAAAGTTCCCGGCTCAAATAACGCCGGGCGATTTCCTGATCCCGCTGGGCCCAGGCCTCCTGAACGGTGTAAAACATATTTTGAATATGGCGGTCAAAGTCAGCAAGGCTCCAGGTGGGATCGAAACGGGAAAGATTTTCCATGATCTTTTCCGCTTTCCTGTTTTTAGCCCTCACCTTTATATATAAGGTCACAGCCCCGCCGGACGCCGCTAGCCCCATAACGACATACCCGATGATAGACGAGATCGGATTAGAGCGGGTGTAACCGCCGGTGCCGCCTCCGCCTCCGGTACCTCCCCCGCCTCCGGTACCGCCTCCGCCGCCCGCGCGGGCAAACACGGTGGGAAATGACATGAAAACCACAAGGATGACCGCTAAAGCGGTCATCACGGCCTTCTTTCCGCCTTTCATAATAATCCCCTCTTATGATCAATCAAAATTGGTCCTTGCCGTATTTAATGAAGCTGCAATTTTGATCGGAGTACAGACCAGCCTGTTTTTTATTATTATAGTACATTATAACATGGAGAAAAGAAAAAGTCGACGGAAACGATCTGTTCGCCCCTGTTTTCCGGCGGTCAGAAAACCGCTTTTATATGAGCTCTGATCAATTTGCTTTCGGGGCCTCCAGATATTTTTGCTTTTTTCCTTTGCTGTCCGCAGACGGAATCAGGACGGCTCTGGCAATAACAGAAAAACCGCTGTTTTTTGCTGTTTTTATTTACAACTTGGAAATTTGAAAAGGGGGTTCTCCGGAACTCTTTCCCGCCGGGCGTCATCGCCCTTTTGGGGAAGTCCCGAATCCTCCCGAGGCCCTGCCGGGGAAGTTATTTCATAAAAAGTGTTTTTCCTTGACAGGCTCCGTGTGGAAACGAGCTTCTTTCGCCCAAAGGTTTTTCTCTTGGGAAGCTGCTTATCCTTCCCTGGGCATAATCGTCACCGGCTCCACTGTCAGTTCCCTGCCGTTGTAATCCACCACCAGGTGGGTGCGGGGCCGGAGGTCTCTGGAAATGATAGCCTTGGCGATGGCGGTTTCCACCTTGCTCTGGAGGAATCTCCTCAGCGGGCGGGCGCCGTAAACCGGGTCGTAGCCGCTGTCCACCACGTAATCCTTGGCGGCCTGGGTCAGCTCCACCGTGAGCTGCTTTTCCTCCAGGCGCTTTTGCAGATCAGCGATCATCAGATCCACGATCCTGGTGATCTCATCCTTGGTCAGGGGCTTGTAGAATACGATGTCGTCCAGCCGGTTCAGAAACTCAGGGCGGAACTGCTGCTTCAGCAGGCCATCCACCATGGTTCTGGCCTCCCCGCTGATCTCTCCCTTTTCGTTGATGCCCTCCAAAATGTAATTGGAGCCTAAGTTTGAGGTCAGGATAATGATGGTGTTTTTAAAGTCCACCGTCCGCCCCTGGGAGTCGGTGATCCGCCCGTCGTCCAGCACCTGAAGCAGAATGTTGAACACATCCGGGTGGGCCTTCTCCACCTCGTCGAACAGCACCACGGAATAAGGATGCCGGCGCACCGCCTCGGTCAGCTGGCCGCCTTCCTCGTAGCCCACGTATCCGGGAGGGGCTCCCACCAGCCTGGATACGGAATATTTCTCCATATACTCGGTCATATCGATCCGGACCATATTCCGCTCGTCGTCAAACAGGGTTTGAGCCAGCGCCTTGGCAAGCTCGGTTTTGCCCACGCCGGTGGGGCCTAAAAACAGGAAGGAACCGATAGGGCGGTCCGGGTCCTGGATGCCCGCCCGGGAACGGAGGATGGCTTCGGTGACTTTTTCTACCGCCTCATCCTGGCCGATGACCCGCTGGTGGAGGATATCCTCCAGCCGCAGCAGCTTATCCCGCTCGCCCTCCATCAGCTTAGAAACGGGAATCCCGGTCCACCGGCCCACGATCTTGGCGATCTCCTCCTCGGTGACCTTGTCGTGGAGCAGGCTGGCATTGCTCTGGCCCTCCTCGGCGATCCGCTCCTCCTCCTGAAGCTCCTTTTGCAGGGCTGGCAGGCGGCCGTATTTCAGCTCCGCCAGCTTGTTCAGGTCGTAGCTGCGTTCCGCCTTTTCAATCTCGCCGTTGACCTGGTCGATCTCCTCCCGCAGCTTCTGCACCTTGCCAATGGCCTCTTTTTCGTTTTCCCATTTCGCTTTCATCTCTTTAAACTGGGAACGGAGCTCCGCCAGCTCTTTTTGCAGCTCCTGCAGATGCTCCTGGGAAAGGGCGTCCGTTTCCTTTTTCAGGGCGGCCTCCTCGATTTCCAGCTGCATGATCTTCCGGGAAATCTCGTCCAGCTCCGTAGGCATGGAATCGATCTCGGTGCGGACCATGGCGCAGGCCTCGTCTACCAGGTCGATGGCCTTATCCGGCAGAAAGCGGTCGGAAATATACCGGTTGGAAAGGGTCGCGGCGGCGATCAGGGCCTGATCCTGGATCTTTACCCCGTGGAACACCTCGTAGCGCTCCTTCAGCCCTCTCAAAATGGAAATGGTATCCGCCACAGAGGGCTCATCCACCAGCACGGGCTGGAAGCGGCGTTCCAGAGCCGGATCCTTTTCAATATACTGCCGGTATTCGTCCAGGGTGGTGGCGCCGATGCAGTGGAGCTCCCCTCTGGCCAGCAGCGGCTTCAGCAGGTTGCCGGCGTCCATGGAGCCCTCGGTCTTGCCCGCACCCACGATGGTGTGCAGCTCGTCGATGAACAAAATGATTTTGCCCTCGCTCTTTTTTACCTCGCCCAGCACGGCTTTCAGCCGCTCCTCAAACTCGCCCCGGAACTTGGCGCCGGCGATCAGGGAGCCCATATCCAGGGAAAACAGCTTCCGGTCCTTCAGGTTGTTGGGCACGTCCCCCCGGACGATCCGCAGGGCCAGGCCCTCGGCGATGGCGGTTTTGCCCACGCCGGGTTCACCGATGAGCACCGGATTGTTTTTGGTTTTCCTCGAAAGGATCCGGATCACGTTCCGGATCTCCGAGTCGCGGCCGATTACCGGGTCCAGCTTGTGGTTTTTCGCCAGCTCCACCAGATCCTGGCCGTATTTGGACAGGGAATCATAGGTTTCCTCCGGGGTGTCGCTGGTGACCCGGGTATTGCCCCGGACCGTAGCCAGCACGGACAGGAACTGGTCCTTTGTCACGCCGAACTGCTGGAAAATACGGCTCATGCCTGTGTTCGGCTTTTCCAGAACCGCCATCATAATGTGCTCCACGGAAACATATTCGTCCTTCATCCGGCCGGCTTCCCGCTCAGCGGCGGCCAGATTTTGATCCACGTCGCCGGACACATAGATCTTCCCGCTTTCCCGGCCGGGACCGGTAACCCCGGGCAGGCCCTCTATCCGCTGCTCCACGGCGTGAAGCAAGGCGTCCGGGTCGGTTCCCATCTTTTTCATCAGCTGGGGAATCAGGCCGTCCTTCTGCTCCAGCAGGGCGCAAACCAGGTGCTCCTGCTCGATCTGCATGCTGTTGTGCTCCAGCGCTATATTTTGGGCCTCCTGGATGGCCTCAAGAGATTTTTGAGTAAATTTTTGTGCGTTCATAGTGGTAAGCCTCCTCTATGCTTATGTTGATTCTATTCTATCATGTTATTGTGAATATTTCATTAATATATGGCGTAAATTGCTGTTTTTAAACAGAAAAATTTACCGCTTTCTCTTCCCCAAAATTTGTAGAAAACCACCAGCCTTTTTGCTTTCACAGTCCTCCCGAACCGTTTAGGCCCGTTTCGGGAGTCCCCCGCTTTTAAACGCTTATCTTTAGGGATTGGCATTGATTCACCGTAAAAAATGTGATAAAATTAAAAATAGTTTTTCAATCCCGCTTTGGGTCTTCGGGTACATCCGGCAGACCTTCTGGGCGCTGGTAAATCACCGTCTGAAACAGCGGCCCCCCGCCGCAGGCCGCCGGAAAAGCGGCGGGAGCTCTGTTTTGCAGGCGTTGAGCTTTTGCTTTCACTTATTTTCTATATTATATCATGATAGGTTGGTGCTGAAAATGGAATATAAATTTTCAAATCGGGTACAGTCTTTGAAGCCCTCCGCGATCCGGGAAATTTTCAAGTACGCGGCGGACCCGGAGGTGATTTCCCTGTCCGCGGGAAATCCGTCCCCCGAGGCGTTTCCCACCAAGGCCATTGAGGAGATTACCGCGTCCATTCTGGAGAAAAATCCCATCGCGGCCTTGCAGTACAGTATTACCGAGGGCTACGCCCCTTTGCGGGAAACCCTGAAGGACTACATGAAAAAGACTCATAACGTGGGCCGGGAGTTCGACGAGCTGGTGGTTACCTCCGGCGCCCAGCAGGTGATGGATTTAACCACAAAGTCCCTGTGCAACGCGGGGGATGTGGTCATCTGCGAGGCTCCCAGCTTTATCGGCTCCCTGAACTCCTTCCGCTCCTACGGCGTGCGCCTGCGGGGCGTTCCCATGGATGACGACGGCATGAACCTGGAGGCCCTGGAAACCGCCCTGCGGGAAGAGCCTAACGCCAAGTTTATTTATACCATTCCCAACTTTCAAAATCCCTCCGGTATCACCATGAGCCTGGAAAAACGGAAAAAGGTGTATGAGCTGGCCAAGCGCTACGGCGTTCTGATCCTGGAGGACAACCCTTACGGCGACCTGCGGATCGAGGGCGAGGACCTGCCCTGCATCAAAAGCTTCGACGAGGACGGCCTGGTGATGTACGCGGGCACCTTCTCCAAGGTTTTGGCGCCCGGCATCCGGGTGGGCTACTGCATCGGGCCCTCAGCCGTATGCCAGAAGATGATCGTCTGCAAGCAGGGCGAGGACGTTCATACCAACATCCTGGCCCAGATGATCGCCAACGAGTTTATGACCAAATACGATTATCCGGCCCATATCCAGTTCCTGCGGGACCTGTACCGGAAAAAAGCAAAATTCGCCATGGATCTGATGGACCAGTATCTGCTTCCTAAGATCACCTATAAGCCTATCCAGGGCGGCCTGTTCATCTGGTGCACTCTGCCCGAAGGGGTGGATATGCCTGATTTCTGCAAGCAGGCGGTGCTGCGGAAGGTCTGCGTGGTGCCCGGGAACGCGTTCCTGACCGATGAAAGCGAGCCCTGCCAGTGCTTCCGCACCAACTTCTCCACGCCCACCGACCAGCAGCTGGAAAAAGGGATTAAGATTCTTGGACAGCTTGTAAACGAATTAATATAAGGAGGCCCTTCCCATGGAAACAGCGAACACTCCTGAGCGTAAAAAAGTAATTTTCAGCGCGATCCAGCCCAGCGGCACCATCACCCTGGGCAACTATGTAGGCGCCTTGCGGAACTGGGTAGGCCTTCAGGATGACTATGACTGTATTTTCGCCCTGGCGGATCTGCACACCATCACGGTGCGGCAGGACCCGGCCAAATTCCGTAAAAACGCCCTGGAAGCTTACGCCTTGCTGCTGGCCTGCGGCATCGACCTGGACAAAAGCCTGTTCTTTATCCAGAGCCACGTTCATACTCACGCGGAGCTGGCCTGGCTGCTGAACTGCTACACCCAATTCGGGGAGCTTTCCCGAATGACCCAGTTTAAGGATAAATCCCAGAAGCACGCCGATAACGTTAACGTTGGCCTGTTCGCCTATCCCAGCCTGATGGCGGCGGATATCCTGGCCTACCAGGCGGACATGGTGCCGGTAGGCCTGGACCAGAAGCAGCATCTGGAGCTGACCCGGAATATCGCCGAGCGGTTCAACGGCATTTACGGCCAGACCTTCAAGGTGCCGGATCCCTATATCCCCAAGGTAGGGGCAAAGATCATGTCCTTGCAGGATCCCACCAGGAAAATGTCCAAGTCAGATGAGAACGTCAACAGCTACGTGGCCTTGCTGGATAAGCCAGACGACATTATGCGGAAGTTCAAGCGGGCCATCACCGACAGCGACGCTCAGGTGCGTTACGGCGAGGGCAAGGATGGCATTAACAATCTAATGGGGATCTACTCCGTGATGACTGGAAAAACCAATGAGGAGATCGAGCGGGAGTTCGACGGCAAGGGCTACGGTGATTTCAAGCTGGCGGTTGGCGAAGCAGTAGTGGATCATCTCCGTCCCATCCAGGAGGAATTCACCCGGCTCATCGGCGACAAGGCCTATTTGGAGCAGTGCTATACCAAGAGCGCCGAGATCGCCCTGCGGATTTCCCAGCGCACCCTGGACAAAGCCATGAAAAAGGTGGGCTTTGTAAAACGGGCCTTTTAAAGCGGTTTCGCTTTGCGGCAGAACCGGAGGCTTTGCCGCTGAACCATACAACTAGCAGACAAGCCGGAGAGCGGTATTGCCCTCCGGCTTGTCCTTTTTCTCTGGTTGCCGTGTCAAAAGGAAGAAGCGCCGGACGCTATATGGCGTCCAGCGCTTCTTTAATTCGTTTCGCGGGAACCCTTTCCCGAATGACGGGCCGGTTAAGCCCTTAAGCTCTTTTATTCGCTGGCCTTGCCCCGCTTGCCCTTGACAAGCACAAGAACCAGTGCCGCGCTGATCAAAAGAACGGCGCTGACAACGGCGGCTGGGAAGCCGTCTCCGGTGGGCACGTATTTATCGTTGCTGGAGCCGCCGGAAGAACCAGAAGCGCTGGAGGAGCCGGCCTCACCAGAGGAGGCTCCGGCCTGTCCGTCGCTGTAGGCGAGAGCGAAAACAGAAAATTGGTCGCTTTCAATGGTGACGGTAGCCGGGTCGTTGTCCAAATCCTTCAGCAATTCCACGACGCCGTTATGCTCACGGTAAATGACAAAGGTGCGGCCGTCCTTCCGCAGCTCCTCGGGGATACTGATGGTCAAACGGATGGGCTTTTTCGTTTCCGTGATCGCGGCGCTCTGGTCGTTTAATACCTTGAACAGGGAAATGTCCAGGTAAACGCCCTCCTGATAGCCGGACATGGCGTTCTGGAACAGCTCTTTCTGCTGCTCGCTAAGCTCCGCCTTTTCCACAGAGATCACGATTTGAGCGCCGGCGTTGATTTCCTCTTCCGTCAGCAGGCTCTCCGCCAGCTCCGCCTGATCCATGCCAAGGGATACCTGGGGAACGTCCTTATCCTGGTCAATGACGACATCCGGGTTCTCCGGCTCCTCCGGCTCAGAAGCGACTACCTGTACGGTATACTCTTTCTCGAATACGGTGGTGTAGCCGGTGTTTTCCGTCAGGGTCAGGGCAATCTGATAGGTGCCTTCTTTCAGCTCACCGCTGAAGAAATAGGTAGGAACCAGGGTGTCCGCAGTCTCCCAATCGGTTACGTCCTCGATCAGAGACAAAGTGCTTTCCGGCTGGCGGAAAGAGTGTTGATACCCAAAAATGTCAAGCGCCGGAGACGGCTGAAAAGCGATCGTGGCGGCGGTTCCCTCAGTCAGGGTGATTACGTCTCCTGAAATATTCGCCTTGCCGGAGACAACGGCCGGGGCCACAGTAACCGGCACGGGAGCGGCCTGCACCTTAACCGTGTATTCCTTCTGGAATACGGTGGTGTACCCGGTGTTTTCCGTCAGGGTCAGGGTGATCTGATAAGTGCCTTCCTTGAGGCCGCTGAAGGAATAGGCGGGAACCAGGCTGTCCGCTGTCTCCCAGTCGGTTACGTCCACAATAGTCTCATTGGTATCAGACGGCTGAGCCAGGGAATACTGGTATTCAATAATATCAAGCTCCTGAGACGGCTGGAAGGCCACCGTGGCGGCCTTGCCCTCAGTCAGAGTGATAACGTCTCCCTCCACAGCGGCTTCGCCTGAGGCGACGGTGGGGGTTACGCTGAGCTCCTGAGGAGCAGCGGCCGCACTAATGCTTGCGCCGGCCAGCAGTACGCCCGTCAAAACAACGGCCACAGCTTTCTTAAAAAACTGCCTCATAATTTTAACTCCTTCTTTCTTTTATTTTGACATAATGAGAAACCGCTCTGTTCCGTATCCGCAAGTCCATAGCACGGCTATAAAGCTTTTTGCCGCGCGGCCGCTTTTCATGGCCGCGCAGCCGTTCCAGCAGGCTAAACTTTTGCGGATGCCAAAAAAAGGCAATAAAAAAAGCAATATTTCGCCTGAATTGGCAAAATATTGCTTAAAGCCTCGTAAAACCAACACGTCTACAAAAGTTTACATTTTGAAATCTCAAGCTGGTACTTTGCCAAGGTCTTTATCAGCCTTTGACCGCCGCAGTCCCGCGGCCTTATCATGAGCTTCTCATATTGGTCACACCTATTATAGTAAATAACGAACATTTTGTCTAGAGGCTTTTTCGATTACATAAATTTTCTAAACCCCGTTTCACAAAAGGGCATCGCCGTGTCCTTCAGCGCGCCGGCCTCCCTGCTTTTTCAATTCCGCCAAGCTTCCCGCCCCGGTAGATTCTGGGAACCCTCTTAGTGATTTGGCAAACCGTTTCATAATTGATGGTTTGATCCAGAGAGGAAACCTCCTCCACCGGAAGAAAGGCACCGCCGTCCCGGCCGAACACCGTCACCACGTCCCCCTCCTCCACGTCAGGAATATGAGTGACATCCAGCATCAGCTGATCCATACACACCCGCCCGATGATCCTGGCCCTTTGGCCGCGCACCAGCATTTCTCCCAGGTTGGAAAGGGCCCTTGGGTAGCCGTCGGCGTAACCGATGGGTACGGTGGCGATCTTGGTTTCTCCACGGGTGGTATAGGTTCTTCCATAGCTGACATCCACGCCCGAGCCTACGGTCTTTACCATCGACACTACGGATTTCAGCTCCATCAAAGGTCTCAGGTCCAGGGGCCGGCGCACCTTAGAGGAGGGTTGCAGGCCGTACAAAATGATTCCAGCCCGTACCAGGTTAAAGTTCATCTCAGGATAATCCAGAATTCCCGCGCTGTTGCTGCAATGGCAAAACGGGATGGAAATCCCCCAGCCCTTCAGGGTGTCCGCCACCAGCCGGAAGCTTTGATACTGCCTTTTGGTATAGTCCGCCCCGGCCTCCGCCTCGTCCGCCACAGCGAAATGGGTAAACAGGCCCTCCAGCAAAAGCCCAGGCAGCTCCGCGATCCTCCGGGCCGCAGCCGCGGCCTCCAGCGCCTGGGTCTGGTTCTGCGCGCTTAATCCAATCCGGGTCATTCCCGTATCGACAGCGATATGAACCCTTACCCGTGTTCCGGCCTCCTGGGCGTAAGACGACAGCTGCCGCGCGTGGCTCTCGGAAAGCACCGCCTGGGAAATCTCCATCTGGGCCAGAAGCCGGGCGTCGCTGTCCGGGGTAAAGCCCAGAATCAAAATGGGCTTTTGAATCCCGGCTTCCCGCAGCTCCTGGGCCTCCTCCAGGTTGGATACCGCGAACCAGTCCGCCCCCGCCGCCTCGCTTTCCTTCGCCAGAGGCACCGCCCCGTGACCGTAGCCGTCGGCCTTAATCACGCACATCAGCTTTGCGCTGGGGGCAATGGCGCTTCGGATTTCTCTGATATTGTGGTCCAGGGCGTCCAAATCCACCTGGGCCCAGGTTCTCTTTAAAAACGGCTCCATAGTATCTCCTCTGTTCTGTTTCAAACGTGCTCTTTCATTATAGTCCCCCCACGCCGGCCTAGTCAACCAAAGCAACAAAATTTTAACCGTTGTCAAAAAACAGGAAAAATCCGGCCTTTCCCCGCATATGCTGATAGAAAACCCAACCGGGGGAAAACAAGGCCGCGAAAGGGAAGCTTGTACTGTAAGGCTTACAGCGAACCTCCGGCACAGGGAAACAGCCCGGCCCGACCGGAAGCCGGAGCGCCCAGCCCCGCCGTCCGGCAGCTATTGTCCCTCCGGCTCTGGTATATCCGATAAGCCTGAATGTATTATGAAAAACACTTTATGCAGGGAGGCATTGCAATGACATTCCAGCCAGTCTGGTCCGGCGGCAGCGGGGATTTAGACGATCTGATCTTTGAGGGTGAGGAGCCCAGGGAAAGCGAACGCTGACAGCCTTCTTCCAAATCGCTCTGGCAGGGCGCTCCGCCGGCCCCGCGCTCCCGCCGATTGACATCTTTCCGCGCAGGCTCTCCGGCAATTTCCCTGTCAGCGGCTCCCGCCATAGAAACGGCAGAAGCTGCAAGGCTAAGGTCCGGCTCTGGCTTTCTTTTTTATCCATGCCCGACAGCAGACCCCCGCCGCAGAGACAGCGTCGCTCCGCCTGATCACGCAAAAAAAGCACCGTCTGGAAAAGCGTCTTTCCCGGACGGTGCTTTTTTTGATCCGTTTTTGGTGCTTCTAGGTGCTTCTAATAAACTATTCCAGGATATTTCCGAAAGCGCAAAAGGGAAGCGCATACGGCTTGGCATTTCCAGGCAAAAGGCACTATTCTTCCCCGGCGCCCGCTCTGTCCAGCCTCAATGGCCGGATAGGCTTGGCCCCGCAGGCTCCAGCGCTTTCCGCATCACAATAGGCTTTTCCCTTTCAGCCGGCGGCTGTTCAGCAGCTCCAGCTCCCGTCAGCGGTCAGCTGTCGAACCGGCCGGGCTGATAGCTGCTTACCGCCGCGTCGTTCATGGTGCAGCTGTATTCGGAGGTTTCCTTTTCCATTCTCTCCTGGAACTCATCCTGCTTCATGGCGGCTAAAACGCTCATTCTGCCGCTCTCCGTGGACAACTCATCCAGATGATCCCCGATTTTTCCTTTATACAGGAAATAGTAGGAGGTACCGGACTTGATAGCCCTGGCCTCGCCCTCCTTCATCTCGTCAAATGCGGTTTGCAGGTCGGAGGAAAGGACGATATTTTCCGTCAGGGTTACGCTGCCGTTTAACGGGCTGCTTTCCAGGCCCTCCGCTGTCTGATAATCGGAAGCTACCTCATCCGGGGTCTTGTCCCCATCGCTGACCTGCTGGGCGTACTCCTTAAACTGTTCCTCGATCTCCGCGATCTCGTCGTCGCTCAGGTTTGCGGTGGTGCCATCCTCGCCGGTGGTAGTCAGGCTTTTAGAGAAATACCGGTATTCCGAATAGCTGTCTTTAAAAAAGTTCTCCAGCTCCTGGTCGCTCACAGCCTCGGTGCCGTTTTCCCCATAAATAGATTCAAATATTTTCAGATATTTCGCGTTGTACAAGCTATAAGCCTTTAGAAAGCTGTCCTTGGAAATGCCGAAGCCCTCCAAAACGCTCTTTTGCTGCGCCCAGGCCGCGGTTCCCGTTTCCTCTGCTTCCTTCTGATCCTCGTCGGTCCACTCAATCCCATCAGCCTTTATTTTGGCGTCCAGGTATAAGGTCTCCTTTGTTTTCAGCACCGCCTTATCCTGCATCCACTGGGTAACATTCTTGCCGTCGATCTGCTGGGAATAAAAGTCGGTGGAGCCGGAGCTGGTTCCGGAGCTGAGAGACTCCATCATCACCCGGGACTGGGCCTCCTGGTAAGCGCTGTAGAGGTTATAAATATAAACCCCCGCCGCCAGAGTCTGGGTATCGTCCTTAGCGCTCCAGCTGTCATCGGCGCAGCCCGCCAGGCTGACCGCCATGGCGCCCGCCATAAAGACCGCGGCGGCCTTTTTGAAAAATCCGGTTTTCATAAATCTGAATCCTCCTATATCGCAATTGCTTAGCATACTGGCATATAGGTTAAATTATACACGTATTTTCCTGGTTTGTCCAGAATTTTATCTTTCAGTTTGGCGGCCCCGCTATTCCAGTAAAGGCCCGGAGAATGGCTTTCCTGATTTTATGCCGCCGGTCAGCCCTCACGGCGTCTCAGGCCTGGAACACCTGACGCAGCGTCTCCAGGGGGGAATCCCCGGCCTGAAGCTTTACGGAAATATAAGGCTTTGCCCCGGCGTTGACCAGCACCCGCTTTTTGAACGCGCCGATCAGCCTGCTGACAAACTCCATATCCAGCTTTCTCTGGTACAGCAGCAGGGCCCCGGCGTTCTGCTTAATCTCGTAAATGCCCAGGGAGGCCGCCGTATTCCGGATCAGGGCCACGTCGATCAGGCCCTTGACTGAGGCGGGAGGCTCCCCAAACCGGTCGATCAGCTCATCCAGCACGTCCATAGCGTCGTCCTGGCTGCGGATGTCGGAGATCCTGCGGTAAATTTCCAGCCGCTGGCTCAGGCTTTCGATATAGCCCTCCGGAATGTGCGCCTGAACCTGGACGTCCACCAGACATTCCAGCTCGTAGGAGGAGGCTTCCTCGCCCTTTTCCTCGCTGACCGCCTCGCCCAGCAGGCGGAGATACATATCGTAGCCCACGGTTTCCATATGTCCGTGCTGTTCGCCGCCCAGGATATTGCCGGCGCCCCGCAGTTCCAGGTCCCGCATGGCGATTTTAAACCCGGAGCCAAATTCGGTAAACTCCCGGATAGCGGCAAGCCGCTTTTGGCTGATCTCGGAAAGAACCTTATTCCGGGTAAAGGTCAGATAAGCGTAGGCCCGCCGGCTGCTGCGGCCCACCCGGCCCCGGATCTGGTGAAGCTGGGAAAGGCCCATGTGATCCGCGTCCTCGATGATGATGGTGTTCACGTTGGGAACATCCACTCCGGTTTCGATGATGGTGGTGCACACCAGCACGTTGATCTCCTGCTCCATGACCCTGCGCCAAACCTCGGAAAGCTCTCCCTCCGGCATTTTGCCGTGGCCGAAGCCTACCTTGGCCTCGGGAATCTGGGCCTGGAGCCGGGCGGCCACCCGCTCGATGGATTCCACCTTATTATGCAGATAGTAGACCTGGCCGCCCCGGCGCAGCTCCCGGCGGACAGCGTCGTTGATGACGGCCTGGTCGTATTCCAGAACATAGGTCTGTACCGGATGCCTGTCCTGGGGCGCCTCCTCCAGAGAGGACATATCACGGATGCCGGACAGGGCCATATTCAGGGTACGGGGAATCGGGGTGGCGGAAAGAGTGAGCACATCCACGTTTTTGGTGACGGATTTAAACCGCTCCTTCTGGGCCACGCCGAACCGCTGCTCCTCGTCAATGATCACCAGCCCCAGATCCCGGAACTGGACGTCCTTCTGAACCAGCCGGTGGGTGCCGATGATCATGTCGATTTCTCCCCGCTTCAGCTGTTTGAGGATCTCCGCCTGCTGCTTGGGCGTGCGGAACCGGGAAAGGATCTCCACCTTGATGGGGAAGCCCTCGAACCGCTGGGTAACGGTCTGGTAATGCTGCCAGGCCAGTATCGTGGTGGGCACCAGCAAGGCGCACTGCTTGGAATCCGTGACGCATTTGAAGGCCGCCCGCAGAGCCACCTCGGTTTTGCCGAAGCCCACGTCGCCGCACAGCAGCCGGTCCATAGGCTGCTCCTTCTCCATATCCTCTTTGATCTCCTGGATGCACCGGAGCTGGTCCTCCGTTTCCTCGTACTCGAACCGGGACTCAAAATCCCGCTGCCAGCCGGTATCCGGCGGAAACGCGTGGCCCTTCAGCTTCATCCGCTCGGCGTAAAGCTTGATCAGCTCCTTGGCGATGTCCTTCACCGCGCTGCGAACCCGGGCCTTGGCCTTTTGCCAGTCCTGGCCCCCCAGGCGGTTCAGGCGCACCTTGACCTCCTCCTTGGGGCCGATATATTTGGAAACCATGTCAAGCTGGGTGACGGGCACATATAAAATGTCCCCCTTGGCATAGCGTACCTTTAAATAGTCCTTGGTGACCCCTTGCATTTCCAGCTTGTGAATCCCCTCGAACACGCCGACGCCATGGGCCGAATGGACGATATAGTCCCCGGGGGCCAGCTCGGAAAGGCTGTAAATCTCCTTGGCGTTTTTCTGCCGTTTTCTGGTCCTTTTGGGCGCCGCCGCGAAGTGGCCGTGGGTGATCAGCGCAAAATTGGCCGTTGGGTACTCGAACCCGGCGGAAAGGCTGCCGGGCAGCACCGTCACCCGGCCCAGGGAAAGGGTTTTGGCGTCATCCCGGTACTCACAGGGGACGCCTGAATTTTGCAGGTCCTCGGCGGCCGCCCGGGCGGAGCGCTCGGTGCCGCCCAGCACCACAATCCGCATTTTCGGGGAAAGAATAGCGTTTAAGTCCTCCTGCAAAAGCTGCATCCCGCCGCCCCATACGGAAAGCTGGCGGGCATTCAGGCTGATCAGGGAGGAAAGAGGCGTATCGTAGCTGCCCCGGACAAAGGTGTCCAGGTACACGCAATCCCGGTGCTCCAGCTGCTTTTGGACATAGATATAGTCTCCGGAAAAGGCGTCCAGGCCCTTGCACAGGATTCCCTCCTCCAGATAGTCCTTCAGATCCTCGCCCCACTGCCAGGCCGTTGACCGGAGCCGCTCCTTGATTTTAATCGGCTCCGATTGGAACACCAGGGCCTCCGGCTCCAAATAATCCAGCAGGGTGGCCGGCGAGGGGTACAGCAGCGGCAGAAATTTGTCCGCGCTTCCC
>ERZ779885.2980-NODE-2980-length-14827-cov-5.335906_pt1 | contig 14827 bp, 10 predicted proteins | sample MGYA00511554_ERZ779885 | MGnify/ENA primary metagenome ERZ779885 (study PRJEB29588, sample SAMEA2160998) | human gut metagenome | biome: human gut; feature: human-associated habitat; material: faeces | place: Denmark | collected 2008/2010 ... | reverse complement strand
AGGTCCATCCGGGCCAGAAGGTCGCCATCGTCGGCCCCACCGGCGCGGGCAAGACGACGATGGTCAATCTGCTGATGCGCTTCTACGAGCTGACGGACGGCTGCATCAAAATTGACGGCGTTCCGACGACGGACATCCAGCGCGAGGATGTGCAGCGCCTGTTCGGCATGGTGCTGCAGGACACGTGGCTGTTCGAGGGCACGGTCCGCGAAAACCTCGCCTACAACCTCCCCGGCGTGACCGACGCGCAGCTTGAGACGGTCTGCCGCGCCTGCGGGCTGGATAAATTCGTCCATTCTCTGCCCGAGGGCTTCGACACCGTCCTGTCTGAGAGCACGAGCATCTCCGCCGGGCAGAAGCAGCTGCTGACCATCGCCCGCGCCATGCTGCAGAACGCGCCCATGCTCATCCTCGACGAGGCGACGAGCTCCGTCGACACGCGCACCGAGCTTCTCATCCAGCGCGCGATGGATCAGCTGACGGAAGACCGCACGAGCTTCGTCATCGCCCACCGCCTCTCGACGATCAAAAATGCCGACCTCATCCTCGTCATGAAAGACGGCGACGTCATCGAATGGGTCTATACCTGCGACCTCGGCTACGACGTGGGCGGCGGCTACGCAACAGGCAGCGAATGAGAAACAAAGACGCCTTTTCCGGCTATCATCCGACGATCAATTTTCTGTATTTTGCGCTTGTCCTCCTGTTCTCCATGTGCCTCATGCACCCGGTCTACCTGCTGATCTCCCTGACCGGTGCACTGACCTATGATATTTATCTCAAAGGCCGGAAGGCGGCGCGCTTCGCCGTCATGGGACTTTTGCCCATGGCGGTGTTTGCTGCGCTCGTCAACCCGGCCTTTAACCATGAGGGCGTGACGATCCTGACCTATCTGCCCTCCGGCAACCCCCTGACGCTCGAATCCATGCTTTACGGCGCGGCCGCGGCTGTCATGCTGGCCAGCGTCGTGCTCTGGTTTTCGAGCTACAATGAGGTCATGACCTCTGATAAGTTCGTCTACCTCTTCGGCCGCGCCATCCCGGCGTTGTCGCTCGTTCTTTCCATGTCGCTGCGCTTCATCCCGAAGTTCAAGGCGCAGATGCAGACGGTCAGCGAAGCGCAGGCGTGTATCGGCAGAGATACGAAAAATGGAAGCGTCCTGCGCCGCGTCGGCAACGCCGTCAAGATCTTCTCCATCCTAGTCACATGGTCGCTCGAGAACGCCATTGAAACTGCGGATTCCATGCGTTCCCGCGGCTACGGCCTGCCCGGCCGCACGGCGTTCTCCATCTATCGCTTCGACGACCGGGACAAAGCTGCGCTTGCGTGGCTGATCTTCTGCGGCGCATATCTCATTTCCGGCTGGATGGCGGGTGGAACGTACTTCCGCTACTATCCAACCGTGAAAGCTGCCGCATGGACGCCGATGACCGTGAGCTTCATGTGTGTTTATCTCGCACTGGTGCTGACGCCGGTGATTCTTGATCGGAAGGAGGACAGGCAGTGGAAGTCTTTACAATCAACCATCTGAATTTTGCGTATCCGGAACAGGAAAAGAACGCGATTTCCGACCTCACACTGTCTGTCCGACCGGGGGAGTTTCTGGTGCTCTGCGGTCCCTCGGGCTGCGGCAAAAGTACGCTTCTGCGGCAGATGAAAACCGTTCTCGCCCCGCACGGCAGACGTTCCGGAGAAATTCTGTTTGAGGGCAGAAATCTTGATTCCCTTGACCAGCGCGAACAGGCCGAGAAGATCGGCTTTGTGCAGCAAAGCCCCGAAAACCAGATCGTCACCGACAAGGTCTGGCACGAGCTGGCGTTCGGCCTCGAATCCCTCGGCTATGACACGCCGACCATCCGCCGCCGCGTTGCGGAAATGGCATCGTTTTTCGGGATTCAGACGTGGTTTTATAAATCCATCACAGAGCTGTCCGGCGGCCAAAAGCAGCTCCTGAACCTCGCGTCGGTCATGGTACTCCAACCGAAAGTCCTCATCCTCGACGAACCGACGAGCCAGCTCGACCCCATTGCCGCGTCGGATTTCCTTGCCACCCTCGGCAAGATCAACCGCGAACTTGGCACGACGATCCTCCTGACCGAACACCGTCTGGAAGAAGCCTTCTCCTTCGCCTCGCGCGTGGCCGTCATGGACAAAGGAACGCTCCTTTGCACCGGCACGCCCGCGGACGTCGGCGCGGAGCTGAAAGCCAGCGGCAATGCCATGTTCCTCGCCATGCCCGCCGCCATGCGCATCTGGGCGGCGACCGATTCCAAAGCATCTTGCCCCATCTCCGTCTGCGACGGCCGGAACTGGCTGCTCGATTATGCGAAAACGCATGAATTACACCCCATCTCCGAAGAAACGAAAAACACGCCGGACACGGAAACCGTTGTCTCGGCGCGGGAGCTCTGGTTCAAATATGAGAAAGACCTGCCCGACGTGATCAAAGGCTTGTCGCTGGACCTGCATAAGGGCGAATTCCTCGCCCTCCTCGGCGGCAACGGCACGGGCAAGACCACCACGCTCAAGCTGCTGGCAAACCTGAAAAAAGCCTATCGCGGCGAGCTGACCATCACCGGCAGCGTCGGGATGCTGCCGCAGAATCCACAGGCGCTTTTCGTGAAAGCCACCGTCCGCGAAGATTTATTGGAGATCTTACCAAAATCTGAACGCAAAACCGAGCGCCTTGCACAAGTCGTTTCCCTCTGCAAATTGACCGGACTGCTCGACCGCCATCCGTATGACCTTTCCGGCGGCGAACAGCAGCGCGCGGCGCTGGCAAAAATCCTGCTTCTGAACCCGGACATCCTGCTCCTTGACGAACCGACAAAGGGTCTGGACGCGGAGTTCAAACGGGTTTTCGGGCAGATCCTCCGGACGCTGCAAGCATCCGGCGTGGCGATTCTGATGGTCAGCCACGACATCGAGTTCTGCGCAAAGTACGCCGACCGCTGCGCGCTGTTCTTTGATGGCAATATCGTCACCGAAGCCGAACCGAGGACGTTTTTCTCGGGCAACAATTTCTATACGACCGCTGCGAACCGCATTGCCCGCGATATCCTGCCCGAAGCCGTCACGCCGGAGAATGTGATCGCAGCCTGCGGCGGCGTGGCTGACGCAGAACCGGAATTGCCGAAATACGAACGCACGCTGCCCGAACCGAAGACGGAAAAAACAGCCGCGAAGAAGCTGCCTGTCTGGCGCAAAGTCCTCGCTGCCGTGTCCGGCGCGGTGCTGCTGTTCTGCATCATTCAGGCCATTGGTGTGACAGACCTCACAAAACTCATCGACGCGAACGGTATGACGGCGCTGGCGGGCGACCAGCTCAGGCAATATGCCATCCTGCTCGGTGCGCTTCTTGTGTTCGCGCTATCTATTGGCCGAAAGGCCGAACGTCCGGATTACCTCATCCAGACGCCTGTAGAAAAGCGCAAGCTGAAGAAGCGGACGATTCTTGCGACGCTCCTGATCCTCCTGCTCATTCCGTTCACGCTGTTTATTGGCAACTACTACTTTGAGGGACGGAAATATTACTTCATTTCGCTGCTCATTCTGCTGGAATGTATGTTGCCGTTCTTCCTGATTTTCGAGGGCAGAAAGCCGCAGGCACGGGAGCTGGTTCTGATTGCGGTTCTGGTCGCGCTGAATGTAGCAGGGCGCGCTGCATTCTTCATGCTGCCGGAATTTAAGCCGGTCGTTGCGATGACGATTCTCGCGGGCGTGGCCTTTGGCGGCGAAACGGGATTCTTGGTTGGCGCAATGACGATGCTTGTCTCGAATATGCTGTTTTCACAAGGACCGTGGACGCCGTGGCAGATGTTCGCCATGGGCATCATCGGCTGGCTGGCCGGTGTCCTGTACCGCAAGGGTGTTCTGCGGCGCGGGCGGCTGAGCCTTTGCATTTTCGGTGTGATCGCGTCCACGATCATCTACGGCGGCATTATGAATCCCGCGTCTGCGCTCATGTGGTCGAACACGATCAACTGGAAAATCATCCTGAGCTATTACGTCACCGGCATCCCCATCGACCTCGTCCGCGCCCTCGCCACCTTCTTCTTCCTCTGGCTCACCGCCGAACCCCTGCTCCAAAAACTCGACCGCATCAAAACCAAATACGGCTTAGCGGAATAGCGCAAAATAAAAGCCGGACCATCCTAAGCAGATGGCCCGGCATTTTTATCAGATCAAAAATTTCCATGGAATTCCCGCCGCGAATTGGCATTCATAATGGGCGCGGAGGCGGAAAAACTACGGGTGAAGGAAATCGAGAGATGATTTCCCGAAAACAAACAAGGAGATGCAACAACATGACGAACCGTAATTCTTCCAACATCAACGTCCCGGAAGCCCGCGACGCAATGGACAAGTTCAAGATGGAAGCCGCCTCTGAAGTCGGCGTCAACCTCAAGAACGGCTACAACGGCGACCTGACCTCCCGCGAAGCCGGCTCCGTCGGCGGCCAGATGGTCAAGAACGTGTGCCCCATACGAACTGCGAGATTTACGAGAAAAAACCGGATCATGGAGGGGCATATGCAGGCGGTGCGGTACATAGTGCGGATCAGCGTATAAGAAAAAAGCACGAACTCTCGGAAGAAATAACCGGAGTTCGTGCTTTTCTTATGCAGAAATAATTTACAATCTTTAGAGGTCGCCTGAATAGATAACCACACCGTACTGTCGAATCAATTCATTTTCTCCTTTTATTGGAATCTACGTCAATACTGCATCATTTTTATGCGACCTCTTTATAACGCTTATAGACATATTCATAAATTCGCTGAAGATATACGGAAATACTCGGTTCATCGTAGCAGGCAGGCGATTCGCTCCATAGGTCATCACGAATCAAATTGTATACGATCGAGCGAGTCTCTTGCTTGTCTGTCCAATGGTCGAGTTCGGCAATTTTGCTTTTCACTTTTTACAGAAGTTCAACCGCCACAGCCTTGATTTTCCGAATATCCTGCTTAGAGAGGTTCTCAGAGAACAGCATATCATAAAGAGACAACTCCTCGTCGCTGGAGAAACCCTCACGGACATACCGTCGTTCTTCCTGATCCATGTCTTTTACAATCTGCATCAGTTCATCAAAGGTTTTCTCAATCGTTGCGCGATCCTGCTGGCTGTTATAGTCCTCAATGATCTGCTGATAGCGTTCATGATATATGATGCGATCGGGATTATTCAACAACATGGAATCCAATCGGCTACGGATCAGTTCTGCGAGGTCTTTCATTACCAGATTCTTTTTCTTTGTCTCGGCAAACTCGCGGCGCAGTAAATCAAAGTCGATCTGGCTGATGTCAAACTGTCTGGAAAGAACCATTCCAGAAGCGGCATCTTCCACATGGACGTACTCGCTGATGATATTGTTGATCTCCACCATCAAATCCACATTAGAGGCTGTTTTTCGTTTCTTCTTCAGTTCGCCGTAGATGGCGGTAATCGCCTCATATCGCGTGCGCACTTCTGGTGCAATATCCTTGCGATCGGTATATTTCATCAGGCGCGTCAGTTCTGAGGCATAGGTTAAGAACGTTTTCTTTTCTTCAACTGTGGAAGAAACTGCATTCGCTGCCGTTTGTATCTGCTGCAGCTTTTCAAAATCTTTTGCATCAATCAGCGTTTGTAGAGAAAAGCTGTGTCCAAGAAGGAAACTTTCCGCTGCAGCGACAGTCTCCAAAATCCGGGCAATCAGTTTTTCCTTATCTACCGTCGGGTCAGCACCACCGCTGCCGTTCACATTGGCAGTATAATCAGCCAGCGCTTTCCGCAGAGCTTTAACGATTCCGATGTAGTCGATGATCAGACCGTTGCTCTTACCCTCGGCCACGCGGTTGGCGCGGGCAATGGTCTGCATCAGCGTATGGGCTTTCAGCGGCTTGTCAAGATACAGGCAGGACAGGCACTTCACATCGAAGCCGGTGAGCCACATGGCGCAGACAAACACGACCCGGAGCGGGTTGGCAGGATCTTTGAATTCCTTGTCCAACTCCCGCTTTTCCATTTTTTCGCGGTGCGTCTTGATATCCAGGCCCCACTTTTGGAAGGTCTGGATCTCATTTTGCTCCTGACTGATGACCACAGCCATTTCCGTTTCCTGCATCCATTGCAGCTTGCGTTCCAGCTCCTGTGTCTCCTGCTGCGTGGCGTGCTTGATGCTGGTTTTCAGCGCTTCAATTTCAGCAGCCCAGTATTTCTGCGCCAGATCATACATCCGCACACAGGTCACCTTGTTCAGGCAGACAAACATAGCCTTGCCGCTTGTCCACAGGTCAGAGTAATGACCGACAAAATCTCGGGCAATGGATTCCAGACGCGGAGTCGCCGTCAGTAGGTGGATTTCTTTTGCAAACTCTGCTTCCAGCTTGTCCTGCTGATCTACATCCAAATCTGCCTGCTCAATGGCATCCAGAATGCGGTCTGTAATTTCCGGGTTGTCTTTCACATCCAGAATTTTCTCGCCGCGGTTTTCGTAGTACAGCGGCACAGTTGCACCATCCTCTACAGCTCGCTTGAAGTCATACACAGATATGTAGCCACCGAAGGTGCGCTCGGTGATGTTATCGCTGGACAGTAGCGGAGTTCCCGTAAAACCGATGCGGGACGCCGTGGGCAGAAGGCGAACCATATTGTCTGCAAAGATGCCGTACTGACTACGGTGGGCTTCGTCCGACATGATGACAATATCGTGGTCGGGATAGATTGGCTCCACATCCGTCTTGTTGAATTTCTGGATCAGCGTAAAGATGAAGCTCGGGTTGCCTTTCAGTTTATCGATCAGGTCGTCGCCGCTGGACGCAATAAACTGGCTTGCTTTTGCTTTTCCAAGAATGCCACAGTTTTCGAAGGTGTCGCTGATCTGTGTGTTCAGTTCGTCGCGGTCGGTCAGGATCACGATAGTGGGCGAGCCGGAAAACTTGCGGCGAATCTTCTGCGCCAGAAACACCATGGAATAGCTTTTGCCGCTGCCCTGGGTATGCCAGAACACGCCCAGCTTACCGTTGTTCAGCTTTCGGGCTTCGTAGGCTTTGATTGCCTCGTTCACGCCGAGATACTGGTGGTTCCGGGCCAGTATCTTTACCGTATGTCCTCCGGAATGGTCAAAGAGGATAAAGTTTTCCAGCAGATCCAGGAAGTTTTCCTTTTTGCAGATGCCCCGGAGCATGGTTTCCAGCGCCACGCTGCCCTGTTCCTGCTCAGACAGACGCTTCCATTCATGGAAGAACTCATACTTGCTGCCCAGCGTACCGACCTTGGCTTCCGTTCCATTGGAGAGGATCAGGAAAGCGTTGTAGTAGAACAGATGGGGAATGGTGTCGAGATAATCGGTGTAGTTGTTGGTATAGGCATCCTGCACATCCACGGTGTTCTTCTTCAGCTCGATAAACAGCAGAGGAATTCCATTGACGAAACCGACAATGTCCGTGCGGCGGCGGTACAGGTCGCCGTGGATCTTCAGCTCTTTGATGGCGAGGAAATGGTTGTTATCGGGATTCTGAAAATCGATAACAGCAGCTTTCTTCTCTTCGGTTTTGCCGCCTGGCTTCTTCACTGTGACGGGGATGCCGTCACGAATCAGGAAATATTTTTCCTCGTTGATCTGCAGCAGGGAGGCGGTGGACAGTCGGTACTCCAGTGTGCGCTGAGCCTCGTCCATCTGAGCGGGTGTGATCCACGGATTCAGGCGCAGCAGAGCCTCCCGAAAATACCGGGCCAGCAGAATCTCCCTGTAGCTCTTGCGGCCAAACGTGCCGTTTTCGCCCAGCTTCTCCGTGTTGTAGGCAAAGGCGACCTCCCAGCCAAGCTCATTTTCGAGTAGGTGACCGGCAGATTCCTGCACGAGTATATTTTCGGAATAGTCATAACTCATGGTGTCGCCTCCAATCTTTCATATTCTGCTATCAAAGCATCTGCCGCTTCGAGAGTATAGAAATCCTTTTTTGTACTGCTTTTATTATCAGGATCAAGATAATTCGATTGGCAGTAGTTTTTATTTGCTTTGATGATCTTTAGCGCTGTGTAAAAAACCGTTCCAAACTTAATCGTAGGTTTCTTCTCCTTGAGTTTTTCTTTCAAATCAGCATATCTTAGTGGTGGCAAATTTGGTTTAACTCTCATTTCTGGCGCATTCGGATCATCCGTATATCGAATCGCACGCTGTAGCGGTACTGCACCTTCTTCATTTGTCAATGCAGCAATAATATCTGCGTTTTTGATGTTCTTAACCTTATCTGTTATAAGGCTGAATCCTACCACAATACTGTCTTCGACTCCAGCACCATCCAATTTTCTGATTGACTGAATGACCGCATTTACAAAATCATTTTGAGCACCAGCAAAGTCCTGCTTCAAATAGTCAATCGGATCAAACGGCAATTTCAGGCCAATAGGGAGAATAATTAGATTGTCTTCTTTGGTGATGTCCTTGTTGAAATATTTTTTAACGAAGGCATCATAATTTATGACCGCCTTTGCGAGGAGCATAAACACAACAGGGTCGAGAGCACCTTCTGCAAAATGAATATTACTGCATCGATACTCATTCAATTGAAAGATATTTTCGGCAATGGCCATGAATTTTTTGTTCTTTTCTGTAGCGTTCACATGATCTCGAACCAAAGTTAGGGCTTTACTCAGAGTAATTGTATGTTTGCCATCTGCCTCATAAATTTTCTTCTTGCCAATATACTGGTAGACATAGGCTTTTAGCGCTAACTCCCATGCGTTGACAATCAGGATGGTGGCAGTAGGGTACCTGTATGCAATATTCGGTTTGTTATGAATTTCAATTCCGGCAAATAACGCTGCCCGCGACGCATCTAAAAGCAGTTTCTTTGTAGATTTTCCTCTTGCCATTACAGAACCCTCCTCCGTTAATATGAAAATAATTTACGCCTTAGTGGAATCGAACTCCAATCCAGCGGCTTGCATTTCACGCATCAACTGAGATTTCCATTCTGATGCTGAGTGAGATATGTACAATACCCCGGCTAAATCGCTTGGGACTTCAATGCCCGCATCATTGATCGCTGCGACTCGATCACGTCCCAACTTTGCGTAGAGATACCCATGCTCAAAGATTACATTCTGCCTTGCTCTATCATTCAGAGTATCGGTGCCCTTTTTACGGCCTTCATCGCAACAGGTATACAAAACGATACCAAATCCTACATCGGTGAGGTCTTCAATCTTTTCTATAATAGTCCGTCCAGAATTCGCTTCGTTTTTCACAACGATGGGTTCCAATCCTATACGATGAAGCATCAGTTCAACTTCCTGAAGCAGCTGTTCATCGTGTCCATGTACAATAAAGACCTTTTTATTGCTGTATTCCGTCGCCATAGTTTCTTCCTCAATTTCCTGTGTCATAACAGTTTCTACAAAAGAATCAAAGGATGGTTGCTTGAAATATAAATGATTGGCCCCAAAATCTACATCAATTTCAGTAATATATTCATATTCGACCATATAATCAAGCGTATCCTTATATCTTGGATATTCTTCCGCTTGAATAGTGATTGCTATATTACCCGATGCTTTTTGCTTGATTTGGGCATAGTCTGCAATCAGCTTTCTCTGTTTTTTATTCATACGATATTCTCCCGACGTTTGGTGAGACACAACTTGTTCAACATGTTCTTCCGCATTCGGATCAATTTCGAACAGCAACCCACGTAGCTTTCCTTTCATAGTGGCCAGATTTTCTCGCAACGCATCATCGCCTATAAATTCGTAGGTGAACCCCATTCCCTCAATATAGTGGTACATACTGGTTCCCCACTTTTTGATGCGGTTTTGATAAGTACCATCCAATTCCACATGGAGCGCTTTCAGCTGTTCGAATGTGCCATTGGCAACAACAGCATCAATCCGCTTCATGTCAGCCAAGATCTGCGCCACTTGGCCTTTAGTTCTACGTTGGGTCGGTGTTTTGAATCCAGCCAAATCATCATAATTGGACACTCTTGCCATAATTTACACCTCGATTTCTCCGCTCATCAGTTTGGGAAGCAGGCGATCACGAGCTTGTGAAAGCTGTGCAATTTGGCTGTTTTTTAGATATACCTGTTCAAATATTGGCTCTACCAATTGAGAGAATGCCTCTAAAGTCGATTGCGGGGCCAGTAAATACGGGAACTGCATGATTTTATCGACTTGCGCTCTTTGACGCCCGTCACTGCCTGTCATGCTGTTGATAGCTGTTTTGCGGAATTCCTCTGTCCGAGCAAGAAGATATACCATATACGGATTGATTTTCTTTGCACGCATAACAATGAATTCGGTAGAGCCTATTGCACCTTCCTCTGAGGTTATTCCCGCCACAAATGCTGTTTTACCGTTTTCCAGGCATGGCGTAATACGAGCGAGCAATGTATCCCCATTGCGAAACTTTGCTCCGGAATTAGATTCCGTCATAGTAAATTCGGAAGAATTCAAAACCATCGAACTTGTGCTCAGCGCAGTCATCGGAACACTTTGCTTAATACATCCTTTTTTAAGAGGTGTTTTAGGGTTAAATTCTATCACATTACCAGCTGTACACATACTCCACCCCTCCGGGATGCCATCTACGATAGGCGTGGTTTCGTGTCCGGGGAAGCGCAGGTCTACGAACCATTCCTTATACAGCCGCTGCGCCGCTTCCTCCAACAGCTTGATCTGCTTTTGGTTGCTTTCAACCAGATCATCGTAGGCGGAGAGAATTGAGGAAATGTGCTTTTGAGTCTGCATATCTGGTACAGGCACTTTCATAGATAGCAAGTCTTCATTGCGTAGGCTGGCTCGAGTGGTCATGGTAGAAAATGCTGTAAATCCAGCTCTAAAGACAGCAGTGCGCAGATAATATCCGATAAACTCTGGAAGAATCCGTTCTGGGTTAATCGGGCGAAGCCTTTTTGTAAAACCATTGTAAGTTGCATGAGGATAATCTTTCAGAGCTACAGAACTCATGCCCAATTCATCCATCGTTTCGCTTGTTCGCGTAACGAATACATCGCCGCGCAGAATTGAATATGATTGTTGTTCGTTATCTGTAGACTGCACCAGATCAAGTAATTCCTGCGGTAAAAACCATTTGTTAAAAACAGTCGAAAAGGATAAGAATGGGGACCCTTTCCCAAAAAACTTTCCACCTTTTGAGAGTCCATTGTGAACTTCATATAGTTCACCTAACGCCACATATTCCCAACTCATATCCCCATCTCCTTCATGTTTTTGGAGATGGTCTGCATCAGCTCATTGGATTCTGCCTGCAATGTCAGCAGTTCCTCATGAATCTCCGTCATGCGCTTTGCAAAATCCACGCCGTCATCCTCCACGGCGGCCACGCCCACATAGGCGCCGGGGGTCAGGGAGTAGTTCTTCTCTGCGATCTCGGTGCGGCTCGCCACCTTGCACAGACCGGGAATGTCCCTATACTCGCCCTCGCCAAACTTCTCATAGAGCCATTTGGCTTCCTGAATGATCATCACACACTCTCGGATGCTTTGCTCATGCGCAGATACCACACCATTCAGTTCCTTCACATACCAGTTGACTCTTGCGGGGCCTCTTCCTGCCCGGCTGGCCAATAGCTGCTTGATATCGCTTTTCAATTTGTTTTCTTCCAGATATGGCGCAAATTTCGCGACTGCGGCTTTTTGAAGGCGCAGAAATTCCTCCAGCGACTCTTGAATTTCTGCGCAGTGCTTCAACGTCTTCATCTGATTGACTTGTTTCTTCAGGGCATACGCCTTGTTGTTTGCTTCCTGATAGAATTCAGGCAACATTTCCGTGCATAATGTCCCAGTCTGAAAGTCAACAATGGCAGACACAAAACTTTTGATCCGGTCTATGTATTCGTTAAGCAGCCTTTGATATTTCTCTGTCTCACCACGGTACAGCCACACGATAGCGTTCAGATTTTTGAGCTGCCAATCGCTCCATTCATTCAGGGTGCGGTCGACCACGGTATAGTAATTCCGGGCGTCGATGAACAGCACCTTGTCCCGCAATTCTTGGGACTTTCCCTTATCAAAGAACCACAAAGAGCACGGTAAGCTCTTGGTGTAGAAGAAGTTGTTGCCCACGCTGACCATCACATCTACATGACCGGTCTCCACCAATTTCTGACGGATGTCCCGATCCTTGCCGGAACTGTCTGTTGCGGAAGATGCCATAACGAAACCCGCTCGACCGTGTTCATTCAGATAGGAGTAGAAATAGGAGATCCACAGATAGTTGGCGTTGCCGAATTCCTTTTTGGCGTTGATAGAGGGCAAGCCGAAAGGCAGACGCCCCGCACTCTGGGCGGACTCGGAATTGACCTTGTCCACATTGAATGGCGGATTGGCCATGACATAGTCGCAGCAGCCGTCCAGATTGTGGGCGTCGTGATAGAAGGTATTTGCTTCGTCGCCGGACTTAATGATACCGTTGAGCCCGTGAACAGCCATATTCATCAGGCAGAGCTGGGCATTGTACTCCACTTTTTCCTGTCCATAAAAGGTCATGGCGGAATTGGCTTCCATCCCGGCGGCATTGACAAAGTCGTCGGTCTGGACAAACATCCCGCCGCTGCCGCAGGCAGGGTCCAGAAGGATACCGCCAGATGGCTCCAGCACATTGACGATCATCTTGACCAGGGATTTAGGCGTGAAGAACACGCCATCGTCCTGGGCGATGTTCTTAGCGAATTTATTGAGGAAGTACTCATAGATGCGGCCAATGACATCGCCGCCCACCTCGTCCAACGCACTGTTGTTGAAGATGCGGAGTAGCTCGGCCAGCAGTTCGTCGGAGAACATGGTGTAGTCCTTTGGCAGCACACCGATGAGCTGCTCAGACTGGGCCTCCACTAACTCCATGGCGTTGTTGACCACTTCGCCCAGGCTGTTCATGATGTGACCACTTTGGTTGGTTAGCCCCGCGGATGCGATGTCGGCAGGGAGATTGACCAGATACTCATACTGCGCTTCCTTGGGGAGAAACAGTGCGCTCTTAGATGTAAAGTCGCTAGCTTCCACGGGTATGACGCGGCCATTGCGTACCGGGCGGTTCTTCAAAATCTCTGCTTCTACCAGTTTGAAGCGGCTGTAGGCATAACGCAGGAAAATCAGGCCCAGCACGGGCATGCAGTATTGATTTGAGGTCAGCTTGGAGCCTGCACGAAGCAGATCAGCGGACTCCCATAAATCAGATTCCAATTTTCGAATGTTAATCACTTATTTTTCTCCTTTGGCACGGGTTGGTTTCTTTCGTTGCTCTCTATATTTGTATCAGAGTGAAAACTGATGATATAATTTAAGGATTATCAAACTGCCTGTAAAATGAACTACAGAACATAACACCTACAGTTCTTCTGCCTTAAATGTCGTATACCCCTCGTAATAATAGCTGTGGTCGATGCCTTTCATAAAAACTTCGCGGCTATTCACATTATCCGTCAGCGCAGCTTTCAGCAGCACTTTAATCTCCACGTCCTTAATCGGACTGCGCTCCATCGCAAGCAGATAGTCCTCTTTATCGACCTTGCTCCAGTCCACAACCTGACCGATGCCGTTTTTCAGCATCAAATCGAGCCAGATACGCATACTGCGCCCATTACCCTCGCGGAACGGGTGAGCGACGTTCATTTCCACATACTTTTCGATGATTTCATCGAATGTACTCTGCGGCATTTTCTCGATGTTCGCCAGCGCCGCTTCCAGATACATAATCGGCGCAAAACGGAAGTTGCCTTTCGCCAGATTCACCGTGCGAAGCTCGCCCGCAAAGTCATAAATGTCATCAAAAAGGTACTTATGAATTGCCTTGAGCGACGCGAACGTGCCGACAGGCAGCTTGTCCAGCGTGCCGCTTTCAAACAGCCACACGGCCTTTTTCTTGCTGATCCGTTCCTCCTCCCGCGCAAGGTCGGCAGAACTCGTCAGCCCCAGTTTATTCTCCAGTGCCATGTTGCACCTCCAATTATTTCTGTTTGTGAATCTCTTTCAAATCCTCGATGACAAATTTCAAATATGATACGATAATCACAATTTTATATTTTGTAATGGAACTATTCTTGCCAAAGGAATACTTTTACCGCGTTTATACTTTCAGTTGTTATTGTTTTTACACCATAGGCACCAATACTTTGAAACACCAGGATTCCTTTTTTAATTTGCAGATTCCCAATATCATGCGGGATATAGACAACACAAAGAAACTCTTTTACATCCGATTCATTTTCCTTCCGATGGTATGTGACGACTTGTGAAGTTCTGTCGGTGATTTCACCTTCAACACCGTACCCTCCAGACTTGATAACGAATGACACAGCAGTATATGTATCACGAACGATCTTACAAAAGCTATTTTCTTTCACAGAAAACAACTTCATCTTAATTGTATCATCTGTAAATTTGCTATTTTCCTGGCAAAAAATTTGAAAAAATTTGGCTGCATCTTCAATTCGTAATGTCTCATTTTCAAGTTTCAGTTCGTATTGCTGATTTAATGGATAGACATTCTCCTCTCCGCGGGAAAACCTTTGCTTAAGGTTAAAACTACACACAAGCATACCTTGGCTAGTAATCATAACTTCTCCTCTCTATTTCAAAGCAACTAGCGTTTTCGACCTTTTCAGGTCTTTAACCGTTTCCGCAAACAGCAATTCACCGTTTACTTTCTAATCTCATGCCATCGCAAAGACGTTTTACAGCGATACTATTTCAACCTATACTTCTTCTCCGCCCCTCTGCCGACGACCTCGATCAGCCCTTCTTCGCTCATCTGGCGGGTCAGCAGATAGGCTCTGGTCTTTTTGATATGCAGCAGCTCCTGCAACTCCTCGTCGCGCATTT
>ERZ779885.2979-NODE-2979-length-14827-cov-34.030395_pt1 | contig 14827 bp, 9 predicted proteins | sample MGYA00511554_ERZ779885 | MGnify/ENA primary metagenome ERZ779885 (study PRJEB29588, sample SAMEA2160998) | human gut metagenome | biome: human gut; feature: human-associated habitat; material: faeces | place: Denmark | collected 2008/2010 ... | reverse complement strand
AGATCCACACGCTTGGAGAAATCAGCAGTTGTACGGATCTCTTTGATCAGCTTGTTATAATCCGTCCAGTCCGGTGCAGAATCGGAAGGCTTGTCACCCTTTCCAAGCTGCATATCATTGTTACCAGAATCCGTTGTAAAGAGTTCTAACATATTGATCGGGTCGTTGTAATCTGCCAGCCATCCCTCACGGGCGATGGTAAAGTTGCCGGACTTACGGTCTTCAATAAATACATTCCAGTCTTCCGACTTAATCTCCATATTGATCCCCAGCAGTGCGAAATCCTGCTGCAGGGACTCCCCGACTGCAATATGCGTACTGTCATCGTTGGTCAGGAACGTCATGGAAATTGCCGGATCACACTTGTATGAACCATCTCCGTTATCCGTAAATGTATAACCGGCACTTTCCAGCAGCTTCTTTGCTTCCTCTACCTGGTCTGTACCTGTCTTGTCTGCATCATAGTAGCTTGTATCATCGGTCTTGAATACTCCGCCGTTACCGTCTGACATACCTGCCGGTACAAAAGAATCTGCAGCAATCTGTCCGGTCTGTCCTACATTCTCCACGATAAACTCACGATCAATCAGCAGGTTCATTGCTTTACGCATAGATGCTGCCTGCTCTACGGTCTTTCCGTCAAAAATCGGGTCGTTTACGTTAAAACCAACATAATAAGTTCCAAGGTTTGGAATGATATGGAAATCAGAGTTCTTTCCATTTAATGTTGAAATCTCATCGTTTGGAACGGTATCTACAAAGTCAAGGTCTCCACTATTGTATGCTGCATAGGTTGCAGTATCATCTGCACTCAGCATGATGTGGATCTCATCCATAGTTACATTGTCTGCATCGTAATACTTCGGATTCTTTACATAAACCATGCTCTCGTTGTGCTTCCATGATTTTAATGTATAAGCACCGTTTGATACAAAGCCAGCCTCCTGACACCACTTACCCGGATTCTTTCCATCAGGATCCGCTTTTTCCACATCCTTCTGGTATACCGGGAAATAAGTAGGAAATGCCATCAGGTCATTGAAATACGGGCATGGATTGGTCAGTGTAATTTTTAACGTATAATCATCAGTTGCCTCTACAGCAAGTGAGCCGTCATCATTTCTTGCAATAATATCAAACAGATACGCATAATCAGCTGCTGTTTTTTCATCCGCAGCACGGTTCCAGCTGTATACGAAGTCGTTTGCTGTTACCTCTTCCCCGTTGCTCCACTGGGATTTTATCATCTTTACCGTATAAACAGTTTCATCATCGGATACTTCCGGCATATCAGATGCCAGCTGCGGAATCAGCTTGCCGTCCTTGTCGTAGGTATAAAGACCCGCGAAAGAATTCACGATCATACATCCACCATCTACGGCAGAGTTCAGTGCCGGATCGATGGATTGTGGCTCGGAAGCAAGGTTAATGCTTATCTGGTTGTCCGGTGTTTTACTTACACTGGAAGCCATTGCTTCGGTTCCGTCCGTCTTTGCAGAGTTTCCTTTTGATGAACCACATGCAACTACGCTAAGAGCCATTGCAGCAACCAGCATGATTGATACAAGTTTCTTCTTCATAATTGTTCCTCCTGAAAATTATTTATATGTTTCACCCTTGCGGGAAAAAACCTTATTTATTCCAGCATGCAACCATATGACCATTCCCCCTGTCGGTCAGCTGCGGCATCTCCTGACCGCATTTTTCCGTTGCATACTTACATCTTGTACGGAATGGACATCCGGTTGGCATTTTCAGCGGACTCGGAACATCCCCCTCCAGCACGATTCTATGACTTTTTCTTGCTGTCTCCGGATCCGGAATCGGAACTGCGGACAGCAGACTCAGTGTATATGGATGTATCGGATTTGCATTTAACTCATCTGCATCCGCAATTTCCATCATCTTTCCCAGATACATAACTGCAATCCGGTCGGAAATATGATGTACAACCAGCAGATCATGTGCGATAAACAGATAGGCAACTCCAAGTTTTTCCTGTAATTCCTCAAACATATTGACAACCTGCGCCTGAATGGAAACATCCAGTGCAGATACCGCCTCATCACAGACAATAAATTTCGGATTTACCGCAAGTGCACGGGCAATTCCGATACGCTGGCGCTGTCCACCGGAAAACTCATGCGCATAACGCATGGCATGCTCTGCATTCAGACCGACCAGCTCCATCAGATCGAGAATCTTTTCACGACGCTCTTTTCTATTTCTGTAGAGTTTATGCACATCTAAAGGTTCCCCGATAATATCTTCCACCGTCATACGTGGATTTAATGATGAATACGGGTCTTGGAATACCATCTGCATTTCCTTGCGATACGGCATCATATTGACATCTACTTTTTTGCCCATAACCGGCTTTCCGTTTGCATCAACGATCATTTTTCCGTTTTCGTCATACTGTTCTCCACTGTCAAAGAGAACGTTTCCGTCAAACGTAATCTTACCTGCCGTCGGCTGATACAGGCGAAGCAGTGTACGGCCTACTGTTGTCTTTCCACAGCCGGACTCGCCAACCAGACCAAGTGTTTCTCCCGGGCGGATGGCAAAGGAAATATCGTCCACTGCTTTCAGCGGAATGGTGCTAAAACCCTGATGCACCGGAAAATACTGCTTCAAATGTTCTACTTCCAGCAGATAATCATTGTTTTTCTTTTCACTGCTCATTGCTGCCGCCCTCCTGTGCTTCATAGATTTCTTTTACATTCATCCAGCAGCTCGCCAGATGGTCTTCGCCCACACGAAACTCCGCCGGCTGCTGTTTTAAACAGATCTTCATTGCCGACTCACAACGCGGACAAAACGCACAGCCCTCCGGCATCTGGAGCAGGTTGATCGGAGTTCCGCCGATTGGGATGAGTTTTTCGTTCATATTGTCTGCCTTTGGGATGGAGCGGAGCAGTCCTTTGGTGTACTCATGCGCCGGATGATAGAAAATGGCATCCGCTGTGCCCCGCTCACAGACACGGCCACCGTACATGACAATAATCTCATCACACATACTTGCAATAACACCCAGATCATGGGTTACCATGATGATCGCCATACCGAGCTTCTTCTGCAGATCCTGCATCAGTTCAAGGATCTGTGCCTGAATGGTCACATCAAGTGCCGTAGTCGGCTCATCTGCGATCAGAATATCCGGTTCACAGACCAGTGCCATGGCAATCATCACACGCTGGCGCATACCACCGGATAACTCATGCGGATACTGTTTCAGACGGCTTTCCGGCTCATTGACACCAACCAGTGTTAACATTTCAATGGCGCGCTCACGCGCCTGTTTTTTATCCTTGTCTGTGTGGAGCAGAATTGCCTCCATCAACTGATTTCCAATCGTAAATACCGGATTCAGGCTTGTCATCGGATCCTGGAAAATGATCGAGCACTTTTCCCCTCGGAACTTCTGCATCTGCTTTTCGTTCCACTTGGAGATATCCTCGCCGCGATAAAGTACCTCTCCTCCGGTAATTTTTCCGGTTTCCGCAAGAATCTGCATGATCGAATAAGAAGTAACGGATTTACCGGAACCGGACTCTCCTACAATTCCCAGTGTCTTTCCCGGTTCCAGATTAAAGGAGACACCATTTACCGCACGAACTTCCCCAGCATCCGTAGCAAAGCTGGTATGAAGATCTTTTACCTGTAATATATATTTATTTTCTTCACTCATTTGCTTATCTCCTTAATTCAGTTTTGAATCAAATGCATCTCTCAATCCATCGCCCAGAAGGTTCAGCGCAAGTACGATCAGACAGATCAGCACTGCCGGAATTACCAGACGGTACGGATACGACTGCATTGCTGAACGCGCATCGTTTGCCAGACTTCCCAGGGAAGTCAGCGGTGCACTTACCCCAAGGCCAAGGAAACTTAAGTAGCTCTCGGTAAAGATGGCACTCGGCACCTGCAATGCGGTCGTGATAATGATAACAGATAAACAGTTTGGCAGAATATGACGGGTCAGGATGCGGCTGTTTCTGGTACCGATACAGCGTGCTGCCAGTACATATTCATTATTTTTAATTGTAAGAATCTGTCCACGGATCAGACGCGCCATACTTACCCAGTAAAGCAATCCAAACACAATAAACATGGAGATCATATTGGTTCCGAGTTTTTCAAACATGGTTCCCTCAATCAATGGCTTTAACCGTTCCTGAAACACAACCGAAAGCAGAATGATAATGAGCATATCCGGCAAGGAATACACAATATCCACGATACGCATCATGATCAGATCCACTTTTCCACCAAAATATCCCGCAACCGAACCATAAACCAGTCCAATGATAAGTACCATGATTGCAGCGATCACACCAACCGAAAGGCTGACTCTCGTGCCGTAAATAACACGGATAAAGTAATCACGGCTTAAGTTATCAGTTCCAAAAATATGCGGAAACAGTTTCTCACCGGTACGATCCATGTACTGCTGCTCTAATTTCGAGTACTCAAACGGTGCCATATTGGCTGCGGTCTTGTCACGCTTGCCGTCCACTGTAATGATATCCGAATAGCTGTATGGTACAAAAAACGGTGCAATAATGATCAGTGCCAGAATCAGAACCAGAATCACAATACTTCCCATTGCCAGCGGATTCTTTTTCAGACGTTTCATGCCATCTTTAAAAAATGTCGTTGACTCGCCCATGACATCCTGCTGCTTCTTCTCTTCTTCCGTTGCCTTTATAAAATCGCCCTTATTAAATTTACTTAAATCAATCTGTGCGGACAGTATCTGCCGCTTTTTTAATTCTTCATTTCCCTGCATTATTCTAAGTTCCTTCCTCCATCATTATTCAAATGTGATTCTTGGATCAATCAGTTTATATGCAATATCTGTAAGAAGATTTGCAACTACCATCAGAACCGCAAGGAAAATCGTGATTGCCATAATCATAGTGTAATCACGGTTGACAATGCTTGTTACGAATTCGGTTCCAAGACCACCAATGGTAAATATGTTCTCCACAACCATGGAACCTGTCAGAATATAGGCAACCATAGGACCAACATATGTTACAACCGGAATCAGGGCATTTTTCAGCGCATGCTTAAAAATAACTTTGAGCCGATGCACACCCTTTGCCCTTGCAGTACGGATATAATCCTGATTTAGCGCATCCAGCATACTTGTCTTTGTCAGACGCGTAATATATGCCATCGGATATGCCGCCAGTGCAATGATTGGGAGCAGATAATTCGGATTGCTCGAAGACCATACCGGAATCCATCCGAGTTTTAAACAAAATACAAGTAAAAGCAGCGTTGCCAGTACAAAAGACGGCATTGCCGTACCCAGTGTCGTGAAAAATACGATCAGACGATCCGGCAGTTTATTTCTTGTAAGTGCTGCGATACTGCCCAGTATCACACCGATGATAATGGCAACAATTGCCGCAACTCCACCTAATTTTGCAGATACTGCAAACTTTCTGGAAATCTCTGTTCCGATATTTCTTCCACTGTGAAGTGAAACTCCCCAGTCGCCATGCAGCAGATTGTTCATATACAATACATACTGTTCCGGAACCGGCTTGTCCAGATTGTACCTTTCCTCCAATACCTGCTGTGCTTCCTTGCTGGTCGCTTTCTCCTTATTAAACGGTCCACCAGGAATCAGGTTCATTACGAAAAACGTAATGGCACTTACAATGAGTATTGATAATATCGCTAACAATACACGTTTTACAAGATATTTACTCATGTTCTTCTCTCCTACCTCTTATTGAGTATTTAGTAATTTCATCGTATTATCTCATTGCCTCATTAGCTCTGTAGCACGTTAAAGTGTTCCAAAAAAAAAGCACGTAAACATGCCCCCTTTGACATTATTTGCGTACCAATTTACCTCAATGGATCATACAAATGATAATTCGTATTATACCTTCATAAAATATTTTGTCAATATACAAAAAATGGGTATTGTATGCTTTGTACCTTATTTGTTACGGTTTGCAGGGCAATCTGTGAACTGTAACCCCTATTTATAATACTGTCTTCTTGTCAATAAAACAAAAAAGATGTCCGGTCATACCGGACATCCTGTAGGATATGGGCTTAAGTGGACTCGAACCACCGACCTCACGCTTATCAGGCGTGCGCTCTAACCGGCTGAGCTATAAGCCCTTGTGCAAAACACGTAATATATGGTACAATATTTTTTTCTATTCGTCAAGTAGTTTTCCCATAATTTTGTCATTTTTTTAAGCAAAAAGTAATTGACATCTGCACACAATGTCGTTATAGTTAGTAAAGTATCTTCTATAATAAAAGATACAAAAACTACATAAACTTGCGGGCATGGCGGAATTGGCAGACGCGCTAGATTTAGGTTCTAGTGGGAGACCGTGCAGGTTCAAGTCCTGTTGCCCGCACGAAAAGAGACTATCCTTACTGTTAGTCTCTTTCTTTGACTACAATTACAAATGAATAAGATGTAAAGGAGATTTTACTATGAGAAAAGACATGACGATCGGAAATCCAATGAAGATCATTCTTCTTTTTTCCCTTCCGGTTCTGCTTGGAAATCTGTTCCAGCAGTTCTACAACATGGTAGACACCGTGATCGTAGGCCAGTATCTTGGGGAGGATGCACTGGCCGCCGTTGGTTCTACGGGCTGCCTGATGTTTCTGGTTCTCGGTTTCGCCAACGGAATTGCTCAGGGATTCGGTGTCATGGTATCCCATGCATTCGGTGCCAAAGACATGAAACTTCTCCGTCATTGCGTAGCACTTTCACTGCTTTTAACGGTTGTAATTTCCATGATTCTGACCGTTCCTACGGTTGCGTTTTCCCGCCAGCTGCTTCTGTGGCTGAATACTCCGGAAAATATCCTCACACTGGCAAACCGGTACATCCGGGTCATCTTTGCCGGTATCTTTGCTACCATGGCATATAACGTAGCATCCGGTATTTTACGTGGGATCGGTGACAGCCGGACACCACTTTATTTTTTGATCCTGTCCAGCGGTCTCAATATTTTTCTGGACATCTTCCTTATTGTTGTGGTAAAACTCGGCACTGCCGGTGCCGCTTATGCCACCGTTATCTCGCAGGCGGTTTCCGCAGTTTTATGTTTCATTGTCATGTTCCGCAAATATGACATCCTGCGGACCACACGCGAAGATTATTACTGTGATTTTCATGAGATCCGCCGGATGCTGTCTGTGGGAATTCCGATGGCTTTAAACTATTCCATCACAGCAATCGGAACCATGATCCTGCAAAGTGCCGTCAACGTGTTTGGTTCCAGCGTGGTAGCTGCTTTTACTGCTGCTTCCAAAGTCAGCAACATCGCCACCCAGACCATGCCGACACTCGGTACAGCCATGGCCACCTACTGCGGACAGAATCTCGGTGCTGGAAAACATGACCGCATTTTCCGCGGTATGAAAGATGCATTTTATTTATGTTTCTTTGCAGCCGGAGCCGCCGCACTGCTCTGCTGCCTTGCCGGACCTACGATGGTCGGATGGTTCATCCACAACCCATCTGAACAGACACTGCACGCAGCAATGCAGTATCTGCACATTGCAAGTATTTTTATGCTGCCTCTGGCATGGATCTTTGTATACCGTAATGGTCTGCAGGGCTTAGACCGTGGTCTGGTTCCCATGCTCAGCGGTGTACTTGAACTGTTCAGCCGTTATGCGGTTATCCTGATCGCCACAAAGCCTTTTGGATACGTGGGTGTATGCAGTGCAGATGCTGCTGCCTGGCTGACAACCGGTATTCTGCTGCTTGTCACCTATCTGGTGTGGAAACACCGTACCAAAAAGGAACTCCAACAGAAGACCGATGTCTGTGTTGAATAATAAAAAAGACGTTTCGAAGCAGAATTTCGAAACGTCTTTTTTCTATGCTCTATATTCTATGTTACTTAATTTTCTGTCATATAAACCACAACACAGATGCGAATACCGACTATTATTAACAATATTTTGAAAAATTTTCCCTGCTGCACATATAATAATTTCCCAAAATGTCCATTCTGTACTTTCTAATCATTTTCGTTTTACTAAGTCCCACCAGTTTTTGTTTTTCATATTTTGCTCTGTCTATCGGCTTTGTCTCAATATAATTTTTCACCTTAGGCATTGTCCTGGATAAAAATCTTTCCCTAACGATCTCTCCATCCTTCTCATACTCAATAATATCATTTTTATAAAATGATAATTGAAATTCAAATCCAAGCGCTTCCAAATCGCCTCTCTTTTGTCCTGGTTGAATCATTTTCTCCCGCACCAGATTTATTGCATATGCATCTTCGTCAATAACATACTCCCCATTGTCACATTTTACATCCGACTGTTTTATTCCGACCAAATAGTAAGTCTGTTCCTCTTTCTTATAATAAACATCCATGCGGTATGGCACCAGACTCTCAAGCACCACTTTCTGGCTGCCTTTCTCATACCCATATTTGTGTGAAATATCAATGCATGATCCAACTTCGCCATCTGTATATTTTAATTTGTCAATACGCGGTCCATTATGGTTTTTGGCATATTTTCGCACACAATCTCCAGTTTCTTTTTCATATTGCACAAATGGATTGTTCGAATCCGAATACTCCTGAGCGATTTGAATGAGATTCTCATATGTTTTTTTATCATTTTTATAAACCAATAGCTTTTCTCTATCGCTCTCTTTTTCACTAAATGCAAGCTTTTTAAAAAGTGCAGCCCCCTCTTTTGTCCGAATATCCAGCTTATTTATTTTATAGGTTTTTCCTTCATATGTTCTTGTTCCGCGAATGGTCTGGTTGCAAAGTCCACGGTTTGACTTATGATCTACATGATACCAATACTTTACCTGCTTTTCCGCCTTTGTAATCTGGGTTCGAATATTGCTCCATTTTTTTCCATAAAGATATTGTTCATATATTTCATCTGACATTTGAGCGTTCCATTTTTCCGCATTTAAAATTTCGCCTGTCTCAAAATCAATAAATTCGCCCTGTAATTTTCGATACGCTTCATATCCCAATTGTGAAAATGCAATCAGCATAGCATCCACGGCATGGTGTGCATAACTTTCTTCACGGTTCTTATCCAGTTTCATATTCACACGCATCTGATAAGTGTAGCTTCCCCGTATCACTTTTACCTTTGTATTAATTTCTTTTGCACGAAAATATCCTTGTACAGTGTTCAATACTACTCTTGCCGCATAACCTGTATCATTGATATTTCGATTGATAAATCCACGTAACACCTCTGCTTTTGTAATATCTTCACTATACAAAAGATTCTGTACTTTCTTTTTGGAAATACCATATTCTTTTTTCTTTGATAAATCCATAACAATAGCTTTATACCGATCAAAAGACCACTCGTTATTGGCATGTGTTAAATAATAATATGGCGTCTGATTTCCTTTCTTCTGATTTTCCTCACCATACACAAGCACTTTATTGTTTCTGGAATCATCAAAAGAAATTGATCTTGGAATAATATGATCAATTTGAAATAGCTCCGAATGTTTAATCAAATCCTCCGGCTCAATCGTTTTACCGGAATATAAGCATTTCCCGTCCTGTTCATTCCACAATTTTAACTTTAACCCCAATTGCTTCTGATTGGAAAAATCAGTCGGTGAAAGCAATATATTATATTCTGCAGCCAGCTTCTTTTCAATATAAGCCAACTCTTTTTCGTTTTTCTTTTGCCTTTCTTTTTCCCATTTCTTTTGTTCCTCTGAATTCCGATCCCGAGGCATTTCAATTACTACTTCCTCTAATGTGCCATATTTTTTCATGAGCGCATTTAGTATTTTAAACGAAATTCTGACCGCTCTGCGGACAACCGGATTAAAAATATCTTCATCTGCTGCATCTACCGGTATATATTTATTTTTTTCGAATTTATCCGTCTGCCCTCTCATAACACCCATTTCTGTCAACAGAGTCATTTGTTCTTTGGGCTGCTGATACATTTCCGGAATCAGCTCCTTCATTATTTTCAATGAGAATGAATGCCATTTACTAAATAATGCTCCATTTGTTTTTCTAAGTGAAATCAGGCAATCTTTTATTTCTTCTGACAATTTCACGTTTGCATGTTCAAATGCCTCCATCATAGCCTCTTTGTCCGTGTTAATGGTCAGAATATATCCGATTTCATCTAAATTTTCTCTGGAAAATTCTTCTATATTTACATGAATTTCTGCAAGAGTTTTTCTCATCTTATTATAAACTTCCATTTTATGGAAAATTTCTTTTTCGCTTTTGTCAATTCGGGCACCATAAAATTCTTCTATTTTTTCTCCCATAACATCTGCGATAATTTTCCGCATATTTATAGTGTTGCTTGTTTTTACTTTATCGATAATTATGCGTTTCTCATGTTCTTCCAGTTTTCTTCCGTTTATAGTCAGATTATTCAAGTCATTTAACAGATTAAATTCCTGTGCAGTATAAGAGGCTGATGCCGCGCGTAATTCCTCTTTATATACACTGCATTTTCCAATCAGCTTCTCGAAAATATTTTTTTCAGTAATATAGTCCCCATTTTCATCTAATCTCGTTGTAAATCTTCCATAATCAGTTCTCGACTTTTCGTTTCCTGGTCCTTCATAATATTTTCTTTTTCTCGTAAAAATTTCCAGATAGTCTTCACAGAATTCATCAGATATTTCGGAATGATAGTTTTTCTGCGTACATAAGACCTGCTGAATCTCTTTCGTATATGCGCCAATGGTAAACACATTACTCAAATCCAATTTTTCCCCCTGCGCATCCTCTATCTGTATCTGACCTCGATATTTTCCAACCTGTTCCAGTCTCTGCTTTTGAATTTCACATGGATAATTTGTTTCCAGTTCTTTTGCATTCAGCTTTAATCCATTTGCATATGCACTTGTTCCGCTAAGAGAAGTATCCTCCGCATCCTCTAAATAAGAGATCCCTCGATATTTCAGATAACTATACAAAATCAAATACAACTCATCCAAAGAAATGCTTTCGCGAAGTGCTTTCACTTTAAGTCCAACAATATCAGTTTCCTGAACCTGCGGAATTGCAAATGCATATTCCTCCCACAGCTTCGTAAAATCATCTAACCGTGTTCTCTTTCTTCTCTTTAATCTTCTTGCCTGACGCATCCCCCTTCTCATCTGATTATCTGTTGCAGATGCCTCGGGGAAAATATTTGACCCGGCTTCTATTACGGTTTCGGTCTTTTTATCAATAACAGCAAAACCGACTGAGGCAACCCCTATATCCAAAGCTACAATATACTGCATACTTTTCTCCTTGTTATAATATCTTTTTCTAAATTAAAAATTTATTGTTCCTATTTCAGAATACACTTTTTCTTTTTATTTTGCAACTATTTATTCTAATCTTCCTAAATGGTTTCAAATATATTTTTATAAAAAGTACCCCTGCATTCTTGTATTTGACAATTTATGCAGGGGTATTTTTTGCTCCATTACTTATAAAATTTTGAGAGTTCACAAATCTCATCTTCAAACTAATTTTAGTTTTAATCTACAGTCACGTAATTTATTAGGTACTAAAATTAATCTTCCACAACATATTTTACAGTCACGTAATTTGTTTAGGTACTAAAATATGTTGTTGTATGTCCGTTACTCGGAACGTGTTTTACAGTCACGTAATTTGTTTAGGTACTAAAATCCTGTGGCATTGGAATTCCCATCAATCCCGGTTTTACAGTCACGTAATTTGTTTAGGTACTAAAATAATCCAACGGTTGAAGATTTCCTCTACTGTGTTTTACAGTCACGTAATTTGTTTAGGTACTAAAATAGCTTTACAGGCAATTCATATTAACTCCAGTTTTACAGTCACGTAATTTGTTTAGGTACTAAAATCTCCGTTATCATCATAAGATTCCTGCTCAAGTTTTACAGTCACGTAATTTGTTTAGGTACTAAAATCGAAGTAAATTCCGAGCGACATGCTTGCGTGTTTTACAGTCACGTAATTTGTTTAGGTACTAAAATCAATGTCGGCAATATTGACAAGCTGACGGTGTTTTACAGTCACGTAATTTGTTTAGGTACTAAAATTAAGATCATTCATTTTGTCAATATCAACAAGTTTTACAGTCACGTAATTTGTTTAGGTACTAAAATGTATACAGTAACATTGTTTGCAAAACTTAAGTTTTACAGTCACGTAATTTGTTTAGGTACTAAAATATCAAATTTAGCACTCCCTACTTTTGTATACCATCATTTTCAGATTCATTATATCATTTTTCAAGCTTTTAAAAAAGCCATTTCAGGCATTTTTTCCTCATCTTTCCACCTATCATTCAGCATCAATGTTTGATTAATCAGCTTACATATAACGTTTTCTTCCACCGTATATAAATATCCACCCTGTCCTATCTTTTGAATGATCTTCTGCAAATCAGTCTGCAATTGTTCTTCCGATATTTTCTTATTGCATGGATAATTATTCTCCACGTATGTTTCTATATCCTCAAATTCCGGCATCTGAAAATCCACTTCTCCCAGTACCGTGATCCCCGAACACAATTTTCTGTCACAGCACACATATCCTTCCAGACTTGTTGACAAAACAAAATATATATCGTATTTTTCGCCAATTTGTATCATTCTCTCCAAAATCTCATCATACTCTTTTGGCAAAATTAAATGGTCAATATTCTCTACTATGATCAACATTTTTCTTGGATTTAATCCCATTACACTTTCAACCAGATTCAAAAAAATTGTCAACAAATCAAAATTATTTTTATCCTCCAACGACGTTTGTTCATTTCCAACAACGCTCGATTTTTGAACCATCTCCCATACATCCGATTCCGCATAGATTAATTCAATATCTCCTAAATGATTCAAATCTTTATTTATCATCTGAAACATTTCTTCCAATTCTCCATGAATGGTGCGCAAATGCAACTGCCAGTCAAATTCCTGCATGAGTCCCCTGACATATTCCACCATCAAACTTTGCTTCGACCATTTTATCCACATCAATAGATCTACTACCCCGCTTACTGATAAAACCGTAAAAAATTTTCTACCAACTAATTCATCATCTATTTTAACATTGTTTCTCCACTTATTCCGTTCTTCGGAATACTTATATGCACTAAAATATCTTCTTATGGATTCCAAAATATATGATTTCTTCGGAATGTTCTGACCGCATAACTGTGTGATAGGTTTCAACTCAAACGTATATTTCTTTTCATATTCTGTTACATCAATTTTCATAATATAATCAGCCTCTCTGTTCCAAGCACTGTCTCAGCTATTGACGGGCTTCCAACCAGCAACTTCATATCTGAATATTGCTTTTCTGTAACACACAGCAATCTAACATTTCCTTCCCTTGGTATAAATTTCTTTATCCGATTCTCCAACCGATTGGCATATTCCCTGCTTGGACACACTCTCACATATACCGAATACTGCATCATAACAAATCCTTCTTGCATCAGATTTTTTCGAAATATACGGTATGCCCTTCTTTCTTCCTCTGTTTCAACCGGTAAATCAAACATACACAACATTCTCATAATTTTATAATCCATCCAGTTCTTCTCCAACAAATTCATCTATATCCGGGAACACAATATTCTCACATCGCTCCATGATGAAAGAAGCATATTGCTCCACATAATTTTCTATCATATTACATACAAACATCTTTTTATTTCTATACAATATTTTCATATTCAAAACATTTACCAACTGTCGTCTATGCTCTGCCGTAAAATACGGTTCATTTTTCATAACTTCATATGCAACAATATCTATAAGTGGACGCAGAGGTTCCATTAAATCATCCACAAGATTAAATCGGTTATATTCATTTTTATGATGAATACCAATCTGCGTGTTTAATCCATATCCCACACATACTCTTGCAATATATCCACGCAACACGGCATATCCGTAATCCAGCCCACTGTTCAATAAAATATCTTCATTGCCTCTTGAAAAAGAAGTTCCCATCAAAAGATTAAAATACACTTTTGCTGCATGTGCTTCTCTATTGCTTTTATCCCCATTCATGATTCCGGTTGAAAATTCTTCAATCATCCTGGTTCCTTCCAAATCATTTGTCAATCTGAAATATGCTTTGGATTGATTTTGAATTTTCACTGTTACAATATTTCTCCACAACTGTTCATAATATTCTTTGCTTTTTTCTATCTGATAGCCGATTACTTTTGACGCTCTGCTATGATTATCATAAGAACTATAATAGCCCGTTGGTAAATGCTTCTGATTGCATATCATTAACCCGATTCCCTGCTCCGACAACTGGCACAAAAGCCTTGCTGAAAGCATAGATGAAAGATTGTCCATAACGATCATGGAAATATCATCTAATGGTATCCATAGATTCTCCCCTTCTTTTGTAACAATCAGATTATTTAATTTCACTTTTATTGTTACTTCATTCTCAATCAATACCACCCTGAATGCCATATTTTCCCCCATAAGTAAAAAAAGAAGCACCCATCGGTGCTTCTGATTTCGGCATAAAGCCTTGTTTTAGTAGGTCTAAACAAATTACGTGACTGTAAAAAATTTGTTCTCTACGTATTTTATTATATTCCAACAAATATATTTTGTCAATCATATTATCACTTGTATTTCCATGATCTTCCATACGTAATTCTTCAAGGTCAACGAATTAACCTTGTTGCTTTAAATCCAGTAAAAATTCCGATGCAATAAATTTAGGGAGAAATAAACAAAAAACTTACTACGAAATCGTAGCAAGTTCTTCCTAGTGAGACACGGGGGATTCGAACCCCCGACAACTTGATTAAAAGTCAAGTGCTCTAC
>ERZ779885.2977-NODE-2977-length-14838-cov-7.548197_pt1 | contig 14838 bp, 9 predicted proteins | sample MGYA00511554_ERZ779885 | MGnify/ENA primary metagenome ERZ779885 (study PRJEB29588, sample SAMEA2160998) | human gut metagenome | biome: human gut; feature: human-associated habitat; material: faeces | place: Denmark | collected 2008/2010 ... | reverse complement strand
TGGCCAACGCCAACCCCGGCTGGCTCTTCAAACCCTCGGAAAAATATGATACGGGAGCCGTTACTCTGCGCCCTGCTATCATGCCCGCGACAACCTCCCTCCCGGTCCGGTAAGAAAAACCTGTCCGCAAAAACGGGCCCGGAAAGATAAAAAAGAAGAAAAAGCTTGATATTTTCATTTCTCTGCGCTAAAAACTCCCCGCCTTAAGGCCTCCATGCTCAGGTGGCGGAATTGGTAGACGCGCTAGACTAAGGATCTAGTGGTGATAAACCGTAGGGGTTCGAGTCCCCTCCCGAGCACCATTCTCTTTCATACCGCAAGTTGCTGGTTTTCAGCTCTTGCGGTTTTTGTTTGCCGCCGACGGGAAAATAGCCGCAACACATTTTTTATCAACAGCGGGAGGGCATGCGCTATAAAAAAGAAAGGCATTTCCCCACTTCCGCCCCCCCGAACTCTTACTTGCCGGAAACAATCCGGACGTAATCAGTGAAGGATTGGCCCTTACAGCATCCGTTAAAAACCCTCCGCCATCAGGGCCACGGCTTCTTCACGGCTCGGCATGGAACGGATGGCTCCCTTGCGTGTCGTCACAATGGAAGCGGCGGCATTGGCGAATAAAAGCATGTCCGCCAACTGGCCTTCCGTCAGGTTTTCCAGCCCGGTTTCCAGAATCCGGTCCAGGCAGCATCCCAAAAAGGCGTCTCCGGCTCCTGTTGTGTCAATAGTCTTGACGTTCAAGTACGTAGGCTGGTGAATAAGTTTGCTTTCATAGGCAGCCCAACTTCCTTTTCTCCCCCCCGTCACCAGAATAAGGCGCAAATTGTCGAATTCCCTCTGTAAAATCCTCAATCCTTCTTCCATGGTGGCGCAGCCGGTGAGGAAGAAAAGTTCCTCCATTTCTATTTTCATGATGCTGCATGCGCCGCATCCGTAGAGCATTTGTTCCCGGGCCAGTTCCATATCAGGCCACAGAGGCAGACGGAGATTGGGGTCAAAAGAAATGAGTGCACCTTTTTCCCGCGCATGGCTGACGGCATGCCGGGTAGCCCTCCGAACATCATCATGCGTCATGGAAATCGTCCCGAAATGGAAGACGCGCGCGTGCTCCACCAATTCAAGGTCCACTTCTCCCGCAGTCAGCTTCATATCGGCGCCGGGATTGCGGTAAAAGGAAAATTCACGGTCTCCGTGTTCGTCAATCTGAACGAAAGCCAACGTCGTATTGACTTCCCGGGATGAGACGAGCCCTGAATCTCCGATGCCTTCTTCCTGAAGCGTGCGGCGAAGCATTTTCCCGAACATGTCGTGGCCCACTTTGCCAATAAAGGAGGTTTTGCGCCCGAGCCTGGACAGCATGGACAGGACGTTGCAGGGAGCTCCGCCCGGATTGGCCTGATAAACGGGCAGTTCCCGGTCATTTATTCCGCAGGGAGTGAAGTCTATCAGCAATTCTCCGAGAGCTACGACGTCATACATGCTTTTGCAAATGTTGAAAGTGAACCTTCCGGCGAAATATAAACCGGGAGAGATAAAGAAGCATAGAATGCGACGGCCTTGCGGGAAAAGGAAAAAGAGATTCATTCCAGTCATGACGGAAAAGGAATTTCCCCTTTTATCCCGCCCTACAGAAAACTCAGAAGTTGATGGAGCATCCGGATGTGAACAAGTATGGCATATATCCCTAACGCCCTCCACTCAGGAAATGCCCATCAAGATGAGACGGCAAAAACAGTCCTGCGCGAGGCACGCGCGGAACGCTGGAGAGAGTGTCCCCAACGGGGCAAATGCCCCCTTACGGGCATTTATGGGCGCGACTTCTCCCCCCTCCCATTCCTCCGCAACAAACACTCATTTTCAAGGCATTTCAAGCTTCTTTAAGAAAATTCAACCCTTTTCAAGCATGTGTGATGGTCACAGTATTCCGCATTTTTCTTCATGATTCCCTTCCCATCCTGTAATATGCGCCCATGCAAGAAAAAAGCAGCGGCTTTCAATGGCCCGCACAGTGGGCCCCCGATATTCTCGCCACGTTGATGTTCGTGGTGCAGAAAGGAAGGATTCTCCTGATACGCAAAAAGAGGGGAATCGGCGCGGGCAAGGTGAACGGCCCTGGCGGAAAGTTTGAACCGGGGGAAACGGCCCTGCAATGCGTTTTGCGGGAAGTTCGGGAAGAGCTTCACATTGATATTGAGGATGCCCGGGAAATGGGCGTGCTGAATTTTTCCTTTGCCTGCGGCACCATTCCGGAAATCCGCTGCCACGTGTTTATGGCGACGTCTTTTACAGGCACCCCCACGGAAACCCCCGAAGCGGAGCCCTTCTGGTGTCCGGTGGACGGGATTCCCTATGACCTCATGTGGCAGGATGACCGGTTCTGGCTGCCCGCCATGCTGGACGGGAAACGGTTTGAGGCGTTTTTCACGTTTGAGGGGGACCGAATGCTGGAATTTTCCCTGAAAGCAGAGGATTAAATCGCCAAGAAACCCCAGGTTGCGGCCTCCTCCCTTTAAGCCGGATGGGGAACGCTGAACTTTTTTTATTCCGCCCTTCCCCCCGGAAGCAGCAGATTCAGAAGGAGGGGGGAAACAGCGCTGCCCGGCGCTCCAGAAAAGATTCCCTGAAATTCACCTGAAGGTGGGGGGCAAAGAGGGGGCATTTGCCCTTGAAGACCATTCTGAACAGCAGCTAACGTTGAAGAACCGGCTTCCGAAAAAAATGGACCTTCCTCCTTGTACCGGGATACATCGTATTCATCCCCTTACCTCCAGGTATCATGAAACGGATCATAGGAATTGCTCCGGACGCCTGCATCGCAGAGGTTTCCCCATGGCGCCCAGAAAAAGGAAAGTTCTCCCTGCCGGAAACCGGTTCCGGCTTGAGGTTCATGCGAAGGGCTGGAATTCAGCCAAATCCGCGGCTCCGTAAGAAAACGGGGGGATGGTTGCATAACCGGAACCGGTAATGGAGGTTCAAGGGAGCAAATCAGCTCCGGCCTTTATTTTTTCCAAGCGCATCCGAATATCCCCTGGTGCATCAAATCCCTTTTCCGTAAACGGGAGGGGGCTTTTCTTTTTGCCCGGTATCCGGGAAATGCTGATTTTTCCGATGTTTTGCCTTCTTTTTCAGGTAATGCGCGGATGCCTGCGCCCTTGCCGCTTTTTTACTTTGCACGGGGAAAGGACGGCTCCCGCCTCCGGTCATCAGGCCGTATTCTTTAAGCTTTTCCTCCCGCTTCCGTTGTGATAATGATGCGGGAGCAACCGTGTGATCCTTGATCGTTCACTTGCTGACTATTTCAATTCATATTCCATTATTCAACATGTATACCCCCGAATTCAAAAACATCCTCACTTCCACCCTGGACGGACTGCGTGCGGAAGGACTTTACAAGGAAGAACGCTTTATCGCCTCCCAGCAGTACTCCCAGGTGACGCTGAAGGACGGACGCTCCGTCATCAACATGTGCGCCAATAATTATCTGGGCCTTGCTAATAATCCGGAAGTGATGGAAGCCGCCAAGAAAGCCATCGACCAGTGGGGTTTCGGCATGGCGTCCGTGCGTTTTATCTGCGGCACGCAGACCCTTCACCGTCAATTGGAAGAACGTCTTACCCAATTTCTCGGCACGGAAGACACGATTCTGTTTCCCTCCTGCTTTGACGCCAACGGCGGGCTGTTTGAAGGCCTCCTGACTGCAGACGACGCTATTATTTCCGATTCCCTGAACCACGCTTCCATTATTGACGGCGTGCGCCTCTGCAAAGCCAAGCGCTTCCGTTATGCCAACAACGACATGGCAGACCTGGAAGCCAAGCTCCAGGAAGCGGACGCCGCCGGAGCGCGCGTGAAGTTGATTTCCACGGACGGCGTCTTTTCCATGGACGGCATCATTGCTCAGCTGGACAAGATTCACGAGCTGGCAGCCAAGTACAATGCCATTGTCCACTTTGACGACTGCCACGCCACGGGCTTCCTGGGCGAAAAGGGCCGCGGCACGCATGAATACCGCGGCCTGTTCGGCCATATAGACATCACCACCGGCACCCTGGGCAAGGCACTGGGAGGCGCTTCCGGCGGCTACGTCTCCGGCCCGAAGGAAGTAGTGGATGTCCTGCGCCAGAAGGCGCGCCCGTACCTGTTCTCCAACAGCGTGGCCCCGGCTATCGTAGCCGCTTCCATCAAAGTGCTGGACCTGTTGGAACAGTCCACGGAAGCGCGCGACCGCGTAGAAGCCAATACCAAGTATTTCCGTGACGCGATGACGGGAGCCGGATTCACCATCGGCGGCAAGGACCACCCCATTTCCCCGGTCATGCTGGGGGATGCCGTCCTGTCCCAGAAATTCTCCGCCCAGCTTCTGGACGAAGGAGTGTACGCCGTCGGCTTCTTCTATCCCGTCGTTCCCAAGGGACAGGCCCGCATCCGCACGCAGATTTCCGCAGCCCATACCCGCGAACAGCTGGACAAGGCGATTGAGGCCTTCTGCAAGGTAGGTAAAAACCTGGGCGTTATTTCCTGATTCCCGCGCTTTCCATGGCTTCGGACGCATCACCCATGCCCGGCGGCAACCTGCCGACGCTGCCCGTCAAGCGGGTGGTGCGTCCCACTCCCTCCATTCCGGACCATGAAGTTGTACGCCAGATAGGGAGCGGCGCGTACGGAGAAGTATGGCTGGCAAAATCCCTGACCGGGGCGTGGCGCGCCGTCAAAATCGTATGGAGGGAGGATTTTGAAGACGAGCGCTCTTTCAACCGGGAATTTGAGGGCATTCTCCAGTATGAACCCATCGCCCGCAACCATCCGGGGCTGGTCCATATCCTGCATGTAGGGAGGCATGACCAGGATTCCCCGTTTTATTATTACGTCATGGAACTGGGCGACGACGCCCGCACCGGAGTTCATATTACACCGGACGAATATATTCCGCGCACGCTCCAGACGGACAAGAAGTTTTCCGGCAACAAGCCTCTTCCCCTGGATTACTGCCTGGAGGTAGGCAGCCAGCTGGCCCACGCCCTGCTGTACCTGCACAGCAAGAACCTGACGCACCGGGACATCAAGCCGGCGAACGTCATCTTTGTCAACGGGCGCCCCAAACTGGCGGACATAGGCCTGGTGGCCCATCTGGACCAGCGCAGCTTTGTAGGGACGGAGGGATTCATCCCCCCCGACGGCCCCGGCACCCGGCGGGCGGACGTTTACGCGCTGGCCAAGGTTCTGTATGAAATCAGCACGGGAAAGGACCGCATGGATTTTCCCGAACTCCCGGATGACTTGCCGGAAGGCACCGTGCGCAAGAAATGGCAGGCCTTCAACACCATCATTTGCCAGGCGGCGGAACCCCGCATTGAAGAATGCTCCATTGATTCCGCAGAGGAGCTGGCGGAAAAAATAGACGCCCTCCGGGGGTATGAAGTGCCTTCCCGTTTCCGTCTTCAGAAGAAAAAGAAACGCCGCAAACTCAGACGGGCCCTCCAACTTCTGGCTGCAGCCGCCGCCGGAGCCCTGACTGCCTACTGGGGGGCTTTATGGCTCAACAACAGCCAGCATCCGCCGGAGGAACCTGCCTCGGATATTCATCCGGATATCCACTCATCCGCTCCGGAAGAAGAATCCCGGACCGGATACGTGCTGGTGACCAGCTCCCCGGCGGGAGCGTCCGTGTATGATGCGGACGGCAACTATCTGGATGAAACTCCCTACGGCCCCATTGAACTGCCTTCCGGCTCCCCGGTAGCCTATACCATCAAGAAATCGGGGTTTGCGGACAAGGAAGAGGCGGGAACCGTCAAAGGAGGGTCCACGCTGGCCCTGGGCGGCGTGCTGAAAGAGTACCATCCCCCTACGGACAGCCAGCCCTGGAAGGATACGGAGGGTGTTACATACCTGCCCGCAGAAACGCGCCATGTGGCGCAAGGCCCCCTTACCGCCGCCCTGTTCAACAAATTTCTGAAGGAGGACCGCCAGAAAGGGAACTTCCAGATGAAAAGGGAACAGACGGAACCGGGGCATCCGGAGAAGGATGTGGCCCTGCTCACGCAGGACGGCATCACGGCCTACCTGGCGTGGCTGAACAAGAAATGCGAGCGGGAGGGGCTGCTGGGCAAGGAATTTTCCATCAATGCGGATCCGCTTCCGCAGGCTTCCGGCAGCACGGAAAACCACAATGCCTACGTCCTGAACGTCACCCGCGTGTTCCAGGTGCCCATTACCGTCACCACCAATCCACCGGGAGCCAGCGTTTTTTTCAATAACAGGCTCATCGGGCGTACCCCCATTGAAGAATACGTCAACCAGGTTCCCTACGTCATTGAAATCAAACTGCCGGGGCACGCCACTATGCGTCGCAGGGGGCTGGATCCGCAGGATTTATACCTTTCCCTGCAGTTGGAACCGGACAAGTCCGTCGTCTTTGGCTCTCCCTGGACCAACAGCCTGGGCATCAAACTAATCCCTGTGGGGGGAAATGCTCTGGTCATGACCCACGAAGTGCGCGTAAAGGACTTTCAGGAGTTCCTGAAAGCTACCGGAAGGAAAGCTCCGGCCCGGCCCGGCTTTCCCCAGGGAGAAGACCACCCGGTGGTGAATGTCAGCAGGCAGGATGCGCGCGCCTTCGCCAGATGGCTTACCAGCAAAGAGCGGGCCCTGGGCCTGATTGATCAGCACGACTCCTACCGTCTTCCCAAGGATGAGGAATGGAGTTCCTGGGTGCGTCTGACGGATGAACAGGGAGCCTCCCCCTATGAAAAGACGCTGCCTCATGAAAACTCCCGGGAAGCCTTCCCGTGGGGGTATTCATGGCCGCCGCCTGATAAAACGGGAAATTTTGCGGACCAGTCCGCCCTGATTTACCTGCCGTCCTCCCGCGTTATCGTAGGATATAACGACGGACAGCCGTATACGGCCCCCGTAAAAACCTTTCCGCCCAACCACCTGGGCCTGTACGACCTGGAAGGAAACGTCATGGAATGGGTAGACGATTCCTACGGGGGGCCGGAATCCCTCCCCATCCGCAACTATGGTGTCGCCCGCGGAGGCAGCTACCTGTCCTTCCGCCCCAAACAGCTCACCACTTCCATCCGCACTCCCCTGCCGGAAAATACGAGGGATAACGCGCTGGGCTTCCGTCTTATCCTGTCTTCCGAACGCCCCGCCATTCCAACAGCTCCCTGACGCCGTATCTGCGGCAGCGGTTTTCCCCGCTCTTTCCCCCTCTGAAACACACCGCCCCCCCAAGGGGGAAAGCCCTGAGGCTTGAGAGAGCTTCCGGCTCTCCGGGAAAATGATTGAAAGGGCCTCCCGTTATGCTACCATTTTTCCGCATCCTTTTCCTGAATGAAAATCATCGCCATCGCCAACCAGAAGGGGGGAGTGGGAAAAACCACTACGGCCATCAACATGGCTGCCGCCCTGGCTCAGCTGAAAAAGAAAATCCTTGTCATTGACCTGGACCCGCAGGCCAATGCCACCAGCGGCATGGGCATTGACGGAAAAGACATGCCCAGCCTGTATCCGGCCCTGCTCGGCCAGCTTCCGGCGGAAGAGTGCATCCTGCCTTCCGGCAGGAAACGGCTGGATATCATCCCCTCCACCATGGACCTGGCCGGCGTGGAAATAGAATTGGCCCGTTCCGGCAACCATCTGACCCGCCTCCGGGAAACGCTCGCCCCCCTGCGGGAGTCGGACACCTATGATTACTGCATCATGGACACGCCACCTTCCCTGGGCGTTTTAATGACCTCCGCCCTGGCCGCCTGCGACGAAGTGCTGACTCCCCTCCAATGCGAATGGTTCGGTTTGGAAGGGCTGGCCAAGATTCTGCACGTGACGGCGCAAATCTGCGCCAGCGGCGCCAATCCCCGCATTCGGCATGAAGGAGTACTGATGACCATGTATGACGGCCGCACCAATCTTTCCCGCCAGGTCATCGACCAGGTGGAACGGCATCTGCCCCAGATGCTGTACAAAACGGTCATCCCCCGCTCCATCCGGCTGGGGGAGGCCCCCAGTTTCGGCCACACCATTTTTGAACACGATCCTTCCGGAGCTGCGGCGGACGCCTACCTGAAAGCAGCCCGGGAATTCATCAAACGCCATAAACCCTGAACATTTGGAGAAACAAGCTTCCCGGAATGCCGCAAACCTCTGCGGGAGGGACAGGCAGAAAGGGCACCGCAGAAAACTTCCTCCTTCATTTTGCCTTCCGGGTTTGTTGCGTCCATTTAACGTCAGGAAAACCTCTTCCATACCACCCCCCGGAGACGGAGGAAAACAGGCATTCCCCTTGACTTGACTTCCGCGGCATATAAGAATGCTCCAGCTCCGTTTCAGGAACTTTTCCCCTCATGCCAGCAGAAGAAGGCCAGCCAGACGACCAGCCCCGGGTGACAGGGCAAGTCCCGCCTCCCGCTCCGACGACAGGCCTGGAACAGATTCTGCCCGGACGTCCGCCCCTGCCCCATGCGGAAGAAAAAGGGGCCTTTTTCGTTTACCAGCGGGAGCTGGCTCCCGGCACGCGCCTGGAACAATATGAAATCATCCGCGTCCTAGGCAGCGGAGGTTTTGGCATCACATACCTGGCGAAGGATCTGTTCCTGAACCGTAACGTGGTTATCAAGGAAAACTTCCCTTCAAGATACTCCTACCGGGACCCTCTGACCGGGCATATCCGGCCCAATAATGAACACGACCTGGAAAATTACACCTGGGCTCTGAAAAGTTTTCTGAGCGAGGCTCAGACGCTGGCGGAGCTCAACAACCCCGGCATCGTCAGAATCCTTTCCGTCTTTGAAGCCAACGGCACGGCCTACTTCGCCATGGAGCATATTACCGGCCTTTCCCTGGATTATCTGGGGGAAAAACTTCACAGCACCGGGCACCGGTATACGGAAGACGAACTCAAGGGGCTGCTGACGCGCCTGCTCCGGATTCTGGACTATCTCCATTCCCGGCACATTTACCACCGGGACATCAAACCCGGCAACATCCTGCTGACGGAGGAAGGCACGCCCGTGCTGATCGACTTCGGAGCGGCACGGCATGCCCTGAAACTTCATGCCGCCACCGTCCTGACCACCCAGGGGTATTCCTCCCCGGAACAGGCGCTGGGCAAAACGAATATTGGCCCGTGGAGCGATCTCTATTCCGTAGGGGCCACTTTTTACGCCCTGCTTACAGGAAATCCTCCGGACCGCGCGGAAGCGCGCCTGGCGGAAGATGAAATGCAGCCGCTGCACAGCGACCCCGTGCTCACCCGCTATTACTCAAGGCAGTTCCTGCTTTCCCTGGACAAGGCGCTGGCCCCCCAGATCAATTGCCGTTACCAGACTGCCGGCGAATGGATTCACGACATTTGCGCCATTTCCGGGGAAGAATCCTCCGCCACTATTCAAGTCCTCCCGGCAGACCTACGCCATGCCCATCCGGAAGGAATGCCGACTCCCGGCACCGGGAAAAACATCGGCAGCAGAAAGGCCGCCACCGGAACGGACTGTCTTCATTCCGCCTCACGCAGGCAGTCCGCACGCGCTCTTCGCCGCAACCGCCACATGATGTCCCTGCTGGTAGGAAGCGCATGCACCATCCTGCTGGGAGCGGGAGCATTTTATCTGCTGGATTACATGAAAAAAGCCCCTATGGGCACTACCATCAATACCATCAAGGAAGCCATCCAGCAGCCTGCGGCAAGCTCCAGCGTGGGAGAACCGGAACCGCCGCCACGGGATTTGGCATCCATCCGCATTCCGGAACTCAAAATAACGGAAGACGCGGCGCTGGAACCGCGGTTGCTGACGGAGTTCCGTTTGCGCCTTGACGACACCATCCTGACCCGTTCCGGGCTTCCTCCCATCCTGCCGGAAAAACTGCGCATCTCCTGCATTTATCTCCAAATCATTCCCCCGGCAGCAAACGGGGAAAAACTGTACCTCACCATCCGGGATTCCAACGGCGTCCTGGTGGACCGCTCCATCAATGCCGTCCCCTCCTTCACGGTGCCGGGGCAATCCACCTCCACCTTCTTCTTTCCCGCACTCCCGGAACTGTCCACGGACCGCACCTACACGTACTCCTTTGAAAATGCCGCCCACCAGGCTGTTCCCATGCAAATGGCATGTTTCAAAAACGAGACGAAACGCACGGAAGAAGCCTTCCCGAAAATCCGTTTCATCGCTGCTCCTCCCGTGCCGGAACCGGCCCTGCTCCATGACCCGGCCTACAAAAATCTTGTGGCGGCAATCGCCGAGCCCTCCCCGGAGAACAAAAATATTCTCGCCCAGGCAAGTTCCATGCCGGGCATGCTGCCGGCCCTGGAGCAACTTTCCAAAGCCGGCTACCCGATAGCCCAGCAGGCACTGGGGAAAACCCTCATGTCTCCGGACTGTCCCGGCGGTTCCAGGCCGGAAGAAGGCGTGGAATGGCTTTACCGTTCCGCCACAGGAGGGTGCTATGAAGCCATGAAGGAGCTGGGCATCCTGCTCATGGACATCCCCTCCTATTTTCCCCGCCTTCCCCAGCAGCCTCCCCTTGCCTCCCGGGATTACGCCCAGGCAGCGCGTTTCCTGAGAATGGCGGTCCAATACCGGGACCAGGAGGCCCTGTACCTGCTTTCCCTCATGTACTCCCAGGGCTGGGGCGTACCCGCCTCCCCGGAACTTTCCAGCCTGATGATGGAACGCCTCAATGGATCCTCCTACTCCACGGACAGCCTGAATCCCAACGCGCCCATCGCAGCGTACTGGCTTCCCCTTCCTCTTGCCGGAGAAAAAAACACCATTCTGCGCTTCACTATTCCAGGGCCATTCGCCCCGTCCCAGCTCAAGGGCGTTACTCTGCACAACACAAGCCTGAAGGATGCCTTCTCCATCAGTAAAATCAATATTCTCCAACATGGGCACCTCATTCTGGACATCATTTCCCCCCAGGAAGTGCTGCCCGGCAAAAGCTCCGCTCCCATAGGCATATCCATCCCGGAAGGGCTGCTGGCGGATACGACCCTGCCTCTGGAAGTGGAAATTTTGCTGACCCCCGGAAACAGCTGCGGCGTGGTGGAAATGCCCCCTCCGGTGGAAAAGAAAAACTCCGGAATTGAAATCAATTAAGCTTCACCGCTTTTCAACGCGAAACAGCAACAAGGGAAACGGAAAACACCCTTGATTCCCGCCTGGGGCATGCTACAAAAGATAAATGAATGCCTCTGTTTTCCTGCGGCGCATGCTACCTATGCTGACCGCGTTCCTGATGGCCTCCTGCGGTGATCCTACCGTCTCCTACTGGAAAAAGGCGGCGGACATCAATACGGAATACTCGGAAAAAAGCGACGCACTGGTGCAACGCCTCCTGAAACTGAAAAAGACCCCTACCCTTCCGGGCCTGGAAGAAAGCAGCAGGGATGCGGCTGACCTGTTGCGGGAAAGGGACGAAGAACTGGCGGACCTGAGAACGAAAAACGTGGATCCCGCCGTGACGGCCTATGTGGAAGAAGACCGCAAGCTTTTTGCCAGAGGAAGGGAATTGGCGGAACGCTACCAGCAATACTTTGAAAAATATCTTAAGGGAGGACCGGATTTTACTCCGGATCCTTCCCGGGCCGTCGCCCATATAGGCCGGGGCCGGCAGGAAATACGCAAAATTCTGGCAGAAGCCCGAAAACTGGAAGAACGGGCTGAAATGCTGAGAAAAGAAAAATCAGCTGAGCTCAAGCAAGAACTTCCTCCGCTGCACTTTCGCCTTCCGGAGTTGAAACAACTTCTATCCAGCCGTTAGAAAACGCGCACGAACCACTTGCATCAATGCGGAGTCTCGGCCAGTCTGACAGCGGCCTTTACACTGCACGGGCGGACACAACCGGCTCCTGAAACTTTCCCCGTCCATGTTACGGAAATAACCCTTCCCTGGATTTACGGAAAAAACGAGCCCCCCTGCTGTCCATCATCGTTTATTTCAGCATTCAAATTTCATTCCCTGAATACCCCTTAGCACAGGCTCCATAGTTTAAAATTCCAAAGAAGGGGTATGCCTCCCCTCCACAAAAAAGCCCCATTCATATTTCATGAACGGGGCCATATTAATTTTTCAAATTCACCTGGGAGTTTGATCAATGACGATAAAATCCTTTTTCCCCACATACTCCCTCCGGGCATCCGGATCTCCATATCCGTCCCGGAAACGTACTTCCAATTCGTATATTTTCCCGCTGGCCAGAGGTTGTAAACAGGTCAGCAGCAAATACGCATCCTTGACGGGCACTTCATATTTTTCTCCGGGGTTCAGGGTAATAAAGCGCATAAGATTCGCGACACGTTCCATTTGATAGGAGGGAAGATACCATGCCGTTGGCCTTTCTCCCTTCTTTCCGTTTCCCTGACTCCATATCTTGATGATCATATTCGGCCCGCGTTCCTTGAGAGGATAGAAGTCGTCGAAAAGACGCACAGCCTTTTCTCCCTTGTTGACAAACACCAGCTTGAAGTCTGGGAAAGCGGCTCTTGGATCGAACGAAGTCTTTTCCATTACCACGGAACATTCAATCCCGTTATCGGCCATATCCCCCCATGCAGGAGCATGGAAAAACAGGCTGGCCAAAAGCCCCAAAATTTGGAAGATTTTTTTCATTGCAGCGCGAGCTTTTGGGAGAAGGCGAGAATTCGCGCTTCATCGTCGAGTTCCCTTCGTACTTCCCTTCCTGGATAGGTTCCCTGTCCATCGTGACGTTGAACGCGACCGCATTGCCACTAGAGGGATCGTAAGCGTTATTCTCATACTTTAAAGCCACCTTGTAATAAAATGTCTCACTATCTCCAGGGCGATTGATCGACCACGGAGAAATCTTTTCTTCCTACATACTTCCTCCGAACACCGGGATCTCCATATCCGTCACGAAAGATTACTTCCAACTCATATTTCTCACCATTGCGAAGGCGGCGTGAAGGCCCAAAATAGTGCATCAACAGATACGCATCTTTGATGAGCACTTCATGTCTTTCTCCCGGCTTCAACGTGATGAAGTTCAAGAACTGTCCTCGCTCAATGCAATAATGAGGGTAATATGCTGCTACCTTTTCCTTTTTCTCTTTTGTCAATTTCCAAAAAATCTCTATGGAAATATGCGGACCGTTATCCTTGAGAGGATAGAAGTCATCGAAAAGACGCACGGTCTTTTCGCCCTTGTTCGTGAACACCAGCTTGAAGTCCGGGAAGGCAGCCCTCGCGTCAAATTCGGTTTTTTCCATCACCACGGAGCATTCCACTCCGTTGTCGGCCATGTCCCCCCACGCAACCACATGGAGGGACAGGCTTGCCAGAAGTATTAAATACCGGAAGATTTTTTTCATTGCAGCGCGAGCCTGGCCGTCGCCCGGAGCATCCCCCGGAAACAACCTTCACCCTGCTGATTATAGTAGCGCGTTTCCAGTTCACAAGAACATTGTTTCCAGCCTTCCAGATCGACTTCATCCAGACATACCGGAATCGTGACGCTGTATTCCTGACCGGGAGCAAGCTCCCGGTAGTTCAAGGGTCGCTGGAAGGTCATGGTGCCTATTTCCCTGTTCAGAACGCGCATTTTCCCCTGTTGCGTCCTCAACACCGTCACGAAAAAGAAATCGGACGTTTCGTCGTTGATTTCATCGGGAATGCGGACAGGCTCGTTTCCTTCGTTGCGGAAGCGGACTGTGATTTTGCCTTCCGTGAATTGGGAAGTATCCGCCATGGAGAGGATCAAGGACGCCGGTTCCTCCGCAACAGCCATGCTGCGGGTTTCACCTTCGCTGACCGGAGGCATGAAACAGGGAGGCTCGATCGTTCCAGGTTTTGTGATAAACCTGGGCACATTGTTCCACCCCATCGCGTCGGCCAGACGAATGACATAGGCGGTTGCCTCGTTCAGGACTTCCTGTCCGGCGCAATAGGGTCTGTCATTGGCATCATCCGGCAACGCCAGTACATAGGCTGATGTCTCCGTCCAAAGGTCCAATGCCATTTCATTGGCAAGAGCCTGCATGAACTTCACGGCTTTATCCATGTTCGGTTCTTTGTCGCAGGAGATAGTCTGCTTTTCAAGCATTTCCTGTATTTTGGAGTCCTTCCAGTAGAACTTGTAGGCATCCTCCCATTGACGGCGGTGGTGTTCTTCGTGGGCGAGGGAAGCCTGCGGCGTGTGCCATGTGCCCACTCTTCCGCGGGCCTGGTAGCCGTTCATTTCGTTGACCGCTTCGACGGCTTCTTCTTCATTGAGAGGGGGATCAACATAGGGATTCACGTAAATGCCTTCATACATAGTTAGCTTGGCTCCGGCAGAAACGGAAACAACACGACACCTCCATACGTTTTCCGATTCATCTTTGCAAACCGTTACGCAAATCTTAGGTCTCAAGCTACTTACATTGCAGCCACCATTCCCTTCCAAATAGACGGGTTCCGGTTTCTCAAATTCCAGTTCCACTTCCTTGGATGGCTCACAGGTGATAGTGGATTCCTTTTCAATCGTCCACAATTTGATTTTGGGGGACGGCGAGAATTCGCGCTTCATCGTCGAGTTGCCTTCATACTTCCCTTTCGTAATAGGTTTGGTATCCATGGTAACGTTGAATGCAATGGCATTGTTGCTGACGGGGGTGTAGGCGTTGTTGGTCCACGACAGGGCCACCTTGTAATAGCCCGCTTTCAGGTACCTGATACCAGTTGCCAGATTCAGTTTGCCGTTGGGCGGTGTCCCATCCTTCTTGCAAAGTTCCTCGCCAGCAATGGAGATGATGCCTTTGTCGTCGGCTTCCACGCCGAAATAATACAGGCCGTCTTCCTCGACCTTGATGAACATTTCCGGCGCTCCGGCGCAAGTGG
>ERZ779885.2967-NODE-2967-length-14881-cov-14.396398_pt1 | contig 14881 bp, 11 predicted proteins | sample MGYA00511554_ERZ779885 | MGnify/ENA primary metagenome ERZ779885 (study PRJEB29588, sample SAMEA2160998) | human gut metagenome | biome: human gut; feature: human-associated habitat; material: faeces | place: Denmark | collected 2008/2010 ... | reverse complement strand
ACATATTCTGTACTTGCTGCGAATAGGTCATAATCATACTCTCCTTTTGACAAATGTCGCTTGGCAGGAACACGGCTGCGCCCTGCCGGCACAGCTCGTCCTCCCGTTTTGCATCGGCTGCGCGGGCCGCTCTCTCTTTCGGCCGCACAGCACTACCACGCATGATTTTATTATAGAGAATGCGCGCGCATTTTGCAAGACATTTCCGCCAAAAATCCGCAATTCTCTTTTCGGTTATTTTTTCTAACCGTCAATTCGTCCGCTTTCTGCCGGGCATTTGTCATTTTTCTGTCAATTCTGTCAGCAGGTCCGGTCCATGCGCTGCTGTCCGCGCCCAGCAGACGGTTCCACCGGCCGCAAGGCCCGGATGCAGGCAAAGCCGGCCCCGGCGGCTGCCACGGCCATCCAATGCCGACCGACTTCCAGCCCGAAGAAATTGGCTGCAAACGGAAAGGCAAGGCTGCCCACGCTCTGCCCCAGAGCCAGAAAGCCATAGTTGACCCCCGCATGGGGGAAGCCGAACAGGTCGGTGGAAAGGGCCGGCAGAACCGCCGCCAGCGCCGAGTAGCAGAAGGTGAGGCCCGCATAGCAGGCCACCACGCCCCAGCCCTGTGCAAAGGCAAACCCCGCCGACAGCCCGGCAGACACTGCAAACAGCAGCATGTCGGTGGGGCGGCGGCCGATTCGGTCACTGAGCAGAGGCATCAGCAGGCGGCCTGCCGCACTGCCCACGCTGCCCAGTACCACGCTCCATAGCGCCGCCTGCTCCTCCAACCCGCGCTCCATGCCCAGCTTTAAAATAATGGGGCTGAACAGCAGCACTGCGGGGGTAGAAAAGCACACCGCTCCGGCGCACAGCCAGTACTGCTTTGTGCGCAACATCTGCTGCGGGGCAAGGTCAATGGTGTTTTTGCCGTTCTCCTGCGGTTTTTGGGTCTGCCCGGTCTGCGGCGGGTCCTGCAAAAGCAGACTGCCCACAAGGCATACCGGCAGGGTGACCGCCCCCAGTGCCCAGAAGGCCCCCCGGATGCCCTGCACGACCCAAAATCCCCGCACTGCCGTGCGCACGAATACGGTGAGGAAGGCACCGCTCAGGCCCACCGCCCCGCCGATGACGCCGGTGGCCAGCCCCTTGCGGTCGGCGTACCACTTCTGGGCGCAGGACTGGATGGACGGATACAGAAACGCCGTGCCCAGCCCCGCCGGGATGCTGAACGCCCCAAAGAAAAAGCCGCCCTTCTCCCCCGGCAGCAGCGCCGCCGCAAAGAAACCGCCGCAAAGCAGGGCCGTGCCCCAGAGCGCAGCGCACCGGGGGCCTTTGCGGTCCTGCAAAAAGCCGCCGATCACACACCCGACGCCGAACGCCGCGATCAGGAGGCCGAACGCATACCCGGCCCCCTGCTCGCTCAGGCCGTACTCGTCCATCACCGGCTGCTGGAATACGCCCCACGCGGCGGGCAGGCCCGTCAACACCTGAATGGCGGCCCCCGCCGCCAGGATGGCCCACGGATGTTTTGCAGAAAACTGCTGCATTTTTGCATCACCTCTGCCCTTAGTCTGCCCTTTTTGATTGACAAACGAGCAGATTCTTTTATAATTGTAGGTACTATGAAAAGAATAACCCTCTCAGGCGCTTCGCGCCAGCTCTCCCAAAGGGAGAGCCTCTGGCGGGCCGGTTCTGACCCTGCTGGCTGCTCAGGCCCATCCTTCCGAAAAGCCGTGGGCCTTGCGGCAAAGGGCAGGCAGATGCTGCCCATGAGGACAAGGCTCAGCCGCGTAAGAGCCGAAGGCGACAACGTGCAGACCTGCCCGACATGCCAATGGCTCCCCCTTTGGGGGAGCTGGCACGCGAAGCGTGACTGAGAGGGTATAGAGAGAGGATCATCCATGAAAACACAGGCATTAAAGGGTATGCGGGACCTTCTTCCCGCCGAGCAGGCCCTGCGCGACTACATTCAGGGCAAAATTCTGGAAACCTACCGCGCCTCCGGCTTCGAGCGCATCTCCACCCCCATGCTGGAGGATATGGAGAATCTGGACAAATCCGACGGCGGCGACAATCTGAACCTCATCTTCAAGGTGCTCAAGCGCGGCGATAAGCTGACCAGCGCGCTGGGCTCCGGCGACCCGAAGCAGCTGTCCGACATGGGTCTGCGCTACGACCTGACCCTGCCCCTGAGCCGCTTTTATGCGGCCAACAAGGACAAGCTCCCCCACCCCTTCAAGGTCATCCAGACCGACCGCGTCTTCCGCGCGGAGCGTCCCCAGAAGGGCCGTCTGCGCGAGTTCGTCCAGTGCGACATCGACATTCTAGGCGACGAGTCCCCCAACGCCGAGGTCGAGCTTATTGACGTGACGGCCCGCGCCCTGCTGCGCATCGGCTTCACCGGCTTCACGGTCAACATCAACGACCGCCGCATCCTGCGCGGGATGCTGGAGAGCATGGGTTTTGCCGCCGATACGCTGGATTCCGTCTGCATCACCTTCGACAAGATGGACAAGATCGGTGCCGAGGGCGTCAAGGCCGAGCTGACCGAAAAGCAGCTGCCGGAGAACGCTATCCAGGCACTGGCCGACTTCATCGCCGCCGGTGACGTCACGCTGGACGCCGTCGCTTCCCGCTGCGCCGACCCCGCCATCGCCGACGATCTGAAGTATGTTCTCGCCACGGCCAATGCCATCGCCGACGGCCGCTTCGCTGTGGCCTACTGCCCCAGCCTCGTCCGCGGTCAGGGCTACTACACCGGCATGGTGTTTGAGATCACCTGTCCGCAGTTCAGCGGTGCCGTGGCGGGCGGCGGCCGTTACGACAACATGATCGGCAAGTTCCTGGGCACCAAGGTGCCCGCCGTCGGCTTCTCCATCGGCTTCGAGCGCGTCTGCGGCATCCTGCTGGAACAGGGGTATCAGATCCCCGGTGCCAAGCAGAAGATCGCCCTGCTCTACGGCAAGGAGGCAGATTTCCCCGCCGTCCTCGCCAAAGCCGCCGCTCTGCGCGACAACTACGAAGTCACCATCCTGCCCCAGGGCAAGAAGCTCGGCAAACAGCTGGGTCAGCTCGAAGCTGCCGGTTTCGCCGGTGCTGCCTTCATGGACAAGGACGACGTAAAGATCTTCGCACAGCAGTAACTTTTCCTGCGACACAGAAAGCCCCCGCCGACGAACGGCGGGGGCTTTCATGTTATCGGGCAGCGGTCAGCCCATCGCGAACTGTGCGGCGCAGAAGGCGGCATAGATGCAGATCATGAAGAGACTTTTTTCGCATTGGGATAGATGCGCTCCATCCGGGCATTGTCAAAGTGCGCATCCAGAACCACATCGACGGGGTTCGCCGCCTCCACGCCGCTGGTGCGGGCATCGTACCGGGCCAGCGCAAGCGCTGACACCAGCATATTCACTGCCATAAAGACGGCCAGCGCCGCCGTCATCCAGGGGCGGATGCGGGATTTCAGCTTTCCCATGCACTTTGCTACCATCGGGTAGCCGTACCGCATCCAGGTCACCGCCGCAATGCCCCAGAAGAAGCAATACAGCAGGTTGATGCGCCCGCCGAGGTTGAACTTGAAGCCGCTGTAATCCCAGAACACGGTGCCGAACAGCAGCTCGGTGACGGCGCTGCACACATACTCATACGCACCGCCGAGGATGACGCCGAACCAGAAGATGCGGCTCTCACTCTGGTGCTCGCTGCCCCGCAGAAGGACGGCGGCCAGCACCAGCGCCAGCCCCCACACCACGCTGAACGGGCCCCACACCAGGCTCGACCGGCTCATCCAGACACCGGCCGTGATGCGGCAAAACAGGGTCTCCACCACATCACCGAGGAAGGCCCCCACCACGAACAGCCAGACCAGGTCGGATACGCTCATCGCCTTTTCGGCGCTGGTGGTCGGCTCCGGGCGGGCCGCTGCGGGGTAGGCCCGCTGGATGCGACGCTCCACGCGGGCGGCGATCTTCTGCTGCAGCCGGTCGGTGCCCTTGCCCAGCTCCTGCCCCAGCTGTTCCAGCCGGGGGTGTCTGGCGGCATACTGCCCCACGACCACCACCGCACCGATCTGGTCCAGCACGGCGACCGTCATGCTGACCCATACCGCGATGTGGAGCAGCAGCGGCGGCAGCCAGGCACAGAACCGCAGCAGCAGGTCGTTGCCCCAGCGGACTGCTACTGCGCCCAGCACGCCCCACAGGGCAGAATATTGCAGGCAGACGTAGCCGTCCAGGTTGAACTTTTTATCGGAATAATCCCACCAGCGGCGGTGGTGCACCCGTTCCAGCAGCTTCGCCGTGATCCACTCGACCACAGTCGCGATCAGAAAACTGCCCGCGAACAGCGCGAACCAGTTGTTGCGCAGGTCGGCCAGACCCACGGCCAGCAGAACGCCCGCTGTGCCGTAGACGAAGCAGAACGGGCCGGAGGCCACACCGCGGTTGGTGAACCGGCGGCCTTTGGCGGTGGCTACGACCGTCTCCCCCACCCAGCCCAAAAACGAGTAGACCAGATAGATGACGCTGAGGGTATAGAAATTCAATTCCATCGGCTGTTGCCCTCCTGAAACAAAGTATACTCTGATTGTACCCGGTTTCGGGGCGCTTGACAAGCCCGAACCGCAAAAATGCCACCTCCGGCGCTGCGGCCGAAGATGGCATTTTGAGGTTTTGGATATTACTGCGGGCCGGACCGGAGCGGGTTACAGCTGGCTCTTGTACAGCTCCACGATCTCTTCCACGCTGGTGTCACGCGGGTTGCCGGGGCGGCAGGCGTCGGCGTAAGCGGACTCTGCCAGGAACTGGATGTCCTCTTCCTTCAGGATGCCGTGCAGGTTGGCGGGGATGCCCACATCTGCACCCAGCTGCTTGACGGCGGCGATGGTGGCATCGGCTGCCTCGGCGTCGTTCATCTCGTCGATGCCCTTCACGCCCATGGCCTTGCCGACGGCACGGTAGCGCTCACCGGCGACGGTCTTGTTGTATTCCAGGCCCACCGGCAACAGGATGGCGCAGGCCACGCCGTGAGGGGTATCATACAGGGCGGACAGGCCGTGTGCCATGGAGTGCACGATGCCCAGGCCCACATTGGAGAAGCCCATACCGGCGATGTACTGGCCCAGAGCCATGCCCTCACGGCCTTCCGGGGTGTTCTGCACGGCACCGCGCAGGTTCTCGCTGATGAGCTTGATGGCTTCCAGATGGAACATATCGGAGATGGTGCAATGGCCCTTGGTGATGTAGCCCTCAATGGCGTGGGTCAGAGCGTCCATACCGGTGGCAGCGGTCAGGCCCTTGGGCATGGAGGACATCATATCGGGGTCCACCACGGCGATCTCCGGGATGTCGTTGGTGTCCACGCAGACGAACTTGCGCTTCTTCTCCACATCGGTGATGACGTAGTTGATGGTGACCTCAGCAGCCGTACCGGCAGTGGTGGGCACCGCGATGGTGAACACGGCGTGCTTCTTGGTGGGAGCCACGCCCTCCAGAGAGCGGACGTCCGCAAACTCCGGGTTGTTGATGATGATGCCGATGGCCTTGGCCGTGTCCATGGAGGAACCGCCGCCGATGGTCACGATGCAGTCTGCTTCGGCAGCCTTGAAAGCGGCCACACCGTCCTGCACATTGGCAATGGTGGGGTTGGGCTTGATCTCACTGTACACGCTGTAGGCAAAGTTTGCGGCGTCCAGCAGGTCGGTGACCTTCTTGGTGACGCCGAACTTGATCAGGTCGGGGTCCGAGCAGACGAAGGCCTTTTTGTAGCCGCGGGCGGTGAGCTCCGGCACAATGTTCTCGATGGCACCATGGCCATGGTAGGAAATGGTATTCAGAACGATGCGATCAGCCATAAGTCAAATCCTCCAAACTCATTTGCGCCGCCGGTTCCGGCGGCGGTTCTCTGTCTTTCAGCATAGCACATCGTCAAAAAATTTGCAATGCAGAATTGTATGAAATCTCTGTAAATTTTGATATTATCCTCATTTTTTCTGGACAGATTGCATCATTTTGAGGGAATCGTGTTATTTTTCATATTCCGTGGTTATAACCACGGATTTCACCCTACAAAAGGGGTATACTATAAAAAATAAGCCGTCCACCCCGCTGCCGCAGCGGAATTGGCGGCTCCACTTCCCACACAAGGAGTCCGTTTTATGTTCAACCAGCCCTTCACCCCCTCGCAGGTGCGGCCCATCCGCCCGGCCATGACCGTTTCCCGCCCGGCACAGCTCGGGCAGGAGGTGCCCGTCACCTGGTTTTCGCTGGGCGCAGGCACCTCCATCACCCCGGAGTTCTACGACTGCACCACCCTGTATCTGGGCGGTGAGGGCAGCGGTACCTTTGTTCTGGGCAGCGACGCCCACGACGTCCCCATGCACCCCGGCCAGCTGCTCTGGGTGCCGCCCGGAACGCTGTGCGGCACCTGCACCGACAACGGCCTTATCTATACCGAAATCATCATCAAAAAGGAGAACCTTACTATGAACAGCATCCTCAAATCAGGCGCAGCCACCGAACTGAAGAACCTGATTTCTTACGAAGAGGGCAGCATCGCCAACCTGGACCTGGCCCACACCGACAACATGAAATTCGTGCTGATGGCCTTTGACGAGGGCACCGGCCTGACCCCGCACCGTGCTCCCGGCAACGCCATCCTGACCGCACTGGAGGGCAAGGCCATCATCGGCTACGAGGGCCAGGACTACGAGCTGACCGCAGGCCAGAGCTTCCGTTTTGACAAGAACGGCCTGCACAGTGTGACCGCACAGGGCAGGTTCAAGATGAGCCTGCTGCTGGTGCTGGAGTAAATTTGTTCTGATTTTCAGAGCTGCTGCGTATTTTTTCGCAGCAGCTCTTCTTTTTTTGCCAAAAGGGCTTGACAAGCGGGGCAGATCGTGTATTATTGTATCAAGCGCTTAATACAGCAATACAAGGAGACAACAGTATGTCGGAACAGTTTGATTCCAGCCGCCCGATCTATGCACAGCTGGTGGAACGGCTCAAGGCCCGCATCCTGGCAGGCACCTACCCGCCCGGCGGGCACCTGGACTCGGTGCGGGACCTTGCCGCAGCCGCCGGGGTCAATCCCAACACCATGCAGCGGGCCCTGGCCCAGCTGGAAACCGAAGGTCTGGTGCGCACCGAACGCACCTCAGGCCGCTATGTTACGGAGGACACCGAATTGATCGAACAGCTTCGGACCGAAGCCGCCCGGAAACTGGCGGAAGAATTTCTGGTCAAGATGCGCGGCATCGGCTACAGCCCTGCACGCGCGGCTGCTCTGCTGGAGCAGCTGGACACCACCAAGGAGGATGCACAATGAGTGAGATTCTGACCTGTGAAGCACTGACCAAGTGCTACGACAAAGACAAGACCGCGCTGGACGGCGTGGATCTGCATGTGAATTTTGGCCGCATCGTGGGCCTGCTGGGCCCCAACGGCAGCGGCAAGACCACCCTCATCAAGCTGGCCAACGGCCTGCTGCAGCCCACGTCCGGCAGCATCAAGGTAGCCGGCATGGCCCCCGGCCCGGACACCAAGGCCCTTGTTTCCTACCTGCCGGACGCCGACTGGCTGCCCGACTGGATGCAGGTAGAGCAGCTGGTGGGCATGTTCACGGATTTTTACGCCGACTTTGACCCCGCCAAGGCCTTTGAGATGCTGGACGCCCTGCACATTGCCCGCACCGCAAAGCTCAGGACCCTCTCCAAGGGCAACAAGGAAAAAGTGCAGCTCATCCTAGCCATGAGCCGCGCGGCCCGGCTTTACCTGCTGGATGAGCCCATCGGCGGCGTGGACCCCGCCGCCCGCGACTACATCCTGCACACCATCATCAGCAACTACAGCAAGGACGCAACGGTCATCCTGTCCACCCACCTCATCGGGGACATCGAGCCGGTGCTGGACGAGGCCATCTTCCTGAAGGACGGCCGGGTGTTCGCCCATCGCAGCGTGGAGGAGCTCCGCGAGACTGAGGGCATGAGCGTGGATGCATATTTCCGGGAGGTATTCAAATGCTGAGCAAACTTTTGAAGTATGAGTTCAAGGCCACCTGCCGCATTTACGGCGGACTGTATCTGGCCATTCTGGCTGCTGCTGCACTGCTGGGGGCGTTCTTCCGCTTTCCGGCGCTGGCTTCTGATTTTCCCATCGTCGTCGTCACGACCGTTTACCTGATGCTGTGTGTCGCCATCGCAGTCATCACCGCACTCACCATCATCCAGCGGTTCACCCGCAACCTGCTGGGGCGCGAGGGTTATCTGATGCACACCCTGCCGGTCACCCCGGCGCAGCTCATCCTGTCCAAGCTCATCTCCAGCATGGTGTGGCTGCTGTGCAGCATCCTGGTCATCGCGCTTTCCCTCGGTGTATTCTTCCTGTGCGGGATGCTGAACGTCAACGGCATCTTCTCGGACTGGGCCAGTGCCGTGCGCGACTTCCGGCAGCTGGCAGATATTCTGCAGCGCGTTCTGAATGTCAGCGGCTTTATGCTGCTGCTCACGGCCATCGAGTGGCTGGCCACGCTGGTCTGCTCCATCCTGTGCCTGTACACCGCCTGCATGATCGGGCATCAGTTCAAGCAACATTTTGCGCTGGTGGGCATCGCGGCCTTTGTGATCCTGAACATTGTGCAGAACCGCCTTGTGGCCCTGCTGCCCTACACCAACAACACCGTCGGGCTGGATATGGTAGTCATCGCTTCCGGTGATACCTGGCAGGTCACGACCAATCGGTTCTATCTCCGCGCCGTGCTGGTCTCCCTGCTGGCCGATGCGGTGCTGTGCGGTGTCTACTTTGCCGCCACCAACTGGCTGATGAAGAACAAACTGAATCTGGATTGATTTCTCTATCACAAAAGGGTCTGCTGCCGTTTCCGGCAGTAGACCCTTTTGTGATTGGGGCAGATTCAGCACGCGTCGTACTGCTTTTGCAGGTATTGCAGGCACTGGACCGAATTCTCCGGCGTGGTGTTTTCCAGTGTGGCGAACACCCAGGGCTTTTCCTGCTTGGCAAAGCGCAGGATGGTGCGGTAATCGCCCATGCCGCCCTGCCCGGCACCGGTGGCGGCCAGCTGCCCGCCGGCGTCCTCGCGCAAAAAGTCCTTGAAGTGGATCATGGCCACATCCTTGCCCAGCAGCTCGATGGCCTCGGCGAACACGTCCTCGCGGGCGTCCACGTTTTCCATATTCAGCAGGTTCACCGGGTCCAGCAGGATCTGCAGGTTGGGGCTGCCGATCTCGTCCAGCACGGTGCGGGCACGCTTGGCATCGTACACGATGTGCTTGACCACCGGCTCGATGGCAATGGTCACACCATACTGCTCGGCGCAGCGCACCACCGGCTTGAAGTTCCTGATAAAGGTGGCAAGGGCCGCGTCGCTGCGGCACTCCGGGCAGAACTTGTACTCCGCGTTGGGCGCGCCCGTCTCGGTGCCCACCATACCGCAGCCCAGCAGGCTGGCAAAGCGGATGTGGGCGTAATATTTTTCCTGGATGGCGTGCAGAGCGTCCTCGTCCGGGTGGGCCAGGTTGAGGTAATTGCCCAGCACGGCAATGTCAATGCCGTTCTGGGCAAACAGGCGGCGCAGATAGGCGGCGTAACCGGGGGTGAGGGCGCTCGGCGTGTTGGGCACCTCCTTGAGGGATTTGCTCAGGGCCAGGTGAGCGCAGGTAAAACCCCGCTGGCGTACCAGCGGGAGCACCTGCTCCAGGGGCAGCTTTTCGGCGTCGTGCAGACGCAGGCCAAATTGGATCATAGAAAACTCCTCCTCGCATTGCTTCTGGCCCGATGATAGCATATCCGGGCGCAAAACACAACAGCAAGCTGCAGCCGTCAGCGGCGCAGATACCGCCCGGTGATGCTGGCCGGGTCGTTACAGATCTGCTCCGGGGTGCCGCAGGCCACGATCCGCCCGCCGGCATCTCCGCCACCGGGGCCCATGTCGATGATGTAGTCCGCATTGCGGATGACGTCCAGGTCATGCTCGATGACCACCACAGTCGCACCATTGTCCAGCAGGGCCTGGAACACCCCCAGCAGCACCTGCACATCCAGCGGGTGCAGGCCGATGGACGGCTCGTCGAACACGAACACGGAATCGGTCTGGGTCCGGCCGATCTCGCTGGCCAGCTTCAGACGCTGGGCTTCGCCGCCGGAAAGGCTGGGCGTTTCCTCGCCCAGAGTCAGGTAGCCAAGGCCCAGCTGCTGCAGGACCTTCAGCTTCTGGCAGACCGTTTTCATGTTCCGGCAAAAATTGATGGCCGTGTTCACGTCCATGTCCATCAGCTCCGGCAGCGAGGCCGTCTGCCCCGCCGGGCCGGTCAGTTTTACCAGTCCGGCCGCCCGGGCATAGCGGGAACCACGGCAGTCCGGGCAGGGGATGTTCACATCCGGCAGGAACTGCACGTCCAGGCTCACCTCGCCGGTGCCGTCGCAGCCGGGACAGCGCAGGGACCCGGTGTTGTAGGAAAAATCTCCGGCTTTGTAGCCGTGTGCCTTTGCGTCCGGCGACCGCGCAAAGAGCCTGCGCAGGTCATCGTGGACGCCTGCGTAGGTGGCAACGGTGGAGCGGACGTTGATCCCGATGGGGGTCGCATCAATGAGCTTGACGTGGGCGATGCCCTCCGCGTCAAGGGCGCGGACATGCGGCGGCAGTATCTTGCCGTCGATGCGGGCTTCCAGTGCCGGAACAAGGCTCTCCAGCACCAACGTGGTCTTGCCGGAGCCGGACACGCCGGTCACCACGGTCAGCCGCCCCTTGGGCAGGTCTACTTCCAGCGGCTTCACCGTGTGGAGCTGCGCGGTGGAAAGATGGAGTGTTCCCTGTGCAAACAGGGCGTCCGCCAATGCGCGCTTTCGCCGCAGGGTGTCCGCCTTTCCGGAGAGGAAGGGCCCGATCTGGGACGCCGGGTCCGCCTCGATGGCCGGGATGGTGCCCTGTGCGATCACATGGCCGCCCTTTGCCCCGGCTTCCGGCCCCATTTCCACGATCCAGTCTGCTTCCTTTAAAATCTGCGTGTCGTGATCCACCAGGATCACCGAATTGCCGTCCGCGATCAGGTCGTGCATCACGCCGGTCAGGCCCACGATGTTGGAGGGATGCAGGCCGATGCTGGGTTCGTCCAGCACATAGAGCACCCCGGTGGTACGGTTGCGCACGGCGCGGGCCAGCTGCATGCGCTGGCGCTCTCCGGTGGAAAGGGTCGAGGCCGCACGGTCCAGCGTGAGGTAGCCCAGCCCCAGGTCCATCAGCCGTTTTGCCGGGCCGGTGAAGGATTCCACAATGTTTTCCGCCATCGGTCGCATCTCTGCAGGCAGGCTGTCCGGCACGCCCTGCACCCAGCCGACCAGCTCCGAAAGGGGCATCCGGCAGGCCTCATCCAGCGAGAGGCCCCGCAGCTTGGGGGCGCGGGCCACTGCCGAAAGGCGGGTGCCATGGCACGCAGGGCAAATGTCCTCTTTCAGGAACTTTTCTACCCGCTTCATGCCTTTTTCGTCCTTGACCTTGGCCAGTGCATTCTCCACAGTGTAGGTCGCATTGAAATAGGTAAAGTCCAGTTCCCCTGCCTGATTGGAATTCTTGTTGTGATAGAAAATGTGCTTTTTCTCCGCCGGACCGTGGAACACGATCTCCTTTTCCTGCGCGGTCAGGTCCCGGAAGGGCACATCGGTGCGCACGCCCATCTCCCGGCAGATGTCGGTCATCAGCGACCACATCAGGCTGTTCCACGGGGCCACGGCACCCTCGTCGATGGTCAGGGAATCATCCGGCACCAGCGTAGCGGGGTCCACCGTGCGCACCGTGCCGATGCCGCCGCACTGCGGGCAGGCCCCCTGCGAGTTGAAGGCCAGCTCTTCGGCCGACGGGGCCAGAAACTGCGCCCCGCATTCCGGGCAGAGCAGCTCTTTCCCGGCCGCCACCCGCAGCGACGGGGCCAGATAATGCCCATTGGGGCAGCGGTGGCTGGCCAGACGGGAGTACATGAGCCGCAGGCTGTTCAGCAATTCCGTGCCGGTGCCGAAGGTGCTGCGGATGCCCGGCACGCCCGGCCGGTGGTGCAGCGCCAGCGCCGCCGGGACATACAGCACCTCTTCCACCGAGGCTTTCGAAGCCTGGGTCATCCGGCGGCGGGTGTAGGTGGACAGCGCCTCCAGATACCGGCGGGAGCCTTCGGCATACAGCACCCCTAGCGCCAGCGAGGATTTACCCGACCCCGACACGCCCGCAATGCCCACGATCTTGTTCAGCGGGATGTCCACGTCGATGTTTTTCAGGTTGTGTACCTTTGCCCCGCGCACGAGCATTTTGTCTATCATTCTAGTTTCCCTTCCCTTTGGCTTTTTTTCGCCAGATGAATTCCATGTTCTCTGTTTTAGTATAGCGTATCCTGATGTGTATTTCCACAATGGTCACCAATAAAATGCTATTTGCACCGGCAGCCACAGAAGAGTATACTATAATCAGTAAGGATCTCAAGTTCCTGTACACATGTATCTGACGAGATAAAAGGAGAACGAACATGGCAGTATTTCCAAAAGAATTTGTATGGGGCGCTGCAACTGCAGCCTATCAAATCGAGGGCGGTGCCGTCGAGGATGGAAAAGGCCGGAGCATCTGGGATGTTTTCTCCCACACACCGGGCCGCACCTATCGGGGCGAGACCGGTGATACCGCCTGCGACAGCTATCACCGCTGGCGGGAAGACATCGAACTGCTGAAGTCGATGCACCTGAAAGCCTATCGCTTCTCCGTGGCGTGGACGCGCATCGCCCCCACCGGCGGCACGGACTGGAACGAAAAAGGCTTTGCCTATTACGATGGTCTTGTGAATACTTTGCTGGAAGCGGGCATCGAGCCGTATATTACGCTGTATCACTGGGATTTGCCGCAGGCGCTGGAAGAAAAGGGCGGCTGGCAGAATGAGGACACTGCCCGGGCGTTTGCAGTCTACACGGCAAAAATGGCAGAACATTTCAAAGGCAGGGTCCACCAGTGGTTCACCTTCAATGAGCCTGCCTGTATCGTGAAAATGGGCTATGGGACAGGTGAGCATGCGCCGGGGCTGAAACTCCCGCTGGAAGGGCAGTTCACCTGCTGGCAGAATATCATCTATGCGCACTGCCTTGCCGCGCAGGAGCTCCGCCATACGGACGCCGAAAACAGAGTGGGCTTCGTCTCCACAGGCCGCATCTGCTACCCCGCATCTGAGGCAAAAGCAGATGTGGACGCCGCCCGGGCTCTGACCTTTGCCTGCCCGGACGAGGACTGGGCCTTCACCCACACGATGTCGCTCGACCCTCTGTGCCTTGGCCGCTGGCCCGGACCGGACCTCTGTGGGCCGCAGCTTTCCGCCTGCATCGGCGCTGTGCCGCAATACATCAACGACGCCCTGTCTCTGGGCAGACCGGATATGCTCGGGCTGAACATCTACAATGCCGCGCCTGTACAGATGGGAACGAATGGCCCCTGTTATGTGGAGCGCCCTGCGGGATACGCTCACACAGCCATGAACTGGCCGGTAGAGCCGGAAAGCCTGAACTGGGGTCCCCGTTACATCCAGGAGCGGTATGGACTGCCCATGTTCATCGCGGAGAACGGCTTATCCTGCACCGACAAAATCTATCGGGACGGCAAGGTGCATGACGTGGAGCGAATCGATTTTCTGGCGCGCTATCTGGAAAAACTCTCCGAGGGCATTCAGGCCGGTGCCGACGTGCGAGGGTACTTCCATTGGAGCCTGCTGGACAACTACGAGTGGCACAGCGGATACAGAGAGCGTTTTGGTCTGGTGTACGTCGATTACGCTTCCGGGCGGCGCATCCCGAAAGACAGTGCCTTCTGGTATGGCGAAGTTGCGGCGACCAACGGCGGATCCATCTGACCTGTAAAATAAAAGGGCGGCAGTTTCTCCAATACAGAACGAATATTGCAGCCATATCCAAGATACGTCTTACCCATCCTGCAAATTCTTTTATAATAGCACCGCTGCCTGAAAGCGCTGCAACAAATTCCCATATCAAAAGGGAAGCTTTCCGGTATGGGACAACGACAAATCATTTTATTGGGATGCGAAAGAGACGTCCTCCGCCTGCTTCGGCGCTGCCGGATGGCCCGGCTCCGCTTTTGTCAACATCTGCTGGAACTTCCGGGCCGCCGTGTTCAGCGGGCGGTGATGGTCGTAGACGAGGCAGATAGAGCGGGAGGGAATGATCTCCTGCAGATGTAGCTCGACAAGCTCGCCGCGGGCCAGAAGCTCTTTCGTCATCGGTTCCGGCACGAAGGCAAGGCCCAGCTCACTTTTCACCAGCGTGAGCATCTGGTCGGTGGTGGCGGCCTCGGTGTCGGGCCGGAGCACGGCGTCGTGGTCGAGGAAGAACTGCCGGTAGAAGCTCCGGGTCATGCTCTCATCGCTGAGAGAGATGAGCGGATAGCAGCTCAGTTCCTTCAGCGTCAGGCGCTGGCTGGCCAGTGCAGTGAAGGTCTTTCCACCCACCAGCACTTCATAAAACGGTCTCAGTTCCACCGTCTTCAGGCCCTGTTCTACTTCCGCCGGGGTGGAGATGATGGCAAAATCCACTTCTCCGTTCTTCACAGCCTGCACCGCCTGGGGCGTAGAGTGGTTCGAGATGCGCAGCCGGATGCCGGGATACTCGGTGTGGAACGTCCGCAGCTTCTCGGCCAGATAGATGTTCAGCGCCGTCTCCGTCGCGCTGATGCTGATGGAGCCATGCTCGAGGGTGGCGCTGGCGCTCAGCTCTTCCTCCGCGTCCTGTATCTGCACCGCCGCCGAGGCGATGCGGGAGTAGAGCATCTCGCCCTCCGGCGTCAGGGTGACGCCCCGGTTGGAGCGGGTAAAGAGCACACAGTTCAGCTGGCTTTCCAGCCGGTTCATCG
>ERZ779885.2948-NODE-2948-length-14970-cov-36.261951_pt1 | contig 14970 bp, 9 predicted proteins | sample MGYA00511554_ERZ779885 | MGnify/ENA primary metagenome ERZ779885 (study PRJEB29588, sample SAMEA2160998) | human gut metagenome | biome: human gut; feature: human-associated habitat; material: faeces | place: Denmark | collected 2008/2010 ... | reverse complement strand
TTTGGAATTTAAAAGAAGGTGCAAATATTGAAAATGTTCAAAATGATTGGAATAATATTTTTGCTAATTGGGAAGATTCTAATATTCATGATTTAGTTATTGAATTTAGAAATGATTATTTTGTAAGTGGGGGGTCTTTAACAATCAATAGTGTAATTTCAGAACCGGGACAATATAATGTTGTTGTATTTGGTTATGATTCTACTTCATTATTTACTGCTTTTGAATTAACATTAACAAGAGATACTAATAAACATTTTATAGTAGGTTTATTAAAACAAACCGAATATATAGTTGCTAATGGTCAATTTAGACCAAAGATTACATGGTTTTCACTTGCTGCTAAAAATTTAGGTAATAGGCCTTATTATACAGGTTCTAAAACTTTTGGTGATATTGTTTCTTTTGCAAAAGCTAACCTTAATAGTACTACATCAGAACCTAATTTACAAATTTAATTTATTATAAATTATGATTAAAGTCTATTGTAAATTCTTACCGTTCAAAGGGTATTTATGTATGACAATATTATGGTGGTTAATCATACGAACTGAATATAAAGATAAAATTACTGAAACTGTTGAACGACATGAAACTGTTCATAGTTATCAGCAAATTACTCTTTTTGCTACAAGTTTTTTGGTTAGTATCATATTAAGTCTTACTACAAATGTTTCTTGGTGGTGGTTACTTGGTACTGCAATATTTCCTTTATTAGCTTATGTTGTTAGTTGGATAATTGAAATTATATTACCTCCTTATAACCGAGCTTATAAAGATATTTGTTTTGAAGGTGAAGCAAGAAGTTTAGAATTTGATAAAGATTTTAGAAAGAAATTGTTTCCTTTTAGTTTCTTAAAATATATTCCAAATAAGAAATATGGTGGTCGATGAAATTGATGAATGGTAAATGGAACAACTCGTAGGACATTTCGTTGAGTTATTCAGTACTCATTTCGATTTATCATTTATGCTTTGTGTGAATGTTTTAACATATATACTTATTAAAGCAATAGATGATATTAATGGTGATAAATCTGTTGGCACATGGACTAAACGACTGGTTATGTTAATTAGTTGTTTTGCTATTGCCGCAGGATATGTAGCAGGTGGATATGAGAATACTACAATTCTTATTAATTCTGCTATTCTTGCACCAGTTGCTTGGAGTTGGATATTCAAACCGATTCTAAAAAAGATTGGTGTTGATTATAAACAAAATCATTAATTAATTAAGATGATTACTACTATGGCATGTGGTGGAAAGAAAGGTGGTAAAAAGACCACTGGTAAGAAAGTAAAGAAATAAATTGTTAGTAATATAACAATTTATATTGTTAAAGATTGAATTGAAATGGTGGGAGGTGTTACTAATGTAGCACCTCTTTTTTATAGTGAATATAGTGGGAAATCGACTATTTTAACGTATATTTGTTAGTAGCCCAATATAATATACCTATTAATATTAATCCTCTTATACGTCTATCTATGTTCGATTATACAGCTATTATAGTAGCTATAATAACATCCATAAGTACGATTGCTGGTATTTATCTAAAAGAATGGTTATTTCCTAAACGTAAAGAACAAAAACTTACTATTGAAAAAAGTAATTGTTATATAGAACTTGATAAGATATGTGCTTCTATTCGAGATACTATTCACGCTAATGCTGTTTATATTGCTTATTTTCATAATGGTGGTCATTTCATTAATGGTGTAGAAATGGATAAATACACTGTTGTTGGTGAAGATTATGATTGTTGTGTAGTATCTTATAAGAAATCTTTTAAGGATGTTCTTGTTAATAATTTTCCTTATTTATTTCATAATCTTCTTGTTAGAAATCGTCATTATTGTAATGATGTTAGTAAATATAAGTTTCAAGATAGATGTTATAAAGATGAACTTGAAAGTAGAGGTATGAAGTCTGCTTATACTTTTCTTATTAAAGACCCTATTAAAGAAACACCTATTGGTTTTATTTCTCTTGAATATAATATCGTAGAAGGATTTAATCCTGATGATGAAAAATATATTTGGAAAAAACAAAATACTATTGCTAATCTTTTGAATCTAAATAAGTAAGATATGGGAACACTTAATCAATATGCAGCTCGTATTGCAAACATGGTTAATCAACCTAATAATCACGAACTTAAAGAACGTGTTAAGGATATGATTAAAACTATGTTTGCAAATCGTATCCGACAAAGCGTTGAGAAAAATGGAATAGATGATATTCTTAAACTTACCTTTATTGCTCCTGTTGAAGAGTTGAAATATAGTGATATTCTTCCTACTGAATATCGAGTTGCTAATAAAATTAGATTGTTAGGAACAAAGTACAAAGTTCCTACACCCGTGCGCATACAAAGTGATGCGCCTTTTGCGTTTGTAGGTGATACTGTTGGTAATGGATATATGTATGAGAGTTCTATTACATCTCTTAAACTACGTCAAAGTGGGCGTCCAACCTGCTCTCCCACCGGGTATCCACGAGCTTATATTATATTAAACGGTCATATAGTTATTGCTGAAAAAGTTGGTACAAAAGATACTGATGATAGACGACCAATTAATGAAGTAATGATTACAGGTATATTTGAAAATCCTGATGAAGTTCTTTCGTTCTTTAAGAATGAAGATGGTCAAGATATTGAATTACCTTTACCTAATGATATGCTTGAAAGTATAATTCAAGAAATACTTAAAACTGAATTTGGTATTTATCCTCAAGATTTGGATATTAAAACAAATAATAATAATCCTACTATTGCTCAACATGGTAATGGTCAAGATTAACATCATGTTTCTATCATTATGGTTGATAACGAATATTATTGGAGAGATTTTGTTAAAGAAGTTCAAATACAACTTAATTCTTTAATTAAACAATTACATCTTGCTTATGAACGACGCAATGATTGTATTTATAATATCAAAGATAATCTTGCTAAATATCAAGAAGCCGGTGTTGATGTTTCAATAGTATTCGATATTGATAATCGTAGTAAGATTTATTTTAATAAGAAACAAGATGCTTTACTTGGTACTAAACTAATGAGTTATATTCGTAGTTATAATTACTTAGTTTATGAACGTCTTGATAAACTCGATGATGATATAGAAACTCTTGCTGCTCTTAAAGAATTACCTTCTGAAATGTATACTTATATGCAAGATGAAGTTAATAATGAGATAGCTAATTTACTATGCAAAGGTAATAATTATTCTTTTGGTAGTTCCGTAGGTTACGTTTATGTTTACTATAAAAAGACAATGCCAGGAGATGTATGTAGTGTTGTCGATTGGGGTGCTACAAAAGACTTAAAAAAGAAATTGTTAGAACAAGGTATTAATATACGAACTGCTGATAATCCAAATGGTATTCCTTATTTCATATATTATGATTATGACTGGTGCATAAAAGCTGTATATCATAAAGTTAAAGGTCGAATACCGCAAAGTGTTTATTACAAATTCAAATTTGGTCACACAAGTAGTGCTTATGAAAATGGTGAAAAAACTATTGACAGAACACCTTTTGCAATGAAAGGTAAAACTGTTGATGAAATTGCAACAAATCGAAGACTTAATTGTTTCAATAAAATTCTTGCAATTTGTTTTAATCATCCTGACGAAGCTATTAAACTATATCGAAATAATCTTCCTAAACAAAATAATGCTTTATGATTGATAATAATATATTTATTAGTAGTGCTACATTAATTCCAGATATGTATAACGATTATAATATACAAAGTGATGATTTTGTAAGTCGTTTTCCTATTTGGATTGCAAATGCTTTGGAAGAACTCAAATTCATTCAAGCTTATGTTGATATAGAAAAAGATATTGAATTTGACGACCATCGTTGTCAATTACCGTGGGATTTTCGTGGTATAATTGACGTTATTATAAATAACAAAAAAGCTGTTCTTAAAAATTCAGCTGAATTTAACAAAGATACTATTACTGAAAAAGTAACAACTGTTCCGACATATACTCCTTATCCCGGTATTCCAAATGCAGATATAACAAGTCCCGGTGATAAAAATGATAGTTTTAATCATGCTTCTGTTGATAAAGAGCAACCTTATTATTACATTAGTAATAACTGGATTCATACTAACATTGATTATGGAACTATTCATTTAAGATATAGAGCTTTGCCTGTTGTTTATGACAATATTATAAATATGGATGTTCCTCTTATTTATAATAATGGCCCTCTTAAAAAATATCTTAAACTTTATGTTCTTAAACAAATGTTATTAAGAGGTTATAAACATCCAGTTGTAAGTCTTACAGCAAACAATCCTTATACAAATCCTGCGATAGAACTCGATAGAATGAGAATACAAGTTCGAGTTTCTTGTAATAAATTTAGTAACGACCGTCGAGAGAATATTGCTACTATTCTTCGTACATTAGAATAATAGAAATTATGAAAGTTTTAGGTCTTGATTTAGATAATTCACCTCATATTGCACAAGATAAATCTTTACGATATGCTAAAAATATAACTATTGATAATAAAGGTCAAAGTTATTTTAATGAAAGAGGATTTGATTTCATAGGTGAATTAGATGATATTCTTGAAAATCATCCGACAAATCGGCATATCATTCCTTATATTTATAGTGATGCCGATAATCACAAATATAATATTATAGGTACAATTCCAACTAATGTTGGTGTTGTACTTTTTTGCATTGTAGAACACTGGAATAATGCAGATAAATCTGATTTACAAACTAACGACGCTATTATATATCTTAATCTTGATGATAATAACCCAACTGTAAAACGTTGTTTGTATAGTACATCGGGTGCATTTGGATTCAGTATTGATAGACCAATTCATGGAGATTATATATATAATTATAAAGAAAATTTGATTGTTACATTTACTGAGGGAACTGATGAATCAGCAAATGAAACAAGAATTATTAATATGACTGACCCGTTTTATGATGGTAACAATGGAGATGATACTGCGATAGGATATGACATCACTGTTGATGAAGTTGATTCGTTTAATCTTATTCCAAATGTTACTTGTCCTGAACTTCAATTAGAAGTTAAAGACGGTGGTAATCTTAAAACTGGTGCTTATCAAATAGCAATCAAATATCGTCTTGATGATGGTACTTATACAAACTATTCTCCTTTGAGTACATCACTTATTGTTTGTGGTAATTATGAAGAAGATTATGCGTTAGGTATCGAAATCAATAAAAATATTACTATTAGTTTTAGAAATAGTGGTATTAAATATAAACATTGTAGGTTTGCTATTGTTTATATTACTGACGAAGCTCAATTATCATATGAAACTAATGATATTTCAATTAATGGTGTAAGTACTACTCATATTGTAAGTGATGTTTCATATTTATCTACTATAAGTCTTGATGATATTTTTATTAAAAATATATCATATATTCGAGATAATACTCTTGTTAATTTCAATAATAGACTTATTCGAGGTAATGTAAAAACTCTTGATTATAGTAAACTTGATAGTGAACTTAAAGAATTTACAGAGAACAATCTTGATGTTCAATTAAGTTGGAATCCGAGTTCTTCTTATATTAATAGTACTCGACGTTATTTCAAGAGTGGTGAAGTTTATGTTCTTTACGCTGGATATTATGATTATAAAGGTGACCTTGTAAATATACATCATATTCCTTGGAAAGCTAACAATTATGATATTGAAGCATATCCCGTAGGTTCTACTAATCAAAATGCTCATAAAATTCCTTATAAATCTGAAAGTATTAGTAAGATTATAAGTCCGAGTTGGAAGAGTTTACCTGATATTGATGCTGCTGAACAAGTAGATGAAATTGCTAAAACTGGTGTTGGTAGTGAGAATCCTACAATAGCTCGTAATCGTTATTTTACTTTATACGGAGTTTCAACTGGACACGCTACTGTTAAAGCAAAAGGTCGTTCTTTAACCAAAGGTAAACTAAAGTTACCAAGTCTTCCACTACCTTATACAACTGAAGATTCTGAAGGTGGAGTTAATCCTTTTGATTATCAAGTCGTAGTATTGGAAATATCAAGTGAGAGTACATCAAGCCAATTAATTGGTGTTGAATGTAGTCCTACATTTGGTGGAGATAGTGTGATACCTGCTGGTATAAATTTAACTACAAAAGTTTATGATGCTACATCGGTAGTTAAACAAATTGATTCAGAAGAATCTGAAGTTGAAACTGGGTATTATGAAGTTTCTGAATCTAATCTTTTAGCATCTGATAGTAAATCTACATTTATTGGTAATACAATTAATACTAAAACTAATTTTGTAATTAATCTTGATGCAAAAGAAACTAAATATATTTTAATTGAAGTTCGATTAAGTTATAAAGTTAATGGTTCAACTGCTCCGACATTTGATTGGTTAACTCAATTATATTCTACTTCTTCTGAATGGAATCCTACTTATACATTAAGTCCTAATATTAATATTAAAGCTAATCTTGCTGGTAAAACAGACTTAATGAATAAATATATTAGTTCGATAGTTTATTTCTTTATTGAACATAATATTAATAACTCTAGAATTGTTACACAAGGTTTCGCAATGCGAGATACTGAAACTAACAATTTCGGTAAAAATCAAACTTATAAAAATCCTTTTGGTGGAGATAATGCAAGATTTTATACATTTGAATATCTCTATAATAAGATAAATAGTATTCGAGGTAAACTTAAACCTCTATACTTTGAAACTGATGTTCTTAAATTTGTTAAAAATGAAGAACTTGATGATGATATAAAAGTATTTCCAGCTAAATGGAAAGGTGAAGATTTTGATGGATTTGATACAAATCCTAATGAATCTGGAACTCGATTCTTAGATGCTGACATTAATAGTCTTACTATTGATACTTCTCGTGCAACTAAAGATGTTTCACTTGAATATATCAATGCTAATATTAGTTCTCAAAACAATATTGCTGGCGATAGTTATTATCGTATTGAAAAAGGTTTTGATGGATTTAATAAAGGTACAGATAATGAAGAATGGGCAAGAGGATATATTGCCGATTTAATTAATAATTCTGAAACACTTTATTCTGATGTTAATAATCAGAAACTTCAAATTGCATCTAATGTAATTAATATTAAAGGTTCTTCTGAAATAATAACTTCATTAGTTGGTGATACATTTATTGGATATATAACCCTTCGAGCTACTGCTCCATCATCTGATTATCGTTATGGTGATGCTCAAGCAAAAGAATTAGACAGTAACGCCACTGTTTATCGTTGGATATTCACTGTTCCTCTTGAAAGTAAATTCAATATTCTTGCTCGATTTAGTGTTAATAACGTAGATAAATCTTTCAAATATCACGATAAACGGGGTAATGAATTACGCGAATTTTATCAATTAAGTTATCAAGTTGATAATTTCATAAATAGTAGTGTTGGTAAAGGTTATTCTCCTGTTTACAATGAGAATGGAATTGAAACATTTACTTATTTTGAAGAAATTCCCGGAACTCAAGACCATCCTTATCGTATAATTCGTAGTCAATTACAGAATGCTGAAAATGCTAATCTTAATTGGCGATTATTTAGAAGTGATGATTATAAAGATATGCCTTTTAATCGAGGTGAAATTATTGCATTGAAAACTGACAATAAAAATCTTTATATTCAACAGACTTATGGTCTGCATTTATTACAACTTCGTGATACACTTTCTAATACGGATGAAGGTACTTCGTATTTAGGTACAGCTGATATATTTAATATGGAACCTCAAGAGGTTACATATAGTCCCAGTGGTTATATAGGTTGTCAAAGTTATTTTGATACTCACGTTAATGTTATTGGTTATTTTGTTATTGATGCAGTTCATAGACGTATCTTCAATATCAATGGAGATAAAGTAAGTAATATGACTGCTCTTAATGCTCTTAAATGGTTTGACGGTAATCTTGCAAAAGATGTAATTAATCCGTTTAAGAATAATGGTAGAATTTGGGCATTTAATGAAGATACTAATATCTTATATTTAGTCCAAAATGTTGATAATAAACAATTCACAATTAGTTTTAGTCCTATTGCTAATGCTTGGATTTCATTCCATGACTATAATCCTATTGTAGGTATTACCAATCGAAATGGATTATTCTGGTTTGATAAACATGGCATTTATGCAATATCTAAAAATAATTATGGTCGATTCTTAAAAGATAATAATAATAATCAACTTGTTAAAGAATCATATATTAAATTTATTCTTAACGACAATAGTAGTTATAATAAGTTATTAAATAATATTGCTTGGAAAGACAGAGTTGATATTGTTAATAATCTGTTACCTACTATTAATGAATTTGAGAAAACTATTAATGCTATATTGGTTCATAATGATGACCAATGTACTGGTTATAAACTTGTTAAATTTAATGATATTTGGTATAATGGTACAACTGGTGTTAATAAAGTAAATCTTTGGAGATTTAATAATGTTAATGATATACACAAACAAATACCTTTTATGATTACTGATTTAGTTGTAGATGAATCTGCATTAAAACGTAAAGCTAAATGGTATGATATTAATAAGTTCATTTGTCAATATGTTTATTGCATAATGAAGTTTAATAATAGTGATAATGACAGACTTTGGGAACTTATTGATGTTAATCCTGAATGGATTCTTGATAATCGTAATAATCAAAGATAATTTGTAACAACTTGTGCGGCTCGGCCTTCGGCCTCGCTCCCCGGTGGGGCAGGAGGTTGCACGCCCACTTGTCGTGTTACTCAAACTTTTAATGGTATGTCTAATCGTAAAGTTAATCCTGATAGTCTTCGTCAAGTTACTCGTTATATTAATGAGTATTCTCAACATATTTGGGATAACGAATTGACTGGTGATAAAGAATTTGTTCGTGTTAAAGAAAATAATAAACTTAAAACTGTTCGTTCACGTTCAAAAGATGGTAAATATTATTATCCTTATGTTTCATATGAAGGTGGTGCTAAAACTATTGGCCCCGGTTTTAAGTTAAATGATACTTCTGATTTTACTAAATCTGTTAAAGCGAAAGGTAAAGCAACAAGAAAACAAATTGATGCTGAATTGAATCGTCGTATGGCGAAAGCCTACAATGATGTTCGTGATATTTATTCTGAGAAATATGGTATTGATGATTTCAATACCTTACCTCAACCTATTGTTAATCTTATGTCTAATCTTGCATATCGAGTAGGTCGAACTGGTTTTAGACAATATAAGAAATTGTTAAAAGGTGCTAATGAACGTAATACAGATAGTATTATTAAAGAATATACTACTGGTAATAAAAGAAGAGATAAATCTGAATTAGAAATATTTAAAACTAATAGTTCTAATGATTACGATATGATTAGAAATAAATTATTTTCTAATTTTAATACTGATGATAATCCTGATAACTATGTTGAAGATATGAGTAAAACTAATCGTAAAAAATATAATTTCGGTGGTATTCGTTCTACACACGATGCTACTGCTGATTATTTAGGAATGGCTCGTGATTCTGGTAATAGATTTTTCGGCAATGGTATAATTGATATGCTTTATCATGGTGGGACAAATGATGATACTGGAATCCCAGTTAAGAACTATGTAGATAAGTTGATTGCTAATGATAAACTTATCTATGCAAATATGCAGAACAAAATCAATAATGAAGTTTTAACTTCTCGTGGTATTACTGCTAAATTCGGTGGACTTGTTGGAACTCCTCGTAGGAAATTTTATTGGGGTGGAACAAGTATTAATGACCCCGGTAGTGTTCAATGGGGTACGCGAGTTCAAGCCAGTGATATTGATGAATCTAAATATAGTGCTGATGGCGAAGGTATCGTAGGTGGTAGCGCTTTAAGTGGAGCTGGAACTGGATTAGGAATTGGAGCTGCTGTTGGTGGAACCGCGGCGCTTGCTACTGGTGCAGCTGCTGGTTCTTGGCTTGGCCCTATCGGTGCTGGTATCGGCGCATTAATTGGTGGCATTGTTGGTCTGTTTACTGGACGTAAGAAAAAGCGTCAAGAAGAACGTCGTCGTCAAGAACTTTTAGCTGAACAAGCTGAAATGGAACGTCAGCAGACTTTGGGTAATATGCAAGATAAAGTTGAAAATGATGTTGCAACTATTCGACAAAGTAATCTTGGCAATTACTCCGAAGGTACAGGATTTTATGCTAAATTAGGTGGAATGGTTGGTCGTAGAAAGTTAAACACCGGCGGTCAAGTAGTTCCTAATTCATCTAATAGTGTTGTTGCTTATGGTCAAACTCATGAACAATATAATCCTGCTACTGGTGAAACTGGAATCATATATGGTGATTCGGAAATTGAAGGCGGCGGCGCTAAAAATGGTCGAATGTATGCTGGTGAAGTTGTTCGTGAAACTTCTGAAGGTGGTCAAGTATTCAGTGATACAATTAAAGTTCCCGGAACAAATCGTACTTTCGCTGATTACGCAAAGAAACTTACTGATATGAAAGGTAAAAAAGAAGTTCAAGTCATTCAACTTGCTGATGGAGTTACATTATCTTTATCTGCATTAGATAAGAGTAAAACTAACAAATTACAAACTGGAACAAATATTCGTAATATTGAAAAATTAGTTTATAAAATGAATAAAGCTCGTGGTGAATCTGAAGCTATTGATGCTAAAACAGCAGATTTGTTTGAAGCTCAAGAACTTTATGCCACTGCTTTAGGACTTCGTGATGATGCTCCGATTATGCGTTGTGGTGGAATGATAAGAAAGAAAAGACCTTTTGGTGGATATGCTTCACCTTATAGTCTTACAGGAGTTTCAGCTCCTAAACTTACTACTTTACCTCCAATTCAAACTACTGCAAGTGCTGGCGGTGGTTCTGCATTTAAGTTCGGATTTAATGAATTTGGACTTGGTATGAATCTTGCAAGTTCACTGTTTGGAATTGTAGGTAACGCTCTTAATACTCGTGCTAATCGAAAGGCTATTGAATTTGAATCTACACTTCATGTTCCGAAAGGTAATAAAGTAGATGCTGTCCAATATAGTACAGATTATGATATTAGTGAGGAATTACAAGAACTTGGTACACAAGAACGTAGAGCTGCTCGATATATTACTGATAACACAAGTAATGTTCAAACTGCTCGAAATAGTGTAGCAAATCTTGCAATTAATGCTCAACTTGCTCGAAATAAATTGTATGGAGCTAAGAAAGATTATCAACGTCAAAGATATGATTTGAATAGGCAAGAACGAGTTAATGCTCGAAATGTTAATAGTCAAATTATGTATCAAGACGCTATTAATGAATATAACAAAGCTGTCGGCTTGAATCAACAGTTAATGGCAGTCAGAACGCAAGGATTACAAGGAATGTTACAAGGAGTTGAAGGTCTTGCCGGAGCAGTTAATAATTACGCAAGTGCCCGCTTATACGAGAAATTATGGCCTCGTGGAGTAACTAATCACATGAGGAGTGGTTTTACTTGCGGTGGTCTTGCAAGACGTAAAAGAGCTTAATGTAGTGCGTGATATATCGGATTATTCTCTTATAGGATAGTCCGATATTCACGATTTTTTGTATATTTGTAATGATACAAATAGTGGTACAAACACGCGCGACAAGTGGGCGTGCAACCTCCTGCCCCACCGGGGAGCGGAGCCGCTGGGCGAAGCCCAGCAGGCGGAGCCATACGAGTTACAACTAATTTACAAACTAATCATTATAAAATTATGGCAGAAATTGCAATAGGTCGATACGATACTAATACATTAAAAACTCCACAATTACAAGATTATGGAAGTGTATATGCTGCTGTTGGAAATGCTTTGAATCAAAAGTATTACCAAAATCGTGAAGCTTATATTAATAGAATTGCTAATCCTTTAAGTCAAATTAAGGCAACTTCTCGTGGACAAAAAGTTCTTGATTCTGAAAGAGCTAAGATTGTTGAAGGTGCTAATGAATTTAAGGAACAAGATAATTGGTTTGCAGCAGATGATTATATTTATAAGCAAACTGAGAATATTCTGACCAATGAAGGTCTTAAAGCTGTTCAAGCTGATTATGCTTTGGAACAGCAGTATATGGAAGATTTGAAAAAGAGTGATTGGGATACTCAAAATCAAAATGCTTTCCTACTTCGTAGTCGTTTACAATCTTCTGATATTATTTATGATGCAGAAACTAATACTGTCGTAAGCGGTGGTTTTAATGGAGTTCAAATCGGTAAAAAGTTCGATGTAAATAAATATCAAAAAGACGTATTTGATATTCTTTCAAAAGCTAAGGCTGATAAAGTATCATTTGAAAATCTTGTTACTAATCCTGATATGATACGTCAGTATGGATTGGATGTTGCAACAGGTTTTGATGGTGAAAAGTTAGCAAGTCACTTTGTTAAAACTGGTAGTGAAAGAGAAGGTATTACAGAACAAGAGATTATGAGTTATGCTATGTCATTACTCAAATCTAATCCTGATTATACTAATTATCTTACTACTATTTGGCAGAATCAAGATGCTCTTACTCGATTTGTAAAAGATGATAGTTCTGCTGGTGGACATTTAAGAGATTACGAATTAGGAGATTATGCTCCTTTATTTGCTGGCAATCCTACAATGTTTGCTCTTAATGGATTAGGTATTAACATAAATGAACTTGGTGCTCCTACAAAAGATGGTAAGTTTACTGTTAATTCTAAATTACCTGCTGAGGTTAAAACTTTGTTAGATACTGTTAATAAGGAATATGGAGTTAATGTTCTCGATATATTACAGAATAAAGCTCAAGTTCCACCTGAACTTATTCAAGCTGGTTTACAGAATTATGTAGATAAAATGTTTGAAAGTTACGCTAAGGGTATACTTGGTGCTACTGATGATATTGAGAATCTTGATAGAACCGCTTTTACACAAAGTGTTTTGTCTGGTCAATTTATTAACAATAATATTCAAAGCTTAGCTGGTGCTGCCGCAGGTTTATATTCTTATCAAGATATTAAGACTACGGTTGATTTAATTGCTAATCCCGGTTATGCTGCTTATATTAAAGCTCGTGCAAAAGGTAAACAGCAAGAACTTGAAACTCTTCAACAGTACGCTCCATATCTTGATACTTTAGGTGGTTTTGAAGTTACTGGTGATAGTGTTGCAGAAAACATTAATCGTCGTAATGAAATTACTGACCAAATGACTAAACTTTCAAATTCTATGAATCAGATATTTACATCTGATGAACTTGGAATTTTAGGTCTTAATCCGGGAGATGGTAATATTGTTAAAACACTTAATATTTCTACTGCTGAAAGATTAGTTGATTCAGCAGGTCTTGACGAAGAAACAGCAGCCAATCTTAAAGGTAAACTCTTACAAGTTCAAACTGCTCAACGTAATTATAATAATCTTCAATCTAAACTTCGTTCTGACGAAATTCAACTTAATTCTGTATTTGATACTTGGAATAAACATCGAGATAAGATTGAAGGTGGTATAGGTTGGTATCGAGTTAATAACGAAGAAGCTAAAATTATTCTTGATAACAGACTTGATAGTTATGATAAATATGTTGATTATATAAATCAAAATTATAAAGAACTTTATAATTCTGAAACATATAGTAGCACTTGGGTACGAAAAGATGGTGTAACAACTGGAGCTAAATATCTTGGTGATATGCTGACAAAAGAAGAGTTTGAATCTACTTTGTCTAATGCAGCAGATAATGTTTCAAATCGTTATCGTAAAGCTATTGCTGATGCACCTCTTGAATTTACAGCAACTCGTGATATCATTGCTAATCCTTCAAGATTCCAACAAAATTACATGGCAGCTGCTATGGTAAATTGGAAAAAAGGTGCTGGTAATATTAGTGTTGTTCAAACTCCATCTGGAGAAGGTACTGGTCTTACCGGAATGCAATTAGCTAAGTATATGAACTTTGATGCGTTTCCTACTTCGACTACTACTAATTCAAAAGGTACAAGTGTAACTCGTCAGAGTAACGCTACTAAAAATTCTAAACCTCTTTCGGGTAAAGAACTTGGTCTTGATTATGATATTTATAAAACTGAGGTTAGTCCGATTGCTAATGGAATTGCAGCTCGTGAAGGCCGTAATGAATATGCAATTACTCTTTTCGATGAAACTGGTGCTGCTCGTGGTAATATTATTTTCTCTGAACAAGTAGACCCATCTACTATTGCTCGTCAAATTCTTGATAATTACCGTAATATTAAACCTTATGCTAAAATTGGTGGTGAAGGTTTACAACGTAGTGCTGGAATGATTGAATCTCAATACGCTTCGGGATTTATTGATTTCAATACTACTGGTGCTAATAATAGTCCTGCTGTTGCAAACATCGCAGACCTTCAAAGAACTGTTGATGATTTAGGTAAAGTTGAATATGATTTGAATATTCACGAACCTTTCTATAATAGTATTGACGGTAATAGTCGTAAGGTTGAGATTGGTAGAACAACACAAGGTTATTATATAAAAGATATTAGTGGATTGAAATATCCTGATGGTTCTGTTCATTATGGAGAGTTTGGATATAACTCAATTCCAAATAGTCTTTATACAATTAAAGGTATAACTCCTAACAATATTCAATATTATGAAACTATAAATGAAGCATTAGCTCCTATTGCAGAATATGTTTTAACTCAATATGGAGTTGTTCTTGATATGCAAGAGGCCGCTGAAGCTATTCAAATGAATAAAATAAATAATGCTAATATAGGATATTAAACCATGCCAAATCTAACAGATATTAAAATTCCTATTACAGGTTCGCAAGCTCTTACTCCTTCTGAAACACCAGTTCAGGGAGTAGGAGCTACTCCTGTTTTACCCGGTAGTATGCCGGAACCTGAACTTTCTCGTGGTAGAAAACAATCTTCAATTCGACCTTTTAATATTTCTGAATATGA